>Ga0335074_10001582_pt1 | contig 30835 bp, 35 predicted proteins | sample Lox_Sample_23_FD_206715 | JGI IMG/M metagenome (GOLD analysis project Ga0335074, IMG submission 206715) | Soil microbial communities from Loxahatchee National Wildlife Refuge, Florida, United States - Lox_Sample_2.3 | ecosystem: Environmental > Terrestrial > Soil > Wetlands | place: USA... | reverse complement strand
GCTGCGTGCCGACGGCGTCCCGGCCAGCGTCACCTTCCCCCGGCCGGAGAACCCGGCATGCCAGAACTTGCCCATGCGACACCCGCACTGGCGCCCGGGCCTGACGCACGCCCAGGCCCAGCGCGGCAGCCCTGTTTACTTCGGGCCCGGGCCGTAAGCCTTGATCATCCGCCCCGCAGCGCTGCCGCCCGGTGTCGGCGTGACCCTGTTCTACCCGACCGCGGCCCAGATCCGCACCTTCCACCACTACCACCAGCACCCGGGCTCGCCTCTGAGCCCGTCCGTGGGCCTGGTGAAGGCCAGCCCGCAGTGCACCGGCAGCTAGCTCTCCGCTCGTGACCTGGCCGGGCTGACGGCCTGGAAGCGATGGGCCGCGCGGAGCCTCGCGCGGCCCATCGCCGGGGTCACTGAACCGGAACGCAACCAGATGATCAAGTCCGTGGTGATCGAATCCGGGAGCTGCGGGGAGGTGGCTGCCGATCAGGAACTGCCGTCCTACCAAGTGCTGGCCGCCTTGGTGGTGTCCCTGCGTGGGGAGCCGGCCCGGGCGCAGGAGCGGATCGCCGAACTGGAGGACCGGCTGCGCAGCACGTCGCGGGCTGTCGGGTCAGCGTCGCGTCGCGCTACAGCAGGCCGCGTATCAGGTCACCGCGCGGCCCGTCGCTACAGGAACCGCTGGTAGGTGAACGTGGCCGGGGTGGCCTGGCTGGATACCCCGTCCACGGTGGCCGTCACGGGTACCGTCCCGGGTCCGGGCGGGGACAGCAGCCAGATCTTGGTCGGCCGGTCCAGCACGATCAGCGCCCTTCGCGCGCCGAAGGTGACCGTGACCTTGCATGAGTAGTCATGGGCCGGGCAGGCCAGGCCGGTGCCGGTGATGAGCACCGGGGTGAACCCGAACGACGGCCCGCGATCTGGGTTCAGCCCGGTGATCACCGGCGCGTTGTAGCTGATCATCACCTGCCCGTTCCCGGACCAGTAGCCGTCGGTGACCTTGATCTTGGTGGCCGCGCCGGTGTCGTCCGACCCGCCGCCGCCGCCACCCACCCCCGGCACCCAAGTCGAGGGCAATGCCGATCCCGCTGCCGCCGCCGCCAGCGCCACCGCCGTAGTATCCGCCGCCCCGCCGCCACCATCACCGCCAACGGAGTTGTTTCCGCCGCCGTCGCCGCCGCTGCCGAGCCCGCCACTGCCGCCGGCGTCCCCCCCGAAGCCGTAAGGGCCGACGCCGCCGCAGCCGCCGCCGCAACTGCCGCTGCTCTGGCCGCCCGCCAGGCCCTTGCTGCCGCCGGCGGCGGTAGCAGCTCGAACGGGACCAGCGGCACGTCAGCGACCGGCACGATCACCGCCGTCTACGGTCAGGCTAGCGTCGCATGCGGCAACCGCCGCGAGGCCGTCTGCCCTGCATGCTCGGCCGTCTACAAGCGCGACGCCCGCGAGCTCGTCCGCGCCGGGCTGGCCGGGGGCAAGGGTATGCCCGCCACCATCGCCGCACACCCGTGCGTGTTCGCCACTCTCACCGCCCCCTCGTTCGGCCCGGTCCACGCCCGCCGCCTCCGCGGTAAGACCGTGCTACCGTGCCACCCTCGCCGCGACGCCAACGCGCGCCGCCGCCCGCACGGCCGCGACATCTCCTGCCCGATCCGGCACGTCGAGGCCGACCCGCGCCTTGGCCAGCCGATGTGCCCGAACTGCTACGACTACGAATCGGCAGTGCTGTTCAATGCCTGCGCAGGCGATCTGTGGCGCCGCTTCGTCACCTACCTAGACGCGGACCTGCGCGCGCGGAGTCTTCTGGGTGGCCCCGGCCAGCCGGGCCAGGCGGCGGGGCACGGGCGTCTGCTGGTCCTGCTGCTGGCTTACACCGGGTTGCGCTGGGGCGAGGCCACCGCCCTGCGCGTCTGCGACATCGACTTCGACCGCCGCCGCGTCGATGTCCGCCGCGCCTTCTCCGACGTGGGCGGCCGTATCATCCTGGGCACCCCGAAATCCCACCAGTCCCGAACCGTCCCGCTGCCCAGGTTCCTCGCAGCCGAGATTGCAGCGGCGGTTACCGGTAAGCACGCCGACCATCTCGTGTTCACCATGCCCAGCGGCGGCGTCATGCGACTCCCCAACTGGCGTCGCTCAGTTTTCCTATCCGCCCGCCGCCGCGCTGGTCTCAGCGGCCGATTCCGGGTGTTGAGACCAGCGCCACACCGCCGCGTCACTAATGATCCAGGCAGGCTACCCACCGAAGATGCTGCAAGAGATCATCGGCCATGCCAGCATCACCACGACACTGGACCTGTACGGGCACCTGTACCCGGGAGAGATGGACCGCTACGCCGACCGCCTTAACGATGCGGCCGGGATGTCTGATCCGGCCGACGATGCGGCCAAAATGCGGCCAGATGGCAATGAGGACATGCAGGACAAGGAATGACTAGGGCGCTGACCTGCGGTTTCGTTGGCGCGCTCGGAGGGACTCGAACCCCCAACCTTCTGATCCGTAGTCAGATGCTCTATCCGTTGAGCTACGAGCGCTGGTCTTACTTGTCTCTACCTGCGGTTTCTGCGCACCACATGCAGCTTACCAAGCAGCTGCACCTCTGATTAACCGTCTGAGTACTGGAAACTGAGGTAGCCGCGAATGCGAGGGAAGACCGTCCCGCTCGCATCGCTGCTCCCGTCATGGGAGCTGAGCCTACAGGAGGCGAACCGGTCTCCGAAGACCCTCATGTCCTATCTGGGCGCCGCCGATCGCTTCATCAGGTACTGCCGGATGGCAGCGGAGCTGCCGGTTTGCTTCGTTTCGCAGCATGCTCTGCCGGGACCAGCCGTCTCCTGCTGACCTGCACCCGGTCACCGTCGAGCAGATTCTGGAGATGTGGTGCCTGGTCTGCCTGGCGCCGCCCGGCAGCGGGCGCCTGCGCAAGACGAGCGAGTTCTGCGGCCTGCGGGACCGGATATTGGCGGTTCAGGGCACGCCGCCGAGCCACATGGAACGGATGTGGCTACGACAGGGACACGATCCGGCGGGCCCCGGCCGCGGAGGAGGAGCGCATGATTGACGACCGCGACGTGGGCAGGCCCGAGGACCAGGCGGTGCAGTGTTGCGTTATCAGGTCCAGCCTCTTCGCAGGGTCGCGGCGGACCGTACCAGCCCAGATCGCTCGAGTTGGGTCAGTACGTCGTCGACCTCGATGAGCGGCTCGTGGCCGCTGATCAAGCCGTCGGGAACCGCCCGGATCATCAGCTGCCGCAGGCGCGTGAGCTTCTCGGGCGGTATGTCCGGCCGGCTTTTGCCAATAGCGCCTATCGCCTCATCGAGGATGCGGTCGGTCCACTTCGCCTGGACTAGTCCGGTCTGCGCGATGCGTATCAGCAGGTCGCGCTAGGTGTTGCCCACGAGAGGGTTAGCGTCGTAGACCACGATGAACGGCATGAATTACAGCCCAAGCTCCTGCCCGAGGTTGGACATCTCGTCTGCGGGAGCGCGGGCCTCCTGCTGCGCGTGCCGCTGGTATTCCATCAATGCCCTGAACGGAACTCGCCTGTGCCGCCCGACCTTGGTGAAGTCAATCTTCCCTGACTCCAGGAGGCCGATCAGGTACGGCCGGGAGACATTGAGCATGTCGGCCGCCTGCTGGGTGGTGAGCTGCGCATCCAGTGGGACGAGGACGACGCCCTGGCCGCCCGCGAGGATGCTCATGAGCTGGGCAAACATCGCAGCTGCGGCACGTGGTACCACTAGCACGTCGCTGTCGTCGACCTCGACGTGGACCTCCAGGGAGTCTTCGCCCTGGTGGCTCCCCAGGTAATCCCTGATGCGGCGGGCGGTCCTCCCAGCCATCACCGCGTCGACCTCCCCTGGTTCGATCGCACTGATGGATGCGGTGCTTGTCATGACTGCCTCTCTTTCATATTCGCAGTATCTGAAACAAACGAAGTGTTCGGGCTTCTGGCGAGGAAGACGTACGACCGAAGCCGCAGCGCCGGAATTGCCCCGGTCTGCGGCTTCCCGCCGTCCCTGATCCCGCCCCGCCCACATACAGCGGCGGCACGTTCAGCGTGATGGGCGGAGAGATCGGCGTCACAGCGAGCTGGCAGCGCGGGGATTTACCCTGGACGAGCTCGCCGAGTTCGGCGCGGGCACCGCTGCGGCTCTTCGCGCGGGCGGGCTCGACGTCCACGAGCTGGAGAACATGATCTATGTCATGTTCGGCGCCTGATTACGGCGACCGACTGACCACCGCTGTGCTCCTGGCGTGTAACAGGAACACGGTCGCTTTCGGTGACATGCGCGGCGTGGTAGTGCGCAATGCGGCACCTCGAGCGGGTCGTTGTGCTATGTATTCATTACCGTTACGTGATCTGGGTTGGTGTCGGCGGGTTCGCGCGCTCTGGCGTGGCTGGTGAGACGCAGTGGCGTGCAGCCGGAGGGTGGCGGATGTGGGTGAGGACGGGAGGGTGCTCCTAAGTCACCGCGCGCCGACTCCTCCGCCCGAGCCGCCATGGGCCCGCGTCCTGGCCACCACGGTCAAGCTGTGGGTGCTGAGACGCCGGCGCCTGGTCTCCGTCGTCGTGGCCGTGGGGCTCGTAACGGTGTCCGCGCTTGGTTTCAGCGGCGTCTTCGCCGGGACCGCAACCACCGCCGCGCATGCGCTCGCCGGCGTCCGGCCCTCGAGGGCCAGCACCGCGCCGCACCGGCCTGGGAGGTCCGGCAGGTCCGCGGCCGCGACGGTACGACAAGAGGCGGCCGAGTGGATCGCCGGGCAGGTCAGCGGCGACGCGATCATCGCGTGCGATCCAGCCATGTGCGCCGAACTGGAGGCGCGCGGCGTCGCCGCCACTCGTCTGATGTCCCTGACCGGACGAGCAACCGGCCCGCGCGGCGCCGCCGTGGTGGTGACCTCCACCGCCGCCTACAACCAGTACGCGCCCGCTGTGATCGCCAGCTTCGGCTCCGGGGCCGAACGGATCGAGGTTCGAGCGGCCGAGCCGGGCGGAACGGTCGGCTACCAATCGGCGCTGCGGGCCGATCTGCAGGCCAGGATGAGCGCGAGCGCCCAGCTTCTCAGAAACGACCGGATCCGCTTCACCGCCCGGGACGCTGCGCAGCTTCACAAGGGCGAGGTGGATGCGCGGGTGCTGGCGACGCTCGCGGCCCTCTCGTCGCAGTACTCGTTCACCGTGACGGCGTTCGGCGATGCCGCCCCCGGTGCCGTGGTGCTGTACCGGGGCGTGACCATCGCCGGTGCCGGGCTCAACTCGGCTCTCGCCCTGGTGAAGGCCCAGGACCAGCCCTACCTGCCGGTGTATGCCGCGATCCTGCGGCCGGCCGGCGGGCAGCCCGTCGCGCTGAGCGTCGAGTTCGCCGCGCCGAGTCCGCTGGGGCTGCTGACCGCCGTCCTCACCGCCAACCGGAGCAGCGCCGCACGCTAGGACAAGCAACTGCCCGGCAGCGAATAACCGGTCAGGGAACAGCGCGGCGCTGAGGGTGGCGCGGACCCAGTCCTCGAGCTGGTCGTAGCTGTAACCCGCCTGGCGTATCAGCTGGTGATGGGTCTCGGGACTGGCGATGGCCCAGGCGGTGTCGGCGGCCGCGGCGGGGGTGAGCCTGGGGCGCAGCGCCGAGGCGGGGACCTGCGCGAGCATGACGCGGAAGGCCTGGCGGCGCATCTCGCTGATCCGCTGCCAGTCGGCGGCAATGTCGGGGTCGACAGCGGCGCCGTCCCGGTAGGTCTGCCAGCCGACCGCCGAACGCTCGGCCAGCAAGCGGTACTGGCGGGCGAGGTGCGCCAGAAGGCGCCGCGGATCCGCGGCGTCGCCGGGGTCGAGGGTGGCGGTGATGACCGCCGGCGGCCGTCCGGCTTCCATAAGAATGTCGTCATCACCGGTCACGGCCGTCTCCATGACCGCCTGCAGCAGGTTCCGCTTGCTGCCCCAGTCGTTGTACAGGGTCTGCACGGAGACACCGGCCCGTTCGGCGATGCGGGTCACGGTGGCCGCCGTGTAGCCCCGCTCGGCGAACTCGGCCCTGGCCGAGGCCAGCAGCAGCCGCCGGGTCTCGCGCCTGGTCGCCTCGCCCGCTTCCCGCTGCCGGCTGACCCGCCGGGTCCCGGCCCGGGATGCCGCGGGCCCCGAGGGCTGTCCTGGTTCGTACTGCCTGGTCACGAAGCAATCCTAGCATGCGCTTGATTGGCACTCTAAAGGTTTGTAGTATCACTCTAAAGCATCGTTCGGAAAGTAAGGAGCAGGAGATGAGCACAATGACCTCACTCCCGGCCAAGTCCGCACCGGCAACGCGCACCCTCCGTTCCGGCGCGGTGACCGCGGTGGTGTGCCTGGCGCTGGCCGCGGTGGTGGCGGCGATGTCGTCGCTGAACGTCGCCCTGCCCGGCATCGCCCGGGCCACCCACGCCAGCCAGACCCAGCTGGCGTGGATCATCGACGCCTACTCGCTGGTGTTCGCCTCGCTGCTGCTTCCCGCAGGCGCCATCGGCGACCGCTACGGCCGTCGGCGCGCATTGCTTGCCGGGCTGTTGATCTTCGGGACAGGCTCGGCGGTAGCCATGACCGCGCACTCCGCGGCCGAACTGATCGGCCTGCGAGCCGTCCTTGGCCTGGGGGCCGCGCTGGTCATGCCCGCCACCCTGTCGACCATCACCGGGACCTACCCCGGTGAGCTGCGAACCCGGGCCGTGAGCGTGTGGGCCGCGGTGGCCGGCGGCGCCGCGGTACTGGGGATCCTCACCTCGGGGATCCTCCTGGAGGAGTGGTCGTGGCCGTCGGTCTTCGGGCTGAACGTCGTCCTGGCCGCCGCCGCCATTGCGGGCACCATCCGCTTCGTGCCCGAGTCCGCCGACCGCGAGGCCACCCGCATCGACCTCGGCGGCGCCATCCTGGCCGTGATCGGCATGGTCGCGCTGGTCTACTCGATCATCGAGGCTCCCAGCGAGGGTTGGTTGTCCGTTCGCACGCTGGCCGGCCTGGCCGCTGGCGTCGCGATCCTGGCCGGCTTCGCCATCTGGGAACTCCGCCGGCGCTTCCCGATGCTCGATCCCCGGGTCTTCGCCCACCGGAGCCTGGCCGCGGGCAGCCTGTCGATCTTCGTGCAGTTCTTCGCACTGTTCGGGTTCATCTTCATCGTCTTGCAGTACCTGCAGCTCATCCGGGGAGACTCCGGGCTGGTCTCGGCGGTCAGCATGCTGCCCATGGCCGCCGCCATGATGCCATCCGCCCGGCTAGCCCCCGCCCTCGTGGCCCGGCTGGGGGCCCGGGTCGTCTGCCTCACCGGGCTGGCGCTCATCGCCGCCGCCCTGGCCGTCCTGTCCCTGCAGACCGCCGCGAGCGGCTACTGGCTGCTGGCCGCCGGGCTGATCCCCCTTGGCGTCGGCATGGGCCTGGCCATGACCCCCGCCACCAGCGGCATCACCTCGGCCCTGCCCGCCGCCCGGCAGGGGGTAGCGTCCGCGCTCAACGACCTGTCCCGCGAGACCGGCGGCGCCGTGGGCATCGCGATGCTGGCCAGCATCCTGACCGCCACCTACCAGAGCCACCTCCACCTCGCCCACCTGCCGGCCGCCGAGGCCGACCGGGCCCGGTCCTCGGTCGCGGTCGCGGCCCGCCTGGGCGGAACCGTCGCCGCGCACGCCCAGACGGCCTTCGCGGACGGAATGCACATTTCATTGCTTATCGCCGCGGGAATCGTCGCCGCGGCCGCCATCGCCGTCGCGACGCTCCTGCGGCCGGGTGCGGCCGCCGGGTCAGCTCGTAAGCACCGGTAAACATTGTGCGGCGTTTCTGCTGGCCACAGCGGTATCCGGATAGTTAGCATGGCAGCCGGTAATGCCTGATCCACAGCTATCCGGCGGGAACGGCACACGACCACGAATTCGCCCAGACGCGCGCCCGGCCTGGATGGGGTCCGGGCGCTGGCCGTGCTGGCCGTGGTGGGCTTCCACGAGGGCGCGTCGGAGCTGACCGGCGGTTTCCTCGGCGTCGACGTCTTCTTCGTGCTCAGCGGGTTCCTGATCACCGACCTGCTGGTCACCCAGTATGACCGGCTGGGCCGGCTGGACCTGGGCGGCTTCTGGATCCGGCGGGCCCGGCGCCTGCTGCCGGCGCTGGCCGTGATGCTGGCCGTCGTCACCGCCGCGGCCACCGTGATCGAGCCGGACCAGGGCGCCTCGCTTCGGCTCGCGCTGCTGGCGGCGGTCACGTACACCAGCAACTGGTACCAGATCCTGCACCACGTGTCGTACTTCGCCTCGCTTGGCCTGTTCAAGGATCTGCCGCCACTGGATCATCTGTGGTCGCTGGCCATCGAGGAACAGTTCTACTTGATCTGGCCCCTTCTCCTATGGCTGCTGATTTTTATACTGAACGGACGGCGTGCGCGCGTTACGGCCACGCTCATCCTCGCCGCGGCCTCGGCGCTGGCCATGGCACTCGAATACTCGCCGGGCGATCCGTCGCTGGTTTACTACGGCACGGACACGCACGCGTCCGCGCTGCTGATCGGTGCCGCGCTGGCCTTGGCCTTCCCGCTGGCGACCCTGGCCTCGGCGCCGGCCACGCAGGTCAGGCGGCTGGACACGGCGGGAGTGGTGGGTCTGGTCGTCCTGGCCTGGGCGGCCGGGCACTTCACCGGCGACGACCGGGCCGTCTACCCGGGCGGCCTCCTCCTGGCCGCGCTGGGTGCCGCTTGCCTGGTCGCCGCCGCCGCCAGTTCCGGCGTCATCGCCGCGATAACCAGCCTGGGCCCGCTGCGCTGGCTGGGGATCCGCTCCTACGGGATCTACCTGTGGCACTGGCCGGTGATCGCGCTGGCCGGCGCGCTGACCGGGCCCGGGCCCACGTCGCCGTGGCTGTGGCTCATCGAGGACGCCGTGACGATCGCGCTGGCCTGGGTGTCCTGGCGGTTCATCGAGACGCCCATCCTGCGGGATGGATTCTTGGCCACGTGCAAGCGGTGGTGGCGGCTGCTCCGGGAGGCCTTCCTGCCGCCTGCCGGGCTTGTGCTGTCCGGCCGGGGCCTCCGGCCGGCCGACGCGCTGAGGCATGTGCCGGTCGTGGTGGCGGCGGGGGCAATGGCCGCCGTGGTAGTGGGCGGATACGGCATCGGCTTCCCCGCCTCGGCGGCCCCGGCCGGGCTGCTGCGGCAAGTGGCCCAGGGTCAGCAGGTCAGCGCCGCGTCCCAGGCCAGCCCCGCGACCCAGGCCAGCCCCGCATCCTCGGCGAACCCGCTCACCCAGGCCAGCGCCACGCCGATCGCCCCGGGAGCCTACACGTCGCCCGCGGCGGCGGCTGGCGCCGGGCCCTCGACCACGCCCGCGCCGGTGCTGGCATGCGCGGCAGGCGGCCGGCCGCGCAAGATGTCCGGCCGGCAGGTCACGGCGGTCGGCGACTCAGTCATGGTCGCCTCGGCGACGGCGCTGCAGGCGGTCATGCCAGGCATCTACATCGACGCTGAGGTGGGCCGGTCGATGGTGGCGGGGCTGACGGTGATCCAGGACCTGGCCGCACGGCACGCGCTGCGCCACTACGTCATCGTCGGCCTGGGCACCAACGGCCCGGTCAGCATGGCGCAGATCCGCCAGTTGCGCCGCCTGATCGGGGCGCACCGGGATCTCATCCTCGTCAACACGTTCGGGCCGATGTCGTGGGAGTCTTCGGTCAACCGGGTCCTGGCCACCGCCGCCCGGCAGCTGCCCGGGGTAAGCGTGGCCGGCTGGCACCAGGCGATCACCGGTCATACCGGGCTACTCTGGCCCGATGGCATCCACCCGCAGCCGTCCGGCGCCAGGCTGTACGCGCGGGTGGTGCTCGCGGCCGTCCAGGACGACCTGCCGGCCGTCGCGGCGCCGACGTGCGGCCAGCCGGTCAGCGGAGCCCGCTGACCCAACCCCGGCTACCTCGGAGCCTGTACCGGTGCGTGCGGCGCGGCTAGGGTGACCGCTGTGGAGCGATCCCTGCACGGCTTTCCGGCCGCGCTGACCAGTTTCGTGGGCCGGGACTCCGTGGTGGATGAGGTCGCCTGCCAACTGGGCGAAAACCGGCTGGTGACTGTGACCGGGCCGGGCGGGGCCGGGAAGACCCGGCTGGCCGGCGAGGTGGCCAGGCGCGTGACGGGCCGGTTCGCCGACGGGGCGTTTCTGGCCGAGCTGGCCTTGGTGCGCGATCCGGCACACGTAGCGGCCGCGGTGGGGGCGGCGCTTGGCATCCGTGACCTGCCTCCGGTGGCGGCGGCCGACGCGCTGGCCCAGGCGCTGGCCCGGAGGCAACTGCTGCTTGTGCTCGACAACTGCGAGCACGTGATCGGCGCGGCGGCGGAGCTGTGCGGCAGGCTGCTGCTCGGCGCCGACGACGTGCGGGTGCTTGCCACCAGCCGGGAGCCGCTGCGGATAGCCGGTGAGGCGCGCTACCGGCTTGGCCCGCTGACCCTGCCCGATCCCGGTGACCCGGGGGGCGCCGGGCAATGCGAGGCGGTCACGCTGTTCGCGGACCGGGCCCGCCGGGTGCAGCCAGGGTTCGCGCTCGATGAGAAGACGGCGGCCACGGTGGCGCGGCTGGTGGCGCGGCTGGACGGGATGCCGCTGGCGATCGAGCTGGCGGCGGCGCGGGTGGACGCGCTCGGCGCGGCGCAGCTGCTTGACCGGATCGATGACCGGTTCGTGCTGCTGGCCGACGGTGACCGGCTGGCCGGGGAGCGCCAGCGGTCGCTGGCGGGCGCGGTGCAGTGGAGCTACCAGCTGCTTGATGATCGTGAACGCCGGGTGTTCCGCGCGGTGTCGGCGTTCCCCGGGCCGTTCACGCTTGACGGCGCCGAGGCGGTGGCCGGTCCGGAGGCGGGCCGGGCCGTGCTGCGGCTGGTGGACTGTTCGCTACTGCTGCCGCCGCAGGCCGGGCCGGACGGCCGGTCCCGGTACGGGATGCTGGAGACGCTGCGGGCGTTCGGCGCCGGGCTGCTGGCCGAAGCCGGCGACGAGGACGAGGTGGCCGCCGCGCTCGCGGCCTACGCGGCCGAACTCGCGAGCGAGGGCGCGCTCGGGCTGCTCACGCGCAGCCGGGAGGCGGACGGCCTGCGGCTCCTTGACGCCGAGAATGCCACCCTGGGCCACGCGCTGACCTGGGCATCCGACCACGATCCCGACGTGGCTACGCGGCTCACGCTGGCCCTGGCATCGTGGTGGCGGCTCCGGGGGCGGCTGTCCAGTCAGGCACCGCTGCTGGTCGCGGCCGCCGAGCATGCTGACCTCGGCAGCGACGAGTGGTGCATCGCGCGGCTGCTCGTGGGCGAGGTGGCCGGCCTGACCGAGGATCCGCCCGCGATGCTCGAGCACATTACGGCGGTCCGGGACGCGCTGGAGGACCCGCATCGTCCCGCCACACGGGGGCGGCCGGTGTTGCTGTCGCTGTGCCTGGGCGCCCGCTCGGCGGCTCTGCTGCGGGTGGGCCGACTCGTCGAGGCCATCGGGGATGCCCGGCGCGGGCTGGACCTGGCCCGCGAGGTGAGCTCGGGGAGCCTGGAGGCGATGGCGCTGTCCAGCCTCAGCGTGGCGATCTGGCACGACGGCGACAGGGACGACGCGCTGCGGCTCGCACACCAAGCCCAGCAGATCGCGGACGAGTACGCCGGCGCGCTGCAGCGCGGCCTCGGCCAGATCGTGGCGGCGGTGCTGATCGAGGCGGACGACCTGGCCGCCGCCGAACAGGTCTGCAAGGCCACGCTTGACTCATGCCGGGAGGTGGGCGACCAGACGAATCTGTGCGGTGCGCTGTGGGGCCGGACGATCCTGGATCTGCGCGCTGACCGCACCGGCGACGCGGCAGCGCATTTGCGCGAATTGCTCCACACTGCCACGCAGGCCGGGCTGCGGCGGGTGCTGCAGGGCGGCCTGGATTGCTGCGGCCACCTGTGCGCGGCCACCGGGCGCCCAGCCGAGGCGGTTACGGCGTGGGCGGCAATGGACGCGCTGGCCGGCCCGTGGCCGCAGATGCACGGGGGCCTCAATCCGGCGTGGCGGGACAAACTGCGGCGGGAGGCCCGGGATCTGCTCGGCCCGGCCCGGGCCCGGGCGGCACAGGAACGCGGTACGGCGATGAGCCTGGCCACGGCCACCGAGTACGCCATGCTACTGGCCGCGGAACCGGAGCCGAACCGGTCCGCCGCGAACGGAGCAGAGGACGCCGCTGGACTCCGGCTGACGGCCGACGCAGCGGCGGGGCCAGGGGCGGCGCCGGACGAAGCGCCCGGGCTGGCCAGGCTCAGCCCCCGGGAACGCGAGCTGGTCACGCTGGTCGCCCAGGGCCGGACCGACGCGCAGATCGCCGCGCAGCTGTACATCACCGTGCGTACGGTCAGCTCGCATCTGGACCGGGTCAGGGACAAGACCGGCTGCCGGCGCCGCGCCGACCTTACCCGGCTCGCCCTCAGCGCCGGCCTGGTCTAACCGGCTATCAGGGCGTGTGGGTGGTTCCACCCCTGCCGCAGACCGGGCCGGGTGGCGGAACCTTGTGTCCGAGGGCAGGAAACCCCGGCCCGTTCAGAATAGATAGGACACGAAGATGACCGCAACAACTCACAACACCGCTCCATCACGGTCCAGCCTGCGACGCACGGGCACGGTCACGCGGTGGGGATCCCGTCACCTCCGGGTCGTCGGGAGCGTACACATCGCCGTTGGTGTCGTCCTGACCGCCCTTGGCGCCGTGCTGCTCCCTCGCGGCGGCACCTGCGCGTTGGTAGCGCTGCCGCTGGCGATAGTGGCGGCCGTGCACTTCGCGTGGGGCTCACGGCAGCTGGTTCTCGCCCGCTCCGCGGCTCACCGGACCGGAGTCTGAGGCCGGTGATAAGTGCGAGTTCGCCGCGTGATTAGGGCCAGGCCTTCGGCCTGGCCCTTCGTCGTGGACCCGTGGCACCTTCGGCCGCACTTGACGGCCCACTATCAAAGTGATATCACTTTGATAGACGGTGTTCGGATGGCGGACACCGCACAGGACAGGAGAAATCCCAATGAACGCAGCGAACGTCCTCCTCGAGGCAGTTCCCGCCGTAACGGCCGAGCCGGCCGGACGCGGACGGCTCCGGGTAGCGTGGCGCCGGATCCGCCGGATCGTCGCGGAGATGAACTACGCGACCAGGCGGCTCACCGAGGTACAGGCACCCTGGATCGTTGACCCGAGATGGGACCGCCGGTAAGGATCGTGGTCATGGATTCATTCACGGGGAAGCTCGCGGTAGTGACCGGCGGCGGCTCGGGCATGGGCCGCGAGCTTACCCGCCAGCTGGCGGCCCAGGGCTGCTCGGTGGCGGCGTGCGACCTGAACCCCGACACGATGGCGGAGACCGTGGCCCTGGTGCGGCGAGAGGCCCCGCCCGGCGTCCGGGTCACCGGCCATGACTGCGACGTCGCGTACGAGGCGCAGGTGCTCAGGTTCCGCGACGAACTGCTCGCCGAGCACGCCTGTGACCACGTCGACCTCGTCTTCAACAACGCCGGTGCCGGCGGCGGGGAAAGCTTCGTGAAAAGCCAGCGCGAGGTGTGGGAGCGTATCTTCGCCATCGACTGGTGGGGCGTTTACTACTGCACTCGCGCGTTCCTGCCGCTGCTGATCGCAAGCGGCGACGGCGTGCTGGTCAATACCAGCAGCGTGAACGGGTTCTGGGCCGCGCTGGGTCCGGGCATGACGAACAATGCCTACGCCACGGCCAAGTTCGCCGTGCGGGGCTTCACCGAAGCGCTGATCGAGGACCTGCGGACGAATGCGCCACAGGTTCGGGTCGCGCTGGTGATGCCTGGGCACGTGGGCACCAACATCATCAGGAACAGCTTCATCGCCCGGGGCCTGCCCGCGCCTGAGGACATGAGCGACGCCCAGGTGGAGGAGCTGATCCCGCCGGACGCCAGGGAAAAGCTGTCCCGGGCCGGCCTGCTGAGCGAGGGGGCGGCAGCCGAGGACCTGCGTCAGTTGCTGACTCGGGGGTCCGACGACTTCCGGGACAAGTCCCCGATCAGCGCGGCCCAGGCGGCCGCCATCATCCTTTCCGCGGTCCGCGCGGGCACCTGGCGGATCGTGATCGGCGAAGACGCCAAGATGATCGACGAGCGAGTGCGGGCCAAGCCCGCGGCCGCCTACGACTACGCCGAGCTGTTCGCCGGGCTCATGCCCGACGACAGCGACCGGGCCAGCTGAGCGGCCGGGGGGCTGGTATACGCCAGCCCCCGTAACTCCCGGCGGCAAACGGATCATCGCAGAGGCCAGGGCCTGACTTCGTCGTGCCCGGGTGCAGGCCAACCTTCGGGCGCGCACCACGATCCGTTCGGCATCAAGAACCTCCATCACCGGGGCGGTGTGGGTGATTTCACCCCTGCCCCTGGCCGGGCTCGGCGGCCGAACCTGTAGCTGACGAAGCAGCCGCTACGGAGGAAAAAGATGGGGACTCAGATGATGACAAGAAACCGCGAGCCGGGGCGGGCCGCGGGCGGGGCGGCCGTTGAGATCGCGCATCTCCGCAAGACCTACGGGGCACTGGTCGCGGTGGACGATGTCTCGTTCTCGGTGGCCGAGGGTGAGATCTTCGGCATCCTCGGCCCGAACGGAGCGGGGAAGACCACCACCGTCGAGTGCGCCCTCGGCCTGCGGTCGCCGGACGCGGGCACGATCCGCCTGCTTGGCTTTGACCCGCAGACCGAGCGGGACAAGGTGCGTGAGGTCGTCGGGGTGCAACTCCAGGCGGGCGCGCTGCCGGCCAAGCTGCGGGTCGGGGAAATCCTCGACATGTACCGGTCGTTCTACCGCGACCCGGCCGACATCGGCGAGCTGGTCGAGGCCCTGGGGCTGGCCGCGAAGCGCAACGCCTACTACCGGTCCCTGTCCGGCGGCCAGCGCCAGCGCCTGTCGGTCGCGCTGGCGCTCATCGGCAGGCCGAAGATCGCGGTGCTCGACGAGATGACCACGGGCCTTGACCCTCAGGCCCGCCGCGACGCATGGCAGCTAATCGAGGATATCCGCGACCGCGGCGTGACGATCGTGCTGGTCACGCACTTCATGGAGGAAGCCGAGCGGCTGTGCGACCGGCTCGCGCTTATCGATAAGGGGCGCATCGTCGCGCTGAACACTCCGGCCGACCTGGCCGCGCTGACCCGGGGCGGGAAGACCGTGCGGTTCCTGCCCTCGGCCCCCTTCGACGACCGGCTGCTGACCGAACTTCCCGAGGTGGCGCGGGTCGAGCGCGAAGGCCAGCACGTCATCGTCACCGGCGCGGGCGAGCTCGTCAACGTCGTGATCCTCACCCTGGCCGCGGCGGGCGTGACCGCCCGCGACGTACGACTGGATTCCTCGAACCTCGAGGACGCCTTCCTCAGGCTCACCGCGAGGCACCTCCACAACAAGGAAGGAGAAATGTCATGAGCTCACTGTCGCTTCCGCTGCCGCAGGCGAGACCCACGCGGCGTGCCGCCTTCGGCAAGATCGTGCACAACGAGGCGAGGCTCGTCTGGCGGCAGCCGACCGGCCTGATCGGCGGCATCGCGTTCCCCGTCGTGCTGCTGTTCATCTTCAACGCGATATCCGCGTTCCGCCAGCCGGCCGCGGACCTGGGCGGGCTCACCCGGTTGGACGTGTACGTGCCGATCCTCATCGTGTTCAGCCTCGGCATGCTCGCCTTCTTCAGCCTGCCGGTTCCGCTCGCCTCCTCCCGCGAGCTCGGGATCCTGCGCCGCCTGTCGACCACACCGGTCCCCCCGTCCTGGCTGCTTGCCGCCCAGGGCGTCGTCCAGCTGTGCGTGGCGCTCGCGGGGGTCCTGGTCATCCTGGTCGCCGGAGTTGCCATCCTCGGTACGCCCGTCCCGAAGAGCCCGGGCGGGCTGGTGCTCTCGCTGGCGCTGTCCATCGCCGGGCTCTTCCCCATCGGGCTGGTCATCGGCGCGGTAGCCCCGACCGCGGGCGCGGCGGGCGTCATCGGCCGTGTGGTGTGGTTCCCTTTGATGTTCTTCGCCGGCCTATGGCTGCCGCTGGAGCTCATGCCGGGCGCGCTGCAGGCCGTGGCCAAGGTCACCCCGCTCGGCGCGTCGGTGACCGCGATCCAGGGCTCGATGCAAGGGCAGTTCCCCTCGGTCGTGCCGCTGCTGGTGCTGGCGGCTTACGCCGTGGTGTTCGGCTTCCTGGCCAGGCGCCTGTTCAGGTGGGAGTAAGGCCGTGATCCCGGTCGCCACTTCGATCTGCGGGGTTGCGGTTTCCGGGGCCATGCAGGCATCATGAAACGTACATCCTGTATGTCTCATACAGGATGTACGGGCATGCCGGAGTACGGAGGCAGCGTCGGTGCGAGATGGCGAACTTGAAGGCTTGTCCTGCTTCCGCGAAGCTTTCCTTGGCGGGATGCGTGCAGGTACGGGGCTCGGGGTGGCCGTGTTCGTCCTGGGCCTCACCTTCGGCGCCCTGGCCCGGGCCGACGGGTGGGGGCTCATCGCCCCCCTGGCTGGTTCGGTGGTCATCTTCTCAAGCTCTGCGCAATTCACGCTGGTGACTGTGCTGAGCGGGGGCGGGGGCATTCCAGCGGCCGTGGCTGCCGCATCGCTGATCAACGCTCGCTTTCTGCCCATGGGCTTGTCGGTGGCGCCGAGCCTGAAGGGAGGCCGGTGGCGCCGTTCCCTTGAAGGGCAGGCAGTAGTGGATGGTTCCTGGGTGGCCGCTCATCTCGGAGGCGGTCGTTTCGACCGGGCACGCCTGATGGGCGCGACCGTCATGCAGTATCCAGCCTGGGCAGGCGGAACGGCACTGGGCGTGCTCCTGGCACCGACACAACATCAGATTGAGGCGTTCGGGCTTGACCTGATGTTTCCCGCTTACTTCCTGGTAATGCTCGTCGATGAGCTTCGCGTATCAGCGCAGGCACGTTATGCCGCCTTGATCGGCGCCGCCTTGGCCGCTGGTCTCGTTTTCACTCTCTCCAGCGGTCTTGCCGTGATCGCAGCGACGGCGGCGGCCCTCCTTGGGCTGACCGATTTCCCTGGGAGGAGCAAGTTATGCGAGCGAGCCTATGGATAGCAATCATCTCCGTCGCGGCCGCGAGCTTTGCCCTGAAAGCTGCCGGGCCCGCGCTCCTCGGCCAGCAGGAACTCCCCGCCCGCGCCAACCGCGTCATCTCGCTGCTGGCCCCTGTGCTGCTTACCGCGCTCGTCATAACGGATGTCGCCGGGCAGCGGTGGAATGGTCTTAGCTGGCCCATCCTCATGGGGCTGGCTGCCACGGCTGTCTCTCGCCTGCTGAAGGTGCCTTCCCTGGTCTCGGTGATCATAGGAATGTTTGTCACAGCCGGATTTCGGTTCATCGCCTGAGCGTCCTGCCCAACTTAAATCGTGTGACCCAAGGCGGCCCCGGCGGCTAGAACTGGACAATGGCCCCCAACATGCCAGGACTGGTCGCCGGGTCGACAGCACTGCCTGCCGGTTTCACGCATCCGCACTCCTCGGAGGAGGCGCGCGCGATCGCCGAAAAAGGCATGATCTTGCGGGTGCAGGTCGGGTCCGGAGTGCACGGCACCTCGATCACCGGGCAGGATGACCGGGATGAGATGGGGCTCTGCCTGGAACCTCCGCAGTTTGTCACCGGGCTGGCCCGCGTCCCGAACGGGACCGCCGGCCAGGGTCCCTCGGTGCGGTTCGAGCAGTATGAACGGCACACCGCCTGGGACAGGCCGGGCGGCCTGGCGAACCGTTCCGGTGCCGGTGACCTCGACGTCATCATTTACTCGGCACGCAAGTGGGCACGGCTGGCCCTGGCCGGGAACCCGACCGTGCTACTGGTGTTGTTCGTTCCCGACGATGAGGTTGTCTTCCGCGACGAGGTCGGCGCCGAGCTTGCCCGTAACGCCCACCGCTTCGTCTCCCGGCTGGCCGCCGGCCGTTTTCTTGGTTACCTGAGAGCTCAGAAGGCGGCGATGACCGGGCAGGCAAGCGCGCACACCAATCGGCCGGAATTGGTGGCCGTCCACGGTTATGACACCAAGTACGCCATGCATGCCCTGCGGCTTGGGCTGCAAGGCGTCGAGTTGCTCACCACGGGCCGCATCACCTTGCCCGTGCCGGAACCCCACCGCGCATACCTGCGCTCGGTCCGCCGTGGCGAGCGCCCCCTGGCCGAGGTCCTGGACGCCATCTCCGACGCCGAAGCACGGCTGACCCGGCTACGGGACAGCCCGGTCATCGCGGAACAGCCGGACCGGCGCTGGGTCGATGACTGGTTGCATCGCAGCTACCTGAACTTCTGGGCCACCGCGTGTCTTTCAGGACCTGGGGCGCCGTGACGCGTTCTCGCGGGCCGTGGCGGGCGCGCGGGTGAACCCGCTTTCGTAGGCGGCGACGACTAGTTGGGCCCGGTCGCGCGCGGCGAGCTTCATCAAGAGCCGGCTGACGTGGGTTTTGGCTGTCGCGCCGCTCATGTGCAGCCGCTCGGCGATCTCGGTGTTCGACAGCCCTCGGGCAACCTCGCGCAGGACCTCGCGCTCGCGGTCGGTGAGTGTTTCCAGGACGGCGGGCGTGACGAATGCGGGCTCGGCGCGGGCGGTGAAGGCTGCGATCAGCCGCCGGGTGACGGTCGGGGCCAGCAGGGCTTCGCCTGAGGCGACGACCCGGATCGCGTCAAGGAGCTTCTCCGGGGTGGTGTCTTTGAGCAGGAACCCGCTGGCACCTGCCCGCAGGGCGGCGTAAACGTACTCGTCGAGGTCGAAGGTGGTGAGGATGAGCACCTTGACCTCGGCCGTGTCGTCGTCGTCCTTGATCTGCCTGGTGGCTTCGATCCCGTCCTGGACCGGCATGCGGACATCCATGAGCACAACGTCGGGATGGTGCTGACGGGCCAGGGCGACCGCCTCGGTCCCGTCGCTGGCCTCGCCGAGAACCGCCATGTCGGCAGCGGTATCTACGAGAACCCGGAACCCGCCTCGCACGAGGGCCTGGTCGTCGGCGATGACGACGCCGATCGTCACGAGGCGGCCTGTTCGGTGGGGATGCGAGCCAGGACTCGGAACCCCGAGGCGGTCGGCTCGGCGACCAGCTTGCCGCCGTAGACGGCTACCCGCTCCCGCATCCCCGCGATCCCGTGCCCGGCTCCGTCCCCGGTACGGGCTGATGGAGAGGCCTTAAGCTGAGCGCCGCCGTTGTCGGTAACCTCGATCACCACCTCGTCATGCCGGTAGCTCAGGGTCAGCTCGGCGGCTGCCGGAGCCGCGTGGCGGACCACGTTGGTGAGCGCCTCCTGGACGATCCGGTAGGCGGACAGGTCCACGCCGGGCGACAGCGGCCGCGGCTCGCCCTTCACGCTGACGCCGACGGACACGCCTGCGTGGTCGATGTGGGCGACCAGCTCGGGCAGGCTGGCCAGGCCCGGCGCCGGCCCGCGATCTGGCTGGAGGTCGCCGGCGTCAGCATCGCGCAGCACCCCGACCAGCAGCCGCATCTCCGCCAGGGCCTGTCGGCTGGTGCCTTCGATGATTCCCAGCGCCTCGCGCGCCTCGTCGGGCCGGACGTCGAGCACCATTCTGGCCACGCCCGACCTGACCGCGATGATGCTCATGGCGTGAGCGACGACGTCGTGCAGTTCCCTGGCGATCCGGACCCGCTCCTCGGCGCTGGCGCGCCGGGCCCGCTCACGCTCGCGCTCCGCGGCCCGCTCGGCCACATCGTGCATATGGGCGCGGCGCGCCCGGACGTTCTCGGCGGCGAGCCAGCCGACGGCGGCCAGCGTCGGCGCGGAAAGCACGATGCTGCCGGCGGCACCTCGGGCGGTCACGAATTCGCCGACCTCGACCGCCGCCACGGCAACTCCGACGGCGGCCAGGGCCACCCGTCTGGCTGAGGTCACCACCACCGAGTAGACGGCGAGGGTGACCGGGATAAGGGCCACGATGCCGCCGTGGACAGCGCCGAAATGGCCGGCCAGCGCCTCGAAGAGTGCGACCGACCCGCTGGCCACCCCGAGCGCGGCGACCGGGAACCGCCAGCGGAACATGAGCGACGCACACGCCGCCCCGGCCGCCAGGTAGCGGGCCGCGGTCCACCCGGGGCCCGCTGGCGTGCCCGAGCCGCTGACCGCGATCGCGGTGGCCAAGGCCAGCCCGGTCAGCACGGCCGCGACAACGTCGACCGGCACCCACCGGGGGGCTGACAGCGGCGCGGCGGACGGCACCTGCGGATCGTCCATCAGCTGCGACTGTATGCCGCCCGGGCTTGGCGCGCATCGGCCCATCGGGCGATGCCCGGCCTACATCCCCAGGCGTATACCTCCGACGGAGGCGCCCCCGCCTAGGCCGTCGGTCGTACCTGAGAAAAGGGCCGCCAGGCCGACGTCCGCCGCCGCTGTCTCCGCCCATTCTGGTCGCGGAAAGCAACTGCGGCCAGGAGGAGAAATGATCGAGGCGAAGAACCTCACTAAGCGCTACGGCGGCACGCTCGCCGTGGACGATCTGAGTTTCACCGTGCGCCCGGGGCTGGTCACCGGTTTCCTTGGCCCCAACGGGTCGGGGAAGTCGACCACCATGCGGCTCATCATGGGCCTGGACGCACCGAACCACGGGGATGTCACCGTGAACGGCCACCACGTCCATGACATGTCCTGGCCCCTGCATGAGGTCGGCGCCCTGCTGGAGTCCCGGTCCATCCATCCCGGGCGAAGCGCCCGGGGGCACCTGCAGATGCTGGCCCAGACCAACAGCATCCCGCGAGCCCGGGTCGATGAGGTGGTTGAGATGACCGGGCTCACCTCCGTCAGCCGCCGCCGGGCCGGGAAGTTTTCCCTGGGCATGACCCAGCGCCTCGGCATGGCCGCCGCCCTGCTCGGCGACCCGGACGTTCTCCTGTGCGACGAGCCGGTCAACGGGCTCGACCCTGATGGCGTCCGCTGGGTCCGCAACCTGCTCAAGAGCCTGGCCCGCGAAGGCAGGACGGTCTTCGTCTCCAGCCACCTCATGGCCGAGATGGCCCTCACCGCCGATGAGGTCATCATCATCGGCAAGGGCCGTCTGATCGTCCAGCTCCCCATCACCGAACTCCTTGCCCGCAGCTCAAAGCGCTCCGTCCGGGTGCGCTCCCCGCAGGTCGGCCAGCTCAAGACCGCCCTGGAAGAACTCGACGGCGTCACGGCCACGCTCGAAGCAGACAACTCCCTTACCGTACGCGGCACCGATGAGGTCACCATCGCGGAACTGGCCGCCAGCCTGCCCGTCACCGTCTACGAACTCGCGCCCCAGTCCGAATCACTGGAAGAAGTGTTCATGGAGCTGACCGAGGGAACCGTCGAGTACTCCGCGGCCCGGCCCGCCGAATCCCCGGCAGCGAAGGAGGCAGGCCAGTGAGCGCCGCCACGATCACCAATACCCCTGACACAACGCCCCGTTCAGGCCATTACAAATTCTCCGGGCTGCTCGGCTCGGAGTGGACGAAGCTGCGGACCGTCCGCTCCACGATGTGGACCCTCGGGCTCACTATCCTCATCGCCGTCGTGATCAGCGCTGTCGCCACCGCGGCAACCCGGGCGAACTGGTCCACGACCACACTCGCCAATCGGGCAGGCTTCGACCCCATCGGCAGAACCCTGATCGGAGTGTTCTTCGGCACGTTCACCATCGGCGTCCTCGGAGTCCTCGTCGTGAGCGCCGAGTACGGCACAGGAACCATTCATGCCGTCTTCTGCGCCGCGCCGCGCCGCCTGCGGGTACTCGCCGCCAAGACAATCGTCTTCGGGGCCGTCGCCCTCGTCATCTCCGAGATCGCGTCCTTCGCGTCGTTCTTCCTCGGCGAGGCGTTCCTCACCGGGCCCGTTCCCCACGCCACGATCACAAGTCCCGGGGCACTGCGCGCGGTCGCCGGAAGCGGGCTCTACCTGTGCGCCATCGGGCTGTTCGGGCTGGGTCTCGCCAGCATCATCCGCCACACGGCCGGAGCGATCAGCGCCTTCGCCGGGATCCTGCTCCTGATACCGATCATCGGCGCGGCGCTTCCCGCCTCACTCGACAACGACCTGACACGGTTCATGCCGCTGCGAATCGGCGAGGAAATGGTCTCAGGCCCCCCGCTCGCCAACTCGTTCTCGCCCTGGACAGGCCTTGCCGTCTTGTGCGCGTACGTAGCCGCGCTACTGATCATCGGCGCCGTCGTCCTGGTGAAACGGGACGCCTAACCAGATTTAGGAGGCCTGTGCGATGAATACCGTCAGCGTTGTCATCCTCGTGCTCTGGGCTGCCTTCTGGATCTACTGGATCGCAGTGTCCATCGGTGTCAAGTCGGGACGGACCGGGGGGACCAGGTTCAGGGGCTTCCGCGTCCCGGTCATCCTTATTGTTCTGGTCTTGGTGCGCATAGTTGCCTATGGGCACGCGTTCACCCACAATGCGTGGCTGCAGGGTATCGGCCTCGCCGTCTTCCTGCTTGGGCTGGCCCTGGCCGTCTGGGCCAGGGTGTATCTGGGCCGGAACTGGGGAGGCCCCATGACCAGGAAAGATGAGCCAGAACTTGTGACGACCGGTCCATACAGAACCATTCGTCACCCCATTTACACCGGCATCATCCTTGCCACGGTCGGCACGACCATAGCGGTTAGCTTGTACTGGCTGATAGCGGTTGTGGTGCTGGGAGCCTATTTCATCTACAGTGCCGTGACGGAAGAGCGCTACCTGGCCGAGACCTTCCCCGACACGTATCCGGGCTACAAACGATCAACCAAAATGCTTGTCCCCTTTATCTTCTGAGCCGCTTGCCCAGGGCTACCAGGCGGCGTCCATGCCTGTTTCCGGGTCCATGCCGGCGCCCTCCGGCAACTGCATCGTCACGGTCGTGACCGCCCTGGTGGTGATGTCGATCATCGCCACAGTCAGCATCGGGCGCCTCCCCTGGTAGACCAGCCGGTAGGGAAACAGCAGCCACCGGCCTGAGGTGTCGAGCGTCATCGGGGACCGCATCGGGGTCGGGGTGCCCTTGAGGCTGGCCAGGTCCGCAACGAACCTGCCGGTGGAGGTCCGGTATTCGGCGACCGTTATGGTGCGTCCTGATTGCGCAGAAAGGTAGAACGAAGCGCCGCCCGGGCTCAGGCTCACGCCGGTCAGCTCGGGCTGGGAAACCGCTCGGCTGAGCACGACATGGCTTCGCTGGGCCACTGTGCCCGCGGCCGCTGTTACCGGCAGCACCCGTACGACCTGGCTGGTGGCTCTCCCGTCAGCGGTCCCGTCCCAGCCTGTGAACGCGAGCAGCCCCCCGCTGGCCGATATCGACAACGCGCCGCCAATGGCCACGTTGCCCGGGCTTTCTCCGCCCACGTCAACATCGCTCCACTGCCGCGAGTGTCCGGTGCGCGTATCGACGATCCCGATATATCCCGGGTCTCCCTTCGCGCAGCCGCTGATGGCATAGCCGATTACCCCGCCACCCGCGTCGGCGGCCAGCGACGACACCAGGCCGCGCAGCTCGGGTCCTACGGGCGCGAGCCGACCAGGACGCCCCTGGTCCCCGAGCCGGACCTGGTAAAGCCGGGCCGTGCATCCATCGTCGGCCTGCAACGCGACAACGAAGCTGTCGTCACCAGTTGCGGCCAGTCCGTAGACGCCCGGCATTCGCTCTTCTTCCGCTACCAGCTGGCCGTTCGCCGATGCGCGGACTTCAAGCGACCCGTTTGCCTCGGCGAACACTATGTCGTCGGCAAAGAACCGGGGCATCGCGGACCGCGCAGATGCCCGGGCCTCGTCCCTGGGCGACGGCCGGCCGCGCGGACGCTGGCGGCTGCGCCCATGACCATTCAGCACCGTGAGGCCGACCGTCATGCCCACGGCCAGCAGTACCACGACCACCAGGCACACCATCATGTAGCGGCGGTGCTGGCGCCTGCGCGCCTCCTTGATCAGGGCCAGCGGATCCGCGCCGGTATGGGCCAGCGCCTGCGGATCCGCGGCGGCGTCGGGCAGCCAGCCCGATGGGGCCATCTTCATGGCATCTCCGTCGATACCCGCTCGATGATCTCCGCCAGCTCAGCCGGGCGATACCCACACCGCCGGGCGAGCGCCACCAGCTCACGTGCCTTCGCCACTACCAGGCTGCGCTGCGGCGCGATACCGGTCACCGATACTCCGCGGCCGCGGCGGAATTCCACCAGTCCCTCGTCTCGCAGTGTCCGCAGTGCGCGGAAGACCGTGTTGGCGTTGACTCCGAGCACCGCGGCGAGGTCCTTTGCTGGCGGGAGCCGTTCACCGGATCGCGCCTCGCCCTCGGCGATGGCCCGGCGGATCGCCGCTGCGACCTGCTCATGCAGCGGCATGGCGCTGGTGTGGTCGATCTCCAACGTACTGTTAGTGCTACTCACATTAGCATTATATGCCATCAGGTCGAACGGCAGCCATCACGGCGCACTGCTACGGGCAGCAGTAGACTGATCACATAACGCGTTCATTGCGGCCAAATCTTGTTCTGCTCACTGGTGGAGTTGATCCGCTAATGCCACTTCCGGATCGAAGCAACGCCCTAGACCACATCGTGGTCTTGATGTTCGAGAACCGCTCGTTCGACAACTTGCTCGGCCGATTGTACGGGCCGGGCGAGGTGGCGTCCTTCGAGGGCGTGACGGGGAAGGATCTCAGCAACCCCATCCCGGATTGGGCTGCCGACCAGGGCCCCGGCAGCGGAGTCGTGCCCTACGGCGTCGCAACGGACATGAACATGCCGAGCCCGGATCCGGGCGAGGAACACCAGCACGTTAACACCCAGCTTTACGGGAGCATCGACCCGCTGACCAACCGCGGCCTTCTCGCGCACGACATGACCGCGCCGTACAACGCGCCAGAAAATTTGCTGCTGCAACCGACAATGGACGGGTTCGTCGCGGACTACATCAGCGCCTTCACCGCCGAGCTGGGCAAGGAACCGAGCTACACCGAATACGCACAAATCATGACGGGCTACACGCCGGACCAGCTGCCGGTCATCTCAGCGCTGGCCCGCGGGTTCGCGACCTTCGATCACTGGTTCTGCGAGGTCCCATCGCAGACATTCGCCAACCGGTCGTTCTTTCACGCCGGGACCTCCTCCGGCTTCGTCGTCAACGTGACCCCCGCGGAGTCGTTCCCGGTGCATAACACGGCAGAGACGATCTTCGAACGACTCGACCAGCAGGGCCTGAGCTGGCGGGTGTACTGCGACCCGCCGAGCCACCTGTCGATTACCGGCATCATCCACGCGCCACGGCTGTGGGAGCACTTCCGCACCAGGTTCGTCACCACCGACCAGTTCCTGCAGGACTGCGCGAACGGCACGCTGCCGACCTACTCCTTCATCGAGCCGAACCTGCTCTACGGGCACAACGACATGCACCCGGCCATGGACGCGCTGTTCCCCGACCTGCCGGTCGATCCGCCGTCGTCCCTGCTCGGCGGCGAGGCTCTGCTAGCGAAGATCTACAACGCCATCCGGACGGCTACATCGGACAGCGGGTCGAACGCATGGAACACCTTGTTCCTGATCACCTTCGACGAGCACGGCGGCACCTACGACCACGTTCCTCCCCCGGTGGTGCCGGCCCCGCGGACGGGAGGCGCGCCCGGCCAGATGGGCTTCGGCTTCCAGCGGTCAGGGGTGCGGATACCCGCCATCGCGATCTCGCCGTGGATACCGGCGCAGGCCGTGGTCACCACCAACTACCGGAACACGTCCGTCATCGCGACCCTACGCCGGCGATGGCAGCTGGGGCCGCCGCTAACCGAACGGGACGCGGCAGCGGCCGACCTGTCGGCGGTGTTCTCGCTCGACGCCCCGCGCGACCCAGACGGGTGGCCAGAGGTCAGCCCGCGGCCGGTGCCACCGTACACCGGGCAGATCCCGGCGCCCGACGCGGCACTGCGCGGCCTGGGCAAGGCGGCGTTCCACGCCTGCGCCGCGTTGGCTCCCCGCTTCGGCAAGCCAAACCCGGGCGTCACCCAGACGCAGGACATCACCCGTGCCGATAGCGCCGCGCTGCTGAACGATCTGGTCGGGGACGTGTTCGTACGGCTGCACGGCAGCTAGCCTCCGTGCAGCAACACCGTCGTTGACCGTGGGCGTTCGGCTCTATATCAAGGAGCAATGGACGAGCCACAGCGCGAGCGCGACCCCGAGAGCTACTTCGGCGCCGGGATCGGCGGGGGAAGCGGACTGTTCACCGCGGGAGGCACGTCCGATGGGCCGCACTCCCCCGCGCCCGCCGCGGCGTCCGTCGCCACGGTCACTGAGCCCGCCCGTGAGATCCCCGTGCACGAGGAGACCGACGTCCTGGTGGCCGGCGGCGGTCCGGCCGGCACCGCCGCCGCAGTTGCGGCGCGGCGGCTCGGCCTGCGGGTGACTCTCGTCGAGCGGTACGGCGACCTGGGCGGCCTCTCGGCGGGCGGACTGGTGATCTGGATCGACCGGATGACCGATTGGGAAGGCACCCCGGTCATCGCCGGCATCGGTGCCGAGGTGCTTGACCGGCTGCCCGAGGGGGCCATCGCCGGGCCCGGCCCCGAGCTGTGGGGCTCGGCCGACCCCGAGCAGGTGGCGTACTGGCGCGAGCGTCTGTCCGCGTTCCGTGAGACCGTTTGCCGCTCGCCGATGATCGACCCGGAGTGGCTCAAGATCATTTCCCACGAGCTCCTCGTCGGCGAGGGAGTGCGAGTGCTGCTGCACTCCTGGGTCGTCGCCGCGATCAACGATGAAGGAACGGTCCGTGGCGTGATCTTCGAGAGCAAGCAGGGGCGCCGCGCGATCCTGGCCAAGGTCGTCGTGGATGCCACCGGCGACCTCGACGTCATCGCGCAGGCCGGTGGCACGTTCGTCACCGACGCCGAGAAGGACGGCACGGGCGGCAACGTCCAGCACTGCGTCAACACCGCCTTCACCTGGACGGGCGTCGACATGCGGAGGTGGCTGGCGTTCAAGCGCGACGATCCGGCGGCCCACCACGCCCTGATGAACCGAGGCCGTCAAGTCCTCGGCTTCGTGGACACACCGCATGTCGGCTGGCGCGACGACGTCGTGGTGTTCATGGGCCCCCGCCTGGCCGGCTACAGCGGGCTCGACGTCGAACACCTTAGCCTGGTCGAGCTAGAGTCCCGCCGCCGCATGGTCGCCCACCTGGACTTCTTCCGCACCCAGGCCCCCGGCTTCGAGAACGCGTGGATCATGCTCGCCGCACCGCAGATCGGCGTGCGGATGACCCGGCGCCTGGCGGGTTTGCACCCGATGACGTCCGACGACTGGAAGGCAGGGGTACGCCACCCCGACGAGATAGGCGTCTCCCCTTCCCCGTCCCAGAAGTTCCCGACGGTCTCGGTGCCCTATCGCGCCCTGCTGCCGGAACGACTCGACGGCGTGGTCGTCGGCGGCCGCCACGTGGCCAGCGACGCCGCCACCCAGGCTTTCATGCGCGAGATCCCGCAGTGCTGGATGACCGGGCAGGCGGCAGGAACCGCCGCCGGCCTCGCGGCCCGCACCGGCCTCGCGCCCCGCGCAATCGACGTCGAGGAACTCCGCGAGGAACTCCGGGGGCAGGGCGCGTTCCTGCACAAGCCGTAGGCGGCATCACCTCCCTCCAGGGGTCGCAGAATGCGACGGTCGCCAATGTATGAGCTGCGCGAACTCCCGGGTACACCCAGTAGATGCAGCTCATGCTGTCGGGACCAAGCTGAGGAGGTACGGCCATGCGCTGGTGGCGTGTCGGCAACGCGGTGCTGATAATCCTGGTGCTGCCCTTGGTGACCTATCTGCTGAACCGCGTGCTGGCGGGGCTGGAGCGCATCCGGCACGCAACCGATCAGATTGTCGCCTCCGGCACGGAACTCGTCAGCGACCTCGATGGCGTGCCTGAGGCGCTGGCAACCACCGACCAGACCATCAAGGACGTCTCGGCCGGAGCGGCCCGGTACGGGGACTCGGTCGCCAAGCTCCTGAGCTGAGCGAAGAAGGAGGTGTAGCCGATGCCAGGAGCCGCCCAGACAACGCTCACTGCCTCGGCTCTGATCGTCGGCATCACGGCGGTCGGATTGACCCGCGCGATCTTCCACCTGCGGGCCATCCATGCGAACCTGGCCGCCACGACCGACGCGGCACAGGCCATCGCCGACCTGACCAGCACGGTACCGGATCGCCTGACATCAGTTAACGCAAGTCTCAAGCCAGTCCGCGACTTCTGCGACACGGTCTGACCAGTTCCTGGGGGGTGAACTCGATGCGGCGACACGCGTCGACCCAGCACTCACACGCCGACACCGGCGGGTCCGCTTGGATAGCCGGCTACACCATCGGCACCGGCGTTGTGGCCATCGTCGTGGCGCTCGTGTCCGCGATCCTGGCGTATGCGCGATCGATCGGCGATGATGCGCAGAAGATCAACGAATCCCTGCAGCGCGCCGAGCACAACACCGCTCCGCTTGGTGAGCTGCGTACCACCATCGACGATGAAAATGCGATCGTCGGCGGCCTGCAGCGCGGCCGCACCCGGCTGGGAGGCTAGCGATGTCCGCTGACCAGCAGAGAGCCTGGAAGCGGGCGATAACCGCGGGCTTCCTCGTCGATGGTGCCGTGGCCGGTCTGCTGAGCCTGCTCATCTACCGGGTGAAGCGCATCGATCAGCGCGTGGTCGAGGTGCGGAACACGTTGCGCGCCGCGGAGACAAATACCGCCGACACGGCGCTGATCGCGCAGGTCGCCGACGGCGTCGACGCAGTGCTGGCCGAGGGTCTGCAGCACCATCTGTTCCTCGGCCGGGTCCTCGAAAAGGTGAAGCGATGAAACGCCCGGTGGCTCTGACGGTCGTCGTCATCGCCGTGCTCACGGGCGGGCTCGCGCTCTACCTTTTCTGGCTCGGGGCATTGCTGAACCGGATCGCGGACAACCTGGAGGATTCTGCGGACCTCGTCCGAAATATTGACGGCAATGCGAAGGTCATCCGTCCTGGCGTGGCACACATCAACGAGGTCGGCGGTGTCGTGGCCGGCGCGCTCCCGCTGCTATACGGGATGGCAGAGCAGGTCGTCCAGAGCACCGCCGAGGAGCCGGCGACCACTCCCGCCACCGACGCAGCCAGCACTCCGGGCACTCGGCGTTCCAGGCAACACGACGGGGTTGGCTTTATCCCGCCCGGCTAGGTGCGCAGTTCAGCCGGCGGGCCGCTGGAAGTGCCAGATAACCAGTGACGGGCGGCCGTCGGCGGCCCGCGCCGCCGATGGCAGGTAGTCCATCAGCGAAAAAGGCCAGTCCTCCCAGTCGCCAATCTCGGCCGCGGGCTCGGGCCTCGGTCTGTCCGTCCGGGTAGCGGTCGGCTCCTCGCACCGTCGTACCTGGAGGCCGAGGCTCAGTGCCGGCCGCAGGTAGTCGCCGAGCTGATGCCGGTAGGTGGCCGCGACCCACGTTTGGCCCGCCGGGCCGCGGGCTGTGATCACCGAGCCCCGGGTGACGAGCTCGTGGTGGATGTCGGAGATGACCAGGTCGCCGCCGGGGCGCAGCACGCGGGCAAATTCCGCCAGTACCGGCTGCAACCGGGGCACGTGGACCAGAGCGAGCGCGCAGACGATGACATCCACCGAGTCATCGGGCAGGGGCAGCCGGTCGAGCTCACCGAGGCGGAACTCGCCGTCTGGGACACGCCGCCGCGCGTAAGCGAGCATGTCCGGTGAGCTGTCGACGCCGATGACCCGATGCCCGCGCCGGGAGAGGAACTCGGCGAACCGCCCGGTACCGCATGCGGCGTCCAGCGCCTCGCCAGGCTTCCGGCCGCTCAGGTACTCGGCCACGATCGGCTCGTCGGTGGCGAACAGCCCGCCGCCCGCCTCTGCGTCATAGCCGGCCGCCTGTTGCCGGTAGGCGAGGACGGTGCTGACGCGCTCGGCGAATACGCCGCGGTCCCGCAGCTTCTCGTCATCAAGAAGCCGCCGGATCTCGGCCAGCCGGGCGTCGGTGAATGCGCGGTCGTGGTCCCCGGCCCAGGCGTCCAGCAGCGCGATGCCTTCGAGGCCCAGCAGATAGGCAAGCGGGTCCTGATAGATCACGAAGACCGATCGTAGACAGATGCAGACAGACTGCACACCGCATTTCCGTCCAGGCCGACGAGCGCACATTCAGTCGCCCCGGCATGCCTGGTCGGTCTGTGTCCGCGTCGACGGGTCGGCCGCATTGGGGTAAGGGATGGCCAGCTCGTCGAACACTGGGCCTTCGCCGGGCCGCTCCGTGCCCGATAGCGGCTACCCGCCCAGCCGCGGGTCTGTAGAGAAGGCTTAGCGAGCGCTGCGGGCGGAGGGCGCGAGCAGGCCTAGATCGCGGGCGCGGGTGACGGCCTCGGCGCGCCGGTGGGCGCCGAGCTTGGCATACAGATTGCGCATGTGGGTCTTGACGGTGTCGAGCGAAACGCTCAGCTCGCTGGTTCCGCGCCGCGGGCCGTGACAGCCAGCAGGCTGAGCCAGTCCCGGACCGGGACGAGTTGGTCGTAGTCAGCCCGGCAGCCGGCGCAAGCTGCGAGGTGACGGGTAACCCGGTCGCGCGCGCAGCGGTCGAGGGCGCCGACGATGTAGGCGCCGATTTCGCCGCGCCACTTTGCGCATGAGTGGCTCATCTTTCCTCCTTCCCCTGGCGCCTGCGGGCGTAGCGGGCTCGCTCAGTAGCCGCCCTGAGTGTTGTAGTTGGAGCTGGGCGAAGGCGCCGGGGAACCTGCGCCGCCCGGCTTACCGCTGGCGGTGACGGCCTGCCAGGTGAACGTGGTGCCGTTGAAGTGGTCCGTGAAGTTGTTGCCGTGGACCTGGCCGGGCGCCGTGTCCAGCCGGAACGTGTAAAGCGGCCTGCCGTTGTAGGTGAGCTGGGTCGTG
>Ga0335074_10001581_pt1 | contig 30840 bp, 30 predicted proteins | sample Lox_Sample_23_FD_206715 | JGI IMG/M metagenome (GOLD analysis project Ga0335074, IMG submission 206715) | Soil microbial communities from Loxahatchee National Wildlife Refuge, Florida, United States - Lox_Sample_2.3 | ecosystem: Environmental > Terrestrial > Soil > Wetlands | place: USA... | reverse complement strand
TCGACATCGCCGAGTCGGAAGCCTCGTGCGAGCTGTACGGGATCCTCAAGCGCGCGGACGAGAAGTACGTGACCGAGCGCGCGTACGACAATCCGAAGTTCGTCGAGGACATCGTCCGGGACGTCGCCGTGCGGCTCAATCGGGACGAGCGTGTGGCCGCCTACGTCGTCGAAGCCGAGAACTTCGAGTCGATCCACAATCACTCGGCTTACGCGCGCGTCGAACGGGACAAGGTGAGCCCCGCAGGGGCGAACGCAGGGTCAGGATGACCGGGGCCATCCGCCAGGCCAGGCGCAAGCCCAGCGCGGCGGCCGCGCGGGCCCTCACCCGGCGGGGTCCCCGCTCTGCAGCCGTCCGATGAGGGTGCTCAGGAACACCCGGTTGAAGCGCAGCTGGCAGGAGGCCGAGACCTGCTCGAGCAGCGTCGAGCTCACCTTCAGCACCGTGACCGCTGTCAGCGCGCGGATCGTCGCGGTGCGCTTGGCGCCCGGCACGTAGCTCGCCTCACCGAAGCAGTCGCCGGTCTCGAGCAACCCGAGTCTGTGGCCGTGGCGCTCCACGGCGCAGGTGCCCGAGACGATGATGTAGAAGCGGTCGTCCATCTCGCCTTCCTTGACGATCTCCCCATCGGCCGAGTAGTTCTGCCAGTGGCTCGCGCGCAGCACCTCCCAGATCTCCGCGTGCGAGAACTCGTGGAAGAACTTCAGGCGCCGCAGCACGCCGAACTGCTCCTGGCGGTCGATGCGTGCGTTCTGCTCGCGCAGCTTCTGGTGCACGCGCGTGAGCTCGGCGGCGAAGTCGAGGCCGCTCTTGTAGCGCTTGGCCGGATCCTTTTGCAGCGCGACGGCCACCACGTTCTCGAGCTCCTCGGGCACGTCCTTCTGCAGTGTGTGAATGGGCGGCGGGGTCGCGTACACGATCTGGTGCAGGAGCTTCTGCAGATTACCCGCTCGGAACGGGCGCGTGCCGGTCAGGAGCTCGTACATCACGGCCCCGAGCGAGTACAGGTCCGAGCGGTTGGTGAGCTCGAGGCTCTGCACTTGCTCGGGCGACATGTACGAGGGACTCCCGGCGATGCCCTCGATGCGCGAGATGTCGGAGTCGGCGACCAGCGCGATCCCGAAGTCGATGATGCGCACGTCGCGTTCCTGCGTGAGCATCACGTTCGAGGGCTTCACGTCGCGATGGATCACGCCGCGCGAGTGCGCATAGTGCAGCGCCTTCGCGCACTTGTAGATGATCTCCACCGTGTCGTCGATGCGCAGCAGATTGTCCGCCCGGCAGTACGCGGCGAGCGTGCGCGCTCCGTGCACGTGCTCGGTCACGACGTAGCAATAGCCGTTCTCCTCGCCCGCGTCGTAGATCGGCAGGATGTTCGGATGCTGCAGCATGCCGACCAGGTGCGCCTCGGAGAGGAACATCTTGCGCGCGGTGCGCGCGCGCTCCTCATCGCCCCCGGCATCGATGTTGTAGAGCTTGATCGCAACGTCGCGCCCGTAGTACGCATCGTGCGACAGATACACGATGCCGGTGCTGCCGCGTCCGACCTCCTTGATGACCGCATACTTGCCGATCTTCTCGGGGATTTTGCGCGCGGCGGGGGACGATCGGGCCTGTAGCGACATGAGGTGCGATGAGCTGTGGGGACAGGCCGCAGCAGAATACGGAGGGGCGCCTGATGCGACTGTGATCCAGCCCTCACCCACCGAGCGGGGCCGTATGCGCAGGCACGAAGCCATCGATCAGCGCGGCTCGGCGAAGTGATCGAACCCATAATGCGAGAACTCGATCACAGACCCACCGCGCTCGACCACGGCGCCCGCCGCGCTGCGCAACGTCCCCACGCGATGATACGTCCACTCATCGGGCGGCAGATCGTGCAGCAGCGAATCGAGGCGCTGCGGCGGCACCGTGAAGAGCAGCTCGTAATCGTCGCCGCCCGTGAGCGCGAGCTCGTGTGCGCGCTCGGGCCCCACGGCGCTCTCGAGCGCGCTCGAGAGCGGCAATTGATCATAATCGAGCACCACGCCGCAGCCGCTCGCGCGAGCGAGCCTGCTCGCATCCGCGAGCATGCCGTCCGAGACATCGATACACGCACTCGCGTAGTCGCGAAGACGACGACCGAGCGCGACTCGCGGGAGCGGATAGAGGAACCGATCGCGCAGCTCCCGGTCGATGCGCGCGTCCTGCACCTCGAGGCGTGACTCGACGAGCTCGAGGCCCGCGGCCGCATCTCCGGGCGTGCCGCTCACGAGCAGCACATCGCCCGGCGAGCCCCCCGAGCGGCGCAGCGCCGTACCGCGCTCGACCGAGCCCAGGATCTCGACGGTCACGCACAGCGGCCCCCGCGTGGTGTCGCCACCGACGAGCGCCACGCGGAACTCGCGAGCGAGCGCGCCAAACGCGCGGCTGAACTCCTCGAGCCAAGGCTCATCGGGCCGTGGCAGGGTCAAAGCGAGCAGCGCCCAGGCAGGCTCGGCTCCCATCGCCGCCAGGTCGCTCAGATTCACGGCGAGCGCGCGATGGCCGACCGAGGCGGCAGACGAGCCGCGCGGGAAATGAACGCCGTCGACGAGGGTGTCCACCGCGGCAACGAGCTGGCGGTTCGCCGCGCAGTCGAGCAGCGCAGCGTCGTCTCCGACTCCGAGCCGCACGTCGGAGCGATCCGCGCCGAGGTGCTTGAAGTACCGGTCGATGAGCTCGAATTCGTTGAGAGGCATCGCGTGCTCGGGTCGCTCGAGCGCTCGGGCTCAATGCTCGTGCTCGCGCAGCGCCCGCGCTGCGCGATCGAGCACCGCGTTCACGAACTTGTGGCCGTCGGTTGCGCCGAAGCGCTTCGCGAGACTCACGGCCTCGTTGATGACGACGCGGTACGGCACCTCCGGGCGGGCGGCGAGCTCATGGGCGCCGATGAGCAGCACCGCGTGCTCGATCGGATCGAGCCGCTCGACGGGGCGATCCATCCAGGCGGCGAGCTGCGCATCGAGCGCCGCATGGGAGTCGCATACGCTTTGCACGATCTCGCGGAAGTACTCACGGTCGGCGCGGCCCATGTCCTCGGCGCCGGCGAACTCCTCGATGAGGTCTTGCCAGGGACCGCTGTTGAGCTGCCAACGGTAGAGCGCCTGCAATGCCAGCTTGCGCGCGACCGAGCGCGCGCTCGATGCGGAGTAGCTCGAAGCATGGCGTTGCATAGCGAGGTGCAACCTCTAGCCTTCAACGGGCGGGCGGGCGGGCGGGCGCGCTTGCGCGCGGCTCAGCCGAGGCGCGCAAGCAGCCCGGCCATCTCGAGCGCCGTATGCATCGCTGCGGCGCCTTTGTTCGCGCCCGTGGTGGCGGCGCGCTCGAGCGCCTGCTCGGCGGTATTGACCGTCAGGACCCCGAAGGCGATCGGTACGCCCGTCTCGAGGCTCGCAAGCTGCAATCCTCGCGCGCACTCGCCCGCGACGTAGTCGAAATGCGGCGTATCGCCACGGATCACGCAGCCGAGCGCAACGAGGGCGTCGTAGCGGCGGCTCGCGGCGAGCGTGCGCGCGGCGAGCGGGAGCTCGAAAGCGCCCGGCACATGGGCGACGAGCAGGTCCGATGGCGCCCCACCGCGCTCGCGCCACGCCTCGATCGCGCCCTTGAGCAGGCTCGAAACGATGAAATCGTTGAAGCGCGACGCGACGATGGCGACGCGGCGGCCGCGAGCGTCCGGTTCGCCTTCGATGGTACGCACCTCGCTCACCGGCTCGCCCGCGAGAAGGCTGCGGCGAGGGCGCTAATCCTGCGAATCCTCGTCCACATAGGATTCGATCTCGAGACCGAAGGCGGAGATGCCGTGCAGCTGCTTCGGCGCCGAAAGGACGCACATGCGCCGCACGCCGAGGTCCTTGAGGATCTGGGCGCCGACGCCGTAGGTTCGAAGCACCGGCCGGCGTGCGCCCTGCACCTGCGCCGGATCCGTCGCGGCCAATACGCCGCCTGCGGGAGCTGCGGCCGGCGCCCGCAGAGCCTCGAGCAGATCGTTGGGGCCGTGTTCCTCGCGCAGCAGCACGACCACGCCGCTCGGCGCGTGGGCGATGCGCTCGAGGGCAGCACGCAAGGTCCAGGCACGCGGGTGGCCCCGCACGCCGAGCACATCACGCAGCGTGTCTGCGACGTGCACTCGAACCAGGGGCGGCTCGGGTCCGTCGAGCCGCCCGCGAACCAGCGCGACGTGCGTGAGCCCTTCCACGCGATCGCGATAGACGCACAGGCGAAAATCCCCGAGCTCGGTCTGGACGAGCTGATCGGCGATGCGCTCGACCGAGCGCTCGTTGCGCAGGCGATGACGGATGAGGTCGGCGATCGTGCCGAACTTGAGCCGATGCTGGTGAGCGAACGCCTCGATCTGCGGCCGCCGCGCCATGGTGCCGTCGTCGTTCATCAGCTCGCAGAGCACTCCCACCGGGGAAACACCGGCAAGCGTGCACAGGTCCACCGCCGCCTCGGTGTGCCCCGCCCGGATGAGCACGCCGCCCCGACGGGGCCGCAGGGGAAAGATGTGGCCGGGCCGGGCGAAGTCGCCGGGAACCGCGCGCGGGTTCGCGAGCGCACGGATCGTCGCGGCGCGGTCGGCGGAGGAAACGCCGGTCGTGGTGCCGTGGCGATAGTCGACCGAGATCGTGAAGGCGGTGCGATGACTCTCGCTGTTGGCCGGAACCATCTGCGGCAGATCCAACTGCGCGAGGCGCTCCTCCTCCATCGGTACACAGATGATCCCGCTCGTGTAGCGGATCATGAACGCGACGGCCTCGGGCGTTGCATGCTCGGCCGCCATGATCAGGTCGCCCTCGTTCTCGCGATCCTCGTCATCGAGGATGATGACCATGCGTCCGGCGGCGAGCTCGGTGACGATCTCATCCGTGCTGCTCACGCCGGCGCTTCCCGGCTCGTCGGTTCCCGCACGGGGCGGAAGCGAGATGACTTTGGACATGTGCGATAGCCCCGAAGGTGCTGCCTGCGCGCTGCTCGGCGTCCATGGTACTCGCAACGTCGCGGACTGTCGTTAAGCTGCGGGCCTCAGCGTACGAAAGCTGCGCAATCGGCCCCGTGCGGGTGCGATTACGTCAATACGAGGGCGACCCCCACGAGCTAGCGCAACCGGCCGGCACTCTCGAGAAGGCGCTCGATGTACCGCGCAATGGGGTCCACTTCGAGATTGACGCGTGCACCCGCGCGCAATCCGCCGAGAGTCGTGACGGTGAGCGTGTGCGGGATGAGATTGACCCCGAAGCGCGCACCGTCGATCTCGTTGACCGTCAAACTTACCCCGTCCAGGGCGACCGAGCCCTTGCTCGCGACATAGCGCAAGAGCGTCAGCGGAGCCTCGATCACGAGCCGCAGCGAGCGCGCATCGGGTGTGGTCTCGAGCACGCGCCCGACGCCATCGACATGGCCGGACACGAGGTGGCCCCCGAGCGGATCGCCCGCGCGCAGGGCGGGCTCGAGGTTCACCGGCGAGCCGGGCTCGAGCGCCCCGAGCGTCGTGAGCGCGAGCGTCTCGCGCGAGAGATCTGCCGTGAAGCTTTTCTCACCAATGTCGAGCACGGTCAGGCAGCAGCCTTGAACGCAGAGGCTGTCACCGGTTGCGAGTCGCGCAAGATCGAGGCGGTCGACGGCCACGGTGAGGCGCGTGTCTCCGCCGCGCGGCTCGCGAGCGAGCACTTTGCCCACATCCTGCACGATGCCCGTGAACATCCCGGATGAGTCTCCTCTTTAAGCCGCTGCCGCCCCACGCGCCGCGCGCAGCCGCATCCTCAAATCGGCACCGACCGGCTGGCTCTCGATGAGCTCGAAGCGGGGCGCTCCGCCGAGCGCTTCGAGCCGCGGCAGTTCGACGAGCGGCCTCGCCTGCGGCCCAAGCAGAACCGGCGCGACGTAGACGAGGAGCTCATCGGCCAGGTGTCTGCGGATCAGCTCTCCTGCGAGGGTGGCTCCCGCCTCGACCTGGACCTCGTTCACTTCCGCCTGCGCAAGACGCCCGAGCACGCGATGCAGGTCGAGACGCCCGGTGTCACCTGTGGCATCGCGCCCTGGCGCGGGACCCGCGGCCCGCGCCGCGTCCTCCTCGAGGCACTCGATGCGCGCACCGCGTGCCTCGAGCATTGCGCGGCGCGCGGCATCGGCCGAGGCGGTGAAGATCCACACCTCCCCTGCGCTTTCGAACAGTCGCGCCCGCGCGGGAGTACGCAGCCCCCAGTCGAGCACGACCCGCAGCGGCTGGCGCGCTCGCGCCGCCTCGAGCCGCACGTCGAGCCGGGGATCATCGGCGAGCACCGTGCCGACCCCGGTCAGCAAGGCGGAGCTGCGCGCACGAAACACCTGCACGTCAGCGCGCGCGGCCTCCCCCGTGATCCACTGGCTCTTCCCGTTGGCGAGTGCCGTGCGGCCGTCGAGACTCATCGCGAGCTTCACGCGCAGCCAGGGACGTCCTTCCGTCATCCGCTTGATGAACCCTGCGTTGAGCTCCGCAGCCTCGTGCTGCATCAGCCCGCTCTCCACCGCGATGCCGGCCGCGCGCAGCCGCTCGGCTCCCTTGCCGCGCACGTCGGGGTTCGGATCCTCGAGCGCAAACACGACGCGTCCGAGACGCGCCTCGATGAGCGCATCGGCACAAGGCGGAGTGCGTCCGAAATGGCAACAGGGCTCGAGGGTAACGTAGGCCGTGCCGCCCGCCGCCCGAGCGCCTGCCGCGCGCAACGCCATGATCTCCGCATGCGGCTCACCCGGGCGCTCGTGCCAGCCCTCCCCAACGGTGCGATCGCCCTCAACGATCACACACCCGACGCGCGGATTGGGATGGGTCGTGTTCAAGCCGCGCGCGGCGAGCTCGAGCGCGCGGCTCATCGCAGCGCGATCGCGCGCGCTGAAGGAACGGTGAGTCACCTTCGTGTCCAGAGGTCGCATCGGCCTCGCCGCTGGGTGCCGATCACTTGTTGTGCTCCGAGCGATCCGCAGACGGCAGCAGCGGCAGTTGGTCCTCGCTCGATTCGCGCGTCTCGCGGCGGCGCCCCGGACGGCGCAGCCGCTCGATCTCCTCGCGAAACGCATCGAGGTCCTGGAAACTGCGGTACACCGAGGCGAAGCGGACATAGGCGACCTCGTCGAGCTGGCGCAGCTCGCTCATCACCAGTTCGCCGATCGCACGGGAGGACACCTCGCGTTCGCCGAGCCCACGCACCTTGTGCGCAATGCGGCTCACCGCCTCATCGAGCGCCTCGCGGCTGACCGGCCGCTTCTCGAGCGCCTTGCCCATCCCCGCCCGCAGCTTCGCCTCATCGAACGGCTCGCGCGTGCGGTCCGTCTTCACGACGAGCGGCATCACGAGCTCCGCGGATTCGAAGGTCGTGAACCGCTCGCTGCACGCGAGGCATTCGCGCCGGCGGCGGATCTGCCGGCCCTCGCCCGCGAGACGCGAGTCGATGACCTTGGTCTCGACATGGCCGCAGAAGGGGCAGTGCATCGGGCTCCTCAGGCGCCATACACAGGGAACTGCCGGCACAGCTCGAGCGCCGCGGCGCGCGCCCGAGCAACGACGCCCTCCTCGCCCTTGGCATCGAGAACGTCCGCGATGAGGTCCGCCACGCGCTCGATCTCGCGCTCCTTGAAGCCGCGGGTCGTCGATGCCGGTGTGCCGATGCGAAGCCCGCTCGCGATGGCGGGCGGGCGTGGATCATTGGGCACCGCGTTCTTGTTCACCGTGATGTTCGCTCGGCCGAGCGCCGCATCGGCCTCCTTGCCGCTCAAGCCGCCCTTCCTCAGGTCAAGGAGAAACAGATGATTGTCCGTGCCGCCCGAGACGATATCGATTCCGCGGGCGCTGAACCGCGTGCACATGGCCCGTGCATTCGCGAGCACTTGCCTCTGGTAGACGGCGAACTCGGGCTGCAGCGCCTCGAGCAGCGCAACCGCCTTGGCCGCGATCACGTGCATCAGCGGGCCGCCCTGCGTGCCCGGGAAGACCATCGAGTTGAGCTTACGGGCGATCTCCTCGTTCCCTCGAGCGAGAATCAGGCCGCCGCGCGGTCCGCGCAACGTCTTGTGCGTCGTGGTCGTCACCACGTCGGCATGGGGTAACGGATCGGGATACAGTCCGGTCGCGACGAGTCCCGCAACGTGCGCCATGTCCACCAGCAAGTAGGCACCGACACTGCGGGCGATCGCGGCGAATCGCGCCCAATCGACCACGCGCGAATAGGCCGAGAACCCCGCGACGATGAGCTTCGGACGCTCGGTCTCGGCAAGACGCTCTACTTCCTCGTAATCGATCTCGCCCGTATCCGACCGCACGCCGTATGGCACGGCACGAAAGAGCTTGCCGGAGATGTTGACACGCGCGCCGTGCGTCAAGTGCCCGCCGTGATCGAGGCTCATGCCGAGGAGCGTATCGCCGGGCTGGATCAGCGCGAGGTAGGCGGCGGTGTTCGCCTGCACTCCGGAGTGCGGCTGGACGTTCGCATAGGAGGCCCCGAAGAGGCGCTTCGCCCGATCGATCGCGAGCTGCTCCACGATGTCGACGAACTCGCACCCGCCGTAGTAGCGCCTGCCCGGATAGCCCTCGGCGTACTTGTTCGTGAGCACCGAGCCCTGCGCCTCGAGCACTCGCGGGCTGACGTAATTCTCCGACGCGATGAGCTCGATGTGCTCCTCTTGACGGCGGCGCTCGCCTTTGAGCGCAGCGGACAGCTCCGGATCGAAGCTGTCGATATCCATGGTCTTGGGGAACATCCGAGTGACGCCTTTCTCCAAGCGCGATGCTATCGCGGCCCGAGCAGCACTCCCGACCGGCTCAGGCGCAGCGGGGCCGCGCGCCGAGACCCTCGACCACCGCGCACCAGGCGTGCGCGAGGTTCTCGCGGTTGTAGCCCCCGCCGCCGAGGGCGAGCACGCGCCCATGGCCGATGTCCTCCGCGAGCGCACTGAGATCACGCGCCGCCTGACCGTGCGCTCCCGCCGAGTAGCACAGGTGAGTGATCGGGTCGCCCCGCACGCTGTCGGCGCCGCACTGCAGGATGATGAGCTCGGGGGCGAAGCGGCCGAGGTGCTCGAGCACCGCCGGCCAGACCGCCGCGAATGTCGTGTCGTCGGCTCCCGCCGGAACCGGAATGTTGAGCTTCATGCCCTCGGCAGCCCCCCGCCCCGTCTCCCCGGCGGCACCGGTTCCGGGGTAGAGCGTGCGCCCGTCCTCGTGGATGTCGGCGAAGATAACCCCGGGATCCTCCTCGAAAGCATAGTAGACCCCATCGCCGTGATGGGCGTCGATGTCGACGTATCCGACGCGCTTGAGACCGTGGCGGCGGAGCAAAAGCTCGATCACGACTCCGCAATCGTTGAATACGCAAAACCCGGCCGCATGATCGCGCGCCGCATGATGCAGTCCCGCGATCGGCACGAAGCCCCGGCGCACGGCGCCGGTCATGATCGCCTCCGCGGCGCGCAGCGAGGCCCCGACCACCGTCGCTGCCGCCTCGTACACGCCCCGGAACGCAGGCGTGTCGCCCGCATCGAGAAAGCCCTGGCCGCTTTGCGAGCGCTCGCGCACGAAATCGACGTACGCGGGAGTGTGGAAAGCGAGCAGCTCCTCGTAGGAGGCCTCGCGAGGCTCGAGCGCGCGCACGCGCGTTGCAAGGCCGCGCGCTTCCAGCTCGCGCGTGAACGCCTCGTGGCGGTCGGTTCCGAAGGGATGGCCCTCCGGAAAGCCGTAGCGCGCCAGGCGTTCCCCGGTGACGACCGCTACCTCAGTGCTCATGCCGCCTGTACACTCGCGCGACCCCCTGGGGGTCGGTGGCTTTCTTTACTTTGGCTCACCCTCGCAAAGCCTAGCACAGGAGGCGAGGAGGCTATTGCCGATACTGGAACCATGGCTCAATACATCTTCACGATGAATCGGGTATCCAAGGTGGTACCCCCCAAGCGCGTGATCCTGCGCGACATCAGTCTCTCGTTCTTTCCCGGCGCCAAGATCGGCGTGCTCGGACTGAACGGCTCGGGCAAGTCGACGCTCCTCAGGATCATGGCGGGCCTGGATGCGGAAATCGACGGCGAGGCGCGGCCGCAAGCGGGTATCCGGGTGGGCTTTCTGCCGCAGGAGCCCACTCTCGACCCCGAGAAGGACGTCCGCAGCACCGTCATGGAAGGCATCGGGGCGGCGTTCGCGCTCCTCGAGCGCTTCAATCAGGTGAGCGAGCGCTTCTCGGAGCCTCTCTCGGAGGAGGAGATGAGCGCCTTGCTCGAGGAGCAGGCGCGGCTCCAGGATGCCATCGAGGCAGCGGGCGGCTGGGAACTCGAGCGCAAACTCGACATCGCTGCAGATGCGCTGCGGCTGCCGGCGTGGGAGGCGCGAATCGCGACCCTCTCCGGGGGCGAGAAGCGCCGCGTCGCGCTCTGCCGTCTGCTGCTCAGCGCACCGGATATGTTGCTGCTCGATGAGCCCACGAATCATCTCGATGCCGAGTCGATCGCCTGGCTCGAGCGCTACTTGGAGCAGTACCCGAGCACGGTGATCGCGGTGACGCACGATCGCTATTTTCTCGACAACGTCGCCGAGTGGATCCTCGAGCTCGACCGCGGGCACGGGATCCCCTGGCACGGCAACTACTCCTCCTGGCTCGAGCAGAAGGAGCAGCGACTGGCGGTCGAGGAGCGCGAGCGCGAGGCGCTACGCAAGACACTCCAGCGCGAGCTCGAATGGGTGCGCCAGGGCGTGAAGGCTCAGCAGGCGAAGAGCAAGGCGCGGCTGCAACGCTACGAGGAGCTCGCCTCGCGGGAGTTTCAGACGCGCAACGAGACCAACGAGATCTACATTCCACCCGGGGAGCGTCTCGGGGATCTCGTGATCGAGGTGAAGGGCCTCACCAAGGGTTACGGAACGCGCCTCCTCATCGATGAGCTCAGCTTCAGTCTGCCGCGGGGAGGGATCGCGGGCATCATCGGACCGAACGGCGCCGGCAAGACCACGCTGTTTCGCATGCTGACCGGCGCGGAGCAGCCCGACGCAGGGGAGATCCGCATCGGGCCGAGCGTGAAGCTCGCCTACGTGGACCAGGATCGCCAGACGCTCGATGCGCGCAAGAGTGTCTGGGAGGAGATCTCGGGCGGCCTCGATACGATCAAGGTCGGCGCCTACGAGACCTCCTCGCGGAGCTACGTCGGGCGCTTCAACTTCAAGGGCACGCAGCAGCAGCAGTTGATCGGGGAGCTCTCGGGTGGGGAGCGCAATCGCGTGCATCTCGCCAAGGTCCTCAAATCCGGCGGCAACGTGCTGCTGCTCGATGAGCCGACCAACGACCTCGACGTGGAGACGCTCCGCGCGCTCGAGGAGGCGCTCACCCACTTTCCGGGCTGCGCCGTCGTGATCTCGCACGACCGCTGGTTCCTCGACCGGATTGCAACCCACATTCTCGCCTTCGAGGGCGACTCGGAGGTGGTCTGGTTCGAGGGCAACTACCGCGAATACGTCGAGGATTTCAAACGGCGGCGCGGGGACGATGCCGCACAGCCTCATCGAGTCCGCTTTAAGCCGCTCACGCGCTGAGCGGCCCCGCGCCGGGGAGCCGCCGCCGCCGCAGCGGGCCGGCCGCCCCCACTGGGCAGGCCCGCTCCTCGCGCTGGTGGTCTTCGCACTCGTCGCCTACCTGTTGCACCGCGAGCTCGCGCATCTTCACGTGCGCAATGTGCTCGCGCAGCTGCACGCCCTGCCACGCGGCGCGCTCGAGACGGCCTTCGCGCTCACGGCCGGAAGCTATGCCGCGCTCTGTGGCTACGACATGCTCGCGCTCAGGTACCTTCGCAAGTGGGTGCCCTGGGCCCGCATCCTCTCGGCGAGCTTCATCGCGAATGCCTTCGGGCACAACCTCGGGTTCGGCGCCTTCACGGGCGGGGCGTTTCGGCTGCGCCTCTATGCCTCCTCGCGGCTGACCGCAACCGAGGTGGCGCTGGTCACCGGCTACACGAGCGTCACGACCGTGCTCGGGCTCGCCGTGCTCACCGGCGTCTCGTTCCTCGCGAACCCGTCCCGCCCGGCCGCTGCGTTGCGCATCCCGCAGGCGGGCTGCCTCGCCGCCGGGTGCGCACTCCTTGTGGCGGTCGCGGCCTATGCCGCGTGGTCCGGCTCGCAGCGCCTGCGCCTCGAGATCCGCGGCTGGCTGCTGCGTCCGCCGGGAGCCGCCCTCGGCGCCGCGCAGATCCTGCTCGGCACGCTCGACCTCGGGTGCACGGCCGCGGTGCTCTGGGCGCTGCTGCCGCAGTCGGCGGCGATTGGCTATGTGAGCTTCGCAGGGCTGTTCGCCGTCGCGATCGCCGCGGGCCTCATCACGCACCTGCCGGGGGGCATCGGCGCCTTCGAGGCCGTGATCGTGTTCGCGCTGCCGCAGGTACCCCTCGATGCGCTGCTCGGCTCGCTGCTCGCCTACCGCCTCGTCTACTTCCTGGCACCCCTTCTCGTAGCGACGCTGCTGTTCGGCACGGAAGAGCTCTGGGCACAGCGTGCGCGGCTCGCCCAGGCGCGCCGGCAGGCGGCGGCCTTCGTCGCCCCCGCCGTGCCCTCGATCGTGGGTGCGCTCACGTTCATTGCCGGTGCGGTGCTACTCGCCTCCGGCGCGACCCCCGAGATCGACACGCGCCTCGCACCCCTCGAGGGGCTGTTGCCGCTCGCCGTGGTCGAGCTGTCACACCTCGCGGGGAGCATCATCGGGCTCGCGTTGCTCGTCCTCGCCCGTGCGCTCTTCCGTCGGATCCGCACGGCCTTCCACATCACCTTCTGGCTGCTGGTCGCCGGAGGCGCCGCCTCGCTCCTCAAGGGCTTCGACTACGAGGAGGCGATCATGCTCGGGGTGGTGCTCGTCGTGCTCGCGCTCGGGCGCGGCGGCTTCTATCGGCGTGCCTCCATCCGGGAACAGCGCTTCACGCCGACCTGGGTCGTGAGCGTCGTCGGCGTCGTCGCGGCGAGCGTGTGGATCGGGCTCACGGCCTATCGCCACGTCGAGTACTCGAGCGACCTGTGGTGGACGTTCGCCTTCGATGCGAATGCGCCGCGCATGCTGCGCGCCTCGCTCGTCGTGTCGATCCTCGCGGCCGCCTTCCTGCTGCTCAATCTGCTGCGACCCTCGGCGCGGCGCCCCTCACGAGGAGCCGGCCCCGGAACGGAGCAGATCCGGCGCGTCATCGCATGCTCGAGCTCGACGCTCGCGTGCGCCGCGCTTGCGGGCGACAAGCGGCTCCTGTTCAGCGATACGGGCGAGTCCTTCATCATGTATCAGGTGCAGGGCCGCAGCTGGATCGTGCTCGGCGATCCGATGGGCCCGCGCCACGAGGCCGAGGAGCTCGTGTGGCGCTTTCACGAGCTCGCCGACCGCCACGGCGGCCGCGTCGTGTTCTTCCAGACGGGCGCCGAGTGCCTCACGCTCTACGTCGATCTCGGACTCGCGGCGCTCAAGCTCGGCGAGGAGGCGCGCGTGCCGCTCGAGGCATTCGGCCTCGCCGGTGAGACGGCCCACGAGCTCGAGCGGGCGCGGTGCGCGGCCGGCCTCGAGCGAGCCACCTTCGAGGTGCTGCCGCCGGAGCGGGTTCCCGCGATGCTGCCCGCCTTACGCGCGATCTCCGATGCGTGGCTCGCGCGGCACGGAGCGGTGCAGAAGCGCTTCTCCGCCGGCTCGTTCTCGGAGGCGTACCTGCGGCACTTTCCCCTCGCGCTCGTACGTTTGCAGGACGAGCCCGTGGCGTTCGCCAATCTCTGGCTGACCGCGGCGCGTGAGGAGATCGCGGCGGATGTGCTGCGGTTTGCGCCGCAGGCGCCGCCGTGGACGATGGACTACCTGTTCTTCGAGCTGATGGGGTGGGCTCGTGCCGAAGGCATCCGCTGGTTCAACCTCGGCGTCGCCCCGCCCGCCGGGCTCGAGCACGATCCGCTCGCTCCGGCCTGGCGCCGGATCGGACCCCGGGTGTTTCGCCACGGAGAGCATTTCGGGGACTTCGAGAGCCTGCGACGCTACAAGGCGAAGTTCCTTCCCGTATGGGAGTCGAGCTATCTGGTTGCGCGCGGCGGCATGGCGCTGCCTCTGGTGCTCATTGATGTCTCGGCCCTCATTGCGGGCGGCCTCAAGGAGCTGATCGCGTAACATAACGCACAGCAGGCACGAGCGCAGGTCGGGCGGGCGCGCATGAGCACGCAAGTCGCGTTAGAATCCCCTCTGCGCGCTGCATTTCGAAGAGCAACAAGGCGCCCGGATACATGTCGGTCTACATCGATTCCGCGAGCAGACTGGTGAATGAGCAGGAGCGCAGTCTCGCGCTCGCCTGCCCGCATTGCGAGGTGACGGCGCACCTCACGCCCACTGCCGTGCCGCGCTTCGATGATCTGCAGACCTTCAAGCCGGCGACGATCGGCGTCGTCTACCGCTGCGATGCCTGCCATGCGCCGATCTTCCTGCGCTATCCGGTACGCGTGTACCGCGCGAATCGGATCGAGCTCGCGCCGCAATTCGTCGAGGTGGAACGGGCTCGCGAGAAGTTCACCTTCACCCATCTGCCGGAGGAGGTGGAGCTGCTCTTTCGCGAGGCGCTGATCTGCTTCTCGAACGGCGCCTACAACGCGTTCGCCTCGATGTGCCGCCGCACCGCGCAGGCCGCGTTCGCCGATCTCGGCGAGGCGGGGAAGCTGCGACTGTTCGATGAGCTCAACGAGGTGCGCGAGATGGCGGAGATAGACCTCAAGACCTTCACGACCATCAAGAGTGTGATCTTCGGCACGCAGGCCGACTCGCGCGCGGATCCGCCCCATCTCGAGGCGACCACCGGGGCGGTCGTACTCGAGGTCATGAAGGATCTGCTCTACGAGGCGTACGTGCGCAAGGGACGGCTGCAGCAGGCGCTCATGGTGCGGCGCTACTTTGCCGAGGAAACCGCGGACGATCTGTCCCCGATTCTGGCATCATCGCCGTTGAAGCCTGCTCCCGATCGGGATTCGGCCTCCTCGGCGCCCCCCGTGGCATAAGTCGGGGCAGAGCCTCGAGCGCCCACGGCTCGAGCTCGCAAGCCCTGACGGCTCAAGTTCGAAGCGCCGGCGGCCGTTAACCCCGAGAGAGAGTCTGCTCGGAGCACCCGGGGGTCCCCGGGCTTGCGGGCCGAGCGCGACGCAGCGTACCGGAATGCTCATATGTTCGATGGCTCAGACACGGTGGTTCTGTACGAGGAGCTCGCCTATCAGGACGTTCTGCCCGTCCTGTGGCGGGCGCTGCCCGGCCCCGTAGACCAGGCGGTCGCCGCGAGCTTCACCGATCGCAACGTTCGAGTGCTCCAGGCCTGCGCGGCCGTCGAGGACCACGGAAGCAGCGAGAAGCAGGACGAGGACTCCCCGGAGCTGCTGCGCCTCGACTTCAAGATCAACCTGCTCCTCGACCTGGTCGGGCAGCTCGTCGTGGCGAACCGTCCGCGCCCCCCCGCAGTACCGATCCGCTTCAACGCGCTCGGCGCGGTGTGGCGCATGTCACCGCCGCTGCCCGAAGCGGGAACTCAGGGCGTGACGGAGATCTATTTGCGCGACTTCCTCGCCGAGCCCCTGAGACTCATCGGCCGCATCACCAATGTCACTCCGGACGGGCAGATCAAGGCCCGCTTCGCCCCGACCGGCGAGCTCATCGAGGATCTGATCGAGAAGCTCACCTTCAGGCGCCATCGCCGCCAGATCGCCGAGAGCCGCCACCGCGCTTGAGGCCCCCGCCCCCGGGCCCGCGCTCGCGAGGCGCCGGGCCGCACTGCGAGCGCTTTGTGATTGGGATCACGCCGGGCCGCTGCGCTGCGCTGCGAGTTACGAGGCGCTTCACAATATTCCGCCCTCGTTCAGTGAACAATATTCCCCTCCTAACCGGGCGCCGAACACGTCTTGCGGAAGCCGCATCGTAGAGACCACGCGAGAGCACCGCACCGCGCCCGTTCGAGCGAGCGGAGCGTCGATGTCGGCAACTGAAATGGCCGTGGTCCCCACTCAAGAACGGGGCGAGTCGCGTGCGGAGCGGCCGGGCGCCATCAAAGGCGACGAGCGCGCCCGCGTGCGCCTGCCCACGGGCACCTCGGCGGCGATCCGCGGAGTCATCGCCCTCATTCGCCAGGTGGCCGATCACGAATCCACCGTTCTGATCCTCGGCGAGTCGGGCACGGGCAAGGAGGTCATCGCCCGCGCGATCCACGATCTGAGCCCACGGCGTCCGCGGCCCTTCGTCGCCGTCAACTGCGGGGCCATCCCCGCCGAGCTGCTCGAGTCGGAGCTGTTCGGCCACGAGAAGGGTGCCTTCACCGGGGCGGTCGCCGCACGCAAGGGGCGCTTCGAGATCGCCGAGGGCGGCACGCTGTTTCTCGACGAGATCGGTGACATGAGCCCGACCATGCAGGTGAAGCTGCTGCGGGTCCTGCAGGAGCGGGTGTTCGAGCGCGTGGGCAATCACGTGTCGACCCGCTGCAACGTCCGCATCATCGCGGCGACGCATCGCAATCTCGAGGAGGCGATCGCGCGCGCGATGTTCCGTGAGGATCTGTTCCACCGTCTCAACGTCTTCCCGATCGAGATGCCGCCGCTGCGCGAGCGGCTCGAGGACCTGCCGCTTCTCGTGCGCGACTTCATCGCGCACAACGTCGCGGAGGGTCGCGGGCACGTCGAGCTCTCACCGCCCGCGCTCGCGGCGCTTGCCCTGCACCGCTGGCCCGGCAACGTGCGCGAGCTCGCAAATCTCATCGAGCGGCTCTCGATCGTTTGCGCCGGACGCATCGCCGGGGTCGGCGACCTGCCACCCAAGTACCGGCCGTCCGACTGGGCGCCGGGAGCCGAGGCCGAGGAGGCTCGGACGGAGAGCTGCGAATCCCAAGGAGCGCGGGAGCTCGCAACCTCCCTGCGCGAGCAATTCGCCTGTCCGGCGCCGGCGGGGATGCCGGGCGATGAGGGTTTCGCAGGCGCCGCCCACCCGCTCGAGGCGGCGAACTCGGCGACCGCCGAGGCGGGCGCGCTCGCCGCAAGCACGGGCGACCTCGCGCGGCTGCCCGAGTCGGGCCTCGACCTGCGGGCGCATCTTGCGGCAATCGAGCGTCGCCTCATCGAGCAGGCGCTCGCTCGCTCCGCTGGGGTCGTCGCGCACGCGGCGCGCCTGCTCAATCTCAGACGCACGACGCTCGTCGAGAAGATGCGCAAGCTCGGCATGGCGGAGGCGGCGACGGAAGATTGACGGCGCGCGGCAGCGCCCTGCCGCCCCGTGTGAGCCCCTTCACGCTTTTCGCCCGATTTTCGGCTCGGCACAGCTCTTGCACCTCGGCTTCGCGCTACTCAAGCGAGCACTGGAGCGCGTACGGGGTTTGAATGAGCGCTGATGCCGAGTCCACATCCGCGGCAGCGGGCACTACCGGTGCCGCGCAGCGCGTGCGCGAGGTGATCGATCCCGTCGCCTGCGCCGCAAGCTCCCAGCACCTGCTCGAGCTCGCACGCCGTGTCGCGGTGACCGACTGCACGGTGCTCGTCGTCGGGGAGTCGGGGACGGGCAAGGAGGTGCTCGCGCGCTTCATCCATCGACATTCCCCACGCGTGCAGGGACCCTTCGTCGCCGTCAACTGCGCCGCGATCCCGGAAAGCATGCTCGAGGCCGTGCTGTTCGGATACGAGCGCGGCGCATTCACCGGCGCCGTGAGCGCACACGCCGGCAAATTCGAGCAGGCGCAGGGCGGAACGCTGCTGCTCGATGAGATCACCGAGATGCCCCTTGCACTGCAGGCGAAGCTCTTGCGCGTGCTGCAGGAGCGCGAGGTGGAGCGGCTCGGGGGCCGCGTGCCGCTCGCGCTCGATGTGCGCGTGCTCGCAACGACCAACCGGCGCCTGCGCGAGGAGGTCGCCGCCGGGCGCTTCCGCGAGGATCTCTACTACCGGCTGAACGTGTTCCCCCTCGCGATCGCTCCGCTGCGCAAACGCCGCGACGATATCCTGCCAATTGCGATGCAGCTCCTCGCAGCACGCTGCCGCCCCGGCGAGCGCATCCCGGCGCTCTCGGCCGACGCAGCGCACCTGCTGCTCACCTATTCCTGGCCCGGTAACGTGCGCGAGCTCGACAACCTGCTGCAACGTGCTCTCATCCTCGTGAACGGGCCCGTGATCGGGCCGCAGCACATCCAATTCGAGCTTCCCGGCGAGCCCGCGGAGAAGACCTCGACGGCGACGCGAGCGCTGCAAGCGCCTGCGACGCTCGCTGACTCCCTCGACCAGGCCGAGCGCGATCTGATCCTCGGGGCCCTGCGCGCCGGCAGCCGCCGGGAGGCGGCCGAACGACTGGGCATCAGCGCCCGCACCTTGCGCTACAAGATTGCGCGCCTGCGTGCAGCGGGCTTCGACGTGAACCGCGACGGTGAGCTCAAATCTTGAGGACCGAGCCATGAGTCAAATGCAGATCGACCAGGTGCTCGCGCAGATCCGCGCACTCTCCTCGCAGCTCAAGCCCGAGGGGACGGCCCCGAGCGCGCCCGCGGCGGGAGGGCTCTCGACGTTCGCCAACCTGCTGCGCAACAGCATCGATCAGGTGAACCAGACCGAGCAGCGCGCGAACGAGCTCGCGACGCAATTTCAGCGCGGCACCCCGGGGGTCGATCTGCCGCAGGTGATGATCGAGATGCAGAAGGCGAGCGTCTCGTTCAGAGCGCTCGCCGAGGTACGCAACCGCCTCGTGAGCGCGTACCAGGACATCATGGACATGCAGATGTAGGGGTAGGTGAGGCGCACCACATGAGCGAGAGCGAGCGATGAATGCCGTCGTAGCGCCGGGCTATCCCCGCTGGGCAGCGGGCCTGCGGCCTGTGTTGCTGCTCGTCGGCATCGCTGCCGCGGTCGCGGCCGGCGTCACCGTCGTGCTGTGGTCACGCGGTCCGAACTACAGCCTGCTCTACGCGAATCTCGCGACCGAGGATCAAGCGCAGATCACGCAGGCGCTCGATGCCGCCGCGATTCCGTATCGCCTCACTCCGGGCTCGAACGCGATCGAGGTGCCGAGCGAGCGCGTGAGCGAGGCGCGCATCAAGCTCGCCGGGCAGGGTCTGCCGGAAGGAGATGGCGAGTTCGCGCTGATGACCAAGGACTCGGGCTTCGGCGCGAGCCAGCTGATGGAGACGGTGCGCTACCAGCACGCACTCGAGCTCGAGCTCGCGCACACGATCGCGAGCATGCGTCCCGTCGACGGCGCGCGCGTGCACATCGCCGCGCCGCCCGATTCGGCGTTCGTGCGCGATCAACACCCCGCGAGCGCCTCGGTGTTCGTGCAGTTGAAGCCGGGCCGGGTGCTCTCCCAGGAGCAGGTGCAGGCGATCGTGAATCTCGTCGCCTCGAGCGTGCCCAATCTGCAGGCGAGCCAAGTGACCGTCGTCGATCAGCAAGGACAGCTGCTCTCGGCGCCGCAGGGCGCGGACGAGTTCTCCCAGCGCGAGGAGCGCTTCGAGCAGGTTCACCGCCTGGAGGACGATTACGTTGAGCGCATCGAGGAGCTGCTGACGCCGCTCGTCGGGGTGGGTCACGTGCGCGCGCAGGTCGTCGCCTCGATCGATTCCTCGGTGACCGAGGAGGCGCGCGAGCAGTACACGCCGGGCAGTCAGATCGTCCGCAGCGAGCAGCTGTCGCAGCAGACGACGCACGATGGCGCAGGCATGGCGCAGGGCGTCCCCGGGGCGCTCAGCAACCAGCCACCGCCCGCCGGGGTGGCGCAACCGCCGCCGGCGGCCGCTGCGGGTGCCGCCTCGAGCGCGGCAGCGGCGAGCACGACAGGGGCCGGCACGAGCGCAACCGGCGCTGCGGGCGCCCCGGGCGCGGCAGGCACGGCGGGCGCTGCGAAGGCCGGCGCCGCGACGCAGCCCGAGAACGTCTCCACCGAGAGCACGCGCAACTACGAGATCGACCGCACGCTCGATTACACCCGTCAGCCGGCGGGACGTATCAAACGACTCACGGTCGCGGTGCTGATCGATGACATTCATGGCATCGGCAAGGACGGCAAAGCGACCGAGCGGCCGCTGAGCGCCGCCGAGCTCGCCCACGTCACGCAGCTCGTGAAGGATACCGTTGGATTCGACGCCTCGCGCGGGGACAGCGTGAACGTCGTGAACTCCTCGTTCGAGAACGATGCAGCGCCGAGCGACGGTCCGCTCGAGCAGGTGCCGCTCTGGGAGCGCCCGCTGTTCACCGAGCTCGCCAAGCTCGGCGCCGGTCTGATCGTGCTGCTCGTCCTCGCGCTCGCGGTGCTGCGACCGCTCGTGCGCGGACTCATCGGCCCCGCCCGCGCAGCGCTCGCGGCGCCCGCGCCCGCGGCCATCGAGCCACAGCTTGCCGCTCCGGCCTCGAGAGCGGTCGCTGCGAGCACGACGGCGGTTGCGACCCCGGCCGCTTACGAGCAGCAGGTCTCGAGCGCCCGCGCGCTCGTGAACCAGGACCCCAAGCGCGTCGCGCAGGTCGTTCGCACGTGGGTCGCCTCCGATGAGTGAGCCGTCCGAGAAGCGCGCGGAGAAACATACCGAGAAGCGCACCGGGACCGAGCGCGCCGCCATTCTGCTGCTCACGCTCGGGGAGCAGGAGGCTGCCCAGATCCTCAAGCACATGGGCGCCAAGGAGGTGCAGCGGGTGGGCGCCGCCATGGCGCATCTCGCGCACGTCTCGCGCGAGGAGGTGCGCTCGGTATTGAGCGACTTCTCCTCGGTCGTCGAGAGCCAAACCTCCGTCGGAGTGGGTGTCGATGAGTTCCTGCGCAAGGTGCTCGTGGATGCGCTCGGCCAGGAGAAGGCCTCGAGCGTGATCGACCGCATCAACATCGGTCAGTCCAGCAAGGGACTCGAAGCGCTCAAGTGGATGGACGCTCGCGCGGTCGCCGAGCTGATCCGGCTCGAGCATCCGCAGATCATCGCCATCGTGCTTGCGTATCTCGAGTCCGATCAGTCGGCGGAGATCCTGCAGCAGCTCCCGGCGGTGCTGCGTCCCGAGGTGGTGATGCGAATCGCCCAGCTCGACGGGGTGCAGCCGACGGCGCTCTCCGAGCTCGACGATGTGATGGAGAAGCAGTTCGCGGGCAAGTCGGCCGGCAAGACCTCGGTGCTCGGCGGCGCGAAGGCTGCGGCGGAGATCGTGAATTTTCTCGATCCGAGCCAGGAATCGGCGCTCATGGAGCAGATTGCCGCCGCGGACCAGGGGCTCGCGACGCGCATCCAGGATCTCGTCTTCGTGTTCGACAACCTGATCGACCTCGACGATCGATCCATGCAGGAGCTGCTGCGCCAGGTGCCGAGCGACAAGCTGCTCGTCGCGCTCAAGGCCGTGGACGATACGCTCAAGCAGAAGATCTTCAAGAACATGTCCCAGCGGGCAGCCGAGATGCTGCGCGACGATCTCGAGGCACGCGGCCCCGTCAAGCTCTCGGAAGTCGAGGCGGCGCAGAAGGAAATCCTTGCGACCGCGCGCAAGCTCGCCGAGGCCGGCACGATAGCGATCGCGGGCAAGGGCGAAGCGTATGTCTGAGACGGCGGGCCGCTTGCGCGCGATCGCCGCAGCCGCGGCGGCCGCGGCCGAGCGCTGGGCGCTGCCGCCGGTTGACGGGCCGATCGTCGGTGCCTGCCGCGAGGCGGCGAGCGAGAGCGGTGGCGCCGATCAGGGCTCGCAGGCGGAGCGCACGCGCGGCTACGAGGCGGGCCTCGCCGCGGGGCACGCGGAGCTGCAACGCCTCACGGCCGAGCTCGAAGGGCGGGCGAAGCGCCTCGATACGCTCATCGCGCAAGCCGCGCGGCCCCTCGCCGCGCTCGACGAGGAGACGTTCAAGCAGCTCCTCGTGCTCGCGCTCTGCATCGGCAAGCAGCTCGCCAGGCGCGAGCTCAAGGCCAATCCCACCGAGATCATCGGCCTCATCCGCGAATGCATCGGACGGCTGCCGGCCTCGGCCCGCGAGATACGCGTGCACGTGCACCCCGAGGATGCCGCGCTCGTGCGCGAGCATCTTGCCTCACCCGCTGCGGAGCGGGCCTGGACACTCGTGGAGGATCCGACGCAGTCGCGCGGCGGCTGTCTCGTGCGCACCGAGACCTCCCAGATCGATGCGCGCTTCGAAAGCCGGGTGAACGGGATCGTGAGCGCGCTCCTGGGGGATGAACGCTCGAGCGAGCGCCCGCACGCGGAGCCCTCCGCCCAGGGGGCCGAAACATGACGGCGGAGCCGACGAGCTGGAGCGCGCAGCTCGCGCGCTGCGTACGCCAGGTCGAGCGGTTGCGTCTGGCACCGGTCGAAGGCCAGCTCACGCGCATGGTCGGCCTCGCGCTCGAGGCCGTCGGCTGCCCCGCAGCGATCGGCGATACGTGCGATGTCCTCACGAGCGATGGCGGCCGGATCGAGGCGGAGGTGGTCGGATTCGCCGGCGACCGCCTGTACCTCATGCCCGCGGGCGACTCGCACGGCCTCGGCCCGAGCGCGCGCGTCGTGCCGCGCGAGCGCGCCGGCACGGTGAGTGTCGGACCGAAGCTGCTCGGGCGAATCATCGATGGTGCCGCCCAGCCCCTCGATGGCCTGGGCCCCCTCGACTGCGAGCACCGCGTGCGTCTCGTCGCAGCGCCGGTCAATCCGCTCCTGCGCCAGCCGATCAGCGACCCGCTCGACGTGGGTGTCCGTGCAATCAATGCGTTGCTCACCGTCGGGCGGGGTCAGCGCGTGGGGCTGTTCGCGGGCAGCGGCGTCGGCAAGAGCGTGCTACTCGGCATGATGGCCCGCTATACGAGCGCCGATGTGATCGTCGTCGGGCTCATCGGGGAGCGCGGCAGAGAGGTCAAGGAATTCGTGGAGCGGATCCTCGGACCGCGCGATCGCGCGCGTGCGGTCGTCGTGGCGACTCCGGCGGATACGCCCCCGCTCATGCGTCTGCATGGCGCATGGCTTGCGAGCGCGGTCGCCGAATACTTCCGGGACGAAGGCGCAAACGTGCTGCTCATCATGGACTCGCTCACGCGCTTCGCGCAGGCACAGCGCGAGATCGGACTTGCGATCGGCGAGGCTCCAGCGACGAAGGGCTATCCCCCCTCCGTCTTCGCCCGCATGCCCCAGCTCGTCGAGCGGGCGGGCAACGGCCCCCGGGGCAGCGGGTCGGTGACGGCCTTCTATACGGTGCTCGTGGAGGGGGACGATCAGAACGATCCCATCGCCGATGCCGCGCGCGCGATCCTCGACGGCCACGTCGTGCTGTCGCGGCGCATCGCCGAGAGCGGGCACTACCCCGCGATCGATGTCGAGGCATCCGTCAGCCGCGCGATGCACGAGATCGCATCGCCGGATCACCTCGAGCTCGCGCGTCGCTTCCGACAGCTGGTCACGGCCTACGAGCACAACCGCGACCTCATCTCGATCGGAGCTTACCAGCGCGGTAGCGATCCGCGCATCGACGCCGCGCTCGCGCTGTGGCCACGGCTCACCAAGTTCCTGCAGCAGGATATGCGCGAGCGCGTCGAGTTCGCCGCGAGCCTCGCCGGCCTGAAGAGCCTGCTCGCCGAGAGCAGCGCCACGGCGGCCTGACGCCCCGCGCGGAAGCCTCCGGATGGCAAGCAAGCAGCTTCAGGTCGTCCAGCGCGTGACGGACAACGAGAAGCGGCGCCAGGCCGAGCGCCTCGCCGCGCGCGAGCGGCGCGTGCTCGAATGCGAGGCCAAGCTCACGGAGCTTACGAGCTACCAGGCAAATTACGCGCGCGAGTTCGCGGAGCGGGCGGGGCGTGGCATCGATGGCGCGCGCCTGCGCGCCTTCCAGACCTTTCTCGCGCGGCTCGCGGAGGCGGTGCGGCAGCAGCTCGAGATCGTCGAGCGTGTGCGCGCCGAGCGCGATGCCGATCGCGACAGCTGGCGCCGTGCCGCACAGCGCGCCGAGATGGTCGATCACGTCGTGAAGCGTCGCGTGGACGAGGAGCGGCGCGCGCTCGATCGGCAGGAGCAGCGGGAGTCCGACGAGCGCAGTCTGCGCAAGCATCAGCCCCGCCCAACCAAAGGACAGCACCATGGCGAGTAGAGCAACGAGTGCGACTTCGCTCTCCGCGGCCGCCTCCGCCCTGCGAGCAGGCTCGAGCCGGCCATCCCCGAGCAGCCCCTCGGCGGCGGACTCCGGGACGCTCGGCGGCTCCTCGAGCAGCAGCGGTCCGTCGGCCGCCGAGAGCGGCGCTGGGAGCGGCTCCGGGCAATCCTCGAACGGGGCGGCGGCGGGCCCAGCAAAAGGACGCGCCGCGCATCGCGCGGGCGGCGGCTCCAATGCGAGCCCTGCCGAAAGCGGGTCGGCGAGCCGCGGAAACTCCCGAGAAGCGGGTGCCGCGGCGCAGGAGAGTGCTGCGAGGGAACCTGGCGCGGCGCCCGCCGCACACCCCTCGCAGAGCTCCCATGGCGCAACCGGCGGGGACTTCTCGCTGCTGCTCGCGCGCGCCGCTTGCGCCGGCAGCGAGCCTGCCTCGGAGGTGCTTGCGGGGGCGAGCGCTCAACCTGCGAGCTCTCCCGGGGCGAGCGCGGATGATACGAGCGCAGACCCCGCGAGCGCCGGTGCAGAGCGCTCGGACGGCAACGGCTCGAGTACCCCCGCGGCGCACGCGCGCGATACGCTCGAGGACCTGACGGCATGGGTGGCACGCGTGATGCCACCTCTCGCCACGCAGCCTCCCACGGCGACCGGCACGGCAGCGCCGGCAAATCCCGGCACGAGCAGCACGTTCGCGGGCGGCGTGACCGGCACCGGCGCGCAGACCCCTCGCACGGCGAGCGCGCAGCGCGCGCTTCAGATGCTGCTTGCGGAAACCGGCAGCGGGGCGCTGCCGGCGCAGAGCCCCTCGACGGCCGGTCCTGGCGCGCAATTGCCCACTCAACCTGCGCCAGCCCCCGCTGGAGCCGCGACGAGCTCCCGAGCGGCGGCCGGTGCAGACGACGGCGATGCAGACAGCACATCGAGCTCGGGGGTCTCGACGGGCGCTGCGGGCTCGACGGGTGCCGCCGGCCTTGGGGATGCGGCGACCCCCACCCTCCCAGCGAGCACGCTGGCTGTGGCGAGTGCCCTGAGCGGCGCTGCGGGCGCCACTGCGGATCCGGCACGCGCTGCGACGAGCGCCTCCCATCTCGCCTCGACGATGTCGGCGACGAGCTCCCTCACGGTGCAGTCGCAGCTGCATGCTCCGGTCGCAAGCGCTGCGTGGCCCGACGAGCTCGGGAGCCAGCTCACCTGGATGGCGCACCACGGCATCGGATCTGCGTCCTTGCAGGTCTCCCCGCCCGATCTCGGCCCGATCGAGGTGCGTATCTCGCTCCACGGAAACGAAGCGAGCGTCTGGTTCGGCGCGGCCCAGTCCGACACGCGCGCGGCGCTCGAGCAGGCGCTCCCCCGCTTGCACGAGCTCTTCGGGGCACAAGGTCTCGCGCTCGCAGATGCCGGGGTATTCCGCGAGGCCCCTCGGCAGCAGCACCAGTCGGGGCAAGGAGCCGGCGCGCCGAGCGCGGCACCCCTCGCGCCCGAGCCGGGCACGCAGGGCTCGGCAGGCGCACAGCTCGGACTGCTCGATCTTTACGCCTGACGCCGCAGCACACGCAGCGCGCGCCAAGTTTCCGTCGCGCGGGCCGTTTGAGACGCGCTTCACAGGCGCCCGCGAGCCGGAAATTCCTTGTCGCTGCGCCACTTAGCCGCTTGCTCGCGCGTGTGGCATACGCGTTGCACTTCTAGAACCCGCGCAATGACTTTCAAGGTGCGAGGATGGCTGATATCCCGACTCTGGAGCCCGCCGCGGACGTGCCGCTCGCCGACGGCGGCGATGCAGCCGCGCCCCGCGGGCGCCGCCCCTGGCTCCTGATCGCAGTGGCAGCCGCGGCCCTCGTGGTCGCGGCGGGTGGCGGGTGGTTGTGGTTCGCCCACTCCGCAGCAAAGCAAAAGGGGGCGGGCGCCGCCGAGCCGGCGCCGACCGGGCCCGCGCTCTACGTCGCGCTCGATCCTCCCTTCGTGACCAACTTCGAAGCCGATCAGGTCGTGCGCTTCCTGCAGCTGTCGGTGCAGGTGATGACCCACGATGCGGCGACCGTCGATCTCATCAAAGCGAACGATCCGGTGATCCGCAACGACCTGCTGCTGCTCTTCAGCAACCAGAAGTACGCCGACATCGCGACGCGCGAGGGGAAGGAGCGGTTGCGCGCCGCAGCGCTCGCCGCCGTGCGCAAGGCGGTGGCCGCCAATGGCGGCAAGCCCGAGCGCATCGAAGCGCTCTACTTCACGAGCTTCGTGATGCAGTGAACTCGACCGGAAGGCCCACGTGACCGCAGAGAAGATTCTGAGCCAGGACGAGATCGACGCGCTCATTCACGGCATCGACGCCGGCGCGGTCGATACCGAGCAGCCGCCCACCCCGGGGGAGGCGCGAGCGTTCGACTTCCGCGACCAGGTGCGCATCGTGCGCGGGCGGCTGCCCACGCTCGAGATGATCAACGAGCGCTTCTCCCGGCGCTTTCGCACGAGCCTGTACAACCTCCTGCGGCGTGCGCCCGAGATCAGCGTGAGCCCCGTGCAGATGAAGAAGTTCAGCGAATACGTCCACACGCTGCACGTGCCGACGAGCCTCAATCTCGTGAAGATCAGTCCGCTGCGGGGCACGGCGCTCGTCGTGCTCGACCCGAAGCTCGTGTTCACGCTGGTGGATAACTTCTTCGGCGGTAGCGGCCGGATCGTGAAGATCGAGGGCCGTGATTTCACCGCGACCGAGCAGCGCATCATCCACATGCTGTTGCGCAGTGCCTTCGCGGATCTGCGCGAGGCCTGGTCGCACGTCGCGGCGATCGAGATCGAGTACCTGCAGTCGGAGATCAATCCGCACTTCGCGAACATCGTGAGCCCTTCGGAGATCGTGGTGCTCAGCTCCTTTCACATCGAGCTCGAGGGCGGCGGCGGCGATCTGCACGTGACGATGCCCTACGCCATGATCGAGCCGCTGCGCGATGTGCTCGATGCCGGTGTGCAGAGCGACCGTGCCGAGCACGACGAGCGCTGGCTGCACGCGCTGCGCGATGAGATCAACGACGCCGAGATCGACATGTCGACGCAGCTCGGCCACACCTCCTTGACGCTCGCGGAGGTGATCAACCTCAAGCCCGGAGACGTGATTCCCTGCGACTTCGCCGGCAAGGTCACCCTGCTCGCCGAAACCGTGCCGGTCTTTCGCGGCGCCTTCGGAATCTCGCGCGGCCAGCAGGCCGTGAAGATCGATGAGCGCGTCCGCCGCCCCAAGCCTGCCCCGGAACCCCTAACGGCCAAGAAAGCCTGAGGATCGTTCGATGACAGCCAAAGCAACCGAGGCGCGTGCCGCCGAGTTCGACAACCTCCGCGAGGAGGGTGCCGCGCCGGAGGCCGGCCGCGAGGTGAACCTGGACTTCATCCTCGATGTGCCCGTCACCTTGTCGATGGAGGTCGGACGCACTCGCATTCCCATCCGCAATCTCCTGCAGCTCAATCAGGGCTCGGTCGTCGAGCTCGATCGGGAGGCGGGCGAGCCACTCGATGTGTTCGTGAACGGAACGCTGATCGCGCACGGGGAGGTGGTGGTGGTGAACGAGAAGTTCGGCATCCGGCTGACCGATGTGATCAGTCCCGCGGAGCGGATCCGCAAGCTCAAGTGATGCGCGCAGCCCTCATCGCGCTCGCGGCGCTCGCGGCACGGGCGGCCGCGGCCGCCTCGGCGGCCGCGCCGCTCGCACGGCCGTTCGCGGCGCCGGAGATGGCGGGCAACCCGCCGGCCGCTGGACTCGGCGGCCTCACCGAAGTGACGCTCGCCCTGGGCGTCGTGCTCGCCGCGATCTTCGCGCTCGCGTGGCTCGTGCGGCGCCTGCGCATCGTCGCCGGTCGCGAGGGGCCCCTCGCCGTGCTCGCCGAGGTGCGCCTCGGCCCCAAGGAGCGCGCGGTGCTCGTCAAGGTCGGCGCCGCACAGCTGCTGGTCGGCGTGGGTCAGGGTCAGCTCAATACCCTGCACGTGCTCGCCGAGCCGGTCGAGGTCGCAGGCCGCGGCGCGCGCGAGGTCCCCGAGCGCCCGAGCTTCCGGGCGCTGCTGCTCAAGAGCCTCGGCAAGTCATGAGCACTCGGACGCGGTGCGCGATCGGGCGAGCGCTTGCGTGGTCGGCCGCGGGAGCGTTGCTCATCCCCGCTGCGGCGCTCGCCGACCCCGGCATCGCCGCGGTGACCGTCCACACGACACCCGGCGGCGGGCAGACCTACGACCTGACGTTGCAGGTTCTGCTGCTGATGACGGCGGTGACGCTGCTGCCCGCCATCCTCCTGATGATGACGGCCTTCACCCGCATCGTGATCGTGCTCAGCATCCTCAGGCAGGCGCTCGGGGCGGGGCAGACGCCACCCAACCAGGTGCTGCTCGGAATCGCCCTGTTCCTCACGCTCTTCGTCATGGCGCCCGTCGTGGACCGCATCGACGAGCAGGCCGTCAAGCCCTACGTCGCGGGGACGCTCGATGCGCCGGCCGCGCTCGCGAAGGCCACCGTGCCGCTCAAGACCTTCATGCTCAACCAGACCCGCGAGAGCGACATTGCGACGTTCGTGCGCATCTCGGGTGGCAAGGGCTATGCGACGCCGCAGGACGTGCCGCTCACGGTGCTGGTGCCTGCCTTCGTCACGAGCGAGCTGAAGACCGCCTTCATCATCGGGTTTCTGATCTTCATTCCATTCGTGATCATCGATCTGGTGGTCGCAAGCGTGCTCATGTCGATGGGCATGATGATGCTCTCGCCCGTGCTCATCTCGCTGCCCTTCAAGCTGATGCTGTTCGTCCTGGTGGACGGCTGGTCGCTCGTGATGGGCACCCTCGCTGCGAGCTTCTATCCATGACTCCGGAGACCGTCATGACGATCGGCCAGCGCGCGCTCGAGATCACCCTGATGCTCGCCGCGCCGCTGCTGCTCACCGCACTCGCGACCGGCCTCATCGTCGGCGCCTTCCAGGCGGCCACGCAGATCAACGAGATGACGCTCTCGTTCATTCCCAAGCTGCTCGCCCTCGCCCTCGCGCTCGTCGTTGCGGGCCCGTGGATGCTGCGCGTGATCGTGAGCTACACGCGCGAGCTCATCAGCAGCATCCCAGGTTTGATCAATTAGCCGGCCATGATCACGCTCTCGACTGGTGAGCTCGCGACGTGGCTGGGTCGGCTCTTCTGGCCCTTCGTGCGCATCGGCGCCTGCCTCATGGTGGCGCCGGCCTTCTCGGCGACCACCGTGCCCGTGCGAATTCGCATCGTGCTTGCGGGGGCCATCGCGCTCGTCGTCGCACCCCTCGTGCCTTCACCTGAGGTCCCTTCCCCGCTCTCGGCCGCAGGGGTAGTCGTTACGCTCCAGCAGGTCGTGATCGGCGTTGCCCTCGGTTTCTCGCTACGCATCATCTTCGATGCGGTCGAGATCGGCGGTCAGCTCATCGCGAACAGCATGGGACTTTCCTTCGCCTACAACGTCGATCCGCTGCACGGGACCGAGACGCCGGTCGTCGGACAGCTCTACGGCATCCTCGTGCTCCTCACCTTCCTCGCCCTCGACGGCCATCTGCGGCTCATCGAGACGCTCGCGGCCGGGTTTCACACCCTGCCCGTCGGAACGGCGGGTCTCGGCACCGGGGGACTCTGGCAGCTCATCGAATGGGGCACCCAGATCTTCGGTGCGGCGCTCGCCATTGCGCTTCCCGGCGTTGCCGCCCTCACGATCGTGCACCTCGCCTTCGGGGTCATGAGCCGTGCCGCTCCGCAGCTCAACCTGATCGCGGTCGGCTTTCCAATATCGCTCCTCCTCGGGCTGTTCATCGTGTTCGCAAGCCTGCCGATGCTGCAGTCGAGATTCGTGCGGCTGATCGGCGATGCCTTCCGGATGGTGCGCGGACTTTCGGGAGCCGGAGTCTGAGCCATGGCGGATACGACCCAGGAACGCACCGAACAGCCGACACCGAAGCGCCTCGAGGAGGCGCGCCGGCACGGCCAGGTGCCCCGGTCCCCCGAGCTCACGACCGCGGCGGTGGTGCTTCTCGTTGGCATCGGGCTTCATTTCTTCGGTAGCCGCACCGCCGCCGCGCTGAGCGGGCTCATGCAGGCGGACCTCGCGCTGCCGCGCGAGCAGGCGCTCGATGCCGCGTGGCTCATGCCGAGTCTCGGGACGAGCCTGCTGCGCGCACTCGATGCGCTAGCGCCCATTCTCGGGCTCACGCTGGTCGCGGCGCTCATCGCACCGCTCACGCTCGGCGGCTGGAACTTCTCCTTCGAGGCGCTCGTCCCCGACTTCACGCGACTGTCGCCCCTCAACGGAGTCCAGCGCATCTTCTCGCTGCGCAGCCTCGTCGAGCTCGCCAAGGCGTTCGCCAAGTTCCTGCTGATCGGTGCGGTTGCGGTCGGCTTCCTGCGGCAGCACGCGAACGGCCTGCTCGCGCTCGGAGCCGAGCCGCTGCACACCGCGATCGCCGACGCGGCGGCCCTCGGCTCGAGCGCGCTGCTCGCCCTCTCGGCAGCCCTCGCGGTGATCGCCGCCGCCGATGTGCCCTGGCAGTTCTGGAACCACAGGCAGCGCTTGCGCATGACCCGCCAGGAGGTGCGCGAGGAGCTGCGCGAGAGCGAGGGCTCCCCCGAGCTCAAGGGCCGCATCCGGCGCGCACAGCAGGAGGCAGCGAAGCGGCGCATGATGCAGGAGGTGCCCAAGGCCGACGTGGTGGTGGTCAACCCGACCCACTTCGCGGTGGCGCTGCGCTACGAGGAGCAGCGCATGCGGGCCCCCATCGTCGTCGCGAAGGGTGCCGACGAGGTGGCCGC
>Ga0335074_10001580_pt1 | contig 30872 bp, 32 predicted proteins | sample Lox_Sample_23_FD_206715 | JGI IMG/M metagenome (GOLD analysis project Ga0335074, IMG submission 206715) | Soil microbial communities from Loxahatchee National Wildlife Refuge, Florida, United States - Lox_Sample_2.3 | ecosystem: Environmental > Terrestrial > Soil > Wetlands | place: USA... | reverse complement strand
CCCGGTACGGGATCTTGTGCGGCGGGAACCGGTGGTCGCGGCCGTGCCGCGGCACGAAAGCCACGCGCTTGCCGGCGACCTCGCCGATGACAAGCGGGTCGCTCGGCTCTCCGTACGGAGTCTCGACCCGCAGCTCCTCAGCCGACTCGATGAACTCGTAGAACCCCGAACCGCCGATGACTCCGATGTCCGCGAGGTTGCTCACGCGGTCAATGTACCGGTACGGCGCCGCCACGCCGGTGTCGCAGTGTCGCAGTGTCGGCGTTAGCTGGTCGAGCCCCCGCGAGCGAACGACGGGAGCTTCGACTCGCACGCCTTGAACGCGGCAGCGACCTTCGGGTTGTTCGGATTCAGCCCGTTCAGGAACCTGTCTTCGGGCGACGAACCGGCCGCAGGCGTCGACGACGACCGCGTCGTCGGAATCGGCTCGCCATGCTTCGACATGCAGCTGCGGAACGACGCCAGCGCCGAGGCAAAGCCGCCGAAGCCGCCGCCGGGACCGCCTGAGCCGCCGAAGGACGGCCGGAGCGAGGCGCAGGCTTTCTGCGCCGCCTGATCAGTGCTGCTGCCACCGCCGAAGCCGCCAAAGCCACCACCGCCAAAGCCGCCGAACCCGCCAGATCCCGGCGAGCGGGTCGGTCGCGACGTGGGCACCTTGACCCCGTGCTTGCTCAGGCAGCTCAGGTATGCGTTAAAACCGGCGGAGGCCGAACCGGATCCCGAGCTCCCTGACGCGCTCCCGCAGGCGGCCACTAGGGACGCCGTCAGGCCGACTACCAGGAGAGCCGAGCAAACCCGGCCGACCCGCCTCGGCTGCCGCATGACAGCGGCCACGATCTTGCTGAGCACTTCGCGCTCCTGCTTCCGGCACGCCGAAAGTCGGGCGTGCGACTCTCCGCTCCAGACGCGATGATGCCGCGGATTTATGACCGGAAGCTGAGCCGAGCCTGCAGATTAGCCAGCACTGCAGGTTAGCTAGCTGGAGGCCGCGACCGAGGCTGACTTCTTGTCGCTCTTCTTGTCGCCGCTGCCCGAGCTGGCCGACTTGGAAGTGCCAGAGTCGCTGCCGGAACTCGCAGAGCTGCTCTTCGACCCGTCGCCGTTCGACGAGGTCTCAGCGGATCCGTTCGACCCGGAGGCCGCCCCGTCCTTGCCGGCACTGTCCTTGCCAGCGCCGACGGTGCTCGAGCCGTTGCGGCTGTCGGTCCGGTAGAAGCCGGATCCCTTGAAGACGATGCCAACAGGCGAGAAGACCTTGCGGAGCTTGCCGCCGCAGGCGGCGCAGACGGTCAGCGGGTCGTCGGTGAACCGCTGCACGACCTCAGACCGGTCTCCGCAATCGGTGCAGGCGTACTGATACGTCGGCACGTTTCCTCCCTCTGCGGCGTTAGCACTCGCCACGGTTAGCTGCTAAATGGTAGCAACGGCTAGCGGAGCCTGCTGATTCCTTCGCCCGCCACCGCGACGGCGCGGACCGGCTGGTCATGCGGCCCGGCCGGGACCAGGCTGACCAGCTCTCCGTCGTAGAGCAGGGCGACGGTCAGGATGCCCTGGCCAACCCTGGCCAGCGCCCGGTCGTAGCTCCCCCCGCCCCGGCCGAGCCGCATCCCGGCGCGGTCGACCGCCAGAGCGGGGACGATGACCAGGTCCGCGCTGGTGACAGCGGTCACGCCGCGGCAGGGCTCGGTCGGCTCCAGCAGGCCGCGAGGCCCGGCGGCGAGGGAGTCAGGCCCCTCGTACGAGGCCCAGTCCAGGTCGCTGTCGGGCCGTAGCACCGGCAGCAGCACGTAGCTGCCGCGCTTCCAGAGCGCGAAGATCAGGCCGCGAGTATCCGGCTCGGTACCAACTGACACGTATGCGGCCACTGTCCCGGCCATCTGCAGCTCAGGCAGCTCCAGCACGGCGTCCCTGAGCTGGCGGCCAGCGACCGTGCGCTGCTCAGCGGGCATCGCCCGCCGGGCCGCCAGGACCCGGGCTCGCAATTCCGCTTTCCGGCCGGCTAGGTCCTCGCTCCCGACCTGCCCTGACGATCCGGCCGCGGCCTGAGGTCCCCCGGCGGGCCGGTTTACCTCCGGCCGTCCGGGCATGTTCCTCTGGGCTGGCCGGAATCCCCCGGTTGGCAGCGGTTCGGCAGGGATCCTGGGCTGCGAAGGATCGCCGGACTTGCCGCTATCCGCGGCCTCCGGCTCATCTCGGCCTGATCCGTGCACGAGCCCTCCTGGACGATAGCTAAGGTTCTCAGCATGGTTCATTCACCGCTCGTGACCAAGGCGGTCATTCCCGCGGCGGGCCTCGGCACCAGGTTCGTGCCGGCAACCAAGGCGATGCCCAAGGAGATGCTGCCGGTCATCGACACGCCGACGATCCAGTATGTGGTGGAGGAGGCCGCTGCGGCCGGCCTCACCGACGTCCTGATGGTCACCGCGCGCAGCAAGACGAATATCGAAGATCACTTCGACATCAATATCGAGCTGGAGGAAGTCCTCGAGGCGAAGGGCGACCAGGCCGGACTGGCGAGCATCCGTGCCTCGAACGACATCGCCTCGATGCATTACGTCCGGCAGAGCCAGCCGCTTGGCCTGGGCCACGCCGTGCTGTGCGCGGCCGACCACGTGGGGAACGAGCCGTTCGCCGTCCTGCTCGGCGACGACTTCATCGACCCGAGGGACAAGCTGCTCCAGCGAATGATTGAGGTCAGGCAGCAGCACGGCGGCAGCGTCGTCGCGCTGATGGAGGTCGAGCCGGAGCACGTCTCCTCCTACGGGGTTGCGACGATTCAGCCGACCGACAGCGAGGATGTGGTGGTGGTCACCGACCTGGTGGAGAAGCCGCCGGTCGGCGAGGCGCCATCGAACTGGATCGTTGTCGGCCGGTACGTCTGCGACCCGTCGATCTTCGGCGTGCTGCGGGAGACCCGGCCGGGCCGCGGCGGAGAGATCCAGCTCACCGACGCGCTGCGCACGCTCGCGAGGACCGATCTGCCAGATGCCGAAGCGACCCGCGGCACCATCCGGCGCAGCGGCGGCGGCGTGCATGGCGTGCTGTTCCGCGGCCGCCGGTACGACACCGGCAACAAGCTCGACTACCTGGAGACCGTGGTCAAGTTCGCGTGCGAGCGGCCGGACATCGCGCCGGAGTTCGTGCCATGGCTGCGCAACTACCTCGCGGGGCTCGCCGCTGACGGCCGCTAGCCCCTGGCACCGGCCCCAACGGCCGCCAGCCCCGGACGGCCGCCGGCCCCAGCCAGTCAGTACTCTGCGAAGGACTACCGCCGACCAATTACGGGCAGGTCGTGATGGACTCCATCGAGAGTTACCTCGCCGACATACTGGCCGCCATCCGGCCGTTGCCGGCCCGCGAGATTCCTCTCGCGGACGCCCTCGGCGCGGTGCTGGCCGATGATGTGATCGCGCGGCACTCGCTGCCGCCGTTCGACAACTCCTCGATGGACGGTTACGCGGTCCGCGTCACTGACCTCGCGTACGCGAGCGAGGCGAACCCGGTCCTGCTTCCGGTTCGGGGCGAGATCGCGGCGGGCGACACCGGCAGCCACGGCCTCGTTCCCGGCTCGGTTATCAAGATCATGACGGGCGCGCCGATGCCAGCGGGCGCGGATGCCGTCGTGCCGGTGGAGCTCACCGACGGCGGCGCGGAGCAGGTGGCGATCCGGCAGCGGGTCGAGCCCGGCTCGTCGGTGCGGCTGACCGGCGGCGACGTACACCCCGGTGACCTGCTGCTGCCCGCCGGGACCAGGCTGGGCCCGGTGCACATCGGCCTGCTCGCGGCCGCCGGGCACCCGGTGGTGACAGCGCGCCCGCGGCCGCGGGTGACCGTGATATCGACCGGCGACGAGCTCGTCGACCCCGGCGGCGAGCTGGTCCCCGGCCAGATCTGGGAGTCGAACGCGACCATGCTGGCCGCCGCGGCGCGCGAGGCCGGCTGCCCGGCGCGCCGCCATCCGATCGTGCCCGACAGCACCGACGCGGTCCTGGCCGCAGTCGAGGAGGCGCTGGACGGTGCGGACCTGCTGATCACCAGCGGCGGCGTGAGCATGGGCGGCGAGCACGACGTGGTCAAGGCGGCTCTCGGCACGCTCGGCACGGTGACGTTCCGCAAGGTCGCGCTGCAGCCCGGCATGCCGCAGGGCTTCGGCACGGTCGGCCCGGACGCCACGCCGATCTTCACGCTGCCGGGCAACCCGGTGAGCGCCTACGTGTCGTTCCTGCTGTTCGTCCGGCCAGTGCTCGACGCACTTCAGGATTCGTACCGGGAACGCGGCAAGCCCCGGCCGGTCACCCTCGCCGGGCCGGTGTCGTCCCCGCCGGGGCGCCGCTCCTACATCCGCGGCGTGCTGGACGACGCTACCGGCGTGGTGACTCCGGTGTCCGGCCAGATGTCGCACCAGCTCGCCTCCCTTGCCCGGGCGAACGCGCTCGTCATCGTGCCGGAGCCGGTCACCTCGCTGGACGCGGGCGCGGCCGTCGAAGTAATGGACCTGCCGTGACCGAGCCTCAGCTCACCCATCTCGACGAGGCCGGGCAGGCGCGGATGGTCGACGTGTCCGGCAAGGACGTGACCGCCCGCGCGGCCACCGCGACCGGCATGGTGCTGCTGTCAGCCGCCGCGGTCGCCGCGTTGCGAGCGGGCAACGTGCCCAAGGGCGACGCACTCGCGGTCGCCCGCATCGCCGGCATCCAGGGCGCCAAGCGAACGCCGGACCTGATCCCGCTCTGCCACCCGATCGGGCTGCACTCGGTCGGAGTGGACCTGGAGGTCGTCGACGACGGCGTGCGGATCCGCTGCACCGCCCGGACCGCGGATCGGACCGGAGTGGAGATGGAAGCTCTGACGGCTGTCTCCGTCGCCGCGCTCGCGCTGATCGACATGGTGAAAGCCGTCGACCCGGCTGCCGTCATCACCGACGTCCGGGTGGAGGAGAAGACCGGCGGCAAGACCGGAAGCTGGCACCGGCCATGATCAGGGCGCTCGCGATCACCGTCTCCAACCGCGCCGCGGCCGGCATCTACGCCGACAGGTCAGGGCCGGTGCTCGCCGACCTGCTGCGCGAGGCTGGCTGCGAGGTGGACGGCCCTGTCGTCGTCCCGGACGGCGCTGCGGTCGAGACCGCGCTCCAGGACGCGATTAACGCGGACTACGACGTGATCGTGACGACTGGCGGCACCGGGCTCACGCCGGGTGACCTCACGCCGGAGATGACGCGGCTTGTGCTGGACCGGGAGATCCCCGGCATCGCCGATGCCATCAGAACCGCGGGTGTGGCTGCCGGCGTGCCGTCGGCGGCGCTGTCCCGCGGTACCGCCGGGACAGCGAACCGGACCCTGATCGTGAACCTGCCCGGCTCCACCGGTGGCGTTCGCGACGGGATGAGTGTTCTCAGCGGGCTGCTGGAACATGCGGTAGACCAGATCCGCGGCGGAGATCACCCGCGACCGGCCCAGGAATGACCCGCGCCGCTCGTTGTTACCGCGGTAGCTTGCGGTCGTGGCCGTCCGCCTTCATAGGCGTCGGCTTTCAGATGGTTTAGACAGGTGACCGGATGGCGAGTATGCAGCGATCACGCGATGATGGCTTCGTGACACGCTCACGCGGATGGGTCACGCTGACCGAGCCGTCACTGCTGGATAAGCCGGTCGGCCTGCGCCCGATCAGAGTGAAGGACGCTGCCACCTGGCGCGAGGCCAGGGTGCGCAACGCCTCCTGGCTGCGCCCCTGGGAACCGACCAACCCGGAGACCCCGCTGTACCGGTCGAGCCTCGGGCCGTATGTGGCCATGGCGAGGACGATGCGGAGGGAGGCACGGCAGGGCCAGGCGCTGCCGTGGGTGGTGACCTACGGCGGCCGGTTCGCGGGCCAGCTCACGGTAGGCAGCATCGTCTGGGGCTCCGCTCGGTCGGCACAGGTGGGGTACTGGATCGACGAGGAATTCGCGGGGCACGGCATCATCCCGACGGCACTTGCGCTGGCCATGGACCAGTGCTTCTTCGGCATCGGCCTGCACCGGGTCGAGGCGACGATCCGGCCGGAGAACATGGCCAGCCGCCGCGTGGTCGAGAAGCTCGGCTTCCGGGAAGAGGGCCTGCGGCGCCGCTGCCTGCACATCGACGGCGCCTGGCATGATCACATCTGCTATGCCCTCACCGTCGAGGACGTGCCGAACGGGCTGATGCCCCGCTGGCGGAGCGCGGTCATGTCAAGCCGGCTGCGGACCGGCTGACGGCTTGCTTAAGCATCGGTCGCTCAGGCTCGGCCGCTCGGGGCCGGTCGCTCAGTCTCGGCCGCTAGAGGCCGACCGCTCAGTGCCGGGTTGAGCGGAGGCCGAGCGCGTACGCGACGTTGATGATCGCGATCGCGACCCAGATGATGGCGAGCCCGTCTAGCTGGTGGCCGGAGCCAAGCCCGAGCGTGATCGCGCTGAGCGGGACCCCGAGCGCGATCGACGTGATCGCCAGGCCAAGGCTCCTGCTCTGATGCTGCTGCTGGGCCTTCGACTGCTGACCCGCGGCGAGCCGGGCATCGACGCGTGCGTCGATTTCCTTGCTCACTCGCTCGAGGAACGAGCCGATAACCGCGTCCCCGTATTCCGGCCCGAGTTCGCGGTGGGTCTCAGCCGCGATTCTGATTTCCTCGGGCGATAGCTGCGCACTCACGGAAGACAAGATATATCGGATCCAGACTGCTGCACCAGGGCGCTCGCCCACGGCTGATTCGACTGCCGGACGCGGAGCGCAGTCGGCTATCTCGCGACACACCGGGCTGAATGCTCGTCAACTCCGGCGCGGGCCCTTACCGTGCGTAACATGATCACTGCCGGATCGCTACTGTGCGCCGTGCGCAGTAACACTTCGGCACTGACTCAGACGCGCGCTGGCCCGGCCTGGGCGGTACCGGCATGAGTAGCGTCTTTCTCTACGTCGGCATCGTGGTCATCTGGTTGTTCGTGCTGGTCCCGCGGTGGGTACGGCGGCATCACACCGGGGCTCAGCTCGATCAGGGTGCGGCCGAGTCGCCGTACGAGCAGGATCGCGAGGACCTCCTTGACGAGGAGGACGACGACTGGGCTGCTCCGGACGAGGCTGCTCCGGACGAGCGGGCGGAGGTGAGGAGATCCGCCGACGCTGCCGCTGGTCCCCCAGCCGGCCCGTCTCCAGCGCGGCGCTCCGCCGCCCCGAGGCCGCTGACCCGGTCGAGGGTGCTCATGGCGCGGCGGCGGCTGCTTGTCTTGCTTCTGCTGCTGGCAGCGGCCGCAGGTGCCTGCGCATATCTCAAGATCACAAGCTGGTGGACCTGCATCCCGCCGGCCGGAATGCTAGGCATGTATCTCCTGGTCCTGCGGGAGGCGGCCGTCGCGGATGCCGAGCAGGCGCGCGAGCGGGCTGCAGCGCAGTGGCGGGCCGAGGTCGCCCGCGAGCGCGCCTGGGCGGCCGAGGAGGCTGCCGTCGCGGAAACCGAGTACGTGCAGTACGAGCAGCAGCCCGCCGAGGTCATCGACATCTCGGAGCGGGTCGCCGACCAGCTCTACGACCAGTACGCCGACGCCACCATGCGGGCGGTCGGCGACTGAATCCGGCGGCCGCTGCCGGCAATTTTGATGACCGCGGAAAGTTAGGTGCGCTATAACACACCAAAGTCTCCGCGATCATGAAAGCGCTGCGTCGCGCATCGAGTTGCGGTTGCCCCGCGGCAACCTCGTAGCCTCGGCGCTGTGTCCCTGTCAGCACCGGACCAGCCAGGTGAGCGGCTGCTCAGCGTCGGCATGCTCGCCCGCCAGGCCGGCCTCACCCCCAAGGCCGTGCGGCATTATGACCGCATCGGCTTGCTGCGGCCTCAGCTGATCGACGCTTCGGGGTACCGCTGGTACTCGGCGGCACAGGTCGAGGAGGCCCGGCAGATCGCCCGGCTTCGTCGTCTCGACCTGCCGCTCGATGAGGTCCGGCGTTATCTGAGCGATCCCGGCACGCTGTCAGCGGCGCTCGAGGCACACCGGCGCAGGCTCGAGGCCCGGCTGGCGCGCACGCAGCGACAGCTTCACGATCTTGCACACCTGCGCGACGAAGGAATGGAGCACAGCATGCCGCAGACCGACACCAAACTCAGTGCGGAGGAGGACCGGCGGATCGGCATCGCGCTGTTTAACGCGACCTGGACGCTGATGGAGAAGGAGAACCGGACCCGCGACGAGGACGACGCCATGCTGCACATGGCGCACGCGTCAAGGCATCACTGGGGCGCGTCGGGCACCGACGCGGCGCATCTGGCCCGAGGTGAGTGGCAGTGCTCCCGGGTGTATGCGCTCCTCGGCCGCTCCGAGCCGTGCCTCCACCATGCTCAGAGGGTCCTGGATCTCTGCCAGGAGAACGGTATCGGCGACTGGGACCTCGCGTTCGCCTACGAAGCGCTGGCCCGCGGGCATGCCGTCGCCGGCGATGCCGAGCAAGCACGCGCCTACACCGAGCAGGCGCTGGCTGCCGCCGAAGACATCGAGGAGGAGGAGAGCCGCGAGCTGCTGCTTGGCGATCTCGAGACAATCCCGGGCCAGCGCCGGTTCTGGTAACCCGCGCGCTTTCCAGTTCGGTGAGGCCTTTGGTGCGCCATGCCACACCCAAGTCCTCGCTCTGACGCCAGGACGGGTTCAGTCGGTTCGGCGGGGGCGCACCCGGAGCGCAGCTGCCAGATCGGCGGCGAGCGTTGCCGCATCCGCTGCGGTAAGAGAGGCAATGCCGATCCTGATGCCCGGCGGCGCGGCGATCCGGAAGCGCTCCCCCGGTGCGACAGCCCAGCCGCGGTCAAGCAGCGCGGAGGTCGTCCCCACCTCGTCGGCGACCGGCACCCAGACAGCCATGCCAGACCGTCCGACGGCCGCGATGCTTCGATCGGCAAGCTCGCCGAGCAGCCGTTCCCGGCGCCGCTCGTAACTCGCCGCGGCACGCTCGAGCAGGTCAGCGGTCTGCGGGTCCGCCCAGAGATCCGCGACCGTGTCCTGCAGCAGGTAGCTCACCCAGCCGGTGCCCAGCGCCTGCCTGCCCTCGACTCTCGCGACGGTGACTGGATCACCTGCTAGCACGGCAAGGCGGAGATCTGGCCCGAGCGACTTCGAGACCGACCTGATCGCAGCCCACCTGCGGCGCCCGGTCGTGACCGTGGCCGCAGGTGCCCCTGCCACCTCGGCCGCGTGATCATCTTCGATCACCAGCACGTCCGGCTGCGCTGCCAGCTCGTTGCCCAGTTCCCGCACGCGGTGCTCGTTCCACGCGGCCCCGGTCGGACTCTGCGCGCGCGGGACGAGCAGCACGGCCCGGCAGTCGGCGCTCAGTGCATGCGCCAGCGCGTCCGGCCGCACGCCGTACTCGTCCAGCGCGACCGGCACGATCTCAAGGTCCATTGCGATCAGCAGGTCGAGCAGCGGCGCGTATCCGGGATCCTCGACAGCCACCCGGTCGCCGAGGCGAAGCCAGGCGCCCAGTGCACGCTCCACGCCATCGAGTGCGCCGCCGACGACCGCGAGGTTCGCGGGATCGATGCCGTCGGCCGTCAGCCGCTCGGCTGCGAGCTCGGCCAGCAGCGGCGACACCGGCGAATCGCCATAAAGCCTGGGTGAGACCGTCACTGCCGCTGGCCGGCGCGGAGAGGGCAGGCGCGGCAGCAGCGCCGGGTCCGGCGAGCCGCTGATCAGATTGCGGACTCCGGCCGGGACGGCGAGCGGGAGCCGCGGCGCGGTCGGCGGGGAGCCGGTGATCCTCGTTCCGGCCCGGCGGTGCCCGCGTGCTATCCCCTTCAGCCGGAGGTCCCGGTAGGCGGCGGCGACAGTGGTCGGGCTGAGCCGAAGCTCGGTTGCCAGTGTCCGGACTGGCGGCAGCGGCGAGCCGGGCAGTAGCCGGCCGTCCCGGACCGCTGCCTCGACGTCTGCGGCAATCTCGCTGGCGGTCCGGCCAGCGGGCGCATATTGTAGAGACATAATCAATCTTATGTACTGTAACATAATTGGATTGCGATGGCGATGGCGATGGGGTGGCGGGACTGATATGACGGGGCTGACGATGACAGGCCAGGAACCGGAGCTGGTCGGCCGCGTGGTTCGGCTTGAGCCGCTCCGAGCGGAGCACGTTCCCGCCCTGGTGCTGGCCGCACAGGGCGGCGCGGACCTGTACCGGATGACCAGGGTGCCGGCCACCGACGCGGAGGCGCGGGCCTACGTCCAGTCGGCGATCGCTGCCAGGGATGCGGGGACCGCGGCGCCGTTTGCGGTGGTGCGGCTGGCCGACGAGAGCGTGATCGGCTCCACGCGGCTCTGGGACCTGCAGTGGTGGCCGTGGCCGGAGGGTCACCCGCGGCACGGTCGCGTCTGTCCGGACACGTGCGAGATCGGGCACACCTGGCTGGCGAGGTCGGCCATCAGGACCGGCGCCAACACCGAGATGAAGCTGCTCATGCTCACCTGCGCCTTCGAAACCTGGGGCGTGCAGAGCGTCTGCTTCCACACCGACGCCCGCAACGAGCGATCCCGCGCGGCGCTGAGCCGCATCGGCGCTCGGTACGAGGGCATTTTGCGATCGCACCGGCTGGCTCCGGACGGGCAGCCGCGGGACTCGGCCAGGTTCTCCATGACGGCCGCCGAGTGGCCGGCGGTCAGGGCCCATCTGGCCGAGCTGAGCCGGGACCGCGCCCTCGCGAGCTGAGGCCCCGGTGCTGTCAGGGCGGCCGGTTGGCGATCGCCAAGAGCGAGGAGTGCCTCGCATTTGCTACGCTGACTGCCGTCCCAGGGGCTGTAGCGCAGTCCGGTAGCGCACCTCGTTCGCATCGAGGGGGTCAGGGGTTCAAATCCCCTCAGCTCCACCGCAGGTCAGAAGGTATTTAGTGGAGGAAGAAAGATCAGAAAAGGGGCCTGAGAAGGGGCCTACTGCCAAACGACGTGGCAGGAGCGAGGGGTCGGCTTGCTTCCAGCACAGTGAGCCGTGCCGGGACGAGGCGAGGCACCGGAGCTGCAAAGGTGTCTGGCGCGGGGAGCTGACGGCCGGGGCATTCCGTCGCAGAGTCAGCGGCAAGACCAAGACCGAGGTCCTTGCCAAGCTCCGCGATCTGCGCGAGGAGCTGGGCAGTGGTATCAGGTCGTCGGCCAGCTACACGGTTCAGCAATGCGTCGATGACTGGATAGGCCAGCCTCAACCTCTCCCCCCAAGACAGTCCAAGCGCAGCGCGAGCTGCTGGCCCCGGTCGTCAAGATCCTCGCCAAGCAGAAGCTCCGCAACTTCACCCCGGACGACGTGACCAGCGCACTGAGAGCCACCGCGGCAACGCGGACCACCAGAACAATCCGCGACAGTCGGCTGCGCTCGTGCGCGCCATACGCCACGCCCAACACGAGGGTGTTTGCCCCAAAGACTGGGGTAAGGACGTGGTCCACTACTGCAAATGGGAGGTCCGGTCAATTGACTGGTTCGGCGGGGCGACCGTAACTGACGAGAAGAGCATCCCGGCCACGCCGGGTTACTACTGCGGGCCCCAGTCGGCGGGCACCCACTTCAACAACGACTACGGCACGGCTGGCCAATGGTCCAGCAATTTCCAGGTCGGGGCAGCGCTCGGTCTCAAGTGCTTGAACCTGAAAGCGACCTACGGCACCACAACCCAGACCGGGTACGACGTCAACGCGCTCATGTACTACCACTTCAACCGCCGCGGGTATATCTGCGGCACGAACGGGCCGCCCTCGACCGCGGCTCAGCTGGTGGCGCGACCCCACAAGACCTAGCCTGACAGGCAGCCCTTCTTGGTGGCAGCGATCTCGTTCTCGAAGTAATTCCTGGCAACGTAACTGCCCGCAGCGTCGCGGTAGTAGACCAGGATGCCCTGCGATGTCGACCATCGACCCGCTCGGATCGCGGCCACGCCCAGCACCATGTTGAACTCTTTGCCCGATGCGAGCCGGAAGCCATGCACAGCCTGACGGTCTTTCCATGCGGCGGGCAGCGGAAAAAAGTGTGTACTTCGGGGCGGCCACGGAATCGTTCCGACGAGATTGAGCCCCGGCACGGCATAGGAGCCGATCAGCCGTTGATTGTGCGGGTCCAGCAGCGTGACGCGGTCTAGCACCACCTTTGTGCGCCCGTAGTTCGTGTAAATCTGAACGCCGAAGGTGAAAGGCCCCTCGCCGCCGGGCGCGCAGTCCGAGCCGCGCGGGATCTGCGTCCGGGTCAGGCCGCTGCTCAGCGGGCCCTCAGCCGACGGACCGCTGCTCTTGCTGCTGCTACAGGCGGCGATACCGCAGGCCAGCAGGGCAACCAGGGCCAGCGCCGTTAGCGACGACTTCACGCGCATATGTGGCGCCCGCATGCCCGAAGAGTACCTGGATGCCCCCCGTAGGGGCGGACCACTACCCGTCCGCCGCTGTCGGCACCGCTACTCCCAGCCAGGCTCGGCACAGTGACTGCATGGGCGCCAGCCGATCAGGCTGCAGCCGAGACCGACAAGATCAGCAGATCGAGTATTCGTACCTCGCTGAGTCCGTAACCGTGCCTGGCGAGTTCCTGCCGGACGGCTCGGACCGCCGCCTTGTTGCGGCCCAGGTCGCGTTGGTAACCGCGGACGAGGCCGAGCGCGCGCTCGGTGAACGGAGCCTGGGCTCCGAGGTCGTCGTCCCGGAGGTATTTCTGGACAATGCTGTCGAGCATGGGGATCAGGGCCGGGCGCTTCGGGTGCAGCGCCTTGGTCATCTTCGCAAAGCCGATCCCGCTGATGCCCGCGAAGGCGTCGAAGAGCTGCCCCAGCGGCAGCCACTGCACCGCGTCCGCCGGGCCTGCCAGCGAAGCATCGGGAGCGATCTTCTGCAGCGCTCGCTCGATAGCGCTGCGCCGCTCCAGGATCGTGGCGGCCTGAGCCGCTGAAATACGCGCGCCCGCCCGGTTGGCCAGCCGGAGGTCCGACTCGCCGAAGGACACCGGCCGGGACGGATCGCTGGCATCGAAATACCAGCGTGCCTTGACGAAGCCGAGTACGACGCTAACCGGATCGTCGATATTGACGCCGTCCCGAAGGGCGATCTGCGGAAACGAACTCGCCGTCACCCGGCCATCGTAGGAGGGCGCCAGCAATCTCCTCTTGCTCCGGGGAGAGCCTTACTTCACCAGCGACATTAACTATCTCGCGGCCTCGTGCGGGCATAACCTGACGGGCTGACCCGTCGCGCCCAGCACGCCCGCTACCGTTGGCTTAGTTGAGCGTCACCGGGAGGCCACATGCCGTACGTCGTCGACTTCGAGAACGTGTCCGCCGTCGGCCTGGAATCGTCCCCGGTCGCGGAGGCTCTGGCCGGACTGCGCGCCAACGAGGCCCGGTACTACAAGAACAAGTACGATCACGTTTTCACCGTCACCCCCGCAAGTGACGCGCCAGAGGCGGTGGAGTATCTGAACCGCATCCTCGCCGACGAGCGTGATCTCGTCATCCAGGCCCGCCCGCTCGAGGTGACCTCATTCGAGGTGGACGGCCTGCGGATGACCTACGTGTTCTACGAGTCCGGTCTGGCTATCAACGTGATGTACGGCATCAAGGAAGGCGAGAAGCGCGCGGTCGGCTTCAAGCTCTCAGAGGGCATGGCGGTTCCCGAGGAGCTGGCGTCACGCTTCAAGTTCGCGCGCCAGAAGTCAAAGCTGGCCGGCGTGATCCGGGGCTCCTTCTTCGTGATCAAAGGCGAATACTCAGGCTGAAGCAGCAGGCCGGCGATGGCATCGAACGAACGCGGCGGATGAAGCTGCATAGTCGCAGACTTTGCCGCCTACCGGGTCATAGCCGAGACGAAGTAGTCGCAGTTCTGCCTCAGCCATGCATGTCGTTTCAGCATGTGACTCGGCACTCCGGCCTCAGCCAGCCTCCTTGCCGACGGCCTGCCTTGCTTAATCGCCTGCAGCTGCTTGTCGCGCGTGGCGAGCAGCAAGTCGAGCATCCGCGCAGGTGTCACGCTGCGCTGAGACTCGGCTAGCCCATAAGCATCAGCAAGCGCCCGGGCCAGCCGCGCGCTTTCCCCAGGGCCGCCTGCACTCTCATGTTCACCTATCGACAGGTACTGCAGGATGCCGTACGCGACATCGTCAATCCGTTGCCCCGGATGCGCCCAGTCCCAGTCGATGAAGGCGACGGCCCTGCCCTCGCGGTAGACCGTATTGGCGTAGCTGAGGTCGCCGTGGCAGATGCACTCCTGCCCGTTTGCAAGCTCGCTGCCGCTGGTCAGGTCGTGCAGGTGCCTGATGTGGCGAAAGATGTCCTGCATAGTCTCAAGCGACCAGGTCTGCTGCGGAACCTCCTGGCCATGCGGGACGTAGCCATCGATGAAGCTCAGCACTTCCCGGCCTTGCTCATCCACGCCGAGGAACCGCGGAGCCCAGTCGAACGCGGCATGTTCCAGAAACTCGAGTACTTGATGTACATACGGGCTCTGATCCGACTGCTGCCGATGAACGGTTTTGCCAATCCTTACCGGCTTTGAATCCTTGCCCCAGCCGCCCTCTAGCAATTCCTGCTCGTGCTGCACGACCACATGCTAGGACGGCACGGCACCTCGCTGCGGCAGCTAAGCGGCTGGCCCAGCGCCGCAAGGAGCAAGCCGGCCTGGCTCAGCACAGGCCCGGCGAGACGCCGGCAGGGTGCCGGGCGCGGCAGGATGCGACGAGCAGAGAAATTCTTGGAGAACCATTCTTCCGCCGCGCGAAAAAGCTTGACGGAAAACTAGTCGGGAGGTGACCTGTTCCCAGCCAGCACTGCGGGGAATGATCCGCGGGGCCCCGAGGCCTGCCCGCCGAAAGGTACGGACATGCTCGTTTCCAGGATCCGGGTCGCTGTCGCGATCGGCGCGGCTCTGTCCTGACCGCCGGCTCCGCGCAGGCCCAGGGCACCTGGACCGCTGTCACGGCGCCTCCGACTGGGGACCGTCGTTCGCCGGCTAAGAAGCGGAGCGTGCCCAATGAAGCACCTCATGGACCCGCGGGCCGGCGCAACCGCCGTTTTGTCCGCGACCAGGCCCATGATCGGCCTCACGGCCACCGGCCTGATCAGCGAGATCCGGTACAACAGTCGCTCGCTGCAGCCGCCCGCGCCCGGGCCAGGTGCGTCCCCGACGGCCAGGGCGGAGCAGCTGGCTGAGTTCTACCGCGCCTACCGCGCTCTGGCGACGATCCTGCTGCGGCCACAGCTAACCCTTCGCTTCAGCCTCGAGCCTGGCGACTGCGTGGTGTTCGACAACACCAGGCTGCTGCATTCCCGCACCGGCTTCACCGCGACCGGCGCCCGGCACCTCCGGGGCTGCTACGCCGACCTCGACGGCGTCGAGTCGACCGTGGCGGTCCTGGCCAGACGGGCCCGGCCACACGCCACCTGACCGGTACCGTCAGCCGACTACTGGCGCCATAGAGACGAACGTGTCCTGCACGACGTCGAGGTAGGGAGTCGGCTCCAGAAGGGCAGCCAGTTCTGCGGTGAAGGCGTCCTGGTCCTGCTTGCTGTAGCTGAGGAATGTGCCGCGGGTGCGCTCGAGCCCGAGGACCGTCTCCGCCGGAAGCCGCAGCTCGCTCTCGTGCTGGAACTCGACCGGCTCGCCGAACAAGCTGGTTTCGCGCAGCCCTGCGACCCAGCGCGGCTCGTAGGACAGCTGCACTGGCTGACGGCTGTACTTCTGCCATAGCTCCCACAACTGCGTCCGGAGCGGCTCTGCATACCTCTCTCCGTTGGAGAGCAGTGCGAGCCAGCCACCGGGCCGCAGCAGCCGGGCTGTCTTGGCCCAGCCGACGGCCGGGTCTACCCAGTGAAACGCCGTGGCCGACACGATGAGATCAAACGGCCCGCTGCCGGCGAACTCCTCGAACGAGCACGCCTCGAACGTGACCGTCGGATCGGGCACGTTGCGCCGGGCGGCCGCAACCATCGCGGCACCGAGATCGATCGCGGTCAGGTTGAATCCCCGCCCGGATAGCTGCCGGGTTAGCTGACCGGTGCCGCAGCCGATCTCGAGCACGACAGGAGCGGCAGCCGCAGCAGCAGCAGCAGCAGCAGCAGCCGAACCTGACGGCACCGAGCCGAGCCCGGCAGTGGCGATAACGGTGCCGACGATCTCCTCCGGGTAACCCTGGCGAGTGGCGTCATAAAGCGAAGCGACGTCGTCGAAAAGACCCCGCCACCCCTCCCGCCTCGCTCGCTCTGCTGCAGTCTCTGGTTCAGTCCCGGCGGCCATGACAGCAGTCTCCCAGCCCCGCCGATGACGGGGGCCGCGCTGCCGGTCAAATTTCGGCAGTTAGCCTGGGAGTTCAGGTTGTCCTCGTAGCAGGGAGGTCGCATGCCGCTTCCCGAACTCGGAATCATCGGCTACTTCCTTGGCCTGGTCGTGCTGGTCGTGTTCGGCATCTGGGGATTCCGGATCGGCAGCGGCGGGCCACACAGGGGCCACGGCGGGGGCTCCAAGAGGCCCCGCATCGAGCCACCTCCGCCGCCAGGCGGCCATGAGCTGACCGACGACGACTTCCAGGCCTGGGAGAAGCAGTTCCAGGCTTCCGAGCACGAGCCCGCCGGAACCCATCGAGACTGACGAGGATGGTCGGGCGGGCGGCGGCTGATGCGGATCACGGCCTTACCGCGCAAGCCGCCGCTGCGGAGCTGCTCAAGCACCTGGCCGGCCGCATCCAGCCCGACGGTGGCGCGGATGCGCGTGGTAATTGTGCCCGCTGCTAGTAGTTGCGCCACTTTGGTCAGTCCTTCTGCCGAGATCAGGGGATTCGCGCTGGACGCATGGTTATGCGCCGTGATCTGGCGTTGAGCGAACCATGCCTCGTCCGCCGCGAAAATCGTCGAGACCAGCCGGCCGCCGGGCCGGATGATCTCGGCGTCCCTCCGGATCGCGTCCGGGCCGCTGATCAGGTCAAGGACGGCGTCGACACCGGGTGGGTGAGCGGCGTGCACCGCGTCGATCACGTTAGCGATCTTGCTGTCGTGCGCCCCGAGCCGTCGAGCCTCGTCGACGTCGCCGCGAACCGTGGCGATGACCTGCGGGCCGCGGGAGCGCGCAAGCTGGACCGCGTAGCCGCCAACCCCGCCGGTCGCGCCCATCACCACGACGCGCTGGCCAGCAGAGACCTGAAGCACGTCAACTGTCCGGAGCGCGGTGATCGCCGAGGTGGGCAGCGCCGCAGCCTGGTCGTCGGCGACGCCATCGGGGATGCGGGCGACAGGCTCGAGCCTGGCGGCCGGCCCGATCGCCGTGTACTCGGCATACGAACGGTGCGTCCGTGCCATGCCGAACATCCGATCGCCGGCCCGCAGGCCGTGATCTCCCGGCGCGACGCGGTCGGCAATCCCGGCGAAGTCGATGCCCACCACGAACGGGTACGGAGAGTCAGCCTTCAGTCGCCCGAGCAGGCTGTTATCCAGCGGATTGACGCCCGCGAACCGCACGGCGACGAGAAACTCCCCGTCGGCGGCAGGAACCGGCAGATCCAGGATCGACGGCGGCTCGCCGAAGCCGCGCACCGCGAACGCGCGCATTCTGACCTCCCGCACGGCACCCGTCCCGGAAAAACTGTCCGTTACTACCAGCCCTCTCAGGACGGGAACGTGGCCGCCCCCATCCCCGGCTTCGCCTGCGCAGCCCGGCAGCCGAGGCAGCCGGTCATCAGACCTCTCGCCACGGCCGCGGCAGCGGCCGCCCGGCGAGCAGCGCCTCCAGGTTGCCGAGGCAGGCAGACCATGCGCGCTCGTGCCAGGCGACGGCTCGCGGCCAGTCGCCATCGTCGCCGAACCCCACGTGCCGCATCCGCAGTTCGGTGGCATTGCCAGCACGCGCCAGGCTGATCGTGACGTGGGTCGGCGGCGGCGGATCGCCCTCGTTCATGAGCGAGCTGAGCTCGTCCGGCCCGCGCCAGGTGAAGGCCAGGTAACGGCACGCGGCGATGGCGGTGATGCGGCATCCGATCGTGCTCTGATGCTCAGGATCGTCCGGCAGCCAGAACAGCTCGTACGCGCCACCTCGCTCCGGAACGATCCTGGCTGCAGCCGCGAGCCACCTACCGGCCTGCGCTGGGTCGATGAGCGCGTCCCACACCCTGTCGGCGGGCGCTGGCAGCCGGCGGTTCATCTCGATCACACCGACCATAGTCGCCCGTCTTCCAGCCACCTGGAAAGCTCTGCGAGGTTCGCAGGCAGCAGATCCCGGAACAGCCGGGTATCGGCCGTGTCGCGATGCGGATTGCAGAACATGGCGACGGCGCTGGCGATGTCGTCCAGGTACCAGCGCAGCCGGTACAGCATCACGACGGCCGGATCCAGCGCTCGTCCCGTCAGCTCCTGGTACCGGCGCAGATCCTCGTCAGAGCCGGCGATCAGCCACATGTCGCGCTCTGGCGGGCCGAGCGCCACAGTGTCCCAGTCGATCAGCACGACCCGGCCGTCCACCGACATGAGGTTGCCCGGGTGCGGCTCGCCGTGCGTGATCACCGCGTGCGCTCGCGCCGGGGCGGTGGCATCGACAAGGCGATCGAAACCTGAGACGAGCCGGGCTAGCTCCGCGGCCCGAGCCGCCAGGATGTTACGAGCTGACTCGGCGAACGGTCCGCCGTCCCAGGTGCGACCCGGGTCGGCGAGGAATCTCTCCAGCTCGGCACGGTCTCCGACACCGGGGACCTGGCTCACCGCGATGTCCAGGCCGGCCAGCGCGGACCGATGCAACGCCGCGATCATCTCCACTGCCTCGGCGCGCAGCCACGGATCGTCGTGCGCGCCGAACGGGTAAGAACGACCGGCCAGGAACGGGAAGACCGAGACGGCGTACCGGTCATCCAGCCTGCGCACCGGCTCGCCGCCACGACCGGCGATCGGTGCGACCACGAACTCCAGGCCCGCCTCCTCCCGGAGCGCCGCGGCCGTACCCAGGGCGTGCCCGAGTCCGTCGAACACGGCATCTCGCCGGTCTCCCAGCCAGGGCTTAGCGTCGAGATTGTCGACCGTGACGAAGTGAAGGCCGCCCTTGGCACTGGCCAGACGCCAGTGATGGCTGCCCGCGCCTTTCGGCAGGTACTCGATCGTCGTCGGGTCCAGGCCCCAGCCCTCGGCGACGGCCGCCAGCAAGCTGCCTGTCTCGAGATCGCCGGGCGCGCTCCGCACTCCTGAGAACCTAGGCCGCTGCCGAAGCACGGCACAACCCGGTTTACGTCCGACTGGAACCCAGCCTCGAACCGCACGGATAACATCCCGCTCTCCGGCAACGCGTGGCATGCGGCGACCCGAGGAGTATCAGCTCTCTCGCATTCAGGGAGCGCCGGGTGCGGTAACCGGGGCCTGTATGGTGACCGTCCCGGCGTGGCGGAACGTGAGGGTCAGCGCCACGGTCTGCAGATTCTCGAACGGTGACGGGTCGCGGAGCACGATATCGTCTCCGAACGGGGTCAGGTTCAGCGTGCCATGCGGCGGGATCTCTAGGCTGCTCACCGTGATCCTGCGCCCCCCCGGTCCGGCGCGCTCGGTCAACACGGCATGGCGCGTGATCGGGCTGCGGACGGCGATGAGTGCGTCTCCCGTTCCGCTGAGGTTCCGGATGGTGAGGAATGTAGTTGCGGCGCCGACCCTCGCGGCCGCCTGCCTGGTGTAGGCGCGCATCGGAACGGCCGCGAGACTGACCTGCAGCCGGATCCGAGTAAGGGTGCCGGCTCCGCCGGTGCCAACCCAGGCCGACAGTACGCCGATCAGGATGACAGCGGAGATCAACGGGCCTGCCACAGCCCGGATTAGGTCGCTGAGGCGACTCCTGCGTTCCGCATCTGCTACCTGGCTGGTTGCGGCTGGTGCGGCCGTCACTGGCTGTCCTCGGCCAGCGCAGCCGTTCGGTCGGCTATCGGCGTTGCCTGCGCAGTAGCCTGCGTTACCCGCTGGCGCGAGGCTGCGGTCGGCTGATAGCGCAGCAGCCGCAGGCTATTGGCTAGCACGATAAGCGAACTGGCGGACATTGCCACGCCAGCGAACAGTGGGTTGACGTAGCCGAGGGCGGCAAGAGGGATGGCTATCACGTTGTACCCGGACGCCCAAACCAGGTTGGCCCTGATTGCCCTGACGGTCGCACGGGCGAGCTGAATGGCAGTGGCTAGGTCGGACGGGTCGCCGCCAACCAGGGTGAGGTCGGCGGCCCCGATCGCCGCGTCGGCAGCGGCGCCGATTGCGACGCCCAGGTCGGCGTGAGCCAGCGCCGCGGCGTCGTTCACGCCGTCGCCAGCGAAGGCGACCCGCTTGCCTTCCGACCGAAGCTGCTGGAGGACGGCAACCTTTCCTTCTGGCGGCACGTCAGCGTACACGTCCTCGGCTGATATCCCGAGCTCGCCTGCGACCTGCATTGCTGCGCGCTCGTTGTCTCCGGTCAGCAGCGCTGGCCGCAGGCCAAGATCGCGGAGGCTCGCGACGGCCGGCGCTGCTAGTGGCTTGAGCCGGTCGGCCAGCACAATGGCAGCCCGCGCTTGTTCGTCCCAGGCGACCAGGACGGCCGTCCGGCCAGCGATCTCTGCCGCGCTCACGGCGTCCCGCAGGCGCTCGGGTACTGCTACGGACAGTTGCGTCAGGAGGTGACGGCTGCCGACGGTGATGAGTCGGCCGCCCGCGGTACCGCGAACGCCGGCCCCGGGCAGCGCAGCGAAGCAAGTCGCGACGGGCAGGGGACCGAGGCGAGCGGCGGCTTCCCTGGCGATCGCCTGGCCGATCGGATGCTCGGAGGCATCTTCTACAGCTCCGGCCAGCAGCAGCGCGTCGGTGTCCGGTATGCCGGGCATCGCGATGACCTCGTGTACCGTCATCTTGCCGGTAGTGAGCGTGCCGGTCTTGTCCATGATGACGACACTGATGCGCCCTGCTGCCTCTAGGGCTTGCGCGTTCTTAACCAGAATTCCCAGTTCCGCGCCGCGCCCGCTGGCGGCCAGCATCGCGGCAGGGGTGGCCAGCCCGAGTGCGCACGGGCACGCCACGACCAGAACGGCCACGGCCGCGCTCCAGGCGGCTGCGCCCGGCAGGCCTGCCCCGAGCCAGAATCCGAGCGTGGCAACCGCAAGCGCTATTACGCAGGGGACAAATACCGCGGCGATCCGGTCGGCTAGTCGCTGTGCGCTCGACTTGGTCGCCTGAGCCTGGCTGACCAGTCGGCTGATCTGGGCGAGCAGCGAGTCAGAGCCGACCCTGGTGGCCCGGACAATGAGCCGCCCGCTCATGTTGATGGTGGCGCCCGTCACCGGGTCGCCCGGCCCCACTTCCGCGGGGATCGACTCTCCGGTGACCAGTGAGGCGTCGACAGCCGAGCTGCCCTCCGTCACTATCCCGTCTGTGGCGACCTTCTCACCAGGCCGGACGATGAACAAGTCACCGACGACGAGTGCATCGACGGGCAGGCGCTCCTCGGCGCCATCGCGGAGCACCGCCACAGTTTTCGCGCCGAGCGCGGCGAGGGCGGCCAGCGCGGAAGCTGACCGGAGCCTGGCACGCGCCTCCAGGTAGCGGCCGGCCAGCACAGCTGTCGTGACGCCTGCTGCGACTTCAAAGTAGAGCGTGTGTGAGCTCGCGGCCGCGAAGGTGAAGGCAAAGGACATTTTCATGCCGGTCATATCCGCCCCGCCGACCAGCAGCGCGTACACCGACCAGCCGAACGAGGTCGCTACGCCGATGCTGACCAGGGTGTCCATCGTGGCGGTCCCGTGCGCAAGGCCTGTCCAGGCGGCGCGGTGCATCGGCCAGGCACCCCATGTCGCAACCGGCGCGGCAACTGCCAGACTCACCCACTGCCAGCCGTCGAATTGCAGCGCCGGTGCCATCGCCAGCGCTATGACCGCAATCGCCAGCGGAATGCAGAGTGCCAGTCGCCGTCCTAGCGCCTTGGTCGCCTGATCTGAGCCTGGCTCATCGTCGGCGTCCGCAGGCAGCTCCGCGGTGTAGCCCGCGGATTCCACCGCGCTTATCAGGTCGCTGGCATCACGGCCGCCAAGGCTGGTGACGTACGCCCTTCCGGTGGCGTAGTTAACAGTGGCCGTCACTCCGTCGAGCCCGTTCAGCCTCCTCTCAACACGGGCCGCGCACGATCCGCAGGTCATCCCGCCGATAACGAGCTCGGCCTCCAGTCGCCCTTCGGCCGGAGCGTAAGTGTCGCTCACCGGCTGGTGCCGAAAGTGGTTGGGGCGGGCGACTGCCCGTCGCCGCGCGACTGGCCCATGTTCATGCCGCTGCCATTCATGCGGCCGGTGCCTGGATAGCTGACCTGAGAGTGGCTGGTGCTCACGGGGCCGAGATGTGATCCGGCCGCGATAGCGCAGACAAAGATCACCGCTAGCAGGATAATGAACCCTGCCAGCCTCGCCTCACGACTCACCAGGTCACCTCCCGCAGACTGACGGACACAGCGCGCCCACGCTGGCATGCTACCCGGCAGTGACGGCGCCCCAATGCGCAGGTCAGAAACATGATCCTATTGTCATCGGGCCGTGAGCAGGCTGGCCGGCTGGCTGGTCGGGCGACGGAATGATCAGCCTCAGCCGCCATGCTCCGGCGGCCGCGGTCTATGATCCACGATCGTGGAAACCCGCTCCCTCCAGGTGACCGGAATGACCTGCGACCACTGTGCCATCGCCGTCCGGTCCGAAATCAGCAAGCTCGCCGGCATCTCCAGTGTCAAGGTCGACTTTGCCACTGGCGCTGTGCTGATCTCCGGTGACCGTCTGCCGGATGACACGGCCTTGCGTGCTGCCGTTGAAGAAGCCGGCTACCGCCTGGCTGGCTAGGTCCCGGCCGTCAGGGCGCGGACCATATGTGAGGCAGTTTGCACGCTTCGCGGCCAAGCCGACGTCCTGTTCCCTTGATCCGACGGGGCCAGGCCGGGTGCTTCGCCGAGCCAGGCTCAGCTGGACGATCCGTACTCGATCGGCACGTTGATCACCTGCGCGCGCGTCCATGCCTGCCCGCTAGCGGCAAGCTGCCAGACCGTGAGCGTGCTCTCGTGGACGGCGAGAGCATCGGCCCCGGCGGTGCTGAGCGCAAGTGTCGCGCTGCCCGGCGGCAGGGCCGGCAGCCGCTGCCACGAACTCGCCGAGTTGGTGATCACTGCCGCCGTCCCGCCGCTAGTGACGGCAGCGACGGTTCCGGCCGGGCCGAACGACGCAGACGTGAGCGCGGCACCATGGAGTTCGAGCGGCGGCGAAACGCTCCACTGGCCGGCGGCCGCACCTGACCATGCGACCAGCAGGCTGGTGTCGCGCCCGGTACCAGCCTTCAGCAACGCCACGGTCTGGCGACCAGCAGTGAGCAGGCGCAGAACGTCGACATCCTGGCCAGCCAGGCTAGACGGGACGGCCGGCCCGGCAGCCTCCCAGCTCCCGTCCTGGTCGGCAAAGACCCCCGCAATTCCAGGACGGGAACACGCCCCGGCCAGCAATGGTGCGCCGGACGGCAGGTAACCCACGGCGGTAAGAGCGCGGAGCCCGCATTGTCGGCCGACTGGCGTTGCGGACAGCGTCCGCACGCTGGCGAGCGTTGCCCATTTACTGGCAGTCGGACCGGCCTGCTCGGCAGTGCCCGTGGTGGTGAGGGCGAGCAGCCCCCCATTGCCAGCCGGCTCGACGGCCAGCGCGGCGGGGGTACTGGCGAGCGGCGCGTCTAGCGGACTCAGCGCGGACCATATGTGTGCGCCGTCCGTGGTCTGGATGAGCGGGGTGTAGGTGAGCTCCTGGCTCGGCCGGAATGCGGTGATCGCGGATGGCCCTGAACCGGCTGCGAGCACGAGGCCACCGTTATCAGCGGTGCCTGGCGGGGTTACGAGCTTCCAGGTGCTGGCACCGGTAGGGCGGATGAACAGCTGCCAGAAGTTGTTGAACTGCGCGGCTGACCCGCCCATCACCACCGTGGCCCAGGTGCCCGCAGCGCTGCCCACAGACGTGTTCATCGACGCCACCGGAACGACGGTCGCCGAGTCCGGGTGCGCCGCCTGGTCCGCTGGTTTGCTGCCGCAGCCCGCTATCACAACGGCGGCTGCCGCCGCTGCGCAGGCTACGGTGGCCGATGCTCGCCTTGTCATGATGAAGCCAGCAGCTGACGCGCGGTGTCACTGAGCTCCGCCGCGAACGACGACTCAGTTGCCGTGGTACCGGGACCGGGATCGAAGTTCATCTCGTAGCGGACCCGGCCGTGCGGGTCGATGGCGAAGGTGACCTCCGTGTGCCCGATCATGGCCCCGGCCGGCTCGATGTCCGCCGCGATGCCGTAGTTACGCCATACCTGCTCCAGGCTGGTCAGACTGCCGGTGAGATAGAGCCAGTTCCGCACGCCAGTCAGACCTTCCTGCCGGTCGAACGCCTGAGTGTAGCCGAGCTGATAGTCCACCGGGTTGGTGACGATCGCCACGAGTTCCACTCGCTGCCTGTCTGCGCTGAGGAGCTGACCAGCCTGCTTGAACTCCTGCGCTATAAGCGGGCAGTCGCTGGTGCACACCGGGTCCAGGAAGGTGAGGAGCACCACCTTGCCGCGAAGGCTGGCTAGTGACACCTGGCGGCCGTTCTGGTCGATGAGCCGGAACGGGGAGGCTGCGAAGTTCAGCGGGGCGCTCGACCCGTCGACTGCCTGGGCCAGGATCGTGTTCGCGACCGGGCTCGCCTGAGCGGCAGCCATCGGCACAGCGCCGAGAATCATCGTCCCGATCGCGCCGATTGCTGCGACCGACCCGAGCCTGGCCGAGGCCAGCGATCCGGGAGTCAGCGTCGCCTGCGACCGGCGCCGCCAGCTTGTCAGGCTGGCCGACTCTGCCGCCGGGGCGACGTCGTGCTCGGTGGCTAGGCCTGTGACTGGCTCGGGCCCTGAGACTAGTGCAAGGTAGCCAGCCGTTGCGAAGAGCATGAACGGGATCATGCTGTTCGGGTCTGTGCCTAGCCCGCCGAAGAATCCGAAGTCCTCGATCAGAACCCAGTCCGCGAGGGACAGGACAACAAACGCGATAAGAGCCGGCCGGATCAGCCGTGGCCTGGCACTGAGGAACGCTAGTCCGATTACCGCGAGCGCAACCACCACGAACAGGTTCACCGCGAAGCCATGGGCTTCATCGAACCCGGTGAACGCGGTTATCCAGGATGACAGCAGGTGAGGCTGGGGAGTAGGTGCCATCGAGCCGGTCATGGCCGCGAGCGTGCCGGGTTTGTGGTGCGCAGTACCCTGCCAGAAGCCGCGCCCCGGCCACGCCTGCAGCGCGGCCATCCCGATCAGGAATGCGCCGACTGCTGGCAGCAACAAACGGCTGGGTAGCCGGGAGCGCCAGGCCGACTCAGGCAGCGCTATCAGCGCCCCGGCAACGGCGTAGATGAGCACGGCGCCTGGCGCGCCGAACAGCCACGTCAGACCTGGCGCGAAGACACCGCCGAAGGCCTCGCCGAATACCCAGACAACCAGGCCCCAGGCGACACTGACGACTCCGGCCAGGCGTGACAACGGCCCGCGAGCCGCGGTAAGCAGCCAGATGCCGATCCCCAGCTGAATCCACACGGCCGCAGCGCCGGCCTGCAGCGGGTGATACGACCACGCGGTCCCGGCCCAGTTCACCACGTGCTGAACCCAGTGCGGCGAGCTTGCCGCGATCGGCTCGATCACCTGCGACGGCAGGCCGACCGCCATCTTAGGCTGCGCCTGGAGAATGCCGTCGAACAGCCACAGGATGCCGAAGCCGATTCGGAGGACCTGGCGCCACGATGGCTCTGCCGGCAGCGACGGGGTGGTTGTCCTGGCCGAGCGTGCTGCCGCCGGCACGAACTCCCTCAGGCTCAGCCAGGCCACCCCGAGCAGTACGAAGATCAGGACCACGATCAGGCCCTGGTGGAGCAGCGTGCTGCGGAAGGCCGCGACCACGGTCGGGTCGCTCAGGTTCACGCCCGAGTTCATTCCAGGCACGGGACCGTCTCCTCATCTGACTCTGTCGGCACTGTTTCTGACCGGCCGTGCTGTTGCCTGGCTGACTGCGGAGGGTCAGGAGGGCCCGCAGCCTCGCCGAATCGGCGCAGCCGCACGCTGTTCGCGACAACGAAGGCCGACGATGCTGCCATGGCCGCCCCGGCTATCAGCGGGTTCAGAAGCCCCACTGCGGCAAGCGGGATGGCCGCGACGTTGTAGCTGAACGCCCACGTGAGATTACGCCGGATTACTCTGTGAGCCTCCCTGGCCAGGCTGATAGCCTCCGGCACAACGCGAAGATCACCGCGCAGCAAGATCAGGTCAGCAGCGCTGATGGCCACATCCGTGCCGGACCCGAGCGCTAGGCTCAGATCCGCGGCAGCGAGCGCGGGCCCGTCGTTCGTGCCGTCACCGGCCATCGCCACCCGACGTCCTTGGGCCTGCAAATCCGCGACGACTGCAGCCTTGCCGTCAGGCAATGCACCGGCGATCACCTGGTCGACCCCGACCCCTGCCCCGACCGCATGACCGACCACGTCGCTGTCGCCGGTGAGCAGCACGGTACGAAGTCCGAGCCGGCCAAGGTCGCGAACAGCCGCAGAAGCGGACGCCTTGATCGTGTCGGCGACTGCGACGGCCCCACGGGCCTGGCCGCCCCAGCCCACCAGCACGACTGTCTGGCCAGTCGCGGCCCACTCCGCGCACCGGCAGGCCAGCGATTCCGGAATGCTGATGCCACGCTCGCGGAACAGCATCTCTCGCCCTGCGATCACCTCGATACCGTCCGTGACCCCGCGGACTCCCAGGCCAGGCAACGACTCAAATCCGACGGCAGGCGGCAGCGCTCCGAGCTCAGTCCGCGCTAGGTCGCTGATCGCCACCGCGAGCGGGTGACCGGATGGGTGCTCGACCGAGCCGAGGCTCCTCAGCAGCCGCTCCCGATCGGTGCCGGGTGCTGTCTGCACCGCAGTCACCGCCATTACCCCGGTCGTGAGCACCCCAGTCTTGTCCAGCAACACCGTGTCCACGCTGCGGGATGCTTCGAGCGCCTGGTACCCCTTGATGAATATGCCGAGCTGCGCGCCCCGGCCGCACGCGACCACCAGAGCGGCAGGCGTCGCAAGTCCAAGCGCACACGGACAGGCGATGATCAGCACCGCCAGCGCCGCGCTGAACCCGCGCTCCGCCGTGGCCCCGGCCGCCAGCCAGCCTGCGAGCGTCAGTGCCGCGGCGGCCAGGACCGCCGGGACGAACACGCCGCAGATTCGGTCGGCCAGGCGCTGGACGGCCGACTTATCCGCCTGCGCCCGCTCGACGAGCGCAACTAGGTGTGCGAGCTGCGTGTCATTGCCCGTCTCGGTGGCCCGGACTACCAGCCGTCCGGTGACCACCACGGTGCCTGCGGTCACCCGCCCACCAACGGCGGCCTCGGCCGGCACGGCCTCGCCAGTCATGGTGCTGGTGTCGACCGCCGACTCGCCGAACTCCACGACCCCGTCGGCGGCGATAACCTCCCCGGGCCGCGCGATGAACCGGTCGCCGGGCCGCAGGTCTGCCACTGGTACATGCCGCTCGGTCCCGTCAGCATCGAGGACGCACGCGTCCTTTGCCCCCGCCGCGGCAAGCTCGCGCATGGCATCACCAGCGTTCCGGCGGGCCCGCGCCTCATACCACCGCCCCGCCAGGAGAAACGTGGTCACCGATGCCGCGACCTCGAGATAGATCCCGCCGCCAGCCGCATGAACGAGCAGATGGAGCGGGCTCACCCGCGCCTGGGAGGTGTCGAGCACGAACATCGCGTAGGCCGACCAGCCACAGGCGGCCAGGATGCCGACCGACACGAGCGTGTCCATTGAGGTGGTGCGATGCCGGGCAGCCTTGACGGCCGCGGCATGGAACGGCCAGGCTGCCCAGCCCGCCACCGGCACGGCGAGGGCCACCAGCACCCATTGCCAGCCAGGAAACCGGAACGCCGGGAACAAGGACAGCTGAACCGACAGATCGCTCAGCGGCACAAAGAAAACCAGGGCGACCACCAGTCGCCGTCGCAGGTAGGCGACTCGGTCCGCATCGGGTCCCGCCTCGTTGGCGGCGTCCTGGCCTGCTGTCGCGCTGAGCGGCTCAGCGCCGTAGCCGGCCTGCTCAACGACCTGAACGAGCCGAGGTAGCTGCACCGACTTGGGCGCGGTAACCGTGGCCCTCTCCGTCGCGAAATTCACCGAGGCGACAACGCCCGGAATCTCGCCGAGTTTCTTCTGCACGCGAGCGGCACACGCAGCACACGTCATCCCGCGGATCGAGAGCTGGACTTCCCTCAACCCATCGGAAGAGACTTCGTCACTGACTGCAGCGGAGGACAAACAGCATGCCTTCAATCACATGACCGGGCTCTTAACGCAGCTCCCCAAGCGCCGCCTGCCAGCAAGCGGCCGCTAGCAGACGGCGTTTGCTACCTAACGCCGGAAAATCTACACCGTCCCGCTTATGGGTCTGACCGTAGCGGCAGGCTCGTCGGCCTCGTATCACCTGTTGACGAACCCCAGCGGCTGGGCAGCAGCCTCCGGCGACCCGATGCCGGCGCTCTGTCTGTTGCATAGAGTGCGTGCTGGCAGGACCGGGACAACGGGGAGGTACAGGCACCCGCGCCGCCCCGATAGGGAGAGTTGTGCTGACCCGAAGACGAGTCTGGTGCGCGGCCGTGCTCGCGGCGGCGATTGGCGCTGCCGGATGCGGATCTGGCACGTCCGCCAGCTCGCCTGCCTACCAGATACAGGCTCGCACCACAGATGGCCTTGGCAAGATCATCACCGATGGCAACGGCTTCACGCTTTACATGTACGGGCCCGACCACCAGGGGATGCCTCAGTGTGCCGGTTTCTGTGCCCGGCAGTGGCCGCCACTGCTGCTGCCATCTGGAGTGGACAAGCCCACGGCAGGTACCGGGGTGGTCGCATCGCTGCTGGGCAGCGTGCGGCGCCCTGGCGGGCGGCTTCAGGCGACCTACAACGGCTGGCCACTCTACCTGTGGATAGGCGACACTGCGCCGGGCCAGGCTACCGGCCAGGCTGACGACATGGGCCTCTGGTACGCGGTGTCAGTTACTGGCGCAGTCGACAAAGGGACGCCCGGATGATGATTGCCAGCGTCCAGTCGCGCGGGCCGACGGCTCCTTTTGGCTGTTTACAGCTAATACCCCTGCGGGGTTTCTGCGAATACCCTCCCCAGGTTTATTGGGTACCCCTGCAGGGTTTTCTTGGTCTCCGGCTGTATAGCAACTACAGCTCTCCTACCTGCAGGTTCTCTGCGGCATAAACTCATAGCCATCCTTTTACCAGAATCAGGCTTGAGCTGCCGAAAGGCGAACGCTAGTATTCTCTCGCGAATTCTCCAGGGCCGCTGAAAGGCGCGCTGTCGACAGACTTGGTAACTCGATACCGAGGTCGGCATGAACCTGGGGCGTGGCGTCCAGCGCCGGGTAACGCGAGGAGAGCTGATGACTGAGATCGCTGCGGCTGGTGTCCGTCCAGGGTGGCGGAGCAGAATAGACGCCGGAGTTAGTACGGCGCGGGGTACGCCGGACGTGAGGCGGCGGCTGCAACTCGGGCTGGCAGGGATATGGCTGCTCGTCGCCCTCCTGCAGTACCAGTCCTTCATGTTCTCCAGCGGATTCAACCAGATGATCAACGCAACGGCAGCCGGTAATCCGCGTGTGGTTGCCAGCCCGATCACCTGGGACGCGACTCTCGTATCACATCACCCAGTGCTGCTGAACTCGATCTTCGCTACGATCCAGCTCCTGATCGGGATCGGCATCGCATTGCGGCCGACTGTGCGGCTGGCGCTGGTCGCATCGATTGCCTGGGCGCTCGGCGTGTGGTGGTTCGGCGAGGGCCTTGGCATGGTGCTGACCAGTAGCGCAAGCCCGGTCAACGGCGCCCCCGGTGCGGTGATCATCTATGCATTGCTGGCGATCCTGCTGTGGCCGGCCGACCGTGAGGGAAGGCAGGCTCCGTTTACGGCGGCACGAGCCATCGGGGCTCCTATCGCCCGCGCGCTGTGGCTCCTGCTCTGGCTCAGCCTGGCCTATTTCGCGCTACTGCCGGGCAACCGGGCCCCGCAGGCGCTGAATGGCATGATCGCGAGCATGGAAAGCGGCGAGCCGGGATGGCTGGCTGCCCTGGAACGTAGTGCCGCGTCGCTCGTCGCTCACCAGGGCCTGACCGCATCGATCGTGCTGGCCATAGCCTTGGCGATCATCGCCATCGGCGTGTACCTGCCAGCTTCGGCCGCCAAGGCCACGCTCGTCCTGGCCATCGTGGTGGCCGCCGTGATCTGGGTGTTCGGCGAGGCCTTCGGAGGCATCCTGACCGGCGGCGGCACCGACCCCAACTCCGGGCCGCTCCTCATCCTGCTGGCCCTCAGCTACTGGCCCGTCCGGGCCACAGTCACTGCATCGGCACGCACGGCCGTCATCCCGGCCACTGGCCAAGAAGGGACCACCGCATGATCCCCGCATCGATCCTGGACACATTTGCCGCGATTATGCTCGCGGTCGCAGCGGTGAGCGCTGCCAGGCTGGTCGTAGCGCGGCCGTGGCAGCAGGGGACGCAGGCTATCCTCGCCGACACCGACATCTCGCACCTGCTGATGGCCATCGCCATGGCAGGCATGCTGGTCGCCAGCCTGCAGACCCTGCCGAACGCGGCGTGGGCGGTGGTCTTCGCAGTGCTGACAGCCTGGTTCGCCTACCGGGTAATCAGGGACGCCCGGGCCAGCGGAGTCCGCGCGTTGGCCGGCGGGCACTGCGCTCCGCACCTCATCCACGCCGCCGCCATGCTGTACATGTTCGTGGCCTTCACGGCACCCGCGGCCCACGCATCCGGTGGCATGGGCGGTATGGCCGGCGGCATGGGCGGCATGGGAACCCTTCAGGTGCC
>Ga0335074_10001579_pt1 | contig 30884 bp, 26 predicted proteins | sample Lox_Sample_23_FD_206715 | JGI IMG/M metagenome (GOLD analysis project Ga0335074, IMG submission 206715) | Soil microbial communities from Loxahatchee National Wildlife Refuge, Florida, United States - Lox_Sample_2.3 | ecosystem: Environmental > Terrestrial > Soil > Wetlands | place: USA... | reverse complement strand
GGGTCGCCGGCCGGCCGCGCCGACTCGGCCACCCGGTGGACGCGCTCGTCCTCGTCGCGGGCGCGAGCGAGCGCGGCCTCGATCTGCTGGGCGTTCTCCGGCACCGCGTCGAGCACGAAGGTGATGCTCGGCGTGTGCTTCAGCCCGGTGGCCCGCCCGACCGCGGACCGCACGACGCCAGTCGCGCTCTCGAGCGCAGCGGCGGTGTCGGCCCGCACCGTCTCATCGCCCCAGACGGTCCAGAACACCGTGGCGTCGTGCAGGTCCGGAGTCATGCGGACGTCGGTGATCGTCACCATCCCGAGCCGGTCGTCCTTGATCTGGTGCTCGACGACGCTCGCGACGATCTCGCGCACCCGGACGCTCATCCTCCGGGTGCGCGCGGCATCCGGCGATGCGCTCATGACCGCGGCTTTTCTCTGAGCTCGAAGGTCTCGATGACGTCGTCGAGGTGGATGTCGTTGTAGTTGCCGAGGCTGATGCCGCACTCGAAGCCCTCGCGGACCTCGGTGACATCGTCCTTGAACCGGCGCAGTGTCGAGATGGTCAGGTTGTCCGCCACCACCGCGCCGTCTCGAACCAGTCGAGCCTTCGAGTTCCGGACGATTGTGCCGTCGCGGACGATGCAACCGGCGATGTTGCCGGCCTTGCTCGAACGGAAGATCTCGCGGATCTCCGCCGTACCGAGCTGCACCTCCTCGAACTCCGGCTTGAGCATCCCCTTGAGCGCGTTCTCGACATCGTCGATCGCGGCGTAGATGACCGAGTAGAAGCGGACGTCCACCTTCTCCCGCTCGGCCAGCTCGCGGGCCTTGCCCTCCGGCCGCACGTTGTAGCCGATGACCACCGCGTCGGAGGCCCGGGCGAGGTTGATGTCGTTCTCGGTGATCGCGCCGACGCCGCGGGCGATGACCCGCAGGCCGACCTCGTTCTCGTTGCCGACCTCGATGTTGAGCAACGCGTCCTCGAGCGCCTCGACCGAACCCGAGACGTCGCCCTTGAGGATCAGGTTGAGCTGGTTCAGCTCGCCCTGCTGGATCCGCTCCAGCACGTCCTCGAGGGTCATGCGGCCGCGGCTTTTCGCCAGCTCGGCGAACCGCTCACGGGCCTGCCGCTGCTCGGCAATCTGCCGGGCGACCCGGTCCTCGGGTACGACGAGGAAGTTGTCGCCGGCACCGGGAACGCTGGTGAAGCCCAGCACCTGGACCGGCCGCGACGGCCCGGCCTCGTCGACCGGGTCGCCGTTCTCGTTGAGCATCGCCCGGACCCGGCCGAACGCGTCGCCCGCGACGATGGAGTCGCCGACGTGCAGCGTGCCGCGCTGGACCAGCACGGTCGCGACCGGGCCACGCCCTCGGTCGAGGTGCGCCTCGATTGCAACGCCCTCGGCGGCGCGGTTCGGGTTCGCCCGAAGGTCGAGCGCCGCGTCCGCGGTCAGCACGATCGCCTCGAGCAGGCGGTCCAGCCCGAGGCCGGCCTTCGCCGAGACGTCGATGAACAGCGTGTCGCCGCCGTACTCCTCGGCCACGAGCCCGTACTCGGTCAGCTGCTGGCGGACCTTGGCGGGGTTCGCGTCCTCCTTGTCGATCTTGTTGACCGCGACCACGATCGGCACCTCGGCCGCCTGTGCGTGGTTCAGTGCCTCGATCGTCTGCGGCATGACGCCGTCGTCGGCCGCGACGACGAGCACGGCGATGTCGGTGACCTGGGCGCCGCGGGCCCGCATGGCGGTGAACGCCTCGTGACCCGGGGTGTCGATGAAGGTCAGCGTGCGGTCGTCGCCGTCGACCAACGCGTGGACCTGGTAGGCGCCGATGTGCTGGGTGATCCCGCCGGCTTCCTTGGCCTGCTCGTCCGTCGAGCGGATCGCGTCCAGCAGCTTGGTCTTGCCGTGGTCGACGTGGCCCATCACGGTGACGACCGGTGCCCTCGGCGCGAGGTCGGCCTCGTCCTCGTCCGCGTCGAACTCGATATCGAAGCGGGACAGGATCTCGGCGTCCTCCTCCTCGGGAGTGACGATCCGCACCTCCCAGCCGAGCTCGGTGCCGAGCAGCGCGAGCGTCTCTTCGGGCGCCGACTGGGTGGCGGTGACCATCTCGCCGAGCTGGGTGAAGACCACCTGGACGAGCGAGCCGGGGTTGGCGCCGATCCGGTCGGCGAAGTCGGCCAGGCTGGCGCCGCGGGGCAGGCGGATCTGCTCGCCGTTGCCGCGCGGGATCTGCACGCCGCCGATCGTCGGCGCCTGCATGTTGTCGAACTCCTGGCGGCGCTGCTTCTTCGACTTGCGGCCGCGAACCTGCCGGCCACCGGGCCCACGCCCGAACGCGCCCTGGGTCGGGGCGCCACGGCCCCGGCCGCCGGGTCCGCCGGGACGCCCACCGAAGCCGCGACCGGGCGGACCGCCCGGAGCACCGCCGGTGCGCTGGCCGTAACGGTCACCGCCGGGTCCGCCACCACCGGTGCGCGGGCCGGCGTCGCGGCCACCGCCCGGGCGCTGGCCGAAGCCCGGCCCGCCGCCGGGTCGCTGCGGCGGCCGGGGCGGCATCATGCCCGGTCCCGGGCGCAGCCCGCCGGGCCGCGGCGGCATCGAACCGGGGCCGGGTCGCGAGGACGGCGTGGTGCCGCGCTGGGTGAACGGGTTGTTGCCCGCAGGTCGCGGGGTGAACGGGTTGTTGCCCGCGGGCCGCGGAGCGGCCGGCCGGGGTACGGCGGGCGGCTCGGCCAGTGCGGCCGGAGCTTCGACGCTCGGCGCGGGCGGCGGGGTGGGCGGGAAGACCTCTTCGGTCGGCGCGAACGCCGGCGGCGCGGGCTCGGCCGGCGCTGCCGGCTCAGCCGGCGGCTCGGGCGCTGCGGCTTTCTTCGCCGCGGCCTTCTTGGCCGGCGCCTCGTCGGCGGGCTTCGGCGGGAAGGCGGCGTACACCTTCGCGACGACCGGCGCCTCGATGGTCGATGAGGGGGTCTTGACGTACTCCCCGTTGCTGTTCAGCCACTCGATCAGCTGCTTCGACTGCAGCCCGACCTCTTTGGCGAGGGCGGATACGCGGGCCTTGGCCACAAATTCTCCTTCGGTGGCCCGCGGTGGTGCCGCAAGCCGTTGTCAGTGCATGGCGGTGCTCATCGGTGCTGGCTCATCGAGCGCTCATGGTGTGGTTCCGCTCTGCTCGTTCCGGTCGTGCTGCGTGAGGTAGTCCAGCAGGGCTCCGGTCGAGAGCGGTCCCGGGACCCGGAAGGCCCTGGGAAACGCCCGCCGGCGCTCCGCCAGCGCGAGGCACTCGGTGGTGGGGTGAAGATGTGCTCCACGCCCGCTCGCCCGGCCTCGCGGGTCGGGGAGCACAGCTCCGTCGACCACGACGACGCGCAACAGGTCTGACGCGGTGGCGCGGAGCCGGCACCCGACGCAGGTCCGGACCGGATCGGCGCTCCTCGTCACGCGCCAGTCTAGCCCTGCGGCGCCGAGTCGGGGTGAATGTCGATGCGCCAGCCGGTGAGCCGGTTGGCCAGCCGGGCGTTCTGGCCCTCCTTGCCGATCGCGAGCGAGAGCTGGAAATCGGGCACGACGACGCGGGCCGCCTTCGCCACCGGGTCCACCACGGTCACGCTCGTCACCTGGGCGGGCGAGAGCGCGTTCCCGACGAACGTGGCGGGATCGGGGTCCCAGTCGACGATGTCGATCTTCTCGCCGTGCAGCTCGGTCACCACCGCCCGCACCCGCGCGCCCATCGGGCCGATACACGCCCCGCGGGCCCGCACGTCCGGGGAGTTCGAGCGGACGGCGACCTTCGTCCGGTGCCCGGCCTCGCGCGCGAGCGCCGCGATCTCGACCGTCCCGTCGGCGATCTCCGGCACCTCCATCGCGAACAGCCGGCGGACCAGGTTCGGGTGGGTACGCGACAGGGTCACCTGAGTGCCGCGCGGTCCCTTGTGTACGCCGATGACGAGGCAGCGCAACCGGTCGCCGTGGACGTAGCGCTCGCCCGGCACCTGCTCCGAGTGCGGCAGCACGCCCTCGATGTCGCCGAGATGGACGAACACCGGACCGTCGGGGCGCACGCCGGAGTGGTGCTGCACCAGCCCGCTGACCAGGTCGCCTTCCTTGCCGGCGTACTCGCCGTAGGTCGTCTCCTGGGCGACATCGCGCAAGCGGGACATGATCACCTGCTTCGCGGTCATCGCCGCGATCCGGCCGAAGTCGCTCGGCGTGTCGTCGAACTCCCTCGTCACCTCACCCGCGGCGTCGACCTCCTGCGCCCACACGGTGACCTCACCGGTCTTGCGGTCGAGCTCCACCCGAGCGCGCTCGTGCGCGCCCTCGGTGCGGTGATAGGCCGCGAGCAGTGCCGACTCGATCGCCTCGACCACCGTATCGAAGGAGACGTCCTTCTCCCGGACCAGCCCGCGCAGCGCGGTGACGTCGATGTTCATCGGGTGAACTCCACGACGACCCGCCCGGGCGGCAGGTCCGGGAACGCCACCGTGCGCGACGCGCCGTCGACGTCGAAGGTCACGCCGCCCGCGGTCACCTCGGCGATCCGGCCGGTGAGCTCGCCGGCCTCGACCAGGCGGCCGACGTTGCGCCGCCAGTGCCGCGGCTCGGTGAGCGGCCGGTCGACGCCGGGCGAGCTGACCTCGAGGACGTACGGCGATTCCCCCAGCGGGCCTGCCTGGTCGAGCGCCTGGGAGACCGCGCGCGAGACCTCGGCGACGGCGTCGAGATCGACACCGCCGTCCCGGTCGACGATGACCCGGACGACGCTGCGCCGCCCGGCGCTGCTGACGGTGACCTCTTCGAGGTCGTAGCCGGCGCCCGTCACGACCGGCGCGAGCAGCTCGCCCAGCTGCGATTGCGACGGCGCGGCCATGCGGCACACCGTATCGAGCAAGTTGGCGGTGATGGCAGACTCGGGACAGTGCAAATCTCGCGGCCGACCCCGTCGCGCCGCACGATGTCGCGCCGCAGTTTGCTGATCGCGGCTGCCGTGACCGTCGCCGGGTGCGGCAAGCACCATCGTCCGCGTCCCAAGCCGCCGGCCACGGTGCCGGATGCCACCGCGCTGGCCGCCGCTCGTGACCTCGAGCGCATGCTGATCGCGTCGTACGACGCGAAGATCGCGACTGCGGGGCCGAAACGCAGCGCTCAGCTCGAGGTCGCGAAGGCCATCCACGGCACGCATCTCGCCGCGCTGCACGGCGCGCCGGCCGGATCAGCCGACACCGCCGTCGCGACCAACCTGCACAAGGCGCTCCGGCAGTCCGTCCGCACGCTTCGCCAGCTCGCAACCGCCGCGAGCAGCGGGATGAATGCCGCATTGTTCGCAAGCATCGCGGCCTCGCACGAGGTGAGCGCGGAGGCGAACGGGACATGACCGAGCTGGAGGCGCTGCAGGCCGCCCTGGCCGCGGAGTACCAGGCCGTCTACGGGTACGGCGTGGTCGGGGCAGCGCTGACCGGCCACGACCGAGAGTTCGCGACCGCCGCGCTCACCGCGCATCAGGAGCAGCGGGACCGGCTGGTCGCCATGATCACAGCACTCGGCGCTACGCCGGTCGCGGCCGCGCCGGCCTACCGGCTGCCGTTTCCCGTGACCGGCCGCGCCTCGGCCGGCGAGCTCGGCGGCCATCTCGAACGCGGAATTGCGGGCGCCGCATGGGATCTGGTCGCCGCGGCCCAGCCCGACAGCACGCAGCGCTCGGCGGCCATCGCATGGCTCGGCGCAGCGGCGGTCCGCGGCGCCCACTGGGGCATGACGCAGGCGCTCCCGGGCCAGCCGGCGTAGCCCTGCGGCTAGCGCCAGTCGTCGATGACGGCGATGAGCTCGGACAGCTCGGCGATCACCGCGTCCGGCATCACGTCGTACGCCGGGACGCGGTCGTTGCGGATCCAGACCGTCCGCATCCCGAGCGCCTGCGCGCCGCTGATGTCGTCGTAGAGCCGGTCGCCGACGAAGACCGACCGCAAAGGGTCGACATCGACTGCCGCCAGCAACGCACCGAACGCCTCCGGATGCGGCTTCATGTACGCCAGCTCGCTGGTGTAGACGCGGGCGTCGAGGTGCTCGAGCAGACCGTCCTCGGCCAGCGCCTCCTCGTGCCAGTGCCGCGGCCAATGCGTGTTGGAGAGCACGCCGGTGCGCAGGCCGCGCCCCTTCACCGCACGCACCACATCGACCGCGTCGGGGCGGGCAACGAGATGCGGTCCCCACCCTCCGCGGTAGGCGTCGGTGGCAAGCGAGTGCACCGCGTCCTCGACGTCCAGGCCGAGCGACTCGCTCGCCGCACGCAGCACATCGTCGACCGTGAAGCTGGCCATCGTCCCGCTGGTGCGGTCCCAGCAGGCGAGCTCGACCTCCACCAACGCGGCAGCGAGGTCATCGACGCGGTCGGGCGCGAGCACCTCGGCCGCCGCTCGCCAGAGCTCGGGCAGGTCGATGTCATGAAACGGCGTCAGCGTGCCGCCCCAGTCGAACAGCACCGCCTCGATCGGCGCCGTCACGACGCGGTGAGCTCGGCCGGCAGGGCCTCGAGCGCGACCAGCCGCCGTTCGCCGCTGCGCCGGTCCTTCACCTCGACGTTGCCCTCGGCCAGCGCCTTGCCGACGACCACGATCGTCGGCATGCCGATGAGATCCGCGTCGGCGAACTTCTCCCCCGCGGAGGCGTCGCGGTCGTCCACCAGGATGCGCAGCCCACTCGCGTCGAGCTGCTCGGCCAACGCCAGCGCGGCGGCCAGCTGCTCGTCACCGCGTCCCACCGGGACGACATGGACGTCGTACGGCGCGATGCTCGCCGGCCAGCACAGGCCGGAGTCGTCCAGCGTCTGCTCGGCAACCGCCGCAACCGCCCGCGAGACCCCGATGCCGTAGGAGCCCATCGTGATCCGGATCGCCTCGCCGTCGGGGCCTTGCGCGTCGAGCTCGAAGGTGTCGGCGTACTTGCGGCCGAGCTGGAAGATGTGGCCGATCTCGATGCCGCGGGCGATCTCGAGCTCGCCGCCGCAGCGGGCACACCGGTCGCCGTCGCGGATCTCGACCGCCCCGAGCTCGGCGGCAGGCTCGAAGTCGCGGCCGCGAACCACGTAGGCGGCGTGCTTGCCCGCGTCGTTGGCTCCGGTCACCCATGCGCTGCCGGGGACGACGACGGGGTCGACGACGTAGCGGATCCCCCACTCGGCCAGCCGCTGCGGGCCGATGTAGCCCGGCACGAGCTCCGGGTGTTTCGCGAAATCGTCCTTGTCGGCGACGTCCACCTCGGTCGGCTCGAGCTGACCGGCGATCCGCTTCAGGTCGACCTCCCGATCACCGGGCACGCCGACGAGCAGCAGCTCCCAGTCTCCGTGCGGTTCGCGGCTTTTCAACACGACGTTCTTCAAGGTGTCGGCGGCGGTGAACTCCTGGCCCAGGTCGAGCGCGTTCAGCCGTTCGACCAGAGTGTCGATCGTCGGGGTGTCGGGAGTGTCGAGCACCTGGCTGTCCGGGTGCACGGAGGGATCCTGCTTCGGCGGCACCGCGATCTCGACCGCCTCGGTGTTGGCGGTGTAGTCGCAGCTCGCACACTGCACGAACGTGTCCTCGCCGTACTCGGCCGGCGCAAGGAACTCCTCGCTCGCCGATCCGCCCATCGCGCCCGAGGTCGCGAACGCGATCCGGTAGTCGAGCCCGAGCCGGTCGAAGATCCGCCGGTAGGTCGCCCGGTGCGCGTCATAGGAGACCTGGAGCCCGGCGTCGTCGAGGTCGAAGGAGTAGGAGTCCTTCATCACGAACTCACGGCCGCGCAGCAGCCCGGCCCGCGGCCGAGCCTCGTCGCGGTACTTGGTCTGGATCTGGAACAGCGTGAGCGGGTAGTCGCGGTACGACGACAGCTCGCCCTTCACCAGAAGCGTGAACAGCTCCTCATGGGTCGGTCCGAGCAGGTGGTCCGCACCCTTGCGGTCGTGCAGCCGGAACAGCGCGTCGCCGTACGCCGTCCAGCGGTCGCTCGCCTCGTAGATCTCCCGCGGGATGAGCGCCGGGAAGAGCACTTCCTGCCCGCCCATGCGCAGCATTTCCTCGCGGACCACCGCCGCGATGTTGTCGAGAATCGCCTTGCCGAGCGGCAGCCAGGAGTACACCCCCGGCGACACGCGACGGATGTAGCCGGCCCGCACGAGCAAGCGGTGGCTCGGCAGCTCCGCGTCCGCCGGATCGTCACGCAAGGTCCGAAGGAACAGTCGGGACAGGCGGGTAACCACCGAGCCAGGCTATCGGGGCAGCATCTCGCGAGACACGCAGTTAACGCGCACCGTGATCATGGCCGGCTCGCCTGCATAGAGCGTGGTCATCCGGCCAGACCCGACCCGTCCGCCGACCAAGTTGGCGTTGCTGCCATCGAGGCAGACGGATCAGAAGAGGATCGAGGCGAAAGTTCCGATCTCTCCGAAGCCGACCCGCTCGTAGGAGCGGCGGGCGGGCTCGTTGAAGTCGTTGACGTAGAGCGAGACGGCGGGCGCGACATCACGCAGGCAGGCCGTCACCACCGCGGCCATCCCCGCGACCGACAGTCCTCGCCCGCGCAACTCGGGATCCACCCAGACGCCCTGCACCTGGCAGGCCGAAGGTGTCACCGCGCCAACCTCGGCCTTGAAGACGACCCGGTTGCGGTCGAAGCGCGCGAACGCCCGGCCGGAAGCGACCAGCTCACGGACCCGGGCCCGGTACGCGGCGCCGCCGTCGCCGACAGTCGGTGAGACACCGACCTCCTCGGTGAACATCGCGATGCTGGCCGGCATGAGGAGCTCGAGCTCGTCCGGGCGCACCCGGCGGACCTCCGGGTCCGGTGCGACCTGGGGGTTGGCGGTCGTGACCATCAACGGCTGGCGCCACCGCGCCTCGCGCGGCGGGCCCCAAGCCGGGCCGAGCACCTCCCACAGCGCGGCGACCGCCCCCGCAGGCCCCACGATCGACGAGCACCGGCGGCCCTGGCGAACGCCGTGGCGCGCGAACGCCTCGAGCGCAGTCGGGTCCCCCCCGACCGGGATCAGGTTCGCGCCGGCATAGCAGAGCGCGTCGAGCCCACCTTCGCGGCCATAGCCCCAGACCTGCGCGCCGAGCCGGGAAGGATCGAGGCCGACCGCGTCGATCCTGGAGGTCACGAAGACGTTGGCGACCGGGTCACGGCCCAACAGCTCGAGCGCACGCGGCACGTCGCGGTCGCCCAGGACACGCACGAAACCGCCGTCGACGGCCGTGGCGCCCCGCAGTACGGTCATCCGACCGAGACGCTCGGCTCGCCGGGGGCACTGCCAGCGGTCTCCATGTCTTCGGCGATCCGCATCGCTTCCTCGATCAAGGTCTCGACGATCTGGGACTCGGGGACGGTCTTGATGACCTCACCCTTGACGAAGATCTGGCCCTTGCCGTTGCCCGATGCGACGCCGAGGTCTGCTTCCCGAGCCTCGCCCGGGCCGTTGACCACGCATCCCATGACCGCGACGCGCAGCGGCACGGTCATGCCGTCGAGCCCGGCCTGCACCTGCTCGGCGAGGGTGTAGACGTCGACCTGCGCGCGCCCGCACGACGGGCACGAGACGATCTCGAGCCGGCGGTCACGCATGCCGATCGACTCGAGGATCGCGATGCCGACCTTGACCTCCTCGACCGGTGGCGCGGACAGCGACACCCGGATCGTGTCGCCGATCCCCTCCGCGAGCAGGGCCCCGAAGGCGACCGCCGACTTGATCGTGCCCTGGAACAGCGGCCCGGCCTCGGTGACACCGAGATGCAGCGGGTAGTCGCAGCGCTCGGCAAGAAGCCGGTACGCCGAGATCATGACCACGGGGTCGTGGTGCTTCACGGAGATCTTGATGTCGTGGAAGTCGTGCTCCTCGAACAGCGAGCACTCCCACAGCGCGCTGTCGACGAGCGCCTCGGCGCGTGGGCCGCCGTACTTCTCGAGGAAGCGCTTGTCGAGCGAGCCGGCGTTGACCCCGATGCGGATCGGAATGCCGGCCGACCGGGCCGCCAGCGCGACATCGCGCACCCGCCCGTCGAACTCCTTGATGTTGCCCGGGTTGACCCGCACCGCGGCGCAGCCCGCATCGATCGCCGCGAAGATGTAGCGCGGCTGGAAGTGAATATCTGCGATCACCGGGATCTGCGAGTGCTTCGCGATCTCCGGCAACGCCTCCGCGTCGTCCTGGCTCGGCACCGCCACCCGGACGATCTGGCAGCCGGATGCGGTCAGCTCGGCGATCTGCTGGAGCGTGGCGTCGATGTCGGTGGTCTTCGTCGTCGTCATCGACTGGACGCTGACCGGAGCGCCGCCGCCGACCGGCACGGAGCCGACCTGGATCTGACGGGACGCCCGGCGCGGGGCGAGCGAAGGTGGTGGCAGCTCGGGCATTCCGAGTGAGACCGAAGTCATGTCAGACGCTTCTTCTCCTACTGCAGGCGGATCGGGTTCACGATCCCGGCGTAGAGCAGGATCAGTGACAGCCCAACGAAGGCCGCAACCACAGCGTAGGTCAGCGGCAGCACCTTCATGATGTCCACGCGACCCGGGTCGCGGCGCCCGATGGCGCGGTAGAGCCGGCTGCGGGCCTCCTCGAAGGCCAGGATCCCGACGTGACCGCCGTCGAGCGGGAGCAGCGGCAGCATGTTGAACAGCCCGACGAACAGGTTCAGCTCGGCGACGAGAAGCAGCAGCGAGGCGACCTTCTCACCGAGCGTGGCGCCCGAGGCACTGATCTGGCCGCTGACCCGGGCGACGTCGACGACGCTCGCGGCACCGTTCTGGCCGCGCGGCTTGCCCTCGACGATCTGGGCGACCTCGTGCGGCAGGCCGCCGATCGCGGTTCCTGTCGACTTGATGAAGTCCCCGAGCACGCCGAAGGTCCGGCCGAACGCCGCGGCGAAGCTGACCCGTGCGGCGTTCTCCTCGTCGACGACCCCAATCCGTCCCTCGGTCCGGCCGCCCACCACAACCGGTTTCGGCGTGAGGCGCACGGTCGTGAGCACGCCCTGACGCCGGACCACGATCGACACCGGCTGGTCGGCGTGCGAGCGGAGGACGTTCACGAAGTTGTCCCCGGACGAGCTGATCGGCTGGCCGTCGATGCTGACGAGTACGTCGCCCGGGCGCAGCTTGCCGAGCGCGGGCGCACGCTGGTCGGACGCGGTGCACGTTCCGCTCGGGTTGCCCGTGACGCATCGGCTCACCTGAGCCACGGAGAAGTAGCCGCGGATCGGGTCTTCGTGGGTCGTCGCGAGGATGCCGAAGACGAGCACGATCGCGATGATGAAGTGCACGAAGGACCCGGCGCACAGGACGATCGTGCGCTTTCCCGCGGGCTGCTTGTAGAAGGCGCGGTCGGAGTCGGCGGGGTCGATCTCCTCCAGGGCGGTCATACCCTCGATCTTCACGAAGCCGCCGGCCGGGATCGCCTTGATGCCGTACTCGGTCTCGCCGCGGCGGAACGACCACAGCGTCGGGCCGAACCCGACGAAGAAGCGGGACGCCTTCATGCCGAAGGCCTTCGCGGTCGCGAAGTGTCCGGCCTCGTGCAGCATCACCGAGAGCAACAAGGCCAGCGAGAAGGCAATGACGCCGATCGCGTAGCTCACCCGCCGGACTCCTTCGCCACGAGCTCATGGACCCGGCGCCGTGCCCAGGCCTCTGCCTCCTTTACATCGGCCACGGAGGTCAGCGGCGTGAGCCCTTCTTGCGAACCCAGCACTTTCTCGATCGTGTCGACGATCCCGAGGAACGGCAGCCGGCCGGCCACGAAGGCGGCCAGTGCCTCCTCGTTGGCGGCGTTGTAGACGGCCGGTGCGGTGCCGCCGGCCTTCCCGGCCGCCCGGGCGAGCTCGACCGAGGGGAAACCCTCGTTGTCCAGCGGCTCGAAGGTCCACGCCGACGGAGTCGACCAGTCGACCGCGCCCGCGGCGCCGTCGACCCGGTCCGGCCACGCGAGCGCCAGCGCGATCGGCAGGTGCATGTCCGGCGGGCTGGCCTGGGCGATGGTCGAGCCGTCGATGAACTCGACCATCGAGTGGACCACCGACTGCGGGTGGACCACGACGTGGATGTCGTCGTAGTCGATGTCGAACAACCAGTGCGCCTCGATCAGCTCGAGTCCTTTGTTGACCAGCGTGGCCGAGTTGACGGTGATCACCGGACCCATGTCCCACGTCGGGTGCGCCAGCGCCTCGGCGAGCGTCACGTCGTGCAGCTCGTCGCGTGCCTTGCCGCGGAACGGACCGCCGCTCGCGGTCAGGACCAGCCGGCGGACCTCGGCGTGCGCGCCGGATCGCAGGCACTGCGCGATCGCCGAGTGCTCCGAGTCGACCGGAACGATCTGCCCGGGCGCCGCACGCGACGTCACCAGCGGGCCGCCGGCGATCAGGGACTCCTTGTTGGCGAGCGCGAGGGTGCGACCCGCGTCGAGCGCGACAAGCGTCGGTCCGAGGCCGATCGAACCGGTGATCGCGTTGAGCACGATGTCGCACTGCCAGCCGGCCACCTGCTCGGCGGCGTCGCCGCCGGCGAGCAGCTTCGGGAGCGCGAACTCCCCCCGGCTGAACCCCCGCCGCTGCGCTTCGGCGTACAACGCGAGCTGGAGGTCCTCCATCGCCTCCGCCCGCGAGACGCCCACCACATCGACGCCGAACTCGAGCGCCTGCTGGGCGAGCAGCTCGGCGCGGCCGCCGCCCGCGGTGAGGCCGACGACCCGAAACCGGTCCGGCGAACGGCGGACGATATCCAGCGCCTGGGTGCCGACCGATCCGGTGCAGCCGAGCACCACGACGTCACGCCTCACCCCTCCATTGTCGCCCCTCGGCTGAGGGATCGCTGAGGTCCGGATCGGCATATCGTGGTGATCATGAGCGAGTCATCCGAGTCCTTCGCGGTCCCTCAGCAGCGCCGGCTGGTCACCTCCGTTCCCGGCCCGAAGTCCCAGGAGCTGATGGCTCGTCGCGCGGCGGCGCTGCCGCCCGCAGTCGGCACGACGCTCCCGGTGTTCGCGGTGCGCGCACAGGGCGGGATCGTCGAGGACGCCGATGGCAACCGGTTCATCGACCTGGCCGCCGGCATCGCCGTGACCACGGTCGGCTCGGCCGCATCGCGCGTGGTCGCCGGCGTGAAGGAGCAGGTCGAGCGGTTCACCCACACCTGCTTCCAGGTGACGCCGTACGAGTCGTACGTCGAGGTCTGCGAGCGGCTCAACACGCTCACGCCCGGCGACCACGAGAAGCGCTCCTACCTGGTCAACTCCGGCGCCGAGGCGGTCGAGAACGCGGTGAAGGTCGCGCGGTACGCCACCGGGCGCGGCGCGGTCGTCGCCTTCGATCACGGCTTCCACGGCCGGACCCTGCTCGCGATGTCACTGACCGGCAAGGTCATGCCCTACAAGCAGGGCTTCGGACCGTTCGCACCCGAGGTCTATCGGGCGCAGTACTCCTATCCGTTCCGCGGGACCGGCGACCTGGCGTCGACGATCGCCTGGATCGAGAAGACCGTAGGCGCCGAGAACATCGCCTGCATCGTCGTCGAGCCGATCGCCGGCGAGGGTGGCTTCATCGTTCCCGAGCCGGGCTGGCTGGCGGGCCTGTCCGCCTGGTGTGCCGACAACGGCGCGCTGCTCGTCGCGGACGAGGTCCAGAGCGGCATCGCGCGCACCGGCAAGTGGTTCGCCAGCGAGCACGACGGGATCGTCCCGGACATCGTCACGACCGCCAAAGGCCTCGGCGGCGGCCTGCCGATCGCGGGCGTGACCGCTCGCGCCGAGCTCGTCGACCGGGTGCATGCGGGCGGGCTCGGCGGCACGTTCGGCGGCAACCCGGTGTCGTGCGCGGCGTCACTCGCGGCGCTGGACACCATCGAGAAGGACGGGCTGCTCGCCCGAGCGCAGGCGATCGGCGAGCTCATGACCACCCGACTCGGCGCGCTGCAGGCGTCGTACCCGGCGATCGGCGACGTCCGAGGGCGCGGCGCGATGATCGCGATCGAGCTCGTCGGCACCGACGGCATCACCCCCGACGCCGACCTCACGAAGCGAGTGGCAGCGGCCTGCCACGCCGAGGGCGTTCTCGTGCTCACCGCCGGCAGCTACGGCAACGTGCTGCGCTTCCTGCCGCCCCTGGTCATCTCCGACGACCTGCTCGACGATGCACTGGGCGTGCTCGACAAGGCGCTCGCCCAGCAGACGCAGTAGCCGAACGAGCTCAGGCCGGGGTGCGCTCGACCATTCCCCACGGCGCGCCGTAGTCCGGCAGCAGATCGAGGAACGGCTGCGGGTCCAACGCTTCTGGTCCGAGGACTCCGGCACCCGACCACGTGCCGGCCGCGATCAGCTCCATCGCCACGATCGGGTTGAACGCGGTCTGCCACACCACTGCCTGCGAGCCCCATTCGCGCATGCAGGTCTCGTTGTCGGCGACCTGATAGAGGTAGACCTCGCGCGGGTTGCCGTCCTTGCCGGTGCCGGTGACCAGCGTCCCGGCGCAGGTCCGGCCGCGCATCTTGTCGCCGAGGGTTGCGGGGTTCGGCAGGCAGGCCGCCACGACGTCTCGGGGAGAGACGGCAGTGCTGCCGACCTCGACCGGCTCGACCGAGTCCAACCCCAGCTTGTGCAGCGTGGAGAGCACCTGGATGAACTCGTTGCCGAGGCCGTACTTGAACGTCACGCGGTTGGCATCGATCCACCGAGGCATGAGGAGAACCTCCTCGTGCTCCACGTTCACGCACTCGACCGGACCGATCCCCTCGGGGAAGTCGAAGACCTCCGGCTCGCTGAACGGCGCGGTCGTGAACCAGCCGCGACCCTTCTCCCAGATGACCGGCGGGTTCAGGCACTCCTCGATGGTGGTCCAGATCGAAAACGTCGGAGCAAAGTCGTAGCCGTCGACGACGAGATCAGCGCCGTCCCGGACGCCGAGCTGGTCGATCGAGGAAAACAGCTGGTCCGCGGCGTAGCGGGCGAACACGTCGGACAGGCCCGGCTCGACGCCGATGCCGGCGAGCGCGAACAGCTCGCGCTTCTGCCACTCCTCTGCCCTCGCGAACTGCTCGTCGCCGAGCATGACGCCGGTCTTCGCATAGGGCTCGTCCGGATGCGGGTGCGACAGGGACATCGCCATGTCGAGGTACGTCGTACCGGTCTCGAAGGCGGCGTCGAAGATCGGCATGACGAAGCGCGGGTCACACGCGTTGAGGACCGCATCGGCCTTGGTCGCGCGGAGCAGCTCGGCAACGGCAGCGGTATCGCTCGCGTCAACCTGTACCCCGGTGAAACGCGGGTCGTCGGTCGACTCGGCGGCCTTGCGGGCGGCGGCGTCGTTGTAGTCCGCGAGGACGACAGCGGAGAAGAACTCACGGCGGGCCGCGATCCGGGCCGCGGCCGCACCGACGCCGCCGGACCCCACAATGACTACACGCATCCGCGCACATTAGCGCCCGGCTCGACGGAATACGAGGTTACGGGGGCCATTTTCGACGGAAACCCTTGCCAACCGCCGCGATTGATGCGAGAACCTTTGCTACACACCTGGGGAGGGGCAGTCGATGACAGCCGCGATCACCGAATCCGAGGCGCCGACCGGCAAGGGTCTCAAGGGCGGCACGCTCGGCCTGTGGTCCACCGTCGTGGTGGGCGTCGCGTCGACCGCACCGGCCTACAGCCTGGCGGCGACGCTCGGTTTCATCGTGGCCTTCGTCGGGCTGCAATCCGCCATCGTGGCGGTCCTCGCCTTCATCCCGATGTGGATGATCTCGGTCGGCTACAGCGAGCTGAACAAGCAGGACCCTGACTGCGGCACGACCTTCACCTGGGCGACCCGCATGTTCGGCCCGCGGGCCGGCTGGTACATGGGCGGCTGGGGAATCATCGCCTCCGACATCCTGATCATGGCCAGCCTGGCGCAGATCGCCGGCCAGTACGTGTTTCTCCTCTTCGGCGCGGACAAGATCGGCGACAACGCGGCAAGCGGATGGGTGTTGCTGATCGGCCTGCTCTGGATCGCCCTCATGACCTACATCTGCTACCGCGGGATCGAGGTCTCGGCGAACATGCAGAAGGGCCTGCTCGCCATCGAGGCTGGGATGCTGGTCGTCTTCGCCACCGTCGCCCTGATCAAGGTCGGCACCGGTCACGCCGGGCCGACCCACGTCGACCCGTCGTGGAGCTGGTTCAACCCGTTCAACATCCCCAGCGTGTCGGCCTTCGTCGCCGGCCTGATCCTCATGATCTTCATCTACTGGGGCTGGGACACCGCGGTGACGGTCAACGAGGAGACCAAGGACCCGGCGAAGACCCCGGGTCGCGCGGCCGTCATCTCGACCATCCTGCTGCTCGCCATCTACGCCGTGGTCATCCTGGCCGCGCAGTCCTTCGCCGGCGTCGGCGCCCACGGGATCGGGCTCGGGAACCCCAACCACTCGAACGACGTTCTCAACGTGCTCGGGCGAGCGGTGTTCGGCCACTCCGCGATCGGCACGATCTGCGTCAAGCTGCTGCTGCTCATGGTGCTGAGCTCAGCCGCGGCATCGACTCAGACCACGATCCTGCCGACCGCGCGGACCTCGCTCGCGATGGCGGTCTACCGGGCGATCCCCACAACGTTCGCCAAGATTCACAAGCGGCACCTGACCCCGACCAACTCGACGGTCGCGATGGGCCTGATCTCCGCGGTGTTGTACGTGATCATGAACTACCTCTCGCACGGTGAGGTGATCAGCGACTCGGTGACCGCATGTGGCGTGTTCATCGCGCTCTACTACGGCACGACCGGATTCGCCTGCGCGTGGTGGTACCGCAAAACCTTGTTCAGCAATCCCCGCGACCTGTTCATGCAGGGCATCATCCCGGTGACCGGCGGCGTCATCCTGTTCATCGTCATGGGCTGGAGCGCCTACCTGGACTGGCTGAACCCGTACGCGAAGCACTACAACCCGACCGAGGCGAGCTTCACCGGTTGGCAGATGACCTTCCCGCCGCACTGGGCGATCGGCGGCGTCGCCGTGCTCGTCGTCGGAGCGGGACTCATCGGCCTCATCGCGATGGTGACCTACGGCATCGCCCGCCCGGCGTTCTTCCGGGGCGAGGTGCTGAACAAGTACACGCCGACGCTGGTGCCGGAGACCACCGGCGTGCCGGCCGGCTTCCCGCCACAGATCGGCAGGGACGACGTCGCCGCGGACATGCCGTTGGTGCCACCGGAGTACGACGAGCCCACCGGCCCGACTCCTGTCGAGGGCGTCGACGAGGCTCCGCACTAGGCCGGCGGGCTAGGCCTTCCGCCGGCGTACGGCGATGCCGGAGAGCACCTCGAGCACGACCCGGTTCGCGAGCATCGCGGTCACGTCGGCCGTGTCGTAAGCCGGCGCGACCTCGACGACGTCGAGCCCGACGACCGGCAGGTTGATCGCCAGCCGGCGCACCGCGTCGAGCAGCTGACGACCGGTCAGACCACCCGGCTCCGGCGTACCGGTGCCCGGCGCCATGCCGGGGTCGACGACGTCGACGTCGATCGAGAGGAAGACGCCGTCGCAGTCGTCGACCGCGATCGACTCGGCCTCGTCCAGGCATTCGTCGAGCCCGCGATCAACCACCTCGGTCATCTCGAACCAGCGCATCCCCTGCTCGGCCATCCACGCGAGGGTGGGTGGCTCCGGCCAGTAGCCGCGCAGCCCGACCTGCAGGAAGCGGTCACCGCGCGCCGCGCCGCTCTCGATCAGCCGTCGCATCGGCGTTCCGTGGCCGTAGAGCGAACCCCACTGCTCCTCGCCGGTGTCGGCATGCGCGTCGAAGTGCACGACCGAGACCCGGCCGGCGCCGAAATGACGCGCGACTCCCGCGATGTCCGGCCAGGCGATCGTGTGGTCGCCGCCGAGGATCACCGGGATGGCGCCCGCGGTCGCCACCGCGGCCACGGCGTCCTCGAGCCGGCGGAGGGACAGCTCGGTGTCGGTCGGTGGCATCTCGATGTCGCCGGCGTCGACGACCCGCAGGTCCTGCAAGGCGTCGACGCGCAGGCCGATGTGCGGCCGGGAGCCGTCGTGCGGCAGGTAGTCGGTCGACCGGATCGCCATCGGGCCGAAGCGTGCGCCCGAGCGGTACGACGTACCGCTGTCGAAGGGCGCGCCCAAGATGACGATGTCGGCGCCGGCGTAGGACGCCGCATCGTCGAGGTCGCATCGGTCGACCCCTAGAAACGTCAGGTCCGGACCGAACATCGGCACCCTCGTCATGACGCCACCCCCTCCAACAGATCGGCCGCCCGCTCGGTCCCCGGCGTGGCCGAGAGTCGCTCGGAAATGTCCCACAACCGGCCGGCACGGGCGGGATCCTTCAGCACCGCATCCAGCGCGGCGCCGAGCTCTCGGGCGCCGGCCTCGTAGGTCGACAGGCGAACCCCGAGGCCGGTCTCGTGCACCCGCTGGGCGTTGTCGTGCTGGTCCCAGAACAGTGGCAGCACGATCATCGGCTTGCCGAAGTACAGGCACTCGGTCACCGTGTTGTTGCCGCCGTGAGTGATCACCGCATCGACCTGCGGCAGCACCGCGATCTGCGGCAGGTACTCCGCGCCGGTCATGCCCGGCGGCAGCTCCAGCTGGTCGTGCAGCGGCCCCTTGGACACGATCACCCGGCAGTCGAGCTGACCGAGCGCGTCGACCAGCTGCCGCATCAGCGGGAGGTCGGCACTGCCCAGCGAACCGAGGCTCAGGTAGACCAGCGGCAGTCCCGGGTCGCCGAGGTCGGCCGGCACGTCGTAGCCGGTCTCGCTCTCCCGGACGTTGGCCGGCAGCCGCTGCCACGGTCCCGGCAACGGTTGGGAACGCGCATAGTCGAGCTCCTCCGGGTACAGCGAAAGGTTGAGGTAGCTCGAGGTATGGATGAACTCCCCGCGGGGCAGCGGCGGCGCGCCGCGGTCGCGGCAGGCGTGGTCGAACTCCTCGTGCAGCGGACCGAGCACGCGTTCCGCCTCGATCCGGTACTCGCCCCACTGTGTCCGGTCGTCGGTGGGGTAGCCGGAGAACACCGGCGGCAGGTCGGGGTCGGGGATCTCCAACGGGTTGCACGACATGATCCGCACCCAGGGCCGCCCACGGGCGAGGATCGCCGGGAACGACACGACGTTGTCCTCAACGGTGACATCGGGATCCACCTCGGCGAGCACGTCCGCCAACCGCGCGTCGACGTAGCGCGCTCCGTCGCACAGCGCCTCGAACGTCGGCTTGATGAAGCCGGCCAGCGCCTCGATGGTCGGCCGCCGGAAGATCGGCGAGGTCTCGCGGACGAAGTCCTTCCAGAACTGCCCGGGCGCCTGCGGCTGGTCCGGCGGCGGCGCGAGCTGCACCAGACGCTCCTCGAACCCGCGTGCCTCGAGCGTCCCGGCGAAGGACTCCTCGACCACGAACACGACGCGATGGCCGCGGCGCAGCAGGGCCTGCCCGATGCCCGCGCAGTTGTTGGTCGGCCCGAATGCCGCCTCGGGGAAGAACAGGAAGGTCGCCATCACCGGTCCCCGATCACGAGTCGAAGCCGATTCCCATGTGGTCGAGCATCCGCAGCCACGGGCCGCGCTGCCCCTCCCGCTCGTCCGCGCGGGCGAGCGCCTGCCGGGTCACAGCGACCACTCCGGTGCGCAACGGCTCGGGCGGGAACGGGAACGGCGCCTTGCGGACGTAGTCGAGCATCAACAGGTCCGATCCCGGGTCGAGCAGCATGTCGGCGAGGATCCGCGCCGCGAAGCACGTGGTCGCGACTCCGAGCCCCGTGTAGCCGAGCGCATAGCCGACCCGCCCGCCCATCGCCGTACCGAAGACCGGGGTGAAGCGACTGGTGGTCGCAATCGGGCCGCCCCAACGATAGGGGAAGCCGAGCCGCGCAAGCTGCGGGAACATCCGGCGGAAGTTCGCCTCGAGGACCGTGAAGGTCTCCGGCCGGTCGTCGTAGCGCGGGCCGACCCGACCGCCCGGGTAGTAGACCGCGTCGTAGCCGCCCCACAGGATGCGATCGTCCTTCGTCAGCCGGAAGTAGTGGAACTGGTTGCCGGAGTCGGAGATGCCCTCACGGCCGGACCAGCCGACCGAGCGACGCTGGTCCTCGGTGAGTGGGTCGGATACGAGGACGTAGTCGTAGACAGGAACGAAGTGCCGGCGGGTACGCCGCAACACCCGTCCGCTGTAGGCGTTGGTCGCAAGCACGACCTGCTCGCACTGCAGTGTTCCGCGGTCGGTCCGCACCGCCAGCCGGGAGCCGGACCGGCCGACCGACACCACACCGGTGTGCTCGTGAATGACGGCGCCGAGTCCCTCGGCTGCTCGGGCCAGACCGTGGCAGAGCTTCGCGGGGTCGAGGACTCCCCCTGCATCGGGCCGCTTCACCGCACCGAGCACGATCGGCGAGTTGAGCAGCTCACGGGTCTGGTCGCGGTCCAGGATCTCCGCGCGATGCCCGTACTGCCGCTCCGCGTCGGCCCACTCGGCCAGCCCGTCCACTTCATGCCTTCGGGTCGCGACCTCGATGTTCCCGACCGGCTCGTAGTCCGCGTCGATGCCATAGTCGGCAAACGCCTTGGTCATGCGCGAGTAGTTCTCGACGCCGAGGACGTCGAGGTGTGCGATCTCGTCCGGGAAGTGCTTGATGCCGTTCAGCAAGCCGTGCGTCAAGGACGGGTCGAGGAAGCCACCGTTGCGGCCGGAGGCGCCGTACCCGACCACATCCGCATCGCAGATCACGACGGAGAGCGGCTGGGCTCGTTCGAGCAGCTCGATCGCGGTCCACAACCCGGTGAAGCCGGCGCCGATGATCACGATGTCGGCGTGGCCGTCCCCCGTCAGTGGCGGCCGCGGATCCGACAGGTCGCGGTCGAGCCAGTAGCTGACCATCCGTAGAGGTTAAGTGCGCCGGCGGGCAAGGATCACGCTCGTGATCGCGATCAGCACACCGCCGAGGAAGATCAGCGTGCCCATGACGTTGACCTGTGGCGGAACCCCCAGGCGGGTCGCACCGAACACCCAGAGCGGGAAGGTCAGCGTCTGGCCGGCGTTGAACTGGGTGATCACGAAGTCGTCGATGGACAACGCGAACGCGAGCAGGCAACCGGCGATGATGCCGGGCAGCAGCAGCGGCAGGGTGACCAGCCGGAACGTCGTGAACGGGCCGGCGCCCAGGTCCCGGGCGGCCTCCTCGAGGTGCACGTCGTAGCCTGCCATCCGAGCGCGTACGGTGACCGCAACATAGGCGATGTCGAACATCACCTGCGCGATCACGATCGTCCAGTAGCCGCGCGGGATGTTCGCGGTGATGAACAACGACAGCAGCGCGGTGGCCAGCGTGATCTCGGGCGCCGCGATGTTCGAGAACAGGGTCAGCTCGGTGACCGTCGTACCCCGGAACCGCCACCGGCCCAGCGCGAAACCCATCGGCGTGCCGAGCAGCGCCGAGATCGCCGTCACGAGCAAGGCGATCGTGATCGAGTTGACCAGCGCGTTGGTGAGGTCCGGTATCGCGAACAGCGTGCGGTACCAGTGCAGCGTCAGGCCCTGCCAGGTGTAGTTGAACTTGCCCTTCGTGTTGTTGAAGCCGAACGCGATGATCACGAAGATCGGCAGCATCAGCCAGAAGATGATCAGCCAGGTGTAGGCCTGCATGAGCCGGGCGCTGACCCGGCCACCCGCCGCCCGCGCACCGGCGGCCACTACGACCGCCTCATGCGGCCGCCGCCTCGAGCAGGTCTCCGGTGCCGAGCGCGCGGGCGTAGATGAAGATGCCGATCAGCAGGATCGCCATGAGCACGATCGACAGCGCCGAGGCATCCGGGTAGTCGGCGTTGGTGAGATAGAGGGTCTGGATGATGTTGCCGATCATGGTCTGGCCGGTGCCGCCGAGGATCGACGCGTTGACATAGTCCGATGCGACGGGGACGAACGTCAGCAGCACGCCGGCGAAAATGCCGGGGACCGTGAGCGGGAAAACCACGCGCAGAAAGGTCTGCCGGCGGGTGGCGTAAAGGTCGCTCGCCGCCTCGAGCAGGCTCGGGTCGATCCGCTCGAGCGCGACGTAGATCGGCAGCAGCATGAACGGCAGGTAGTTGTAGACCAGCCCGGCGATGACGGCGATCGAGGTCGCGAGGACGTGAAAGTTCTGCGAGACGATCCCCGCGTCCTTCAGCCAGCCGAGGATCAGCCCCTGGTCACCCAGCAGGAACTGCCAGGCAACCGTCCGCAGCACGAAGGTGACGAAGAACGGCAGGAGGACGAGGAAGAGGTACGTCGACTTCGCCCGGCCGCCGAAGAACGCGATCCAGTACGCCATCGGGTAGGCGAGCAGCACGCACAACGCCGTGGCGACCACGCCGTACCACAGCGAGCGGAGCAGCTGGTCGTGGTAGAGCGAGAGCATGTGCGAGTAGGCCGCGAAGTGCCAGGTGAACGTGAAGCCGTTGATCAGGTTCCCGGTCTCGAGCGACAACGAGATCATCACGAACATCGGCAGCACGAAGAAGATCGCGAGCCACAGCCCGCCCGGAAGGACGGAGAAGTAAGGCCCGCTGGCCGCACGCAGCCGAGCGATCATGACTGGTAGATCGGCTCGAAGATGTTGTTCCAGGTGTTGAGTTCGGAGTTGTTGAGGGTCCGGTAGCGATAGAGCTTGCTGTAGTCGGCCGCGGTCGGGAACACCAGCTCGCTGTTCGCGATCTGCTCGAGGGTCGTCTTGTTCGAACCGCTCGCCTTGTCAGCGTCTGCCTGGATGAACTGCTTCGCGGCCGGCACGGGCGTGATGTAGTTCACGTACTCAGCGACCTCTGCGGCGATCTTCGGCCGGTAGTACCAGTCGATCAACATCATCGACGAGACTGGATTGCGGTTCTCCTTGAGCAGCGTCATGTTGTCGGTCCAGAGCACCGCACCCTCTTTGGGGATGATGAACTTCAGGTCCTTGGCGCCCGACTCGAGCGCCTGGAAGATGTCACCGGACCAGGCCTGGCAGGCCCACACGTCACCGGTGCTGAGGGCGTTGATGTAGTTCTGCTGGTAGTACTGCCGGACGATGCCGGCCTTGCGCTGCTGGGTCAGCTTGGTCGCGGCCTGCTTCCACTGGGTCGGGCCGGTCTTCTGCGGGTCGCCGAACATCGCGACCAGGCAGGGGTTCGGCAGGTCCTCGTTGTCGGCGAACATGCCGACCTTGCCCTTCAGCGCCGGGTCCCACAGATCCCAGTAGCTGGTGATCGGCTTCGGCACCTTCTTGGTGTTGTACGCGATCCCCGTGATCCCGGACTGCCACGGCACGCTGTAGACGTTGCCCGGGTCGTACGCGGACTTCTTGTACGTCGGGTCGGCGTACTTCTCGAAGTTGGGCATCAACGCGTGGTCGAGCGGGATGAACAGCCCGAGCTCGAGGAAGCGGGTGAAGTCGATGCCGTTGGTGATGACCGCCACGTCGTAGCCGGAGTACTGGCCCGCCGACAGCGAAGGCTGGACCTTGGCGAAGAACGTGTCGTCGTCCTGGATGACCTCGCTGTAGTTGACCTTGATTCCGGTTGCGGCGGTGAACTGGTCGATCGACGGGTGATCGCCCTTGCTCTTGCCGACATCGATGTAGAGCGGCCACTGGGCCCAGTTGACCTCGCCGGTCTTCTTCTTGCCGGTCCAGTAGTCCTTGATCTGCTTCTGCAGGTTGGTGCCGGTGGCCTGCTTCTTCCCCTCGCCGCTGACCCCGCAGGCCGCGAGGGTCGCCATCCCGGCGCCGAGCCCGGCATATCTGAGCAGGTCGCGGCGTCCGAGGCGCAGGACGTTCGGGCCGGGTTCAGTCGTCGTCATCGGAGGCCTCCTCGGAGGGTTCGGCGTCGAAGAGCTGGTACGCGTTCTGCTGTGCCCATCCGACCCAGACCTCGTCGCCGCGAACGGGCGCAATCAGGTCTTCCCCTGCGTTGAGCTGGTAGACGACCAGCTCCCCCAGCAGGGTCGTGACGGTGAAGTTCGTCGAGGTGCCGAGGTAGACGACCTCGCTCACCGTCGCCCGCAAGGCGCAGCCGTCGGCCGGCCTCGACAGCGACATCGTCATCTTCTCCGGTCGCACGGTCGCCGCGATCGTCTGGCCGGAACTGGCGGTCGAACGCAGCGGGATGACGACCGACTCGGCCTCGGAGGTGCGCATGACGGCGCCGGCTGCGCCGACCGACTCGACGATGCCGTGCAGGATGTTCGAGGTTCCGATGAAGCCCGCGACGAAGCGGGTCGCCGGCTGCTCGTAGAGCTCTCGCGGCGTGCCGAGCTGCTCGATCTTGCCGTCGCGCATGACCACGAGCCGGTCCGACATCGTCAGCGCCTCGCTCTGGTCGTGCGTGACGTAGACGAAAGTGATCCCGACCTCGCGCTGGATCCGCTTCAGCTCGATCTGCATGTTCTGCCGCAGCTTGAGGTCCAGCGCGCCGAGCGGTTCGTCGAGCAAGAGAGCGCGTGGGTGGTTGACCAGCGCGCGCGCGAGCGCGACCCGCTGCTGCTGACCGCCGGAGAGCTCCTTGGGGCGGCGGCGCTCCCGCCCGGTCAGCTCGACCAGCTCGAGGGACTCGGCCACCCGCTTGCGTACGTCGGACTTGCCGACGCCCTTGCGTTCGAGGCCGAAGGCGATGTTCTGCGCGACCGTCATGTGCGGGAACAGCGCGTAGTTCTGGAAGACCATGTTGACGTCGCGGCGGTTCGGCGGCGTGGTGGTGACGTCCGTGCCGTAGAGCAGGACCTTGCCGCTGGTCGGCTCCTCGAAGCCGGCGATCATCCGCAACGTGGTCGTCTTGCCGCAGCCGCTCGGGCCGAGCATCGAGAAGAACTCGCCTTCGTGGATGGTGAGGTCGATGTGGTCGACCGCCGCAACCGAGTCCTTCTGGCTGACGAACTCCTTCGCCACGCCGACCAGCTCGATGGCAGCAGCGGCGGTCTCCGACCGGTCGTCGGGGCGGGCCTCGCTCAGGTCGGTGCTCACTCGCCGAGACTGCTCATGACGTGCTTGATGCGGGTGTAGTCCTCGAAGCCGTACATGGACAGGTCCTTGCCGTAGCCCGAGTGCTTGAACCCACCGTGTGGCATCTCCGACACGAAGGGGATGTGGGTATTGATCCAGACACAGCCGAAGTCGAGCTGTCGCGACATTCGCATCGCCCTCCCGTGATCCTTGGTCCAGACCGACGCCGCGAGACCGTACTCCACACCGTTGGCCCACTCCAGCGCCTGTGCCTCGTCGGAGAACCGCTGCACCGTGATCACCGGCCCGAAGATCTCGTCCTGGATCATCTCGTCGTCCTGCTGCAACCCGGCGACGACCGTTGGTGCGTAGAAGTACCCCTTCTCGCCGACCCGCTCGCCGCCGGTGCGCACCGAGGCGTGGCTCGGTGCCCGCTCGATGAACCCGCTCACCCGCTTGAGCTGGTTGGCGTTGTTGAGCGGGCCGAAGTCTGCCTCGACGTCGTGACCTCCGGTGGTCTGACCCTTCGCGGCCGCGGTGAGCGCGTCCAGGAAGTCGTCATGCACCTTCGGTCCGGCCAGCACCCTGGTCGCGGCGGTGCAGTCCTGGCCGGCGTTGAAGTAGCCACCCATGGAGATGCCGGCCGCGGCCGCTTCGACGTCTGCGTCGTCGAACACGATGCACGGTGCCTTGCCACCGAGCTCGAGGTGCACCCGCTTGAGGTCGCTCGCCGCCGCCTCGGCGACCTCCCGGCCGGCGCGCACGCTTCCGGTGATCGACACCATCCGAGGGGTCGGATGGCTCACCAGCGCCCGGCCGGTGTCGCGATCGCCGCAGATCACGTTGAACACGCCGGGCGGCAGGAACTCCTGGGCGAGGTCTGCCATCCAGACCGTCGACATCGGCGTGGTGTCCGACGGCTTCAGGACGATCGCATTGCCGGCGGCGATCGCCGGCGCAAACTTCCAGACCGCCATCATCATCGGGTAGTTCCACGGCGTGACCTGGGCACACACCCCGACCGGCTCGCGCCTGATCATCGAGGTGTGGCCGGTCATGTACTCGCCGGCCGACCGGCCCTCGAGCATCCGCGCGGCGCCCGCGAAGAACCTGATCTGGTCGACCGCGGGCGGGATCTCCTCCGACCGGGTCAGCCCGCGTGGCTTTCCGGTGTTCAGGCATTCGATGTCGACGAGTTCGTCGGCCCGGCTCTCGATCGCGTCGGCAAGCTTGAGCAGCGCGACCTGACGCTCGGCCGGCGTCGCGTCGCGCCAGACCGAGAAGCCTTTCTCCGCCGCCTCGAGCGCGCGCTCGACGTCCGCGGAACCGCTCAGCGGGGCAGAGGCGTAGGCCTCGCCGGTGGTGGGATCGATGACCTCGGTGGTTCGCCCGTCGATGGCGCCGGACTGTTCACCACCTATCACGTTATGTGCCTCCGGCCGCGCCATAGGGCTGACTCTGGCATCGCAACGCGCCTTCAGCAAGGGAATCCGCAGCAAAAACACGAATTCTCCACGGATTCGCTTGCAAAGCCCGCGCCGCGACGGCACAGTCGAGGCATGCCAGCGCTGACGACCGTGCTCGACGACGCCAATCGGGCGATCATCGAGCAGCTGCAGGCGGACGGCCGCCGGTCCTATGCCGCGATTGCCAGTGCGGTGGGGCTCTCGGAGGCCGCCGTCCGCCAGCGGGTTCAGCGCTTGCTCGACTCCGGGGTCATGCAGATCGTGGCCGTGACCGACCCCACTCAGGTCGGGTTCACCCGGCAGGCCATGGTCGGCGTGCGCGCGGATGGCGATCTCGACGAGGTCGCCGACAAGCTCGCCGCGCTTCCCGAAGTCGACTACGTCGTCGTCACCGCGGGCTCGTTCGACCTCCTGGTCGAGGTGGTCTGCAACGACGACCAGCACCTGTTGTCGTTGCTCAACAACGCGATCCGGACCGTGCCGGGGGTTCGCGACTCGGAAACCTTCGTCTATCTCAAGCTGGCCAAACAGACCTACACCTGGGGCACTCGATGAGCACAACCCACCAAGACGCCGCTGCCCTGCAAGCGGCGGCCCGCCGGCACCTGTGGATGCACTTCACGCGGATGTCGTCGTACGCCGAGCACGAAGTGCCGATCATCGAGCGCGGCGAAGGCGCCTACGTCTGGGACTCCCACGGCAAGCGCTACCTCGACGGGCTGTCCGGCCTGTTCGTGGTGCAGGCGGGGCACGGCCGGCAGGAGATGGCCGACGCGGCCGCCAAGCAGACCGCCGAGCTCGCCTACTTCCCGCTGTGGTCGTACGCCCACCCGGCCGCCATCGAGCTCGCCGAGCGGCTCGCGAACTACGCGCCCGGCGACATCAACCGGATCTTCTTCACGACCGGCGGCAGCGAGGCCGTCGAGAGCGCATGGAAGCTCGCCAAGCAGTACTTCCGCACGATCGGCGAGACCACCCGCTACAAGGTGATCAGCCGTGACATCGCCTACCACGGCACGACGATGGGCGCGCTGTCGATCACGGGTCTGGCGGCGATCAAGCCGATGTTCGAGCCACTCGCACCGGGCGGTGTCAAGGTCCCGAACACGAACTTCTACCGCGCGCCGGAGCACGGCGACGACCTCGACAGGTTCGGCCAGTGGGCCGCGGACGAGATCGAGCGGGCCATCCTGCGCGAAGGGCCCGAGACGGTCGCCGCGGTCTTCCTCGAGCCGCTGCAGAACTCCGGCGGCTGCTTCCCGCCGCCGCCCGGATACTTCGCCCGCGTCAGGGAGATCTGCGACCGGTACGGCGTACTGCTGGTGAGCGACGAAGTCATCTGCGCGTTCGGCCGGCTCGGCCACTGGTTCGGCTCCGCACGCTACGGCTACCAGCCGGACATCATCACCGTTGCGAAGGGAATGACGAGCGGCTACGCGCCGATCGGCGCGATGCTCGTGTCCGACCGGATCATGGAACCCTTCCTGCACGGCGAGCGGTCCTTCCTGCACGGGATCACCTTCGCCGGTCACCCGGTCTCCTGCGCGGTCGCGCTTGCGAACCTCGACATCTTCGAGCGCGAAGGACTGCTCGAGCACGTCCGATCGAACGAAGCGGCCTTCCGGGAGACCCTCGAGCGGCTCTATGACCTTCCGATCGTCGGCAACATCCGCGGCGACGGCTACTTCTACGGGATCGAGCTGGTCAAGGACAAGACCACCAAGGAGACCTTCGACGACGACGAAAGCGAGCGGCTGCTGCGCGGATTCCTGTCCGGAGCGCTGTTCGAGGCCGGTCTGGTGTGCCGCGCCGACGACCGCGGCGATCCGGTCATCCAGCTCTCACCGCCGCTGATCTGCGGGCAGGCCGAGTTCGACGAGATCGAGCAGGTCCTGCGCGCAGTCCTCACCGAGGCGTGGTCGCACCTGTAGATCATGGCAACGCAACGGGCGAGCAGCCCGCGCACGCGGGTACGACGTCTTCCGGAGAAGGCCGTCTACGACCGCACGACGCTCGACGCAGTCCTCGACGCCAGCGTCGTCGCCCACGTCGGCATCGCCACGGACGGCCAGCCGTTCGTGATGCCGTGTGGCTACGCCCGCGACGGCGATCACCTGCTCCTGCACGGCTCGACCGGCAGCCGGCTGTTCCGAGCCCTCGGCGCGGGCGCGCCGGCGTGCGTCACCGTCACCGTGCTCGACGGGCTCGTCGTCGCCACGTCGCTGTTCGAGTCCTCGATGCACTACCGCAGCGCGGTCGTGCTCGGGTCCGGAGCCGCACTGACCGGGGACGCGAAGCGGCACGCCCTCGACGTGCTGGCTGACCACCTGCTGCCCGGCCGGCGCGCGGAGGCCCGCCCGCCGAACCGCAAGGAGCTCGCCGCGACGTCGGTCATCGCGATCCCGATAGAGGAGTGGTCGGTCAAGGTCAGCGACAGCCCGCCCGCTTTCATCGACGACGACGCGGGCTGGAGCAACTGGGCGGGCGTCGTGCCGCTGCGACTGCGTGCCGACCCGCCGGTCACCGATCGCGGCGGCGAGCCGCCGGCGTACCTCGAGACCTGGTACCGGTGATGAAGCTCCCCTCGCTCTGGCTGGAGAACTGCGGCGACGACCTCACCGCCCGGCCCGCACTGCCCGGACACCGCAACGTCGACGTCGCCATCGTCGGCGCCGGGTTCACCGGCCTCTGGACCGCGCACCATCTGCTCCGCCACCAGCCGAGCCTGCATGTAGCGGTCATCGAGCGGGAGATCGCCGGGTGGGGCGCCTCGGGTCGTAACGGCGGCTGGTGCTCGGCGTTGTTTCCCGCCTCCTGGTCGCGCGTGGCCAGGGAGCACGGAGCAGACGCGGCGCGGCGCATGGAGGCGACTCTGCAGCGCACGGTCGATGACGTCGGCGCCTGGTGCGACGAGTACGCCGTCGACGCGCACTACGCGAAGGGCGGCACGCTGAGCCTCGCCCGCGGCGCCGCACAGGTGACCCGGCTGCGCGCCGACCGCGACCACGCGGGCACCTGGCTGGACGCCGAACAGGCTCGCGCTCGCGTGGCAGCCGCCGGGGTCGACGGTGCGAGCTACACCCGGCACTGCGCTGCGATCCACCCGGCGCGGCTGGTGCGCGGGCTGGCGCGCGTCGTCGAGTCGCAGGGCGGGCGCATCTTCGAACGCACCTCGGCCACCGCCATCCACCCCGGCCGGGTCGTGACACCGCACGGCACCGTGCGCGCCGGCACGATCATCCGCGCGACCGAGGGCTACACCGCCGACATCCCCGCCACCCACCGGCTGCTCGCGCCGGTCTGGTCACTGATCGTCGCGACCGAGCCACTCGAGCCCGAAGTGTGGGAGCGCATCGGCTGGCGCGATCGGGAGACGCTGAACGACGAGCGGCACCTGATCATCTACGCGCAACGCACGGCCGACGGGCGCATCGTGTTCGGCGGCCGGGGGGCGCCGTACCGGTTCGGCTCGCGGACCGGCGGCACCGCCGGCCACGATCGGACCTACGCCGAGCTCGAACGCACGCTGCGAGAGCTGCTCCCCCAGACCGGTCAGGCCCGCATCACGCACCGCTGGGGCGGCGTCATCGGCGTGCCCCGCGACTTCATGCCGTCGGTGACCCTCGACCGCCAGACCGGCCTGGGCTGGGCCGGCGGTTACGTGGGCGACGGGGTGGCCTGCACCGCGCTGGCCGGCCGCACGCTCGCCGACCTGGTGCTCGAGCGCGACACCGACCGCACGCACCTTCCCTGGGTCGGCCATCAGTGGCGACGCTGGGAGCCCGAACCGCTGCGCTGGCTCGGAGTGCGCGGGATGACGGCGCTGATGGGATCGGCCGACCGAGCCGAGCAGCGCAGCGGCCGTCCCGCCCGGCGAGCGCAGCTGCTCGACCGGCTCACGGGCTGACGGTCAGCGCCGCTCCGATGATGCCCGCCGCATTGGCGAGCTGAGCCGGAACGATCGGGGCGCGCGCCTCGAGCAAGGGCATGAACTTGTCGGGGTTCTTGCTCACTCCGCCGCCGATGATGAGCAGGTCCGGCCACAGCAGCGCTTCGAGCACCTCGAGGTAACGGTTGAACCGCCGCGCCCAGTGCTTGTGGCTGAGCTGCTCCTGCTCTCGCACGGTCTCCGATGCCCGCGTCTCGGCGTCGTGCCCGTCCACCTCGAGGTGGCCGAGCTCGGTGTTCGGCACCAGCGTCCCGTCGAGGAACACGGCCGACCCGATGCCGGTGCCGACGGTCAGCATGACCACCACGCCGCCGACCCCTCGGCCCGCGCCGAAACGCAGCTCCGCGATACCGGCGGCGTCGGCGTCGTTGACCGCCCGGACGGCCAGCCCGCCCAGCTGTTCGGACAGCGCGGCCTCGACCGACGTACCGATCCAGGACGGGTCGATGTTCGCCGCGGTCTGCGCGGTCCCGTTCTTGATGACCGACGGAAACGCACAACCCACCGGGCCGGAGTAGCCGGCCTGCTCGACCAGGC
>Ga0335074_10001578_pt1 | contig 30903 bp, 3 predicted proteins | sample Lox_Sample_23_FD_206715 | JGI IMG/M metagenome (GOLD analysis project Ga0335074, IMG submission 206715) | Soil microbial communities from Loxahatchee National Wildlife Refuge, Florida, United States - Lox_Sample_2.3 | ecosystem: Environmental > Terrestrial > Soil > Wetlands | place: USA: Florida... | reverse complement strand
ATAATTGCCTTGGTATTTTATTACACTTTTCAGTGGTTGGGTCACTTTTATACGCAAATACAAGTAAAAATTGAATCCTTAACTATGAAATAGAGACCTTGTAGTAGTAGCACATACAGTAGAAATTATAGTACGAATCTAAGCTCTTTTTCTCAACTTCTAGGAGTTTAGGGTCTTAACCTCAGTCTCCGTCCGTTTGCGCTTTGTACTAGGCTTTGGACCTAGCTTTCCACGTGGTTTTAGGGCCGATTTTGCTGTCCTACTAGCTCTTTGAGCACTATTAATAGAGCCACAGTTGTGCTCTTTAGCCACTGCAGCTAGAAACTCAATTATTACCTCTTTACCTACCTTTTTTTCCGACTCAATCCAGATGCTATTCCCCAGTAAATCACTAATTGAAGGGTTGATAAAGTTGAATTCTCCACCTTGAAATCGGCTTGCTAGCCTTCCATGCGGTGACGACGGCATGAAGCCGACCTTAGAGGGTGGTGACGCTAATAGGCCAATATCCATAGTGTTGGGTTGATTATACCGGCTCGGGTAAGTTGAAATGGAGGAATTGGGCCAGGAAAGCCGGACATTTATCTGAAACTACCAGCTAGGCAACGAAAAGTAAATAAAAGTATATACGTCAATCCAGCTGGCAACGCAGTTTCAAGTAGAATGGACTGTCCAATAGTTGTAAAAAGCGTTAAGTCCTAACTAGTAGCGATGGTGAGCCTAGCTTTCGGTGACACCGACGGAGACCCCGAGCCGTAGGTCAAACCAATTAGAATCAACCAAAACACCAAAGACGATTCTCACCAGAATTATTAATTTCATGAAAATTCGTCGAATTGGCCAATTCGTTGGTACAGTACACACCGATTCGCGAATTCGACGAATTGGCTATTTCGGTCTTACACCTCCGAAGTCGCATGGGTGCCTATGTTTGCAATCAACTCAAAAGACACATTCCCCAAAGTCGCCAACAAGTTCATCGCGAGGTTATCTCTACCGCTCGTTTCCTGTCGTGCAAGTGCCACGAGTCCTGTGGCATCACTCAACCCAAAAGCTTGAAGTGCCTCGTCTGTAAACTCTTCACAGGCTTCGATCGAGGCCTGGATCTTCAAGAACAGAATTAAGCCTGCAATTGCAGTTTTCAATTTTTTATCTCTGTACGAATCACTCTCTCGAAGCTGTTTCACTCGGCTGTCAAGAGCGGATTGGCTGATTGCTAGCATCCTTGATTTCAGAGAGACGGGATTGGATTTGGTGGAGTCGGGCAATTCTGCAGCCTTGCCATGGTAGTAATCGAGCCATGCCTGGTGTGAATATAGTTTGTGCGTCATTGCTGCGTGGAAATTATTAGAAACTAACTCCTAAAAGATGGTATGTGATTTTGCGAAGCGACTTTGATTCTTTTATACGGGTATGATCTAAACTATAGACTTGCTACAGTCTAGATGTACATAAAAATAGGTGTTTCGTGCGGCTGAATGCCAGATCGCTGGAGGATTCCAAGCCTCAACCCATTTAGCAATATGTAGTCAACTGGAGCAGCAAGCACACTTAACTAATGGGAGTCTCCTTTCAATTATGTCTGGTGCTAATGCTACATCCTTTGCTTGAACCATGCATATCCACGACTTTACCGAGATGTTCGCAATTGCCATCAATGCGATTGACTATCTTACAAGGCGCAGTAGATGTAGAGAACGTGTTCAGGCCATAGATCCGAGGATGTAGGTTAAGCACGATTTTGACTTCATTATGCTGTTTGGGAAAGGCACCCTGTAAAACATTTCCTTGCGGCTGACATTATTCCTGATTTCAGTCCGTTAACTCTACTTTTTTTTGGGTAGTGTATATTATACAATCTTTGCCGTATATATAAGTTCTGTGCAGGATAAGCATGTTGTCCGTAAGCTTTCCACGGTGGATATACACGGACAATAAGCATTTTGCACCTTATCATATTATGGAAAAGACTGTTAAATCCGAATTATGTATGTATTTAGATTGATTTATAGAGTGCGAATTTAGATTTATTTGAAATCGAAAACAAAATCTCAAAACTGAATAGAAGCTCTTAAGTAGACAAAAGTAGTGCTATTTGTTTCTCCAGCGTGGATGATTCAACAAGGTCTTCCAAACTTACAGCCAATCCTTCTCCCCTTAAGATTAAAGCAATCTGACCAGCAGAGATGAGGTCCCCCCCGCAGTCGAAGAACGAAGTTGTCATTTCTAGATCCCAATCAAACTTTAGAACCTGTCTCCACGCTCTTTGTATCAAGTGCTTGAGGTGTGATGCTTTTTCGGAATGTGCCTGTAGCGTCCCTGACCGGGTGATACCTTTTGAAGCAGGCGCTTTGCTAACTACCTCGAATCCGGTGATATCCCTACGACGCGAAGTATCTAGAACAAGCCTTTGGTGAGGGGCTTGTACCCATCGTGACATCGTCTCGCAGAGTGTTTCCATGAGGCTCTCTGCAAAAGAAGGAGAGAAACCAGTGGTAGCGGTTAGAGAGATTTCGACGCCACCACTGCTTAGAGCAGAGAAGACGTAAATATCAGCTGTCATCTCAGGCGTTCCAAGAACACCGAGTTTTAGAGTAGTATCTCCTCCTAGCGAAATATTCCGCCTTTCATCGATGTTCTCATGCTGAACTACAGAACTGTAGTAAGTCCAGTCCGGCCATTCGGTACAGTCTCGGATGATCTTCCGGAAACCAAGAGTTTCGAACGGCATATTAGAGACCTGCTGATTTTGTATGTAATGGAGCAGGTTGATGATTTCCATGCCTTGTGCTATGGGCACACGCACAGGAATTACATTGACACATGGACCTATAATATTTTCAGTGTCGATATTCTCGGTACTCTCGTTACGGCCGGAGATAACCTGGCCAAAGACTACATCATCCTTGCCTGTGGTCTGAGCAAGGGTGAAAGACCAAGCAGCTTTAAGCAAAGTCGCGAATGTTATCCCTAAGTTTGAGAAGGATGCCAGATCAACATTCCTTGTTAAGGTTTGCGTATTTTCAGATGCCTGGAAGCACCGCATCTTGTCTCGCGTGGCTAGTTCCGTCATCGATGATCCAGTGAGGAGTTTTTGCCAATGTTCATGGCTTTCAGGTGAATTACGCATGGCTGAGTGAGCCAGGTAATTCGAGAAACTAGGTCGAGGAGCTGTAGATTGCCCTTGATATCCCACGAACAGTGATTCCCAAAGCTTAGGAAGGCTCACTCCATCGTACTGAGCATGCGACAGGCGAATGATGATGCGATAGCGGGCTGTGTGTTTTTGTCTTGCTAAAGTAAGCTTGACTAGTGGCATTCCGAGCAGTATGTCCTCTTTTGATTCTGTCGCTTGAAGTTGCTTTGTGAAATCCTCCAGATCGAGTGTCGTATCATGAATTGCAAAGCTCGGGTAAATTGCTTTGAGAACGACCTGATAATATTGGTCTTCATGTAGCGCAAAGACTGTACGAAGGATATCGTTGTTGTCGATCAATTCAGAGAAGGACTGTCCCAGTCGTTCCGTATCAAGTGACCCATCTCCGTCAAACCAAAAGTAATTCAGCATCCAACGTCTCTTCATGAGAAGCCCAGTAAGGGCTAATGCTTGGAAATCTGTGACCGGAAGTACATCCACTACCTCCTCCTTCGTGAATTTCAACGGGGTTAAAATGTTCTTCTGGAGGAAGCTAGGAATATCTTGAACATCGCAAAGGAGGAAGGGTCTGTACCCTAAATACTCTGGACTGTGATTTAAATCCTGAGCCATATGCGTGGCCAAGTCCGCAAGTCGAGGATGCTTGAAGATATTCGCTACACTAAGTGGAAACCCTTGTCTCCGTGCTTGTCCAACTAGTCGCATCGCAGTGATAGAATCTCCTCCCATGGCAAAGAAGTTATCGCCCACCCCAAGAGATGCCTCTGAGATATTGAGAGCCTTGACCCACAAACCATGAAGTTTCTTCTCAATCTCAGTCGATGGTGCACGCTTGATCTCATCCACGAATGAGTAATTTGCCAATTGACTAGTAGATAGCTCCGAAATCATTCGACGGAGGCCTTGTCGGTCAAGTTTTCCAGACGTAGTTGTTGGCATTTGTCGCAGTGACATGAAGAATGATGGGATCATGTATGACGGTAATCGGTCCCCTAGCGAGGTCCGAACTTCCAAAAGTCGGGCCTGTAGAGTTTCATTTACTGGGAGGATCGTGTTGGCTGTGTCAACATTGGCAAGACTTTGTTTTCGGAATTGGACAAGAGCAGCCACGTTATGCCGCCCTGCGGAAGACCCGTGCGTAATCACATCTACGGCGATGTGTTGTGCCTCTGGAAGGAGCATCTTGATATGATGCTCAATTTCTCCTAGTTCAAGTCGCTGCCCGTTGATCTTGACTTGGGTATCCTTGCGCTCGACGTATCGAATAGTTCCGTCAGTGTTATACTGCACTAAATCCCCTGTCTTGTAAAACCGTCGCGATTCCGATTCTTCTACGTTCTTGATCATTGCGACCCATTCCGGGTTTTCGATGAAAGCTGCTCTAGTCTTCCGCTCATCTTTCAGATAGCCGCGTGCCAGCAATGGACCCTCAAGAAGTAGTTCCCCAATAGCTCCTATAGGGGCTAATTTGTTGTGGTCTTTCATATCTACTATCCAAAGTCGACTGGCTAAGGCGCGACCGATGTTAGCCGGATCGTCATCCTTGTTAATGATTCTGCTGCATGAAGTCCAGATCGATGACTCCGCTGGTCCATACACATTAAACAATTCGACTTCTTCGGCCCAAGAAGCTACAACGTCTCGTGTGGCTGGCTCTCCTCCAAGTACAAGTGTCTTGAGACCCGGAACGTCAATGGGTTTTAGCATGCTTGCAACGGTCGATGTCAAGCATGCCCAGTTGACTTGGAGATTTTGGATAGCGCCGCTGAGATTGTTTAATCGATCCTGGTCTGAGATAACACAAACACAACCACCCCGCATGAGAGTGGTAAAGATGTCCTGAATACTAACATCGAAGGTATATGCAGCGAATTGCAAAACCCGAGAATGAGGTCCAATTCCAGTAGCTGTGCCATGAGCTTGCGCACTAGTGCAAATGGATGAATGTTCGAGGACTATTCCCTTTGGCTGGCCTGTGCTACCAGATGTAAATACTACAGAAGCCGGGTCTGATGATTGTACGTCGTATCTAACAAGTTTAGCAGCATTCGGAGGAAGTGTGTCTACGATGGACGAATCGATCGCCATTGTAGCAATATCGAGGTCACCGAAGATTCCAACATGTTCTTTGCCTGCTAAGACATGTTTAGCATCAACACTTTTCAATATGCTCTTTAATCGCAGTGCTGGATGCGCAGGATCAAGTGATACATATGCGGCACCTGCTTTCATAACGGCAAGCATCGCAACTATTGCCCAAGCTGATTTGCTAAAGCATAACGGGACCATACTCTGTGGAGCAATTCCAATATCTTTGAGGTGATGTGCTAGACGAGTTGAGAGGCTATCGAGCTCGTGATATGTGAAATTGCCATCCCATCCGCACACAGCTAGAGCCTCCGGTGTTTGTAAGCTCTGAGTGCAGATAAGTTGGTGTATGCAGGCATCTCGTGACTCAGGTCGTTCGTAGTTCCACTTCAGAATTTGTGTTTGATCCCTTTCACTTAGAACACCCAAATGACCCACAACCGCTTGTTCATCGTTTATTACAATGGTGACAGCTCTATTGAATGTGCTGATAAGATTTGTGGCGAAGTCATCAGAAATTGTCGAGGTGCTATAATTCAGAGCAGCAGCTGCGCGTCTACCTGAGAACACCACATTGACCATAATGTCGTACTGAAAGTCCAGGTTAGCCAGTTTACTTTGCACTTTATCTTTAATCATTCTTACCTCCGTAGGATCTTCTCCACCAATATCTTCAAATGATACGTCTTGAAGATTATGTGAATCTGTTAATTCTTCTCGCCTTTGCATTGAAATAGCAGTATTGAAAAGCTGCTCTCCTGAAGGAGAGGCTGCGTGCTGAATCTTAGCAAGAGAGTAGTGTTGATATGGAAGAGCTTCTAGAAAATCTTTGCTCATCTTCTGCACAATTTCAGAGACTGTAGACCTCGTATTGATATCCATGCGGCAGACCAGCATGTTGATGAAGGCGCCGATAATTTCTTCAGCATTGCTCACTGGTACGTCTCTTCCCGATACAAGATAGCCGAAACAGACATGGTCTGATCCTGTGTAAGACCTCAGGACCAAACCCCATGCTGCTTGAAGGATGTTCGCTGGTGTGACGCCATGCCGATCACAGTAGTCTTGAAATTTTGAGGCGCTTTCGAACTCTACATTGACTGACCGGTACTCATTGACCTCAACTTTCGATAGAGGTGTTGGAAGGATGCAAGGCTTCACATCAGCCAAGAAATCCCGCCAATACTGCATGGCCATATCATCAGGTTGCTGTCTTATATACCGAACGTACTCGCTATGCTGTGGCGCTGGCCCTTCAGGAAGTTTGTCTTCGTAAGCCAGCGCAAAGTCACGCAACATGATTGCCACCGATATGCCATCGATCAATGCATGGCTTATTTCGATCATATAGAAGACACTATTGGCTGAGCTGCTACATATAGTGAGATGATGAGGTGGCCGTGACAGACCTTTTGTTGAGCACGGCTGGCGTTTGAGCATTGTAACAACCTCTTCTTCCTTGGCTTCGACATGCAGAGACGACACAGCAGCAGAGTAGTGCTTTAGAACAACCTGTTCAAAAGCTCCATCTCCAGTAATCGATGCGACAAAAACTGTCCTCAGTGATGTGTGTCGATCGACGACTTTTTGCCATGCCATCTGCAATCTTTGCGGATCCACCAATTGGGATGTTGCGGCAGGGATAACCTTACAAATATGCCGGAAATCGTAAGTTCCAGGATTTTTGAACTGACTCAGTAAGATACCTTCCTGCATGGGCGAGCATGGATACGCATCTTCAATTAATGTCAAGCTAGATAACTTCAGTTGTTGTAGCCATTCCCGTTTCATCGTTGCCAGAGCGGCGTAGTCCAATTTGAGCTGTGGGAAGTCGCTCAGCGTGTAATCAGGCTTCATCTGTACCAAGGTGGTAATAAGTTGCTCCAGAGATGACTTTGTAGCTCGCACCCATCGTCGTATACCTTTTTGATGCTGCATATGGCGATTGAAAGCGAACACAAATTGAGTTGCTTCACCCGCACCAGATACCGATACATCAAATAAGGCTAGGCGTGGCACGCTTCTACCTACATTAGAGGCGGCTTGTTTCTCACCAAGCGCCTTAAAACAGAACAAGGAGTCCTTTCGTTCCATTTCTTGAAAGCGACCAAGGTAGTTGAACAGAATTTCCATATTTGAATGTTCGCTAAAGGCTTCTTTTCCATCCGCAGTTAAGTAGCGAGAAGCGAAATATTCCCATCCGTTGGCCGGGATTTGTCTTCGATAATCCTTGGTTCGTCGAAGTGTCTCAACTATATCAGATAACTTGTCTGCAGCGACATGAAGTGGGCTTATCGTAGTAAACCAACCAACAGTCTCTGATAAATCAATGTCTTCGCCCCATGGCTGCCGTCCATGACTTTCAGTGAAGATGCTTGGTACAGTCCTGTCCGAGAACGTCTGCGAAAACGAGCCAAATAGGGATGCGAGAATGATGTCTACTGGTTCAGTTCTGAATGTGTCGTTACTCTTTCCGAAGAGTAAGGACGTGAAATGTGCATCTAGAGAGAAAGATTCCTCCATCAAGTCTGCGTGGATGTTTGGCTGATCTGACATTCCCCAGTATTCGAAATTTGCTGAAGCAATCTCGATCGGCATGGAAGTCCCAAGGCTAAGATGCCCAGAGCTGTATTCTGCCTGCAGCCCACTCCATATCTGGAATGGTAACGGTCTTTCTGTCTTCAAAATCCCAGTTTCGAGAAGTTCCTCCAAATCTCGCAGGATCGTTCTCCAGGAAACTAAATCAATTACAAGATGGTGCGCAACAAGGAGTAGATGTTGCATGCCGTCTACTAAGTCGAGAAGGTCGGCCGCAAAAACAGGTCCTTTCTCTATATCCATCCGGGTTTGAGCAGCCGTCGTTAGTGGCACTATTTGAGCATGCTTCACGGCTTCATGAGTATAGAAGGAGTAAGATCCATTAATATCTCTCTGGACAAGCTGCCTCCATTGCCCTTCTGCATTTTGGCCGAAACGTGAACGTAACATCGAGTGACGACTCACTAAGGCTTTAATCGCGTCAGCTACCTTCCGAACTTCAACTTTTCTTGTTAGGCGCAGAAAAATGCTTTGATTGAAGTGGTTCTGGTCTTCTGGTAACGTCGATGGTCGCCATATACGATCAAAGTATAGCTGCTGGATGGGGGACAAGTCGAAATACTGGTCCAAAGTCTCCTCCTTTGGAAGCAATGAGTTTGATGTCGATTTAACCTGCAAGGCCAATTTTGAGATTGTTTTGAGTTGCAAGATATCCTTCACACTGACAAGCAGCCCTTCTGAACGACTCCTTGATACTATCTGCATAGCTGTGATCGAATCACCACCCAAGCTATAGAATGATCGTTCTGCGCTGATTTCGTCGCAATGGATATTGAGAACATCTGACCAAATTACCTGGAGTTTTTGCTCCATGGCTGTCAGAGTCCTAGTTTCGTGTTCTGAAGAATCAAGATCAATGATATCTTTGTATGTCGATTCATCAACGTCTTGAATCCACTGGCTTGCACTCTGTCTATCCATCTTGCCTGATGCATTCAGCGGGATCGCTTCCAGCAAAGCCCATAGTGTTGGCACCATGTAGCCAGGGACCTGGTCCTCTAAAGTTCCACGAATTTTTAGGAGCTGGGGTATGGCTGCTTTCCTCTTTGCTGGTTCTAGGATATGGAAGTGCCTTGTTGTGCTGGATTCTTTCTCAGAACTACTAAAGGACAATACCGCTACTAATTGCTCTCTAAAACGGCCGCTTCTCGGTACCACAACCATCGAATTTTTCACCATGTCATGGCTTGAGAGAGCGCTCTCAATTTCGCCTAGTTCAATTCGCTGACCTCGGAGCTTGATCTGAGTATCCTTCCGTCCGACATATATTATGGTGCCATCTGCATTGTACCGCACCAAATCTCCAGTCTTGTATAATCGGCGATCGACACCAGATGTCCGTGGCATCCATGCTGGGCTCAAAATAAATGCTTGGTCTGTCTTTACGGTATCATTCAAGTAACCCCGTGCCACAATGGGTCCTTCAATGAGTAGTTCACCTACACATCCAACTGGAGCAAGCTTGTCATGGCTGCTGGCATCACAAATCCACAGACGGCTGCCAAGTGGACGCCCGAGATTTAGTGGATGACTTGTAGACACTGTTGGCTCGGTGCCAGTCGCGTAAACGCTGCATTCTGCGGGCCCATAGGCGATAATAAGGTCCAAAGCAGGAGCCCACTTTGATATAATGTCTGGCGTGGCAGGCTCTCCGCCCATAACAAGTGTCCTGAGTGTCGGAACAGTTTCCGGATGTAGGAAATTGACTACGGCAGGGGTCAAACACGCCCAATTTGCTTTCATCTTATTGATAGAGTAGGCTAAGTTGTTGAGTCGCTCATGCTCCGAAGGGACACAGACACATCCGCCACGCATAATAGTTGTAAAAATGTCAGTGACACTTGCGTCGAAAGTGTAGGCGGCAAACTGTAGCACTCTTGTCTCGGGACCAATGTGCCATATAGAGCCATGTGCCTGAGCGCTTGAGCAGAGAGAGCGGTGTTCGATGACGATGCCTTTTGGCTTGCCGGTTGTGCCAGAAGTAAAAACTATAAAAGCTGGCGCTGTTGGCGGTACCGAAGGAAGCATGGTGCTTGAGCTGGTCAACGATGGCTCAAATAAGGTGGGCTTGAGAACGACAACATTCTGGACAATGTTATCAAATAGGTGAGCGTGCTGTGGAGCTGCTAGTATGAAGTTGGATTTACACTCGTGGATGATGTATCTGAGGCGTGTAACTGGGTGAGTTGGACTAAGACTGATACACGCCGCGCCAGTCTTTATTACCGCCAGCATTGCTACAATGGTCCATGCAGACTTATCAAAGCACAGCGGTATCAGTGTTTCAGGGCCAGACCCAATCTCAATCAGGTAGTGGGCTAATCTAGTTGAGAGCGTGTCAAGCTCGCGGTACGAAAAATCCCCGTCCCAGGCGCATACCGCGGGCAGATCTGGCTGTAATCGCGCCTGATTTTGGAAAACTTCATGGACGCAAGCATCAAGAACTTCGGGTTCATTACTATTCCATTCTAGCACTTGTTGCTGATCTTGTTGGCTGAAAATTGTCACGTCCCGTAACTTTCTCGTTCCAGGACTTGTTGACAATATTTGAAAGGCGTGATCAAACTGTTGTAAAAGCCTTCGAATCTGCTCTGCTGTAAATATGGCACCGTCATATCTTGCAAAGATGTCGATTTTATTCGACAACTTGCACTCCAGGATTAATGAATATGTTTCGAATGCGCCGGTATCAATGGGAACAGCCTCTAGACCCATAATGGTGTGCTGCTCATCAGACCTAGCAATGGGCTGAACAGCAAACAAGTGCTTGAAATCCAATGCCTCTTGCGTAATACCTTGTATGCGACGGATGTTTTGAAGGCCGATATGTTCAAAAGGAATCATAGCAGTAGCCTGGTCTTGGATAGACTGTAAATAGGTAGCAATGCTTTGATCACGATCCAACCGTACTCGTACGGGCACAGTCGTTATTGTAGGGCCGATTATATGTTCAACACCCTTAATAGCAGCATTGCGGCCTGATAGAGTAGCTCCAAAGAGAATGTCATCAGAATCACTGTACTGCGAAATGACGAGAGACCATGCAGCCTGTAACATCGTAGAAATTGTGATATCTGACTTGGCAACTTGTCCCATATCTATTGAGTGGCATTGAACTTGATCTGGGCGAGGCCGGTAAGAGGGGTATGGCAGCTGCGGGAAGCTGGCTGGACAGTCTCCACCAAGCTGAGCCGTCCAGAAGTTTTCGGACGCAACAGAATCTGAGCTTACATCTTTTAGATAAGAGATGTACCGATTGAATGGCACGGACTCAGCTATCTCCTGTTGCTCGTATGCTTTTGCGACTTGCTCAAAGATCTGGCTGACTGTCCACCCGTCATAAATACCATGGTGGGCAGTGAAGACAAAGTGGCGACCAAGAGAAGGGTCATAAATGAGCGCGAAGCGTGCGAGTTGCTGACCATATGCAATGGGTGTGTTTTTATCAATCTTGAGGTACGATTCTAGGGAGTTTTCGGCGGAGCGCCAAAAGATTTCATCTTGCACAACGACTTGCAGTGAGCCCGCCAAGTCGGAGTAGAAAAATCTCGTCCTTAGAATTGGGTTCAAGTCCACAACCAGCTGCCATGACTGGCAGAAACGCTCGATATCCAACGAATCTGGCAAGCGGAATGCCATCTGAGAGACGTATGCGCCCGTTTGCTGAACTGTTATTGCCATGAGGCCTTCTTGTAACGGAGTGCATGGATAGATGTCTTCGATAATCGCAGCTTCTACCCCACAGACTTTCGTGGCCTCTTCCAAGATTGCTTCCAATGGCTGGTCGATTGGCAGCAAGCAGAAGGGTTCTAAGTTATTAACATGATCCTCACCCTCTAGGTACTCGATGGCTTCAGCCATCTTTGTCAGTTGGGGTCGATGGAAGATATCTGCTACTGTTAAGGGGATACTCCTCGCTTGAGCTGCAGTGACGAGTCGCATAGCAGCGACCGAATCACCTCCTAAACGGAAGAAAGTATCATCAGCACCGATTGAGTCCATCGTGATGCCGAGAACATCGGCCCATAGTCCCTGCAGAGTGACTTCCATCTCTGTTATTGGTGACCGCTTAACTTGATCTGCAAAGGAGTAGTGTGCGACTTGGTTTGGCTCCAGCTCTCGCGCAAGCTGCTTGAGGCGAGTTCGATCTAGCTTTCCGGATGCTGTAATCGGCATCTGGTCTAGAGCAATGAATAATGACGGTACCATATATACTGGTAGCAGATCAGCTAGCGTTGCTTGTAGATCCATCAACCGCCTCCTGAATGTATCTTCTAGTAGAATTGGAAGAACTAGACTGTTGGCACGGGTGCATGGACACAGAAAGACTGCGAGAGCTGTATTCTCGCTTGAACCAGTTGATGTAGTTACTACGTCGACTGCGATTCGTTGGACGTCGGGCATTTGATTCCTGACGTGATACTCTATTTCCCCAAGCTCAACACGCTGGCCACGCACTTTGACTTGGGTATCTTTACGCTTAACGTAGTGTATGGTCCCGTCTGGATTATAACGAACCAAGTCACCAGTCTTGTAAAATCGTCGCACCTCGTCATTGTGTACCCATGTTGGGTTCACGACAAATGCTGCCTCTGTCTTGGCTTTATCATGTAAGTATCCTCGAGCCACAATAGGCCCTTCGACTAGAAGCTCCCCAACACAGCCTATAGGTGCAAGCCGGTTGTGATCGTAGGTGTCAGTGATCCAAAGTCGGCATCCTATAGCATAACCAAGGTCGGCAGGATCGGGGTTGTTTTCCAACCTAGCGGGTTCTGCGCCCAAACAATTGATACTGCACTCTGCTGGGCCGTATGCAATTATCAAATCTAGTGCTGGTGCCCACTTCTCAATGATATTCCTTGTTGATGCTTCCCCACCTAAGACTAGTGTTCTCAAACTTGGAATATCCTCTGGCCGTAACAGGTTGGCTACTGTAGCAGTCAAAGATGCCCAGTTGACATTCATCCTGTTGATAGCTCCTGAGAGGTCGTTCATTCGCTCCTCCTCTGAAGGAATACATATACAACCTCCACGAATGAGAGTTGTAAACTGGTCAGAGACACTTACATCGAAAGTATAAGATGCAAATTGGATTACCCGGCTATTGCCTTTGAGGTTCCATCTCTCAGAAAATGCATGGGAGCTAGTGCAGAATGAAGCATGCTCAATAATAATGCCCTTTGGCTTGCCGGTAGTGCCTGAAGTATAAAGCACAAACGCAACATTGTTTGGTAAAACCTTAGGAAGTTCAATAGGGCGGCTTATTTGAAGCCCCCCTTCAAACAAAGAAGGCTGAATAGTAATGATATGCTTGACTTTGCCTTGGAATTTATGGGCATGCTGCGGGGCTACCAGGATTACGGTGGCTTGTACTTCGTCAAGAATAGCGTTGAGTCGAGCTATAGGATGGGCAGCTCCTAGAGCTACGCAGGCACCTCCAGCCTTCATGACTCCTAACATCGAGATGGTCATCCAGCGCGATTTATCGAAGCATAACGGCACAAAGCTCTCTGGGACAACTCCCAAGCTATTTAGATAGTAAGCTAGATTGGTAGAGAGCGTATCCAACTCGGTGTAACTGAGGCACCCGTCCCAGGCATCTACAGCCTGAGCGTTGGGCTGATGGATAGCCTGTTCTTTAAACAATTCAGGCACACAAGAGTTGATAGTTTGAGGAATATATTTGTTCCAATTTTCCACCTGCTCGAAGTCTCGCGGACCAAACAAGGTAATGTCCTTAATCGGTAATGAATCAGGCATTGTGCTTAGCTGCTTGATAACATGTTCATATTGGTAGAGCATAGTCCGCATTTGAATGGCCGGAATGACATGCGCGTCAAATCGAGCTTCCACGACAACTCCGCTAGTTTCTAATCGGCACTCGAGGTTGAGGGCATAAGTGTCAAAGTCTCCTAACGTAGCAGGAACCGGCTCTAAGCCCAAAAATTTGGAATGATTAGCCGATTCGGATGCTGGTTGGATAACGAACAGGCTCTTAAAGTCAACGGCATCTTTGGCGTTCCCTCCAAGTTGACGTATCTTCTGGAGCCCAGTGTGTTCAAATGGCATCATCTCCACAGATTGATCTTGAATGCTCTGAAGAAATGCGGATATCTGCTGATTAGGGTTTATATGCACGCGGAGCGGTACTGTAGTAATTGTGGGTCCAAGCATCCGCTCAATCCCAGTGGCAGCTGCATTCCGGCCCGAAAGTGTCACACCGAAGACAATATCCTCAGAGTCTGCATATCGGGAGAGTACGAGGGCCCATGCCGCACGTAGTAGTGTTGAGGAAAGTGCTGGAAAGTGAGGTCGAGTCGGGGTGTTCACTACGATCTGTTCCCTTGCGCGTGGTCGAGGCTCGTAGGAGTGAGATGGTAATGGTGGAAAAGTGGCTAGTCTTCCACCTTGAAACTGTGTGTTCCAAAACTGATCAGATGCAGCAGAATCGGCAGTGAAATCGGTGAGGTAGTTAATAAAGCTGTTGAACGAAGGACTTTCTGGAACGATTCCATGCTCGAACATTTCCTGAACTTGATTAAAGAGCAAGCCCAGACTGTACCCATCGTACACAGCATGGTGAGCCGTCCAAACGAAATGTCGGTCCTCAATACCAGTAATGCCAAGTCGTATCAGAGGCCCGCCATGCGTAATGGGTATTTTTCTATCAGCCTCGACATATGCTTCCAGGGATGTGCCTGTCTGCCATGTAACTCCTTGGCGCAGAACAACCTGCAAAGATCCCAAAGTGGCTAAATGAACTATACGAGTACGGAGAATTGGATGTGCTCCGATTATCTTGTCCCACGCCTCTTTAAAACGATCTAGTGGCAAGTTTGGTGGCATACGGAATGCCATTTGGGATACATACGCACCCACTTGGCGCACGGATAATGACATTAGACCCTCTTGTAGTGGCGTGCAAGGGTATAAATCTTCGATCTGCCGTGCTTCCAAACTGCATTGTGATGCTGCCTCATTCAACACGCCATCCAAGTTCTCAACTTTATTTAGCAGGCCGAATGGTTTGACGACTAGAGCTTTACCACCCGCTCCCTCGGATTCCTCCAACATTCTGGACAACTTGGACAAGTGGGGATTCTTAAAAATATCGGCCACCGTGAGAGCCCAGCCTCTTGCGTTTGTGGCAGCTACCAGGCGCATCGCCATTATTGAATCACCACCGAGACGGAAAAAGCTATCATCAGCCCCAACTAAAATCTTTGAAATGCCTAGAATGTTTGACCAAAGCTCTTGTAGCATGAGTTCTACTTCAGTGGATGGTGCTCGTTTGATAATATCTGCAAGAGAGTATTGCATTATCTGGGACTCTGAAAGTTCGGTTGCTATTTGTCGTAGTCTATTACGATCCAGCTTTGCTGCTGTACTAATAGGCATTTCTTGGAGTGTAATATAGACAGATGGTACCATGTGTGGTGGTAGGGACTCGGCCAGATCCATCTGCAATTGTGCTAATTCTGAGCGTAATGCGTCAGAAAGTGGCACGGTTATCTTCGTTGTCTGTTCGGAAGTTATGTCGTCGGTTTTGTTTTCCTTTTCGGGGCAAAGGAAGACTGCTAATATTTGATGAGATTTTCCCGCCCCACGATCGATCACCTCTGCTGCAAGATTCAGCGGACATGATAGTTGCGTTCTGATATGGTGTTCAATTTCACCAAGTTCAATTCGCTGTCCATTGATCTTGACTTGCTTGTCTTTACGGCCTATATAATTCATGCTACCGTCTGAGTTGTATCGGACTAAATCTCCAGTCTTATAGAGCCTGCGACTTTGGACGGGGTAGTCGGAAGGTAACCAAGCTGGATTCTCCACAAATACATCACTTGTCTTTTCCGTATCCTTGAGATAGCCACGCGCCAGGATAGGTCCGAGCACTAGAAGTTCGCCTACTGAACCTACCGGAGCAAGCTTGTGGTGATTATCTGGTTCCACTACCCAAGAGGTGGACCCGACAGCTCGTCCAATATAGCCTGCACCATGACGACTTGCCTTGCTCAATAAGCCGTATGCGGAGCACATAGAGCACTCGGTCGGCCCATATCCAGAGATAAGGTTGACCTTGTCAGCCCACCTGGACATGTTGTCATCGGTAACAGCCTCTCCTCCTAGAATGAGTGTTTTCAGGCTAGGAACATCATCTGGCCGGACAAGCTGTGCAACCGTTGGGGTTAGAAAGCTAATGGTAACTTGTAGCTTCCTCATGACGGCGGCAATATCGCCTAGTCTGTCAGAGTCCGACGGCACGCAGACGCAGCCACCCCAACACAGTGCGTTGAATATCTCAAACACCGACGCATCAAAGGTATAGGCACTGAATTGAAAGACCCTTGAGGTTGACGAAAATCCCATTACACGTCCATGATTTTTGATGCTGCTGCTGACTGCTCGATGTTCCAGTACTACGCCTTTCGGCTTACCTGTGCTCCCAGATGTAAACAGGACGTACATAGGATTCGAAGGGCTCACAGTAAGAGGGTTGCTTTCATATGCCAAGTGGAGCTTCTTGATTGTAGTTTCCGATATGACAATAACATTCTTGCCCGTGGTGGTGAATCGATCAGCGAATTTTGCAGAAACGAGTACAGTTATGGCATCCACATTCTCGATCTGAGAGATGAGTTGTGAATTTGGCGAAGATGGATTAAGTGGCACAAAAGCACCACCAGCCTTGATAATAGCTAACATTGCTACAATAGCCCATGCAGACTTTTCGAAACAGAGAGGGACCATTGTTTCAGGTCCAACACCGACTTGTTTAAGTTGATAAGCCAGTCGAGTCGAGAGGTTGTCCAGCTCAAGATAACTGAAGTTTCCATCCCAGGCATTGATTGCTGGCGCATTTCCTTTATTGAGAGCCTGTGACTTAATAACATCATGAATGCACTCATCGAAGATCTCGGGTTGCGCCTTGTTCCACCCAAAGACCTGTTCTTGGTCTAGTGCACTGAACAGTTCAATCTCCCCAACTCTTCTTGTGGCAGTTCCAGCTCGCAGTTGCTGGATAACATAATCTAATTGCCTTAAGATGGCCTGCATCTGCCATGCTGGGATGACTGCTGTGTCGTGACGCGCCTCAATATTGGCAATGCCCTTCTTTAGCCCGCATTCTAGTACCAGCGCGTAGGTGTCGAAGGCATCCAATTCTGTGGGCACAGTCTCTAATCCCAAAATACCTGACTTTAACCCCACTTCTTCTTCTGGCTGAACGAAGAAAAGATTCTTGAATGCAACTGCACGCTGCGCGTTCCCTCCAAGACTATGAATATTTTGAAGACCAGTATGCTCGAATGGTATCATCTCAACCGCCTGTGCCTGTACTGATTCTAGATATTCAGGGATACTCTGGTTGCGATCCAAGCGAATTCTGAGAGGTATGGTTGTAATTGTAGGTCCCATGATCCGGTCAAGGCCGAGGATAGGAGCATTACGCCCTGATAGAGTCGTACCAAAGACGAAATCATCGGACTCTGCATATCGTGCCATCAATATGGCCCAGGCAGCGCGCAAGATGGACGAAGGCAAGATATTGGAGTCATGTTGATGGGAAACGTTCACGCAAAGTCGCTGTGTGTGGTTTGGTCGAGGGAGGTACGTCTCTGAGGGCAGTGTCGGGAAGCTAGCCAGTTCTTTACCATCGAACTGTGCCCGCCAGAAGCTGTCGGATTTGCTAGAATCAGAGGCCCTCTCCTGGAGATAGTTAATAAAACTATTGAAAGATGGCCCTTCGGACACCATGCCGTGTTCATATGCCTCCCGAACTTGTTCGAAGAGGACGCGAAGACTGTACCCATCATAGACAGCGTGATGAGCAGTCCATACAAAGAACATTTCATTTGCTGAATCTCCAGCTAACCCTAGCCGTATTAAAGGCCCACCGTATCTAATTGGCACCTTCTTGTCGTCCTCGAGGTACATTTGAAGCGATGTGCTACTTTTCCATGTAATGCCATGCCGGACAACGGCCTGCAAAGAACCCAGAGATGCCGTCTGCACAATTCGTGTTCGTAAGATCGAATTTGTCTCAATCACGGTCTCCCATGCCGTTTTGAAGCTCTCCAGGTCGAGAGTATGTGGTACCCGGAATGCCATTTGTGTAACATACGCTCCCGACTGCCGCACACTTATTGCCATCAAGCCCTCCTGGAGCGGTGTACATGGATACATATCCTCGATTTGAGTTGAGGGTACCTCACACATCGTTGCAGCCTCTTCTAATACCTTCTCCAAAGGCTCGCTGATTGGTAATAGACAGAAGGGGTCTAAGTCAGTCTCAACAGTATAGCCATTCTGGGACTCGTCAATTACCGCAGCCAGCTTTGCCAACTGCGGTTGACGGAAGATGTCTGCCACGGTCAATGGTATATTCCTGACCTGGGCTGTGGTCACAAGCTGCATGGCACTGACTGAATCACCTCCTAGTCGAAAGAAAGTATCGTCTGCTCCGATTGACGCCACTGGTAGACCTAGAATCTCTGCCCATAGCGTTTGTAATTTAACTTCCATATCGCTCGTCGGGGTTCGTTTCTCCTCGTCTGCAAAGGAATAGTGTGCAACCTCACGTGGCGTTAATTCCTGCGCGATCTGTTTCAGCCTGGTGCGGTCGAGCTTCCCAGAGGCCGTGATAGGCATTTGTTCCAGAGGAATGAATAACGATGGGACCATGTAAACTGGTATAAGATCCGCTATAGTAGCTTGTACCTCCATCAGGCGCATCTTCAACGCGTCATTTAGTGGGATTGGGATGCTTCGGTTGCTGCCCGTAGTCTTTAGACAGAAGAATACAGCTAGAGTCTGTTTTCCAATGGTACCGGTGGTAACAACGTCAACAGCGCTCCGCTGCATATCCTGTAGCTGATTCCTAACATGATATTCAATCTCTCCCAGCTCAACTCGTTGGCCGTGAACCTTGACCTGAGTATCTTTGCGCTTGACGTAATGTATGGTCCCGTCTGGGTTATAGCGAACTAAATCACCAGTCTTGTAGAATCGCCGGTGCATTTCACCATTGCGTACCTTGTCACTATCTACCCATGCTGGATTCACTACAAATGCTGCTTCTGTCTTGGCTTTGTCATGTAAATATCCACGAGCTACAATAGGACCTTCGACTAGGAGTTCTCCTATACATCCAATTGGTGCAAGGCGGTTATGGTCAAAAGTATCCGTAATCCATAATCGACAGCCAATAGCATAACCAAGATCAGCGGGATCATTTTCCAATTTAGCAGGTTCTGCGCCCAAGCAATTGATACTACACTCGGCAGGACCATAAGCAATGATTAAATCCAATGCAGGTGCCCATATCTCAACGATCTTTTTTGTTGATGCTTCTCCGCCGAGAACAAGGGTCCTCAAACATGGAATATCGCACGGTTCTAGGAGATTGGCCACAGTTGCAGTAAGTGATGCCCAGTTAACATTCATCCTGGTTATTGCTCCGGATAAGTTGTTCAGCCGTTCTTCTTCTGAAGGCACACAGATACAGCCACCGTGGATGAGGGTAGTAAATTGATCGGAAACACTCACATCAAACGTGTAGGACGCAAATTGGATCACTCGGCTATCAGGGCCAAGATTCCACCTCTTACCGAAGGCATATGAGCTGGTGCAGAATGAGGAGTGCTCTATCACGATTCCTTTCGGTTTGCCTGTTGTACCGGAGGTGTAGAGCACGAACGCAGGGTTACATGGCAGAACTCTGGCAAGTCTGAGAGAACTTTGTGTTTCAAGTTTCGTAAAAAATGATGGTTGAATTATAACAACCTGATTAACAATGCTCTCGAATTTATAGGCATGTTGTGGGGCTACCAGAATTACTCTGGCTTGTGCTTCACTTATAATGGCCTTGAGTCGAGCAATAGGATGTCCTGGACCTAGACAAATGCATGCACCGCCGGCCTTCATTATGCCAAGCATTGCAATCGTCATCCAGCACGATTTGTCAAAGCACAGAGGGACCATAACTTCAGGTGCAACGCCTAATTTAGCTAGATACTGAGCTAGCTGGGTAGAAGCAATGTCCAGTTGACTATAAGTGAAGCTGCCATCCCAAGCTTCTATAGCCTGTTTGTCTGGATGTTGTTGAACGCGCTCTGCAAAGAGGTCCGGTACACAAGATTCAACAGCAGGTGGTATGCTTTCGTTCCAGCGTCCTATTTTCTCTTCATCTTGCGGACCGAACAGACTGATGTCTTTGATAGGCAGATTATTAGAGGCGGAGGCCAGCTGTGAGGTAACGTGCTCAAACTGATGCAACATAGTATGTATTTGGCTTGCTGATATAACATTCGCGTCGAACCGAGCTTCGATGATGACTTGTCTCGGTTGCAAGCGGCATTCAATATTAAGAGCGAAAGTGTCAAAGTCCTTCAGTGTGATAGGAACCGGCTCTAGATCCAAGAATTTGGAATTGACAGTGGCCTCCAGTGCTGGCTGGACCAGGAAACGAGTTCTGAAACCCACCGCTTCCTTCGCATTACCGCCGAGCTTTTTAATTCTTTGCAGTCCTGTCTGCTCGAATGGCATCATCTCTATGGCCTGCCATTGAACAGCTTGGAGGTACTCTGCGACACTTTGCTCTTGACCTATTCTTATTCTTAGAGGGATCGTAGTGATCGTGGGACCTAGCACATGAGACATGCCCTTCGTAGCAACATTGCGACCGGCTAGAGTGACACCGAAGACCACGTCATCGGTATCAGCGTATCTTGCCATAACTATTGCCCATGCAGATCGCAATATGGTAGATGGAAGAATATCAGAGTTATCCCTTTGAGACAGTCTGACTGAAAGTCGCTCCGTCTGATCTGGATGTGGCTGGTATGTAGCAGAAGGAAGCTGCGGGTAGTTTGCAGATCTACCTCCGTCGAACTGAGCTTTCCAAAAGGCCTCGGCGCTCCCATCTCTGACGCCACAGTTCTCAAGATATGCGATAAATGCCTTGAAAGGTAAGTGCGCATGAACTGACTGTGATTTGTAAACTCGCTCTACCTGTTCAAAAAGCATTCCTATTGTGTAGCCATCATAAACGGAATGGTGACCGGTCCAGATGAAGTAGCGACCCTCTGCTGAATTTTCGGTGATGCCCAGACGAACCAACGGTCCTCCGTGTTTGATGGTCAATTTCTTATCAGCGTCCACGTATGCCTCTAGCGATGCAGCGCTCCTCCATGCAATATTATGGCGGACCACCACCTGCTGGGAACCAGCATAGATAGAATGAATAATCCTTGTCCTCAAGATCGGATGCATGCCAATGACTATCTCCCATGCATCTTGGAAACGGCCTACATCTAAGCTGTCCGGAATTCGATAACCCATTTGCAAAACATATGCACCATGTTGTCTGACCGACATAGACATGAAGCCTTCCTGAAGCGGGGTGCACGGATAGATGTCTTCGATGTCTTCTAACTCTAGCCCGCACTGAGCCGCAGCTTCACTTAGAATCAGGTCCTTGGATGGCCCTTCTGGGAGCAAGCTGAAGGGTTGAGTGTCAAACTCCATGCCTGAAGAAAGTTGCGCTCCGTCAATGGCATTAGCCAAGATAGAGAGCCGAGGGTATCGGAATATATCAGCGACAGTTAGTGAGATACCTTTGGCCTGAGCAGCGGAGGCCATCTGCATCGCTCCTATAGAATCTCCACCCAGTCGGAAAAAGCTATCATTGACACCAATAGCAGAACTCTCCACGGCCAATATACTAGCCCACAGTGTTTGCAGCTTCTTTTCCATTTCCGTTGATGGTAGTTGCTTAACTGATTCCGCAAGCGTATACCTCATCAAGTCTAATTCTGAGAGCTGGGCCACTAACTGACGTAACCTCATCCTATCCGTCTTCCCAGATGTTGTAGTAGGGATTAATTTTAGGGGAATAAAAATTGAGGGAACCAGATAAGCAGGAATCAAATCTTCCAACAATGTTTGTAATTTTGAGAGCATTGATCGCATTTGGCTCGACAGGTGAAGGAGATCTTCGCCGGAACGCATATCATCCTCAGTTGCTCCATCCATCTGGAAATATGTAACTAGTTTCCCCTGGTTGAAAGAGTTCTTTATGCGGAGCAGGTCAACAGCGACGTGTTTCACTACTGGAAGGGCCTTCTTGATGTGATACTCAATCTCGCCTAATTCAACACGCTGACCGTGTATCTTGATTTGAGAATCTTTGCGGCCCAAGTATGTAATTGTGCCGTCAGCATTATATCGTGCCAAATCACCAGTCTTGTACAGTCGCCGGTGCTTCCAAGCCTCAGAATGCTTTAGCCAGGATGGGCCTACAATGAATGCAGCTGATGTTTTCTCTTCATCGTCCAGGTAGCCTCGAGAAACAATAGGCCCTTCTATCAGAAGCTCTCCGACGCATCCAATAGGGCAAAGTCGATCGTGATTTTCTAGCTCCGTAATCCATAGCAATGATCCTGTACCATGACCAATATTTGTCACCGAGCTTCCCGGTGAGAGACGTGCAACGGCAGACCAAATCGTACACTCAGCCGGTCCGTAGGCGTTGAAAAACTTCACTCTGTGCCCCCAGCAACTGACAAGATCATCGGTGCCAGCCTCGCCACTGATAATTAACGTCTCGAGGCTTGGCATCGCATCGACGGAGATCAGGTTTAGCACGGTGGGTGTCAAAACAGCCCAGTTCACCTGCATTGAACTGATTGCCCCAGCAATATTGTCCATACGCTGAGCTTCAGATGGCACACAGACACAACCCCCATGGGTCAGAGTGGAAAAGATCTCCCCAATGCTAATGTCAAACGTGTATGCGGCGAATTGCAACACGCGAGAGGTAGATTTCAGCTGCATTGCTGAGCCATGCGAACGCATACTTGAGCATAGATTGCGATGTGTAAGGATGATGCCCTTAGGAATTCCGGTACTTCCTGAAGTGAACACTGCGAAAGCTGGAAGATCGCTCGTTACAGTCACAGCAACTGGATCTTGTATAGGCGGCAAGCGATCGACTAGAGAGGCTCCAACAGGAACGGCTTTTAGGTCTATGCCAGCAAACAACTCTGCGTGCTGTGGAGAGGTTAAGACAACTGTAGCCTGGACACTATTGATAATGCGCATCAAATGTTGGATTGGATGACTAGGATTTAATGCGACACAAGTGCCACCAGTTTTCAAGACCGCTAGCATAGCCACAACCGTCCACGAAGATTTGTCGAAAACCAGAGGAACCACTACCTCGAGCCCAATTCCATAGGCCATCAGATGATGTGCAAGTCGATTTGAGAGAGAGTCAAGTTCGCGATATGTTAAATTGCCGTCAAACGAACAAACTGCGGGGGCATCTGGTCTTACCGCAGCTTGCGCAATGAATACCTCATGTAGACATGCATCAACAGACTCTGGTACGATACTATTCCACTCAAGCAGTTGCTTATGGTCTTTTGTTGTGAGAAAGTCCACTTTGTGTAACGGCATGGTATGTGGGGCTCTATTCAATTGATGCACAATATGACCAAGTTGCTCCAACATTCTCTCTACTTGCGATGCTTGAAGGACAGATTTGTCAAACCTGGCCTCGATGTCGACACCGCTTGCATTCAGAGAGCATTCCAAGACAAGAGAGTAAGTTTGGAAATCCTCAAGATCGACTGGGACGGACTCTAAGCCAAGGAAGTTGGACTTGCCGCTATCTGTGCTTGTGGGCTGTACAACGATCAAATTATTCAGATCGACCATCTCTTTAGCGATGCCGCTCAAACGACCAATATTCTGGAGACCTGTATGCGCGAATGGAATCATTTCTGTCCCTTGATCTTGTATAGTCTGAAGGTAATCGCCGATACTTTGTTCATGATTCAAACTCACTCGGACTGGCACGGTTGTCAAGGTAGGCCCAAGCATTTGCGCAATGCCACCTACATCAGCATCGCGACCAGAGAGTGTCGCTCCAAAGACAACATCGCTTGAGTCAGAATATCGCGCGATGAGCATAGCCCACGCGGCTCGGAGAATTGTCGACTGTGTGATGTCCGAGCCGTCGTTTGGTAGTACTTGTATCGAATAGCGCTGCAGCTGATCTGGTCGAGGTTGGTAATTGCTACTTGGTTGCTGCGGAAAGCTTGTTGATTGTCCTTTCAGTTGATCCTGCCAGTAGCTGTGCGAAGCTTCAGTGTCTGTCTGTGCCAAAAAATTAATAAAGTGATTGAAAGGTGACGCATCCGGGAGAATTTGCTGCTCATAATATCTGGACAGTTGGTCAAAGAGTAATCCGACACTGTACCCATCATACACTGCGTGGTGAGCAGTCCAGATAAAGTGACAGTCACTAGTGATAGCTAGGCGATTCAAAGGTGCCCCATGAATGATAGCCATTTTCATATCAACATCAAGATATTCATCGAGGGAAGTGGCGCTTTGCCACGGAATTCTCTCCCGAAGGACAACCTGATAACAACCCCCAGATTCGGAGTTGATGATTCTGGTGCGGAGGATTGGATGTGCTTCTATGACCTTCCCCCACGCCTCCTTGAAGCGATCTATTGCAAGAGTTGCCGGTATACGGTAGACCATCTGAGACAAATATGCCCCTTGCTGTCGAACAGATATTGACATTAGACCTTCCTGCAGCGGCGTGCAAGGGTATATATCCTCAATCTGCTCCGGCTGAACATCGCATTGCGCCGCTGCTTCGTACAGCAAGCTTTTCAGACCGGCACTACTATCCGGAATTAGCGTGAAAGGCTCTATGTCTGCATATTTGTGGGAATCCTTCGAGTATGCGATTACTTCAGCCATATTGCATAGTTTAGGGTAGCGGAAGATATCAGCAACATTAAGTGAGATACCCTTCGCCTGAGCTTTGGAAATCATCCGCATGGCAATGACTGAATCGCCTCCCAGACGGAAAAAGCTGTCATCAAGTCCTATCGAGGCTTTGTCAACACCAAGAACATCCGACCAAAGTTCTTGGAGAGTTCTTTCTGTCTCGTTAGACGGCGCTCGCTTTACAGTGTTTCCGAGAGAGTAATCCATCATTTCTGCCTCTGAAAGCTCGTTTGCAATCTGCCGCAATCTCTTACGATCGAGTTTCCCGGCTGCATTGAGAGGGGTGTTTCCCAGAGTAATGTAGATTGACGGTACCATATGCAGAGGTAAGACTTGAGAAAGAGCTACTTGTAGTTGCAGCAATTCTGAACGACGCGAGTTCGACAGCGGTATTAAAAACTCGGCGTTTCTAGAGACCGGACTCCTTGTATCATCATCGCTATCAAGGCATAGGAAGACCGCCAACGTCTCATTGTCTGATCCCGCCCGCTCTACCACCTCAACTGCCACATTCTGAGACCGAATTAGATGAGCTTTAACATGGTGTTCAATCTCACCCAATTCAACTCGTTGACCATGAATCTTCACTTGGGTGTCCTTTCGGCCAGCATAAGTCATAGTACCATCTGGATTATATCGTACCAGGTCTCCTGTCTTGTACAGCCTACAGGTCTCTATGGTATAGTCAAATGGTAGCCACGGAGGATTTTCTATGAATGACGCCTTTGTCTTCTCTGGGTCTTTGAGATAGCCTCGTGCTAGGATTGGTCCTAGGACGAGAAGTTCCCCGACAGCTCCAACAGGAGTGAGCCTCTCGTCATTGTCTGGATCCACGATCCATGATGTTGATCCAACAGCGCGTCCAATATAACCAGTAGCATGATTGTTTTGTTCCAAAATGCCAAAAGCAGAACACATGGAGCACTCTGTTGGTCCATATCCGGAAATCAGATCCACCTTTTGAGCCCATTCTGCGATGTTATCCTCGCCAATAGCCTCTCCACCTAGAATAAGTGTCTTCAAAGTAGGCACAGCATCCGGTTGAATAAGTCGCGCGACTGTTGGGGTCATGAAGGCAATAGTGACTTCCATCTTCCTCATTGATGCTCCGATGTTGTTCAATCTCTCCTCATCTGATGGAACACATATGCATCCGCCCCAACAAAGTGCATTGAATATCTCAAACACCGATGCATCAAATGTGTAGGCACTGAACTGAAATACCCTTGATGTTGCAGAAAACCCCATTCCACAGCCGTGACTCTTTATACTGCTGCTGACAGCTCGATGTTCTAAGACGACGCCCTTCGGCTTGCCAGTGCTGCCAGACGTAAACAAGACGTACATAGCATTTGACGGATTCACACGGAGATTCTTATCCTCTTTGCTTGACGGAAGGTTCCTGATCGCAGGCTCCGACACGATCACTTGCTTTACAATAGACGTGAAGCGGTCCGAGAATTTGGCAGACACCAGCATGACCACAGCATCTACCTGCTCAATCGTATAGTGTAGTTGGGTGTCTGGCAACGATGGATTCAATGGAACAAATGCTCCACCAGCCTTGATCACAGCCAGCATGGCAACTACTGCCCAGGCCGACTTCTCAAAACAAAGAGGAACCAGCTTCTCAGGACCCACTCCAAGTTGCCGAAGGTGATGGGCAAGGCAATCTGACAGGTCGTTAAGTTCGGTGTAACTAAAATTGCCATCCCAAGCATTGATAGCTGGCGCTTCTCCACACTTAGCGGCCTGCTCCTGAACAAGATCGTGAACGCACGCATTCATAGCCTTGGGTTGCGCATTGTTCCAGCCATACACCTGTGCCTTGTCCCTGGCGCCAAAAAGGTTGACCTCGCCAAAAGTTGCAGTATCGTTGTTTACAATTGTAGAAATTGCATGGCTAAGCATGCCTGCAATATTTGCGGCCTGATCATCTGCGATGACAAAGCTCGAATATCCCAAATGAACGTCGATATGTCCTTTTCGTAGGCCGATGTTCAAGACGACGTCATACTTCAAACTAAGTTAGCATTGTTGTAGTGATCTATCTTTGTTTCTTATTTACCTCTGTTGGATCCTGGTCAAATATCCGAGAAAGCGAGATGCTTGAGCCATTATTGTCTGGTTCTACTCTCTGTAATGAAATAGCGCTGTTAAACAGAGTTTTCCCACCAAGCCCTAGCTCGTGTTGAATCTCAGCTAATGAACAGTGTTGATATGGTATGCTCTGTAAGAATTCTTGTTGAACCTTTTGTACTAATGTTGCTACTTCCGTTGAAGATGTGATGTCCAATCGGCAGATGACCATGTTGATAAATGCTCCAACCGCATTTTCAATCCCGTCGATTGGGATATCCCTTCCAGAGACGAGATATCCAAAGCAGACTTGGTCAGAACTTGTGTAAGTTCGGAGAACCAACCCCCATGCTGCTTGAAAGATATTTGCAAAGGTCACGCCATTTCTCTCAGAGAACTCATACAAACTCCTTACTTCTAGATCCACTTTGATTGACTTATTATCAGCTGGGTTGCCCTTCTTTCCAGGCAACCTTGGAAGAAGACACGGTCGGATATCTGCCAAGTACGACATCCAATACTGTATGGCTGCTTCAGTGGGTTGCTGCTGTAGGTAGGATATGTAATTGCTGTAAAGAGGACCGTTTCCAGCGGGCAACATCTCATCATATGCCAATGCCAGATCTCTGGCTATGATTGATACAGACATTCCATCTATCAATGCGTGGCTTATTTCAATTTTGCAGAAAATCTCCCCAGACAATGCTTCGCAAAGTGTAAGCCTATGAGGTGGTCGGGTCTCGTTGTAATTTAACGACGATTGACTCTTTAGTATCTCCATAGCTTCATCTTGATTTTGGCATTTGAGATGCAACGTTACTGCATCGTGTTTCTTGAGTACGACTTGATCAAAAATGCCGTTTGGTGAGACGGACTTGATGAAGACTGTTCGCAATAAGGGGTGGCGGTCCACAACGCGTTGCCAAGCTGATTTGATTCGTTCTACATCAACGTCGAGTGACTCATGTAAAACAATCTTAGATACCTGTTGGACCTCATACAATCCAGGCAATCTGACCTGACTCAGGAGAATACCTTGCTGCATTGGAGAGCATGGATAAATGTCCTCGATCTCCTCAAAGCTTGAGAGACCTATTTTCCTTATTCGATCACCCTCCAGAGTTTCCAGACCCTCCTTTGTCATCCCAAGTAATGGAAAATCGCTCAGAGTATATTCCACGCTTGTTATTTTTATCTTTTGGAGTATTTCCTCCAGTGTCGCCTGCGAGGCCCGTATCCAAGCCTGAATAAGGTCTTGGTGCTTCATGTATCGATTATAGGCGAATGATACTTTGACGATGTCATTGGCGACAGTCACATCGATCTCAAATAATGCCAAGCGCTTCATATTCTTCCCAATATCTGATAGTACCAAATCTGCAGTAACGGGTTCGAGTTGGAAGAGCGCATCCTCTCGTTCTAATTGTTGCTGACGACCAGTATAGTTAAACAAGACCTCCATCTGTCCATGCCCATTAAATTTGTCAATACCACTCGAACCTAAGAAGCGTGATGCGAAGTATGAGTGATGATTTCCAGGGATGCGGCGGAGAATATCCTTGGTCTGCTTGAGCGTGTCCAATACATCGCGGGAATCGTTCCGGGGGACGTTTAGAGGACTCATTGTTGTGAACCATCCTACTGTTCGTGACAGATCAATTGCCGGGTCCCAAGGTTTCCTGCCGTGATCCTCGATAAAGAATGTTGGGGAAGAGCGGTGGACGAATATATGATTGAATGAGTGAAACAACGCGGAAAGAATGATCTCTGATGGCTCGGTATGGAATGCGTCGTTACCTTCGCCCAACAGAATCGTCATGCTTGCCGGATCAAGGCAAAAGTATTTTTCAACGCGATCCGCCTGTACATTTCCATCGCTTGTTATTCCCCAGTAGACCCAGTCTATAGGCGTAACATCAATAGAAAGGACGGCCTGGAGTTCGGCTTCCTGCAAGGTATGTTTCGCTTGCAGTTCACACCACGTATGAAATGGAACCGGCTTTTCCAAGCATAGAGCGCCTGTCTCGAGATAAAGCTCAAGATCTTGTAGAATAATACGCCACGAGACAAGATCCACTACTAGGTGATGTGCGACTAGAAAAATGAATTGATCGTCGTTTTGAGTGAACATGTCAACTGCAAACACTGGCCCGTCCTTGATGTTCAGAGACTTCTGGGACGCTTGGGCAATCGACACGCTCTGCGCTCGATCAGCTACTTTGTGTACATTGAATCTATAGACTCCCGGTGCTGTGTCACGCAGAACAAGCTGGGTCCAATGTCCCCTTTGATCCTGATGGAAACGCGCACGTAACATCGAGTGGTGCAAAACAATGTTTTGAACGGCCCGAGATACATTTTCAGGATCCACAGGTCTTGTTAGATGCAAGAAAAAGCTCTGGTTAAAATGATGCCCATTGGGTTCATCCGTGTCATGCGGGACTACCTGATCGAAGTAAAGTTGTTGAATTGGGGATGGATCGAATGGCACATCGAACTCTTCGTTTCTAGTGAAGAATGTCTTCTCCGACACTGTTGCGCGTAAGGCCAATTGAGAGACGGTCTTGCTTTGCAGGATATCCTGCACATGGATGTTAATTTTCTCAGCTCTGCAAGCTGACACGATCTGCATGGCCGTAATCGAATCACCTCCCAGGCTAAAGAAGGACCGATCCAAGTTGATTTTCCCAGCGGGAACGTTCAGCACGTGGGCCCATATAGCCTGTAGTCGTTTCTCTATCTCTGTCGCGTGCTCTATTGACAAGGTCTCTAAATTAAGGCCCATTATGTCGTCATATACCTCTTCACTCATATGCTCAGTCCACTGACTGATCTTTGAGCGATCGATCTTTCCTGCCGTGTTGAAAGGAATCGCTTCTAGGAGAACCCACACACTTGGCACCATATACTTGGGAAGTTGAGATTCTAAGCCATCTCGTAATTTCGACAACCTATCAGCCATTGCCTGCCTTTGAGACTTGCTTACGACTTGCAATTCGCTTCTCTTCCCCCCAGTCCGGGCATGTTCTTTCAAAGTTAGCACAGCAACCAATCGCTGCTTGCAAGGACCATCCTTTGGGGCTAACACCATCGAATGCTCAACTAAGCCTTGATTTGCAAGAATCTGCTCGATCTCGCCTAATTCTATGCGTTGTCCACGAATTTTAACCTGGGTGTCTTTTCGCCCAACATAACTGATAATACCGTCAGCATTATACCGTACCAAATCACCAGTCTTGTACAATCGCTGAGGTGATCCGCCAAAAGTCAATGGCAGCCACGGGGGGTTGGTAATGAATGAAAGCTTTGTCTTTTCCTCATCTCCCAGATAGCCCCTGGCTAGGATCGCGCCATGGATAAGAAGCTCTCCCACGCAACCCACAGGAACGAGCCGATTGTGATCTTCACGGTCCACAATCCAAGAAAGAGATCCCACCGCTCTACCTATGCTGTTTCGATACTGCCGCGGCCAGCTCAATGGTCCCATTACACAAAAAATAGAGCACTCGGTGGGTCCAAATCCGTTCATGAGATGCAATTTGTTCCCCCATACTCTGATATGGTCATCGCCTACTGGTTCACCTCCAAGAGAGAGTGTTTTCAGGCTGGGAACATCATTTGGACCAATCAACTGAACAACAGATGGGGTCAAGAATGAAATGTTGACCCCCATTCGATTAATCGCGCCCGCAATGTTTCCCGTTCTTTCTGCCTCAGACGGGACACAAACGCAGCCGCCAAGGAAGAGGGTTGTGAAAATGTCAAGAATACAAGCGTCGAATGTGTATGAGCTGAATTGGAGAGTACGTGAATTAGAGTTGAATCCCATGGCCGGACCGTGATGGGCAATGCTGGTGCTTACAGCTGCATGCTCCAAGGCGACTGCTTTTGGTTTGCCTGTGCTACCAGAAGTAAACATAACATAAGCGAGATTTTTTGGTGTGACTCCGGAAACAATCTTCGAAGCAACTGTCGGCAGATATCGAATGGTATCACCGGAGACGATGAAGACCTTTTCCAAGACCTCCGCAAACCGATCGTGGAATTTGGCAGATGTTAATAATATTTTGGCGCCAACGTCTTTGATTCGATTTGTAAGTGCAATGTCTGGATAGGACGGATCTAGCGGAACAAATGCGCCTCCAGTTTTGTTAACTGCAAGCATCGCTACA
>Ga0335074_10001577_pt1 | contig 30920 bp, 18 predicted proteins | sample Lox_Sample_23_FD_206715 | JGI IMG/M metagenome (GOLD analysis project Ga0335074, IMG submission 206715) | Soil microbial communities from Loxahatchee National Wildlife Refuge, Florida, United States - Lox_Sample_2.3 | ecosystem: Environmental > Terrestrial > Soil > Wetlands | place: USA... | reverse complement strand
CGATTGCCGCATTCCATGAATTGCACCAACAGAGATACGGATTTGCCGATGAAGCGCGGCCGATGGAGATTGTGAACGTGCGCCTGCGCATGACGGCCGCAGGCGAGCCATACGATCCGGTGAAGCACGAGTTAAGGCCCGGTGACGGCACGGCTGCGTGTTATGGCGAGCGCGAAGTGTGGTTTGAGTGCGGATGGCAGACAACCCGCTTCTACAAGCGCGATCTGCTGGCGCCCGGTGACGCGATCGCGGGGCCGGCGATGATTACCGAATACACTTCGGCGACGCTGGTGCCTCCGGGCGCCACCGCGGCGGTTGATGCATTGGCGAACATTGTGATCGACGTGGGCAGCGCGAACGCCAGGGAGGCTGAATCATGAGCACGCCGAAATCGCCAGGGCCGATCGAGCTTTCAATCTTTCACTGCGCTGCGCATTCCATCGCCGAGGAGATGGGCGCGGTGCTCAAACGGACCGCGCTTTCGCCGAATATCAAGGAGCGGCGCGATTACTCGTGCGCGATCTTTGACGCGCAGGCGCGGGTGATCGCCATGGGCGACCACATGCCGGTGCACCTCGGCTCCATGCCGATGAGCGTGCAGGCGGCGATTGCAGCAATCGATTTTGCGCCGGGAGATGTGGCGATTCTGAACGATCCTTACGCAGGCGGAACTCACCTGCCCGACATCACGATGGTGCTGCCGGTGTTTGTTGCCGGACACGCGCGGCCCGCGTTTTATGTAGCCAATCGCGCGCATCATGCCGATGTCGGCGGGCGGTACGCAGGATCGATGGGTCCGGCAACGAGCATCTTTGAAGAGGGGATTTGCATTCCACCCGCGCTGATTGTGCGGTGCGGAGCGATCGATCACGATCTGCTTAAGACGATTCTCGCGAGCGTGCGCACTCCGGAGGAGCGGCGCGGCGATCTTGATGCGCAGATCGGGGCATGCCGCGCGGGCGAGGGGCGCATGCTGCAACTGGCTACGAAGTATGGCATGGCGCAATTGGATCTTCTGGTTGAGGGGCTGCTCGATTATGCGGAGCGATTGGTGCGGGCCGAATTGCGAGCGCTGCCGGAGGGCGAGTTCACGGCAGAAGACTGGATGGACTCGGATGGCGTGAGCGATGAGCCGCTGAAGATTGCCGTGCGCTTGCGCACCGATCCCAGGGCGGGTGCGATGGAGGTTGATTTTGCGGGATCATCGCCGCAGGTTGCGGGCAGCGTGAATGCGGTCCGCGCGATTACTCTCTCGGCGTGTTTCTACGTGTTGCGCTGCCTGCTGGGCGAAGACGCGCCTGCGGCCGAGGGCATTTTGCGTCCGCTCACACTGCACACGCCGAAGGGTTCGATTGTGGACGCGGCGCCGCCGGCTGCAGTTGCGGGCGCGAATGTCGAGACCTCGCAGCGGATCGTGGATGTGCTGATGCGTGCCTTGGCGAAGGCCGCGCCCCAGCGCGTTCCCGCAGCGAGCGCGGGCACGATGAGCAACCTGGCGATTGGCGGCGTCGACACGCGTCCTGGCCCACGCAATGGCGAGGCATACACCTATTACGAAACTGCGGCGGGTGGTATGGGCGCGCGGCCGGGGATGGATGGGATCAGCGGCGTGCAGACGCATATGACCAACTCGCTCAACACGCCGATTGAGGCGCTCGAGTACGCGTATCCGTTCCGGGCGCGGCGGTATGCATATCGTTATGGCTCGGGCGGCGATGGAGAGTTTCGCGGGGGCGATGGATTGGTGCGCGAGATTGAATTGCTGGCGGATGCGGAGATGACGCTGCTGGCCGAGCGCAGGCGATTCAGGCCTTATGGATTGGCGGGCGGCGCAGACGGCGCGGCGGGACGGGCGTTTGTGACGCGAGCTTCAACGGGAGAGACGGAAGAGTTGCCGGGAAAGTGCAGCCGGCGGTTGAAGAAGGGCGACGTGCTGCGGATCGAGACGCCGGGCGGGGGTGGCTGGGGTGAGCGTTAGCGGGCTGAGGTTTGTGGTCTCCCACCCTTTGGGCAAAGAACGCCCAAAGGATGGGGCACCCCAGCAAGCTGGCGGGTTGAAGTCCTCCCAGGTCTCAAGATCGAGACCTGGGGCACCCTCGTTTTGTGGCTGGTTCGCGTCCATGACTTTGGGGCACACGGCAGTTCCAGCAGGAATCTCGGCGAGTAACAGCGGCGCGGCTGCGGATCGTTGATAATGGATGCAATATATAGGGCCGCCTACGGCGGACTCGGGCTTCAATCGCAATGCTCTTAAATGTTCTGTCCGACTTACTTCCTGTCTTGGAATGAATTCAGCAGTTAAAGCAGGAATGCCATGCATCTATGGACGGAATTTGAAGGCGCCACTATCGATAGCGCCTTTGCTCTCACAAAATTGCTGCAAACCGAAGGGCGCAGCGCATTTTTTTCCACCTTCAACGCGAGCGGCGAGCCCGTCCTGATTCGTATTATCGAATGCCACTTTGACGAGGACGAGATCCTGGCGCGATGGCGCGGGGTTCAGGCGCTGGGCCATCCCAACTTCCTTCGCATCGACAGCTTCGGCCAGTTCCTGGTGGAGGGCGACGACAACGTCATCGCAGTTTACGTGGTGTTTGAGCGTGTCGACGCCAACCTGGGCGACGTGCTGGAACGGGGACACCTCTCCACTGCCGACGCCGCCCAGATCGGTCTGAGTGTCTGTTCGGCTCTTGAAACTCTGCACGCCAACGGATTCGTCCACGAGCACATCGAGACGCGGAACATCTACGCGGTGGGTGACACCGTAAAGCTGCGCAGCGACTGCATTCGCGAAAGTCCTGAAGGCGAGGCAGGTGTGGAGGCGCGCCGGCGCGATGTCCGGGCTCTCGCGGTTGTGCTCATGCAGGTGCTGTTCGGCACACCCGGTAGCGCGGCGGCGGCGTACCAGCCTTCGCTGCCGGCACCATTCGATGACATTGTCCGCAACGGCATGGACGGAAGCTGGGAACTCGCCGAGATCAAAGCAGCGCTTGGCCGGTGCGATCTTCCCAATGCCAAGGCGCAGAGGACCAAGTCACCCGATCGCCCTCTCACGACGGCCGCGCCTTCGGCGACGCAAGCCGCTTCTATGGCGGCTTCGGCCAGCAACGGCCACTTCGCCGCTGGGACATCCTCATCCGAGCGGGCCGCCAAACGCGAGCCGCAGGCCGAACGATTCGCGTTACCTGCATCGAACTCTGCAAACCAGGCCGGCCTTCCGCGGCAGAAGCCGAAGCCGTTGGAATTGCCGGTCATTTTCGGTATTTCGGAGCACGAATTGCGTAGCTGGGCGACGGCTGTGGCCCTGCTCCTCGGTGTCGTGCTCATCGGCTGGATCTTCCTGCACTACTGGTTCGGTCATGGCGCCGGTGCTGCTGCGCCAGCTGCCACGCAGCCTGCGGCCACAGGCACGCCTGCTGCCGGGACAGCGTCTGCCGCAAGCTCTTCCCGCGTTGCGCCCACGCCCAATGCCCGCTCACAATCCAGGAAGGAGTGGCGCGTCGTGGCCTTCACTTACAATCGCCAGGATCAGGCGCAGAAGAAGGCATCGTCGTTGGCGCACCGGTATCCCACTCTTTCGCCCACCGTGTTCTCGCCCACCGGCAGGGCGCCATGGCTGGTCACCATCGGCGGCACTCTTGAGCGCGATGCTGCGTATGCATTGGCACGCAGAGCGCGCAGCCTGGGCCTGCCGGGCGATACGTACGCGCAGAACTACAATGTGCGCTGAACGTTGTGCTGCGTTAGCGGTTGAGATAATTAGCAAGTTAGCGAGTTAGCGAGTTAGCGAGTTAGCGAGTTAGCAAGTCAGCAAGTTAGCAAGTTAGCGAGTTAGCAAGTTAGCGGGTTGGCAAGTTAGCAAGTTAGCAAGTTAGCAAGTTAGCAAGTTAGCGAGTTAGCAAGTTAGCAAGTTAGCGAGTTGGCAAGTTAGCGAGTTGGCGAGTTGGCGAGTTGGCGAGTTGGCGAGTTAGCAAGTTAGCGTGTTAGCAAGTTAGCGAGTTAGCGAGTTAGCGAGTTGGCGATCACGACACTGGTACTGGTGGTTTGATTCCTGATACCGCGAAGACCGCTAAACCTGCTGGCGCTGCTACTTTTTCTGCACCAGCGGCAGGCCGGGAATGTTGAGGCGTACGCGGTAGATGCTGGTCGAGGCGGCGATGTAGAGGGTTTTGCGATCGGCGCCGCCGAAGGTGAGGTTGCCTACGCGCTCGGGAATGAGGAGTGTGGCGATGGGCTTGCCGGCGGGCGAAAAGATCCACACGCCGCCCGGACCGGCGCTGTAGATGTTGCCCTCGACGTCGACCTTCATGCCGTCGGGAGCGCCGGGGCGAGGGTCACTGGTGGCGTCGTAAAAAAGCTTGGGATCCTTGATGGTGCCGTCGGGATTGACGGTGTAGCGCATCCAGATTTTCTTAGGCTCGCTGTTGTTCACGTAGAGGAATTTCTCGCCGGGCGAGAAGGCGATGCCGTTGGGGCGGGGCAGGTCGCTGATCAAGAGTTGCAGCGAGGCGTTGTCAGGGGGTGCGCCGGGCTGGTGCGCGAGCGCGTTGGGGATGCGATAGACGCCGTTGACGGTGAGCTGCTTGAGCGGGTCGTGGTCGCCCTGGGTGGGCAGGCCGTAGGGTGGATCGGTGAAGTAAAGCGAACCGTCGGAGCTGTAAACGAGGTCGTTGGGGCTGTTGAGGCGCTTACCTTGATAGGAGTCGACGAGGACTGTGGGCGGCTGCGCAGGGTTGAAGGACTCGAAGCGCAGCACGTCGCGCTGGGCGTGGCCGGCGACAGTCAGGCGGCCCTTGACGTCGAGGGTCATGCCGTTGGTGCCGGGCTCGCGGCCGCCGTAGGGCGTTGAACCTTTGTAGCCGCTGGGCTGCAGCCAGATGCTTACGCCCTTGCCGGGGGTGTATTTGCGGATGCTGTTCGACGGGATCTCAGCGAAGTAGAGGCTGTCGCCGACCCAGACCGGTCCTTCGGTCCAGGTGAAGCCGGTGGCCACGCGCTCAAGCGTAGCCGCGGCGGGGATGATGTGGCCGGCGGCGGCGTCGAGGCGATCGAACTTGAGCTGCGTGGAGAGGACTTGGCTGGCGGGCACGGTGGGTGCGGCCGCTGCGACTCGCCTCGAATGGTATGCAAGCGTGCAGGCGATGGCGACGGCAGCGAAGGCGATCAATCGATAGTGGAGATGATTTTTCACTGAGTTTTCCCGATGTTGAAGGATGCGCGGCAATTCGAGCGCGGACCGGCGCATTCATCTTTGTTGCTGCGGCGATCGAGTGTCAAGGAAGGTGAGGCCGGAGGCAGGGCAATCGCATTTGGAATTGGAATCTTGCTGTCCAGTGGTTTTGAAAGGGCACGGCTTCAGCCGTGCCAAAAGAACCCCCCGAATCGACCGGGCTTTAGCCCCTGGGGGACGCATTATGCTGCACTCTGAAACCACCCCTCCGTGGCTGAAGCCAGAATCTTCCTCTTGCGCCTGATTCGGCACGGCTAAAGCCGTGCCCTTTCAAAACATAATCTTCCCGCATCTTGAAATGCGATTGCCCTGAGGCCGGAGGAGGAATTATTTTGCGGGGGGCGCTGCCGGGCTGGGGAGCCTGGCGTATTCGGTGTGGGCCTGTTTGAGGACGGGCAGATCGGGGTCGGCATCTTTCCAGGCGGCGAAGAAGCGCTCATATTCGGCGCGGCTTTCGGGAGTTTTGTTCTGGCGCGACCAGGCCCGCGCCATGCCGAGATGGGCCAGGGAGTAGAGCGGCGAAAGCGGATCGATGCCCTGGTTAGAGAGGATCTTGTGGTACTCGGTGAGCGCCATGTCGGGGCGATTGGCCGCCATCCAGGCTTCGGCGCGCTCGCTGGGCACGGTGTAGCTGGCCATTTCGAAAGGGACGGCGGTTTCAAGCGCGGCGACGGCCTCGAGAGGGTTGCCGCGGGCCATGGCAAGCCGGGCGCGGACCAGGGGCAGATCGACGTTGGCCATGAGCGTACCGGGATGCGTGTCGGGACCGTGGGCGGCGATGAATTTGTTGGCGGCGGAGAGATCGCCGAGCTGGGCCTCGACCATGGCCAGATCGGGTGAATTCTGATCGTTGTTGCGGGTGATGGCCAGCGTGGTGCGGGCGGCTGCCGGCAGGCCAAAGGCCGTCTCGACCGAGGCCTGGTAAACCAGGATGTCGCTGGCAGCCTCTTCGAGGTTTTCGCGTTGGGCAGCCTCCCACGAGGTATGGAAGAGTTGCTCGGCCTGGCGATGTTTGCCGGCGCCTTCGGCGGCTACACCTTCAAGAAAGTAAAAGTACCATCCGTACCATCCGTTGGTGTGCGCGGCGGCCCAGCGGGTCTCCTGCGCCAGGGCGTTGGAGTCGTGGCTCATGGCAGCAATTTCGTAGAGCGTGGCGTGCAGGCCCGATGAGTCTTTGCCGAGGCGGATGGCCTGCTGGCCCACGGATCGGGCCTCGTCGAAGCGATTGGCGCGCGTGAGAGCGCGGGCCAGGACGCTCGAGTTGATGGCGCGATTGGGTTCGAGCTTGAGAGCCTGCTGGCCGGCGGCAATGGCCGGCCCATACTGTCCGATCTGCGTGTAGTCGTTGGCGAGGTCAACCCAGGGCACCCAGTCGTTGGGATAGGTTTCAGTCCACTGGCGATAGGTGTTGATGCCGTGCTCCATGTCCTGCTGGCCCTCGGAGTAGTAGTGAGCCTCGAGAATCAGTTTTTCCTTGGCGCTCACCTTGCCGCTCAGATCGAAGGCTTTTTTGTAAAACTGCGAAGCAAGGTAGGGCTCACTCAGGTTGTAGTACTCGCTGGCCATGGCGCCGTAGGCCATGGCGAAGCTGGGGTCGAGCTCGACGGCGCGCTGGTAGAAGGGGATCACTTCGGTTTCGTTTTTGCCCTGCGCATCCATCGACTGGCCGATGGAGTAGGAGCGAAGCGCATCGAGCGAGGCGGTGGTGGCCTGCATGATGGGCACCTGGTAGCTCTCAAGGGAGCGGGGAGATTCACCCAGGCCACGGCGCACTTTGTCGGCTACAGTGTCGAGAGCGGCCAGCACCTTTTCCTTGGCGCCAACCTCGGCTTTTGCGCCGGCGATCTGGCTGCCGCTGCTGCAATCGGTAGCCTCGACCGTGAGCAGGTATTCGCGGCCGACGGGGAGAATGGCGCCGGTGAGCATGACCTGCCGGTTGGAGCGGACACAAATTTCGCGTGCAACGTCGGGGGTAATGGCCGATCCCTGGGCGCGGCCCATGAGCTGCAACGAGTTGGCCGCCTCGCGCTCGCTCATCACGTCGATGTAGGGCGACTGTTCGAGGTCGATCTCGAGGGCCTGCTTGAGGGTGTGGTCGAAGGTGGCGTCGCCGGTGGAGTTCTGAAAATCCGCGACGATCACCTTGCGAAGCTCGGGCGGGTGGGTGAAGTGTTTCCAAGTGGCGAAGCCCCAGTAGCCGGTGAGCGCGGCGGCAGACAGCACGACGGCTGCCGCGGTGACCTTTACCCAGAGCGGGACGCCGTAAACTGCCATGCGAAGCGCGGATGCAGCCCGGTCCGCGGGCTGAACTTCGCCCGGCGCGAAGGCAGCGGTGTCGGAGGGTGAAGGTGTGAGCGGTGCGCTGGCGGATGCGACTTCTGCCGTGAACTGGTAGCCGCGACCGGGGATGGTGACGACGAATCCGGAACGGTCGCCGAGCGCTTTGCGCAGCAGCGAGATGTGCTGGGTGAGATTGTTTTCTTCGACAAACGACTCGGGCCAGGCGGTCTTGAGGAGCTCTTCTTTTGAGACTACGCGGCCGGGATTTTCGACGAGATAGGAAAGGACCTCGAAGGTCTTTGGGAGCAGGGAAACCGGCTGTCCATTGCGCAACAGGGTGCGCCGGGACCGGCTCAATTCGAATTCGTCGAATCGATAGGCGTCATGGAGAACAGGAGACATTGCGCGCCTTCGCTTTTTACGAATGTATTGGGGCCCGGATACGGAGTTGAGTTGTCCCGAAGGTGATTAAGCCAGTTGGGCGCAGAGTTCAGCAGAAACTGGATTTGCCGAACGCTGCGATGCAGATGAAACAGATGACTATACCATCAATGATGGACCGTAGTTTACCAATTGTGCAAGGGGGAAGAGTCATAAGCTCAAGCTTACGTGCGCCCGCGTCGTGCAATGCGAACGGGCCTCGAAAATCCCGCCTGAACCGCATACAATGCAGAGTGGCGATGGCTAAGAATAAAGACAAGACGTTTGAGGTAGCGTGCCCTGACTGCGGGGCGATGCTGAAGATCGATGCGCAGACGGGATTGTTGGTGAGCCATGTTTCGGCGCCGCGCAAACGGATGTTTGAGGACCTGGAGACCGCGGCCAAGGCGATGCGGGAGCGGGATGAGCGCACGGAGTCGATCTTCCGCCAGAGCGTGGACGCCGAGAAGAACAAGGCCGACCTGCTGGAAAAGAAGTTTGCCGATGCGCTGCGCAAAGCCAAAGACGCGCCGGATGTGAAGCCGCTGAGGGAGTTCGACCTGGACTAGGGCGGCGTTTGACGGGCGCGCTCGTCCGGGCGGATTCCGCGCCGGTTGCATAAGAGCGACTATCGCGCGGTGGAAATCGTGCTCTGTTGCCAACCAGAATGAGCGATACTCTATTCACCGTTCCCGGCGCGCACGTGTGAGCCGCGTGCGGAAACGTAAGGAGAAACAATGGTGGTTGTTCAGCTCTCAAATTCAGTCAACGATCCCGAACTGGCTCCGGCCACAAGCGAAAGTGGGTGCAGCGAGTGCGGAGACTGGCTGCTTTACGCGGCGGCGGGGACGCTGGCGGCAGGCAGCGTGCTGCTGGTAACGGGCAACCGCAAAGCGGGACTGGCGGTAGCTGCCACCGGAGCAGCGCTGGCCATGCTTGATCAGCAGGAGACGGTGAAGGCCTACTGGGATGCAATGCCCGGCTATCTGACCGAGATCCAGACCATTCTTGCCCGCATCCAGAGCACAGCCGAAGAGATTGCGGCGCAAGGGGCAAAGCTGCGCGAGGCGTTGGGGAAGTAAGAATCGGCGGGGTCCGTACGAATGCACGATAGGGGCCCAGGCCTAAAGGCCGGACATTATTTTGCGGCAATTCAGGGGCCTGAAGGCCCCTGCTCCCTCCGTAAGTGTTCTGACGCGGTTTTCAGGGGCCTGAGGGCTCGTGCTCTCTTCCTAAGTGTTCTGACGCGGTTTTCAGGGGCCTGAGGGCTCGTGCTCTCTTCCTAAGTGTTCTGACGCGGTTTTCAGGGGCCTGAGGGCTCGTGCTCTCTTCCTAAGTGTTCTGACGCGGTTTTCAGGGGCCTGGAGGCTCGTGCTCCCTTCCTAAGTGTTCTGACGCGGTTTTCAGGGGCCTGAAGGCCCCTGCTCCCGTCGTTCACTCCAGTCCCAGCTGGCGGCGGCCGGCTTGGCTGATGCGATGCGGAGTCCATTTCGGATCCCACACCAGATTCAATTCCACTTTTGAAATGTCCGGAATGCCGGCCAGGCGGTTGTTTACCTGCTCCAGGATCAGTCCGCTGGCGGGGCAGTGCGCGGTGGTAAGCGTCAGCGTGATTTTGACCCACTGGCGCGGCCATGCCGGAGTGGAGTCGGGGTCGGGACCAGTTTCAATTCCGTAGATAAGGCCCAGGTCGACGAGGTTCAGCTTGACCTCGGGATCGAAGCAGTCGCGGAGGGCGGTGAGGATTTGGTCTTCAGTCAGCATGCAGGCGCAGATTTTGTTTTAGCAGACGAGGCATTACCAGCCAGACTAGTTCACCGTCAGGGTGAACATGGTGCTATGTGAGAGAGAGCCTGATGTGCCGGTGACGGTGACTGTCGAGGTGGGGTTACCTGATTGCAGAAGTGAGGCTGAGCAACCGGTGAAAGTGCCCAACGCGGCCACGCAGAGCGCGAGCAGCAGCATCTGCGGCCACCGCCGCTTCTTCGACCCAACGAAACACACAGCGAGGACCGACCCTGGAATGAGCGGGCCGAGCGGGAAGTGATCGGCGGACCGGGCTGCGGTGCTTGCGGAATCAGACACCGCCAGCGTGTAGAACATGACGTTGGGAGGGGTAGGCAAGTCTTCGAGAGCGAAGCTGCACGAGGCGCCCGTCGGCAAGCCGGAGCACGTGAATGCGATGTTCGGATTGAGGCCTCCCACTGTCTGCACGGTTAACCTGGAAGTGGTGCTGCTTCCCGGTTGAACCGTGAGGGATGTGGGGTTGAGAGCGAAGCTGAAGTTGGCCGGTATGGTGTAGGTTGCGCTGGCGACCGCACTTTGGATCTGATTGGGGGCCGTGGCGATGGCCTGGATGGTTTCCGTCACAAACACGACGATCGGTCCAGTGAAATGAGTCGAGCTTGTGGTGGGGGTGGTTCCGTCAGCGGTGTAGTAGATGGCCGCGCCGGAGGTCGCGTCGCTGATGGTTACCGACTGCGCGGATGTGTAGGTGCCGGCTGCGGGAGAGAAGACCGGAGTCGCAGTGGTTGCGGGCGGAACGGCGGAAGCCGGTTGATATCTCCACAGGTCGTTCTCATAGCCGTAGACTCCGGCCGAATCGATTCCGGCGCCACCCCACAACCAGAGATTGCCATGCTTGTCGGTCCAGCTTGCCGATCCGTTTCTGATTCCCGGCACGTTGCCCGACGACGGTGCCCCCAATGTGCCGTATACCCCGTTGACGGAACCCACGGAAACGTTGCTGCTCCCGTTCATCCAGGTCCATTCGTTTGTGGTTGGGTTGAATTCCCACAAATCGTTCAGATAGGTCCAGTCCGAGTTGGAGTCGAAACCGTCACCGCCGAACAGCCAGAGATTGCCGCTGTTGTCGACCCAACTCGAGGCCAGATAGCGGCTTCCGGGAATGTTCGCAGCAGACGGCTGGCCACGGGTTCCATAGACTCCCGGCTCGTGGCAGTACTTCTGGGGATAATCGGCACAATTGAAGGTGCTGCTGCCGCCCATCCAGGCCCACTCGCCGGTGGTGGGGTCGTACTCCCAAAGGTCGTTGAGAACTCCCTCCAGGGTTCCGGTGGAGTCGTCGCCCTGGCCGCCGAAGAGCCACAGGTTTCCGCCGGCATCAACCCACGTAGCATCCTGCCAGCGGGTACCGGGGAAGTTCGCCGGCGCGGGCGTTCCCAGGGTGCCGTAGATTCCTGCAACTCTGCCGTCAATCCCGAAGTTGGGGCTGCCGCCCACCCAGGTCCACTCGCTGACCGAAGGGCTGTACTTCCAGAGTTCGTTTGCAACCGCGGCATCGCCGCCGGGAGTTTCTCCCCATCCCGCGAACAACCAGAAATTGCCGCTGCGATCGGTCCAGTTGGTGCCCAGCCATAGGCTTCCCGGGGTGTTTTCGGCCGCAGGGCTGCCCTCTGTTCCAGGCACCGGAGGAACGCCTGAGTAACAGCCGTCGCAATTCATGTCCAATGGAACAGTGCTGTCCCCGGCTATCCATGTCCACTGGCCGGTTGTAGTGTCGAATTCCCATAGATCGTCGAGCTGGACAAGGTTCCCGGCCGCGTCAAAGCCGAGCCCTCCGTAGAGCCAGAGATTGCCGCTGGCGTCTGTCCAACTCTGTGCGCTTTCGCGTGCACCGGGGGAATTCGCGGGTGACGGTGTGCCGAGTGTTCCGTAAACTCCAGGCTGGCCGCAATTCGCCAGAGTGGCAAGGACCGGGCAATTGCTGCCCACGCTGCTGTCGCCTGCCATCCACGTCCACTCGTTGGTGTCGGGATCGAAGACCCACAGGTCATTGAAGTAGTTCAATCCGGTAGTAAATGTGGACCCGCCAAAGAGCCAGAAGCGGCCGTCATTGCCCGTCCAGGTCACCTCATACACGCGAGTGGGAGGGATGTTCGCAGGTGCGGGCGTGCCTTTGGTGCCGTAAACGCCGGGCCAGACTCCGAATTCGCCGGAGACGGTGCTGCTGCCGCCCATCCAGGTCCATTGGTTGGTGGCGGATGTCTGTGCTGGTGCGGGCAGCGCGGAGATGGCGGTTGAGAGCGCAAAAGCAAGCAGCGCTCGCAACGGCAAACGAACTTGAAACATTGGCCGCTCCTTCAGCCCGACTGTCCTGGCAGGTTTGAACTTATGGCTTCTAAGTAGTGTCTGACGAGTCGCGTTCTCAAAGGTCTCATATCAGGACATGGTTTAAAGCCTGGTGAAAAAGTCTGCCGGGCCGCTTGAAAGAAGGGCCCGCGGCTAAAGCCACACTCAATCAAGGGGCTTTATTCGGGAGGCTGAAGCCTCCCGCTCCCTCCAGCGGACGAAGAGCCGAATTTTACACGACGCTGATTACCCCTTTCAGAAACTCACTCGCCGCGGAAAAAGATGGCATTTACGCAGTCAACAACCAACATGAGTGAAGAGTCTGATTACTGATCACCGACCACTATCTTTCAGTTCTGCCGCTCGACTAAATAGCGTGCGACAGATTTGAGCCCTTCGGCGCGGTTGCCGTAGGGTGCGAGGGCGGCGAAGGCCTCGTCGATAAGCTGGGCGGCGTCGCGGCGGCTCTGGTCGATGCCAAAAACGGCTGGCCAGGTGGCTTTTTCGGTGGCCAGATCCTTGCCCGCGGTCTTGCCCAGGGTGGCCGAGTCAGCGGTCATGTCGAGCACGTCGTCGGCGATCTGGAAGGCGAGGCCGGCTTTGCGGCCGAAGCGGTCGAGGCGGGCAATGCCGTCATCATTGGCGCCGGCGTAGACGCCTCCGGCAACTACGCTGACGCGAATGAGCGCGCCAGTCTTGGCGCGATGGATGGCTTCGACGAGTTCGGGTGTGGGCTTGAGGTGCTCGCTCTCGAGGTCGAGCACCTGGCCGCCGATCATGCCTTCGACGGTGCCAACGGCGTTGGCGACGAGGCCGATGATTTTGACGGTCGCGGCAGGCGGGCAGTCGAGGTTGGCGAGCACTTGAAAGGCGCGGGTCTGCAGGGCGTCGCCAGCGAGGATGGCAATGGCCTCGCCGAAGACGACGTGGCAGGTGGGCTTGCCGCGGCGCAGGTCGTCGTTGTCGAGGGCCGGCAGATCGTCGTGGATGAGCGAGTAGGTGTGCAGCATTTCGAGCGCGGCGCCCAGCTTCTCGATGCCACGTGGCAGCGAGCCGGCGATAGCGACCGCGGCCTGATAGACGAGCAGCGGGCGCAGGCGCTTGCCACCGGCGAAGGTGGAGTGGCGCATGGCGCCGTGGATGGAAGCAGGTATGGTCTCAGCGCTGGGGATGAGCTCTTCAAGCGCGCGATCGGTGAGATCGACGCCTTCCTGCTGCAAGGACTTTACGTCGACAGACATCATCTTCAATTTTAGACGAATGGGGGCTGAGATCAGTGCCGGCGCGCACAGGCGAGCCGGCGCTCGAACCACGCGAACAGCACTGCGAGCACGACGGAGACGGCGCTGACCGAGCGGCCGAGCCATACGTCGGAAGTGGTGGTCCAATCGATGGCGAGATCGATGGCGCCACGCTCGACGGGAATGGCGATGAGGCCGTCGGGGCGGGTGTGAAGCGAATTGGCGCGGTCTGGGTAAAGCGGGCGGCCGTCAAGCGTGGCGCGCCATGCCGGGAAGGCGAGCAGCCGCAGCACGAGGTATTCCGATTGCGGAGCGAAACCGGTGAGATGCAGGTGCTCGGGATGGCGCGACCCTGGACCGGCAGGTTTGCGGGCGAACGAGAAGGTCGCTGCGCAGGAATGTTGATCGGGCGCCCAGATGGGATTGGCGCTGGAGTCATCGGGATCGGGGGCGCCCAGTTGGGCATCGGGATCGGCGACCAGGCAGGCATCGGGCAATCCGCGAGCAATGGTGGTTATGTCTGAATTGGGCGGCGAGTATTCGAACATGCCCTCGAAACCGGCGTTCCGATGATAGGAGTCGAGCATGGCAGGCACAGCGTCTTCGGGATGGCAGACCTGAAAGTAGTTGCGATTGGCGTATACAAGAGCTGCGATGAAGCCCATTGCGCATGCGGCGACAACTGCGAGGCGGGCACGTCGCGCGGCCGGCCAGATGGCGGCGACGAAGAAGATGGCCATGGGCGCTTCAACGGCCTCAAGCCAGCGCCACGGGTATTGGATGAACGGCAGCTCGGGCAGGAGATGCCAGACGAAGCGCGAGATGGGGAAAGACAGGAATGCGACCCAGACGGGGATGGCGGCGAGGGGGATCCACCAGCGGAAGGAGCCGGTGGGCGAGGGCAATGTGCGGCGGCGCCAGGCGACGATGAAGGCAGCAATTGCGATGACGAGCATGGAGACGGCAATCCAGGAGGCTTGCTGATTGATGGCGTCGTGCAGGGCGAGGGCGGGATTGGGGTTGTGGACGAAGAGCCAGTTATGTTCGAAGTTGTAGCCGGGGTCCTGCGTGGCCTGGCGCACGTCGACCCAGTTGCGCTCGATGGCGGCGGGGAGCCAGTAGACGGCGGCGAGGCCAAGACCCAGCGCGCCGCCGGCGGTTGCGCGCAGAATTGGCGCCCAGGTTTTGCCGGCGATGGCTGCGAGGAGGGCCAGGGAGGCGAGCAGATATACGGCCATCACGCCGAGGGGCACATTCGAAAGCCATGCGCCGGCGAGAGCAATGGCGAGAGGAACGGTGGAACCGTTGAAAGCGGCGCGGAGGATGGCGCGCGGTGGGGCGGTGGTGGATTCGGAATCGCTCCCCGGTCTCAAAGGCGAGACCGGGGGCACCCGGTTTTCGCGAAGGGCGAAGAGCATTACAAGCGGGAGCCAGAAGCCGCCGGCGAACTCAGGGAATGCGGTGCGCTCGTAGCCGGTGAAAAGCGCGTAGCCCGAGAAGATGGCGATGCAGCCGGCGAGGGTGGATTGCGCGTCAGAGAGGGGGTGACGGGCGAGTGCTCGGGTGGCGAGGCCGGTGGCGGCGTAGATGAGGAACGTGAGCGCGATGGGAACCGCGCCCCAGGGCAGAAATGTCGCCAGCGCTGCGCCCAGTATCCATGTGACCGGGGGGTAGTAGACGAAGCGCGGCTCGCCTGCGCCGTAGTTGGGGCTGGGCGCCCAATGCGGAAAAATGAGGCCGTGCCGCCACGCGTTCAGGCAGTCGAACCAGGAGACGAGGTGGACGTCGAAGTCGTGGCCGCAGGAGGGGCCGCGGAAGATTTCGGGAACGATGGCGATGAAAGCGGCGAGGAGGATGATGGCGGGTGAGAGGAGGCGAGATCGAAGCGTTTTTTGCAGTTCCGTCATGGTTATCGCCGATCTGTTAGTGCGGCTTTTCCGGGGCTAAAGCCCCATTCTCCTGGTTGCGCGATTCAGAGGCCTGAAGGCCTCTGCTCCCTCCGAGTCTGAGGGCTGAAGCCCCATTTCTCCCGGTTGCGCGATTCAGAGGCCTGAAGGCCTCTGCTCCCTCCGAGTCTGAGGGCTAAAGCCCGCAGACTTGTGTTGCGGTGACTTTTTCACCAAGCTGTGAAGTCGTGCCCCTTCAGAAAACAACGCCGAAAGACAACTGCAGATCCTTCGACTCGTCGCCGCGGCGACTCGCTCAGGATGACAACGCGTTTTGGGGCAAACCCTGGTCGTAAGCTAAACATCCCTCAGTTCCTATTCCCTAGTCCCTGGTCGTTTAGTCCCTCAGTCCCTATTCCCCAGTCCCTGGTCCTTTAGTCCCTCATTCCCTATTCCCTCAGTCCCTGCATTTACGGTTCCAGCGTTAGCGTGTGCCGCGTCTGCACGGCGACCGCGCCGGAGGTAAAGGGCAGGGCGAAGGTGGTTCCGTTGTACCAGTCGTTCCACTGGTCGCGGAAGTACGGGCTTAGCGGGTTGCCGCTTTCGCCCAGCACAATGTTTTCAGTGGAGCCGTCAATGTTGCTCCAGTCCATGGTGAAGCGCTGCGAGGGCGCAACGTCAGAGCCGATCTGCTTCACGGTGTCGGCGTCTCCGTTCATCGGCTGCGGGCCGGTGCCGGCAATAGTTCCGAGGAAGGGCAGGAATCGCGCCAGGGGGTGCTCGATGTCGATCCTGTGCCAGCTTCCGTAGGTCCAGAGGGTGAGGTTGCCGGGCGCGTGGCCGTCAATGAGGGCCTTATGCACGGCCGCAGTCAGCAAGAAGTCCCAGTTCTTGTAGTTCGCCGGCAGCCACTCGGGCATGGCGTGCATCACGATCTCTTCGAGGGCAAAATCGCGCTCTCCCCAGTGGTAGTCGTACATGATTTTGCCGAGTTTGGGCGCAAGGATCATGGGCCAGATCTGGCGGCGCGTAAGGGTCACGATGGAGGCCGCGGCGGAGTCCGTTGTCAGCCTGCCGTCCCAAGTGCGCATCAGGTCGGCGGCTTGGCGCATGCGCGCGTCGCCGTTACCCTCGGGGCCGGGGGTGTGGTCGATGGCGTAGGCAAAGCGCTGGCCCATCTCACGGTCCAATTCGCTGTAGATATCGGTTTGCGTTTCCAGCATGTCTTTGGGCGTGAGGTGGTCGCGGCCGTTGAGCAATTTGTAGATGCGCTCGACGCGGAAGGGATCGACCCACTCATCGGTGAGCTGATACGGCGATTGATCGGTGGTGACGCGCGAGTTGGCCGTGGCCAGAAAGCCTGAAGGCGGATCGAAGGCGTTGGGCATCTGGTCGAAGGGGATGTAGGTCTGCGGCTCCGGCACTCCGATATATTTGCCCCACTCGAACCGGAGGTCCATTGTGTCATGCGGCAGCGGTTTATCGAAGATGCTTTTTCCATCCGAGCCACGGATTGGCACTTTTCCAATCGCGTGATAAGCAATATGTCCCTGGTCGTCACTGTAGACAACATTCTGTGCGGGAAACGGCCACATGGCCAGCGCGGCAGAGAAGTCGGTCCAGTTCGCAGCCGTGTTCATTCCGTAGAGCGGGAGGGCATTGAGCGTCGGGTCGTAGATCGTCCACTTCAGCGCAATCGGCGGATCGCCGGGCGCGAGCAGGCGATTCATGAGCGGGCCGTGCGGGGTGGATTGCACGTCGAGCGTCACATCTTTGCCGAAGCGGACGTGGATGGTTTCGTGATCGACGGTGAGTGGATGCCACTGGGCGTCGAGACCTTGATAGTTCCCTTTGCCGTCGAGCTTCTCGATGTACAGGTCCTGGACGTCGGCCATGAGCGCGGTGAATCCCCAGGCGACGTGGTCGTTGTGGCCGGCGACGACGAAGGGAAGACCGGGCAGCGTGACGCCGGCCGCGTGGAAGCCGGGTGCGCGCAGATCGGCCATGTACCAGATGTTGGGGACCGAGGGCGCGAGGTGCATATCGTTAGAGAGCAGCGGCTTGCCGCTGGCGGTGTGCACACCGCTGATGACCCAGTTGTTCGATCCGTAGGCGCAACCGTCGCAGGTGGGCAGGCCGAGAAGTTCAAGAAGGGAAGTGACAGTGGTTGATTGAGATCCCTCCCCGGTCCCCAATTGCGTGGGACCGGGGGCACCCACATCGCGGTTGGGCGCCAGCAGTGCCAACGTTGACTCATCGTCGTCGCCGGTGGGTTGCTGCAGTTCAGGGTGGGGCGCGGTGAGGTCGACGTCGACGCCGGTGGGCGGATGGTCGCGCCAGGAGCCGACAGGGTAGAGGTCGGCCTCGAGTTTGGGATCGTTGAGCTTTGCGGCCACGTGCATGCGGCCGTACTTGGCCCAGGCGTGGGTGTCGAGCTCCTTAACCATCATTAGAACGACGCTCACTGAGTCGACCACGGTCCAGGGGCGCGGTTGGTAGTGGAGCAGGCGGAACTCGATCGGCAGCGTGTTGTTCTGCTCGCACTGCGCGATGTAGAGGTTGACGCCTCGCGCGTAGTCGTCAAAACGCTGGCGGTCGTCGGGGGGCAAGTTCGCGGCCATGCGCTCGGCCACCGGTCGGATCAGGAGCAGGCGCTGGGTCTCATCGTGCCTGAGGAGCGACGGGCCCATCACCTCGGCGAGCTCGCCGAGCGAGTTGCGGCGGAAGGCGTCCATCTGCCACAGGCGGTCCTGCGCAGTGACGTAACCCTGCGCGATGAAGAGGTCGTCCTGCGTGGCTGCGTCGATGTGGGGCACGCCGTGGGCGTCGCGGCGCACGGTGACGGGCGCTGACAGTCCTGCGAGGTGCACGTCGCCGTCGAGCGCAGGCAGGGCGCCGGCCGTGGCCATGCGCAGGAAGATGAGAAACCCCGCGAAGGTCAGACCTAGCAGAATGGCGAGCCCGGCAACGGTGAAAATGGCGAAGCGGATCCAGCGGGGAAGGCTGCTGGATTGGGGCTGAAAAGCGCTGTCGAAGGTGGGCATCGGTCAAGAACAGGATAAAGCGGCGAGGCAGCGGGTCAGCGGGTCAGCGAGTCAGCGAGTCAGCGAGTCAGCGAGGCAGCGAGTCAGCGAGTCAGCAGGTCAGCGAGTCAGCGAGGCAGCGGGTCAGCGGGTCAGCGAGTCAGCGAGTCAGCGAGTCAGCGAGTCGGCAGGTCGGCAAGTCAGCGGGTCAGCGAGTCAGCGAGTCGGCAGGTCGGCAAGTCAGCGAGTCAGCAAGTCAGCGTGTGAGCGGGTCAGCGAGTCAGCGAGTCAGCGAGTCGGCAGGTCGGCAAGTCAGCGGGTCAGCGAGTGAGCGAGTCAGCGAGTGAGCGAGTCAGCGAGTCAGCGAGTCGGCAAGTCAGCATTGGTGACTGCGGACTCGACCTGGCGGAGATGGTTGAAGGCAGGTTCGCCGAGGAGGGTGAAAACGAGTGGGTGGCAGCCTTTCGGCAGTTCGGCGGCGGTGGCCATGTCGCAGACCACGCCGATGGTTGCATCGAGGCCGCGTTTCCAGCCGGGGAGTGAGGCGTCGCGCAGGAGAAGGCCTTCGGGAGAAAGGCCGGCGGCGATGAGCATGGTGCGGGCGATGCGCTGAAAGTCGGCCCAGCGGGAGGCGATGCCGACCAGGTCTTTGGAGTGCTCGGGCAGATAGCGGGAGAGATGGGCCTGGAGCTCGGGCGCGACGGGATGGATCTCGAGGACGGTTAGCTCGGCTCCGGCGGGAAGCAGGCGGCGGACGTCGGCGGCCTTGCTGGGGAGTACGCAGGGCAACGCGCGATCGAGGATCTCGGGATTGGCACACTCATCGGGCGCGCAGCCGGTGACGGGCAGAGCGAGTTGGGGCTCCATTTCGAAGAGCACGATGCGGCGCAGCTCGGGGTCGGGCTCAATGAGCAGCCAGCGCGCGGGCGGCTCGAAGCTGAGCCAGCGGCGCAGACGGGTGCGCAGCAGGGATTCGGAGACGCTCATGCGGCGGGCTTTGGCGGCCATCTCAGCAATGATCTGGTCGAGCGCGAGCTCGGGCGTGAGGGCGGCTGTGGGACGCGTGCTGCGAACAAAGACTCCGCTGCCGTGGCGGAACTCGACCCAACCCTCGGACTCGAGCTGGCGATAAGCTGCGCTGGCGGTGTTGGAGTGGATCTGGAAGCGGCGGGCGAGCTCGCGAGTGCTGGGCAGGCGATGGCCGGGCGCGAGTTCGCGGGCGAGGATGGCGAGGATGATCTGCGTGGTCAACTGCTCGCGCAGGCTAACCTCGCCGGTGTGATTGAGCCAGAGACGCATGGGCGGTGGGTGGGACTTCAGTGAAAATAATACGCCCGGGCCTTCATCGGCCAGGGGAGGGTTGACCGCGTCGCAGCAGCCAATGCGTGGCGGAAATCAAAATCAGCAATAAAAGGATCGCGCCAAGAATGAGCAGGCTTCCTTCGGGGCCGTCGGCGCCTCCACTGAACAACGGGTTTCCGGATGGGGTGGTGGTGAAGAGGTGACCGTGGGGAACGAGACCGCTGTCGGCGGTGCCATAGAAGAAGGTTTCGCCCCAGTCCCAGGCGGCGTGGCAGCCGATGGCCCAGAGCGCCGAGCCGGTGAGGCGAACGCTGGCGCACCAGGCGAAGCCAATAGCCGCCGCAGCGAATATGCCGATGGCGTTTTCTCCGTGGTTGAAGGTGTGGATGAGTCCGAATGCAGTAGAGGTGACCCAGGCAGCCTGCCAGAAAGCGGCGGCGCTCCGCGCCTTAGCCCTTTGGTGGAGTATGAGGCTGGGGAGAAGGCCCAGCGCCGCGATGAGGTAGACGCCGATGGCGCTGGAGCCTGGTGCCCGGTGGATCCAGAGCCAGGCGCACATAGAGGCGACCGAGGCGAGCGCCCACCAGAAGTTAAGGCCGCGGGTGAGGGTGGAGAGCAGGTAACAACGGAAGAGGCCTTCTTCGACGCATCCGACGAGGAGAAAGGCGACGCCCCAGAGCGCGGCATAATGAAGCGCGGAGAGCCCCGAAAGGGTGTCGGTACCGAAACGCAGCCAGCCACCCAGGCCGAGTGTGACGATGAGTGCCGTGAGAGCAATGAGGCCGGAAGTGGCGCCGAGGAGAAAGCCGGCCAGGCGGCGTGGGCCAGCCAGGTTGTAACTGAGAACGGAGCGATGTTCGATGGCAGCGACGGCAGTAACGGCTCCGAACATGGATAAGAACGGAATGAGCTCGAGAATTATGGTGGAGACGGCTGTCTGGCCGCTGTTTTCGTCTACCAGACCCACCGTGACGAAGATTGTGCCAAAGACCTCGCGGAGAAAGAAAAACAGGCAGCCGGCAAAGAGAATCGACCAGCCGGCGCGCAGGCCCTGCGGTCCGACGAAGACACGGGTGCGGGGCAACGGCGAAGTGTCGGGTTGCCGGGGGTGGTTATCGCCGTCGAGTGTCTGATCGGGCGGCGTCTTTGCGGCCGGTGAGTTGTTGGCCGGCTCCATATCGTCTCCCTGAAGGTGTTCAGGATGACTATAAGGATAAGGGAAGGATCGATAGCGGGGAGAGTGACGGCGAGAGAACCATGGGCGTCAGAAGGGCAATGAGGTTCAGGAGTTGAAAGACACCGAGGCGGTAAAGACCGCCTAAGGTTTAGTACTTTTTGAAGTCTGTCCCGACCTTGGTGAAGAGTTTGTGGACGGCAGTTGCTTCTTTGTGCGCGCCGGCGGTGACGGCGAGAGCGATGAGCGCCGTGAGCAGCGCGAATTCGATCAGGCTCTGGCCTTCCTCGCCATTCGCCAGGGTGAAGAGCTTTACGTGCAAGGTCAGAAAGAGCTTTCTCATCAGGAGCCTCCAGAGCATCTTTCTTACTCGATGATCTTTGGGTTTACTTGCAAAGACTAGGCGTTCAGATTTGAGACCGGCGGAAAAGCGGGACTGGCTCCGCATTTTTCTGTCCTGTAGAACCCAAGTAGATGCCGAACACCTCATCTGCTTTGCCGGCCAGGTCACTTTCGATCATGCCGCTTCGGTCTGGCTGGCAGGGCAATCGCATTTCAAGATGCAGGAAGATTATGTTTTGAAAGGGCACGGCTTTAGCCGTACCGAATCAGGCGCAAGAGGAAGATTCTGGCTTCAGCCACGGAGGGGTGGTTTCAGAGTGCAGCATAATGCGTCCCCCAGGGGCTAAAGCCCGGTCGATTCGGGGGGTTCTTTTGGCACGGCTGAAGCCGTGCCCTTTCAAAACCACCGGACCTCAAGATTCCAATTCCAAATGCGATTGCCCTGGTCTGGCTGGGGCGGCACCTGGACGTTGTCAAAAAGAAATGCAAGCGGCTGGCCTTATTGTGCAGAAAGCCGGCGACCCATCCTGGCTGGAGAAGTCAACTAAAAGGAAAGTTCAAGAACAACAAGCTGTTCCTAAGTTATTGTGGTGCTGATTTTGCTGAATACGGTATTGACGGCTGAGGAAACTTCCTTTGTCCCGCTCACGGCAGCAAGAGCAATCAGAGCGATGAGCAACGAGTATTCGACCAGATCCTGGCCGTCTTCGCGGCTGAGGAGTAATTGGAGCCGCAGGTAAAGGTTGAGAATGAGCGTTTTCACTTCCTTCTCCTAGAATTGGGGTTTGTTACGAGATCGATTCTAATGTGAACAACTGTTGAAACAAATTCCCCAATCGTGTCAAAGAAAGGGCACTATGGTTAGTTACCTTTAAGTTACTAATTGGGCAGTTCTCCATAGGGTCTGGCTGATAGGGGATTGGACCGGATACAGCCGGCCAAGTCGAAGTGCCAATTCAGATCCTGGAGATGGGAGAACCAGAGGCATGTGTTTACTGAAATATAACGGTCAATCCTCGGTTCGTGCGCCTTTCGGGGCAGGCTGTGGCAGTTCCCGGGTTACCGAGTTCTATTCGACGTTTCTCAGGATCGCTGCTCCCTGATGCTCCACCCCGGCGGGAGGTAATCTCTCGCTGGGGCCGCAGGATGGCGGCGTCGACTTGGCTGCCCGGCGTCGGGTTGCAGCAGCTCAGAAAATGCATTATCGATAGCGGCGCGTGACTTTGACCACCATGGAGAAGACGCCTGACTCATCGCGTGCCACTACCAGGGACATTTTGCGATTGATGGCGACCTCGGCCTGGAGCAACTGCTGGCCGGTGGTGTTGACGTCGGTTGCGTAGGTAAGCGTGACGGTGCGCCCAATCTGCTCCTGCACGGTGATGCGCGAAGTGGAGTTGCCAAAGGGTCCGAGGTAGTTGGGGTCGACCTTGACCGAGCCTGCGCCAAAGAGTTTTTGGACACGATTGCTGACGGTGGCGTTGAGGGCGCCGCCGAGCAGTGCGTCGGTACTCGGACTGGTGATGGCCTGCTCCTGCTGTTGGGTGAAGAGGCGCTCCTGATTTGCAGTGTGGCCGAGAGCGAGCAGCGAAACCACGTCGGCCTCGGGCAGGGGCGGGTCGCTGCGGTAGGTGACCGCCAGGCGGCTGGGCGGGCCGAGCAGGCCAAGGGTGATGTCGTAGTCCTCGACGCGCGCGGTTGCGGTGAGGTCGATGACGGGCTCAATGCGCACCGGGTTGGTAAAGCTGATGGCGCCGCGCTGGAGCTCGTAACGGGTACCGGCAATCATGGCGCTGCCCTGGGTGATGTTGACGCGGCCGAGGAGGGAAGGAGAAGCGATGGTGCCGCGCACGCGGATATCGACGTCGCCGGCCAGCTTGGCAAAGGCGTTCTGGAAGTTGAGCTGAGGTGACGAGACGATACGCACGTCGAGGCGGACGTGGTTGGAGGGAGCGTCAGGAGAGACGACGGTCTGGACCGAGTTGGCCTGCTCGGCGAGGGCCGCGATATCGAGATCTGCGCCGGCGGTGAAGCGGGTAATGGTGACATTGCCTGAGAGCAGCAGGCTCGACTGCGAGCCGTCGAGGTGCAGTGAGGCATCGGCCAGCGAACTTATGCCCTGGGGGTAGCGAATGCGGATGTTCTTGCCGGTGACGGTGAGGTTGGAATAGATGCCGTGCTGGTAAGACAGCGAACCGCCGAGGCTGAGCAGGCCGCCGCCGCTCATAGCGGTGAGGGAGCGAACCTCGAGCCGGTTCTGGTTGAACTCGAGTGTGCCATGCAACTGGCTCAGCCCGTTGGGCAGGTCTTCAAGCGAGAGCGAGCCGTTGTCGAAGTCAATGCGGCCATGGAGATCAGGATGCTGGAGGGAGCCGTGCGCGTCGATCTGGAAGGTGGTGGTGCCGCTGGCGGTGAGATCGGGGTCGAGGGTCTCAGCCAGCTTGAGGTTGATGGAACCGCTGGCGGTAAGGTCGAGCTGGCGCGCGCCCTGAAGGTTGAGCTGGCCTTCGGCGTGGAGGTCGGTGTTTTCACCGGTGATGTGAAGGGGATCGAGGTGGATGCGGGAGTTGGCAAGCGTGGCATGAGCGCCGCCCTGGCTTTGGAGATGGACACCGGAGAGCGTGACAGCGAGTTGCTGCAGGGTGGCTTCTCCGCGGAGCCTGGATGGATCGCGGAGCGGACCCCCGATGGCGATGGTGCCGGCGAGCGAAGACTCACCCTTGATGGATTCGAGGTGAGCGAGCTCGAGGATGGCACCGATGTTGAATTGAGAGAAACTGGCCTGAGCCTGGGTGGTGTAATCGCCACTCAGAACGGTCTGGCCGTGCAGGGCGAACTGAGCGCCTTGAAAGCGCGAGGAGATCTGGTAATTCAGGGCTTGGCCCACGGTGTGAGCCGTGAGGTTGAGGTTGCCGAGCTTCTGACCGCCAACGGTAAGGTCTGCGAGCGTTGCCTGGCCTTCGATCAGGGGTTTGTCGAGCGTGCCGGAACTGGAGATGCTGGCGGTGAGCAGGCCGGCGGCGTCGATGTTCTGTTTATGCAGAAAGGCAACGCGACTGAGATCGATTTGGGTGCTGCGGGCTTCGCCCGTCAGGCTTTTGTCGCGCAGATTGTAGCTGCCTGAAGCCGTAATTGTGCCTGCGTCGACGGCGAGAGTGACGGAGGAGATGTTTAAGACCGGGTTGGCAAGGGTGCCTTCGAGGCGCAGGCGTTTAAGAGGCTCGCCGTAGAAAGAGCCATTGCTGAGCTCAACGGTTCCCGAGCCGCGCGGAGAGTGGATGGGACCGTCGGCTTCGATGGTCGCGTCGAGCGTACCTGATGCTGGAATGGTTGCGGGCAGGAGCGGAGCAATATCGTCGAAGGCGAGTTGGCTGGCCTTGACGCGGAGATGGAGATTGGAATCGGCGTTGAAGCCCGGTTCGCCGCCGTCGGCCGCATCGAGCGTGCCGTTGAAAGTTATGCGCGATGGGCCGCGGATGGCCAGGGCATGCAGCACCGCGATGCGCGCGGCGGCGTAGCTGCCATCGGCTTCAACCGAATCGAAGTGGATGAGACGCGGCTGGGTTGAGGATTTTCCCGAGGAAGGCATCTCAGCCTGGAAGTTGGTTGCCTTCAAATGCCCGGCCAGATGCGGATGAACGACCGAGCCGGTCCACGAGCCGATGAAGTCGGCCTCTCCGCCGAGCGAGACGGGCAGTGCAGCGGCGCCGGCGCGGCCGTTGCGGTTGAGATCGAGTGCGCGAAGGACAGTGTCGAACTCGGCGAAGTTGCGGGAGTGGAATTCGACGCTGAGGTTGGTGGGGCTGGTGAGCGGGTAAGCGCCGAGTTGGCCGCGGGCTGAAAACTCGCTTTGCGGCAAATGAAGCTCAAGGTTGCGCACGGCGACCGACCCGTCGCGTTGCGTGTAGGTGGCATCGACGACACCGGTGGTGGGAACTTCATTCCCGGATTTTGAGGAGCCTGGGTTGGGTGCCGAGAGAATCAGCATCGAGTCGACCACAACGCTGCGGTCCTGGCCATGGGTCCAGACGGCATCGGAAGTCCCATTTACCCGCGCGTCCATGCCCAATCGCTTGAATGGCGGCACGCTGACCATGTCGAGAATGGTGTCGAGGGCTACGTTTTTGAAGACGGCAGTCACCTTGCCGCTGACGGGAATGACCAGATCGGGCGGATGGACCGCAGCCACCACCTCCCCCAGGGGCGCGGATTGAGAAGCGGTGGGCTGCGACTTGGTTTTGAAAAGGCGGGGCGGCGGCGAATTGCCGGCGCGCATGTGCGGGGCCGGTGGAGGCTGCGGTCCGGGCAGCCACGGCGATAGATCCACCTTGCCATCGATTTCGCCTCCCTGCTTGAGTTGCGCGGCGACATTATCGATCAAGAGGCGATCCTGGGTGCCGTAGACTTTGCAGTCAAGCGTGATACCGCGTTCTTCAACTCCTGGGCCCACGTAGGCGCCATCATCAATGTGGACCGGGCCGTCGAAGTAGAAATGCCCGGCCTGGCCAACGGCTGTGAGGTCGAGCCTGGCGAAGCCCTGGGGAGCATTTGGATAGCCGGTGATGGGATCGAGCAGGCGCATGTCAAGATCGCCGTTGACCCGCAATTGCCAGTTGAACCGGTGAAAGTCGTTGAGCTGGCCCGTGATTTGGAGCGCGTGGTCCTTGCCGTCGCGGCTGTGCGCAGTAAGACGCAGGCTGCGCAGATAGGCCGCATTGCGAGTGAGGTCAACCGTGGCCTGCAGAAAACCGTGCACGGGCGGGATTCTGGCTTTGGGAATGGTGCGCGCGAGATTGAGATCGGAGGCGCCGATTTCGACGTGATAGCTCTCGGGTGAGTTCGGCAGCGCGGCCACGTAGCCCATGCTCAGCGAGACGTCGCTGGCGGAAAAGTCGAGCGGCGCCCAACGGTCCTGGAAATCGAAGCCTGCCGAGCGGATATCGTAGTCGACGACGCCGTGCTCGACGGCGACCCGCGATGCCTTGAGGTCGAAGAGCTGGTCAATGGCGTGCGGATTGCTTTTGGGCTTATGCGCGGGATGCGGCTGGTTGGTTGCGCCATCGGGATAGACGATGAGGTGGAACTGGGGCTGGGCGATATCGAGATCGCGCAGCAGCACGCGCGGGTTGGCGATGTCGAAGACGCTGATGGCAATGTGAAGATGATCGACGCGCGCCCAGGGGGCTTCACCGGGCCCTTCAAGGCCGTGGATGACGAGGCCGCTTATGTCTGCTTCGAGATGGAGCAGGTCCCAATGGAACGAACGGATCTCGACGGTCCCGCCGGTGAGCGCTGCAAGGTTGCGCACTATGCGGCCGCGCATTACGTTCTGAAAATAAGCGGAGCTGAGGTAGAAATATGTGCCGATTGAGGCGAGGATGAGCAAAGCGATCGCGCCTGCGATCGTGAAAGGCACGTGTCGCGTAAAGAACCGGCGCAACCGGCTGGTCGCGCGCGGGGTGGGAGGCGTTCTGGGCTCATTACTCATTGGCCGCCGCCTCCTGAGCCGGTTTGAGCGGGCATCTCAAGCGCCGGATCGAGAATCTCGACGTCGCCCTGCTGGCGCAGATTGGCGAGCCAGTTGTCGAAGAGCACATTTACCTGTTGCTCGAGGAGAATCTCTTCGATGCGAGGAGCGACCTGCTGTAGCGAGGGAACATTATCGCCGGGACGGTATTGAGGCAGGAGGGATTTGTTGTAGTAATTGGCAATCTGTTCCTGCGAGATGCGGATGCCGGGGCGGAATCGCTGTTCAATGAAACGCAGAATCTCAAGGCGGTAGCGGAGATAAGCGACGACCCGCTCGGGTGTGAGGTTGTGCGCGGCCAGCATCTGCTTCCAGCCGGTTTCAGTTGCGCAGATCTCGTTGGCACATGCCGGCAGTTCTTTGCGAAGCTCGTCGAGGCGCGCATCGAGCTCGGCCGGCGAGGGTTCGGCGGCCTGCGCGTCTTCCTGGCGAATCTGTTGTTCGATGAGGGCACGACTGACGATCTGCTCGAGCGCTCGCTGGCGGGTGAGAGGGCTCTGGCCCAAGTTGGAAGGATCGAGTATCGAAAGACGGATCTCGTCGTCGAGATCGCTGGCCAGAATGATGCGCTGGTTGACTTGAGCCACAACCCGGTCGAGGACGACGGGGGCGGACTGGGCGGCTTCAGATTGCGACCGCGCCTGCGCAGAGACGACCTGGGGGATGACCTGAGGGATGAGCAGGGCGGCGGCGCACACGCCTGCCGAAAGCAATGTGTTTCTCATCCGGATTGGCAGCGATGTGCGCATCAGAAGGCCTGCCCCAGGGAGAAGACGAAATTGAAGTGCGGCGCGTGGCCGAGGTAAGGCTCAGTGGCCCAGCCGGGGATGGAGCTGCCGGCAACCGACGGGATCGAGTAGTTGATGTTGACCGGGTAGATGGGCGGGTTGAGGTTCCAACCGAAGTCGAAACGAACAGGGCCGACCGGGGTGTGATAGCGCAGGCCCAAACCGAGTTCATGAGAAAAATCGTTGAAGTTGCAGGCGCCCTGCTGGCCGGTGGAAGTGTAGGGGCCGGTAGGAGTGTAACCCTTGTAATTGGGGTTGGAGTATTCGGCCGGGTTTGCCACCGCAGTCCTGCACGCAGTGCTGTCGGGCTGCCGCACGCGCAGCGCGCTTTCCCACGCATCGCCGGCGTTGGTAAACACATTGCCCATGTCGTGAAAGAGAACGAAGCTGAGCGTGTTGCCGAACCAGGGCAGATCGGGCGGCGGGAGGCGCAGTTCGGTGCTGTTGACGAGCGCGCCCGCGCCGCCGATGGGGAACCCGGTCTCAGGGTCGCGCGGGCCGGCTGCGTTGAACGAGAATCCGCGCAGCGATGTGGGACCGCCTGCATAAAGCCGCTCGGGCAGCGGGATGATGCCGCTTGATCCGGGGCCGAAGGCGCGCATCTGACCGTAGCGGGTGTTGCGCGCAATGACAAACTGGCCCTTGTCGAAGCTGTAGTAGCTCGAATTGGTGGTGTCGATGCGGTTGAACTCAGCCTGAGCGCCGAAGTTCCGGTCAGAGAAAAACTCCTGAAAGCTGGTGTAGGTTCCGCGATGCGCGTCCATGGGCTGATCGCGGGTATCGCGAATCCAGGTGAAGGCCGGGCCGCCGACGCGGGTCGCCGTGGCCAGATCGGGGATTTCGGCGGGATAAACCTGCAGGGTGCTGGCAGCCACCTTCACGCGGCGGAAATCGAGTTCGTAGATGAAGGTATTCGCTCTCGAAAAGAGCCATTTGGAACCGCTGAAGTTTTCAGTTCCGCGGAACGCGCCTTCGAGCCGGGATGCGACGTAAGTGGAAACGTCTTCGCTGTTGGCGTAACCGGCGGAGAATCCCAGGCCGAAGTTCTTGATGCCCTGGAAGTGCGGGATCTGGTACAGGAGCTGAATACTTTGCTCCAGCAGGCCGTAGTTGCCCTGGAGAGAGGCCGATTGCTCGCGGCCGAAGAGGCCGTTGCGGGTGATGTCGGCAATCACGCGCGGGCTGACGCCGGTTTTGCCGTTCGGGCTGCACGCGACACCACCGGCAATGGCTCCCGCGCAGTTGTTCTGGGGCTGCCCGGTCTGGGCCTCAAATCCGAAGCCGTAAGTGAGCGCCCAGCGGCGCGCCTCAGTGAGTTGCAGCAGGACGGTCTTCTCGGGTTCGACGCCGTTGGGGTTCTCGATGGCGGTATTGACCTCGTTGAAGAGCGCGTAGTTGTAGAGATTGCGCTGGGTGTCGAGCAACGCCGACTGGTTGAGCGGGTCGCCGGCTTGGATGGTGATGGCCTTGGCGACAGTAGATGGACGAGTGTAGGTGAATCCGGTGGTGAGCACCTTGCGTATGAAGACCTGTTCACCTTCATGGATGCGAAAGGTGACGTCGACTTTGTGCGCATCGCCGGATTCGATGGTCTGGCCGACATCGACGCTGACCTGCTCGAATCCGTGCGAGAGGTAGGCATTCAGTAACTCGTCGCGATCGCCGGTCAGATTCAGGGGTGAGAACAACTGGTCCGGAATGGTATTGAGGAGCGGCGAGAGCGCAGCGGTTTGGAGGTGCGCGTTGCCTTCAATATTGACCGTGCCCACCCTCATCTGCGGTCCTTCATCGATGTTGTAGGTGACGGTGAGCGGCTCTGACTCGCGGGCTTCGATGGGCGGGGCCGGAGCGGCAGGAATGTGGTCCGCCTGAACGGATTCAGGAGTGTTGGTTTCGGCGGTGACCTTGACATTGGGGAATCCATTGGCCTGATAGACGCCCTGGAGGGCGGCAATATCTGCCGCGACCAGCGTTTGGCTGTAGGCGCCGTGTGGATCGAGGGGGCTGGCAGGGTGAACGCTAAGCAGGTCCATCAGTGTGGCCTTATCGAAGTAACGGTTGCCCTCGATGAGAACATGCTCCACGCGGCGGCGCGGGCCGGGCTGCACGACATAGACAATGCTGAGCTGCGCGTTCTCAGAGCCGGGCGCGGCAACGGATTGCTGCTGGTGGGTGACCTTGGCATCGAAGTAGCCGAGGCGCTGGAAATAGTCGCGCAGGCGGCGGCTGCCCTCGTTGAGCAGATCCTCATCGACCGCGCCTTCTTCGTAAATGGGGATCAAGCTTTTGATACGGTCGGGGCGCAGGCTGGCGCCTTCAACAATCACTTTGACCACGGGCCCGCGCGTAGCTGAAAAGCGGAAGTTCACCTGGCGAGTGGCGGGGTCGTAGGCGGCCGATTCGAGCTTGACGTCGGCCTCCAGCCGGTTGCCGCTCTGGTAGTGGCGCAGAACTCCATCGAGCGCGTGATTCACCGTGTCGCGGTCGACGTGCGCGCCGGTTCTCAGGTGGGCGTAGCGCCGGAACTCGGCCATGCTGATGCCGGGGTCTCCGGTGACTTCAACTTTGCCGATACGGGCCTGGGTGCCCGAGGTGACGTGAAAGACGATGTCGACGAGCTGTTCGTGGGGATGAGGTGTGATCCGTTGGTCAATCTTCGGTTCGTGGAAACCGTTTGCGGCCAGGGTGGCGCGCATCTGGACCAGGGCGCGGGAGAGCTTCCCGGGGGTGAGCCGTGTGCCGGCAGTGAGCTGGCTGGCGCGCTGGAGCTGGGTGTTCATGGTGGCGCCGACGGCTCCATAAACGCCAACTGTGCCGATGAAAGCGCGCGGCGCGCCGGCGAAGGTGAGTTCGACTCCGCCCGGAACGCGTGAGGCTTCAACCTCGATGTCGTCATAGAGTCCGGACCGATAAAGCTGGCGAAGGCTGCGCTTGACGTCGTCGGAATTGAGGGGTTGACCCGCGGACTGAGGGAGATGAGCGGCGATAGCTTTGACGCGCTCCTCTGGTACGCCGGTGAAGAGAATGCGGGTGACCGTAAGACCCACGAAGGGCAAGATCGCGTCAGGAGCCGGAGTGACGAGCGGTTGAGAAGGAGCGAAGCCCGGTATGAACGGCTGAGTGGACTGGGGCGGGGCGAATTGGATGGATGAATCGGCTGCGGAGTAATTTGCAACTGGAGCCGGAGTGGTTGGTGATGGAGTTGGTGCTTGAGCGAAGATAACGGAAGCTGCCCCAAGGCTGAATGCACAGCACAGCAAAACCCCGTACCGGACGGTCGCAGGAGGCAGATCCTGTTGCCGGCGATGGTGGCCGTGCTTGCCCTCCGGCTTTCTCCGCAAAACGATAATCTCCCAACTATACGGGAATCGAAAAAACTGTTCCCCAAAGAAGTAACTGTGATCCGGCGCGCGGATGGAACCAGGCTGCGCGACTACAAGAATGCAACTCCATGACCTGTTCCCGCCGCCCGAGCTGGCGCCTGTATGTTGTGACGGGCCCCAGCAGTCAAGATAAGCCGGTTTGCCTCACTCGGTCACTAATTTCTGTAAGGCTTGAACCTGCAGAACCAAATTCGAGCGAAAGGTTTCGCATAAGCGCAAATAATCAAAGCCG
>Ga0335074_10001576_pt1 | contig 30922 bp, 28 predicted proteins | sample Lox_Sample_23_FD_206715 | JGI IMG/M metagenome (GOLD analysis project Ga0335074, IMG submission 206715) | Soil microbial communities from Loxahatchee National Wildlife Refuge, Florida, United States - Lox_Sample_2.3 | ecosystem: Environmental > Terrestrial > Soil > Wetlands | place: USA... | reverse complement strand
GCGCGTTCTGCAACTCGTCGCCGTGGTGCGACAGCCCGCGTGCCTTCGTGAACGTTTTGTGTCGCCGAGTCCCGACGCATGCAGCGAAAGGAGTTGCGTCGACCACGTCTTTGTGCCTCGTGCGAGCACGCGTTTCAAACATCCGTGCACATCCTCGTGCGGATGTTAATTCTTCAACACGCCGTCCCCTCGCAGAGACATCTTGCGAAATTAGATCCGAGGCGGTGTACTGCGGCGCGACGCAAGGGCAGAGCCATCGTGAGGTGGCGACGCAAAGCTTCCGGACTCGTGTTTGAAACTGGCGAGTCAGCGGGGCTGCCGGCGAGTGCGCACGGACGCGCATCGCCGTGATTCGTCGAGCGAACGTGCATCGTCGAGCGATGCCGCCCGCGGTACGCAGCCCATGCGTTGTGGATCAACGCTACACCGGGGAGGAATCATGGCTTACCGCGGTATCATCGCTCGCAAGCCTGCGAGCGCAGCGCTCTTCTGCGCATTGGTCGTGACCGGACTCAGCGGGAATTCGTATGCACACGCCGAAACCAAACTGGCGATCTCCGGCTCTCCGCCGACGAGCGTTGCTGCGGGCGGCGCTTATAGCTTCGCACCGACCGTCTCCGGCTGGGACGACCGATCCGTCCGGTTCTCCATCTCGAACAAGCCCTCCTGGGCGAGCTTCAGCGCCGCCACCGGCAAGCTGAGTGGGGAGCCTGCCGCGGCGAACGTCGGCACGTTCGCGAAGATCGTGATCAGCGCGCACGCTCGCTATGCGAGCGCCGCGCTCGCGCCCTTCTCGATCACGGTCACCGCCTCGTCCTCCGATGCCCCGCCGAGCATCTCGGGTACTCCACCGACGAGCGTCACGGCAGGCTCGGCCTACTCCTTCCAGCCGAAGGCAGGCGATTCCGATGGCGCAGCGATCTCGTTCTCCGTTGAGAACAAGCCCTCGTGGGCGAGCTTCAGCATCGCCTCGGGCCTCTTGAGCGGCACTCCGACGGCCGCGCAGGTCGGGACCTACAGCGGCATCATCATCAGCGCGAGCGACGGAACGGCAAGTGCCGCCCTCCCCGCCTTCGCGATCCAGGTGGCTGCCGCCTCGACTCCCGCGCCGCCCACAACCGGCTCTGAGACGCTCACCTGGACCTCACCGACGACCAACACGAACGGCACTGCGCTCACGGATCTCGCCGGCTTTTACGTCTACTACGGCACGAGCCAGAGCGAGCTCACGCAGAGCGTCCAGTTGGCGAGCCCTTCGGAGACGAGCTATACGGTCGCGGATCTCGCGGCAGGAACGTGGTATTTCGCCGTCGCGGCGTACGCCTCGGACGGCACGCAGAGCTCGCTCTCGAACGTGGAGAGCGCCACGATCCAGTGAAGCGCGCGCCGAGCCTGCTCACGCAATGAGCTCGATGCGGCCTTCGTTTAGGTAGGCAGCATCGTTATCGATCATCTGCACGCGCGGAGCGGACGGGGCAAACGTCGCGCCGCTCCGCGCGAGCACCTGGATCGGGGCTGCGCCTCGGGGGTGAAAGCCGCAGTGCTCGAGCGCACTCGAGAGCGGCGCATCGCTCCCCCACGCGATGAGCTCGGCGGCATCGCGATCCTTTGCCGCCTGGTGCACGGCGCAGAGGACGAGTGCACGCCAGTCGTCCGGGTGCACCGATCGAGCCCAGCAATCGACGAGGCGCGCCTGACCGGGGGGCCTGGCGAGCAGGAAGTAACCGCGCCGCTCGCCTTGTCTCTTCCATGCGTAGAGCTCGATCGGAGCGATCGGACAGGCGAGCAGGTATCGAAAGAGCGCCTCGCTGCGCTCGAGAATCGCGAGGCCAGGCGAGGGCTTCGGGAGGAGCGCAGTGAGCGTGTGGAGCTCCTCCGGCCCGATCCGCTCGAGCTGTGAGTCTGCGAGCTGGGCTCGAGGCGCCATCGCGGCCCAAAGGGCGCTGCGGAGGAGGCGCGGCACCAGCCTCCACCTCGGGCGGCTGGTGCTGCCCAGGATCCCGAGCGGATGCAGCGTGCGCACGTAGGTCGTCGCAACCCCGATTGGACGAAAGCCGATCTGCCCGACGATCGCGAGCGTCTGGGCGCTACCGCCGATCGCGATGAGCGCATCGACCGTGCGGCCGAGGTGCTTCATCAGGGAGACCCCGGCGCCAATCGCATCGGGGCGCGCGGCCCAGTCGATGAGATGCAGAGTGCGTGCCCGGGCACCCTCCCAGGCGCAAATCCCCGGCACCAGGCCCGCATGGGCGAGCAAGCTTCCGCCACGCGCAAGCACGAAGGATCGCGGACCCGGCCAGTCGGCGCGCTCCTGCCAGTACTTCCAGTGCATCTCGGCGGCCCCGAGGTTCGGGTGCAAGCCCGCCTCCGCGAATAGTGCCGCAATGCGCGGAGCATCCTCCGGGCTCGAGGCCCGCACACCACCGCTCATCAAGAGGGGACGAAGAACTCGACGTAGGAGGTGATCCGGCCGCCGCGAACCTCGACCATATCGACGAGCTCCGTCGGCACGACGACGCCCGTGATCTTGGAGTGGATGTCGGCACGCCAGTACACGGCGGCCGCCTCCCCCTCGATGACCCGCGAGAGAACCTCCTGGCGAGAGATCTTGAAGGTCTTCAGCAGCATCGCGAGCCAGGGGCGAATGTCGCCGATCCCCCGCGCCGAGATGGCGATCGGCTTGCCGTTGCTGCTTCCCGCGATGCGAAAGCGCGCATCGCTCGCGAACAAAGCGCAAAGCCTCTCGAGCTGACCGTCGATGCGGGCGCTATAGAGCTCACCCAGGAGCTGCTCGATCGCTTGGCGATCCGTCATCGCAGTGACCCCTCGAGCCTCATGGGAGCATCGCGCGAATGTCGGCGCCCATCAGTTCGTACGCAGCGGTCGCATAGGGTATGAGCGAGCCCATACCGTAGAACAGATGAATCATACCCGAGTGGCATCGGTACAGGGTCTTGACGCCTGCACGCTCGAGCTGCTCGGCATAGGCGCGACCCTCGTCGCGCAACGGATCGAACTCCGCCGTGTGAATGCACGCGGGTGGCAGATCCTCGAGGCGCGCAGCGCGTAGCGGGGAGATGCGCGGGTCGGCCGGATCCACCCCGCCCGTGAGGTAGTGCTTGAGGTCGTGCTCGAGCGTCGCCTGGTCGAGCAGGTAGCCTTGCGCGAAAGCGCGGCGCGACTCGGTGTCGGCCTTGAAGTCCATGATCGGACAGAGCAGGAACTGCAGCGACCAGCGCACCGTGCCTGCGGTCGTTGTCATGTGACACACGGCCGCGGCGAGCGTCGCGCCGGCTGAATCGCCCCCGATCACGAGGCGCTCGGGATCGAGATGCAGCGGCTCTGCGTGCGCCGCAGCCCAGCCGCCCGCCGCGCAGCCATCTGCGATCGCCGCGGGGAAGGGGTGCTCCGGGGCAAGGCGGTAGTCGATCGAGATGAGCCGGCAACCGCTCGCATTGGCAAGCGCGCGGCAAATCCCATCGTGAGTGTCGAGATTGCCCGCGCAGAGTCCTCCGCCGTGGAAGAAGACGAGCCCGGGGAGCACCTTGGCGGGCTCTGCCCCGGCCGGAGTATAGATGCGCGCCGTCAAAGGTCCGCCGGGGCCGGGAAGCGTTCGATCCTCCACCTGCCCGATGCACGCGGGGCGCTTCGAGAACTTGAGCAGTTGCTCGAGGCCGGTGCGGCGCTCCCCTACCGAAAGCGAGAGCATGCTCGCGGGGGCGAGCGCCGCAAGCTTGTCGAGGAAACGCTTGGCATGCGGATCGATGGCCATGACATTCAACGAGGTGCGGGCGCTTTCGCAGCCGCAGGATCAACTGCACGCGCTGCGCTCAGAACCCGAGTGCCCGCCGTACGGTGCTCGGCCAGCGGGCGATATCGAGCCCGTGAATGCAGAAAAGCGCGACGGTCAACCGGTCCATGCCGAAGGCGACACAACTGGTGTGGGACAACTCTCCGGCAGCATCAGTGAGGCCCCAGACGGTGCCGAAATGCTCGCGGTGGTAGTTGAAGCTCATGCACGCGGTGGGCACGGCGTCCGAGTGATACGGGACGAGCAGCTCGAACTTGAGCGACTGCTGACGCTGGCTCACCGCCATCACCTGCCCCACGCGGCCGAAGAACGGATCGTTTGCCACATCGAGCGCGCAGGGCAGGCCAAGCTCCCGTGCGAGCCCCTCCGCCTGCCCCATCCAGTGCTCCCGGAACGCGACGATGTCCTGCGGGGTCCCGATGCGCACGAACTCGCGCATCCGAAAGGACTGCAGCCGATTGAGCGCCCGCGAGGGCTCGTGCCGGAAGCAGTCCGCCGCGACATCGAACACGAGCCCCTCGCGCGGGACACGGCCGCGGGCGGCGGCGAGGGGGTAGATCGGATAACAGGCAGCCGGTGAGAGGACCAGGTCCGAGGCGCCGAGGGAACTCGTCCAGTCCCCGCCGGTTTCGTAAGCGTCGGCCGCCGCACGGATCTGGGCCTCGCTTCCGTGCAGTGCGCACACGCAGCCGAGCAGGTTCGGAAAGCTCTTGAGGTAGCCGGATTTCTCGAGCTGCTGGCGGCTCATCACCGGCGGGAAGTGCAGTACCTCGGCCCGCGGGTCGCGGTGGCGGGAGATGAAGGCGCCGAGCCGCTGCAGGACATCCTCGTAGCGGGCGGTGCGTGCATACACCCCATCGACGCCGAGGGGTCTGAACAGCTCCGCGCCGATGTGCCGGAGCGGATCCTCGACTGCGGCGTTCATCAGTCGTGGACGGAAACCGGAATCGGCGTGAGCAGCGCGGAGCTCGCCAGGTTCGCGAGGATCCGCTCGTTGTTGATCATGAGCGGCGAGGAGAGCACATCGCGCAGGTGCCGTTCGACGCTGTACTCCGTATCCGTACGGTAACCCGAGAGCCCGCACGCGCGGAGCGCCGCGAGCACGATCGATACCGCGGTCTCGGAGGCCTCGACCTTGGTGAGCGTGATCATCGATTGAAACTCGAGCGAGGTGAGCGTCTTGGGATCGCCCATGCTGCGCTCGTAGCTCCGAATGGCCGTGGCCAGCACGCCACGCAGGGCGCGCAGCGACGAGAGCGCCTTGGTGAAATGCGGCGCGCCGGGGGGCAGCTGTCCGTTGCTCTGCCGCATCGCCTGGCGGATGAAGGCCTGTGCGCGGGCGGTCGCCGCCGCGGCGATCCCCGTCCACACCGAGCCCCACAGGATATGAGCCGTGGGCACCATCGTCTGAGCGTGGATCACGTCGTACGGGTCCGGCAGCACCTGATCGGCAGTGCCCGAGGCCTTCAGCACGTAGCCCTCGCTGCAGGTTCCGCGCATGCCGAGCGTGCTCCAGCCCTGCAGTGGAGTGAGCGTGTAGTCGCTCTTGAGGAAGGCGACCAGCACCTGGTCCGACCCGGCGGCATCGGCAGAGCGGCGCGCCGTGGTGACGATGCCGTCGGCGTGCGCCCCGTAGGAGATGACGCTCGCGCGGCGCTCGAGCGTCACGCGGCCGTCCTGGTACTCGACGGGCGCCTCGCTCGAGCGAACGTTCCCGCCACCCTGCCCCTCGGTCGTGGACGAGGCGAGGAGCAGCTGCTCGGCGCTCACGCGGCGCAGCAGCCGCTCGATCGCGGCGCTGCCGCGCATGTGGCGCACGAGGCAGGCGATCTTGATGTTGTGCATCGCGTAGATCATGCCGGTCGACGCACACGCCTGGCCGAGCTGGTAACACACGTCCGACACGTCGGAGATTCCGCACCCTTCCCCACCCAGTGCCTTGGGCACCGCGATCGCAAGCAGCCGCTGTGCCTTGACGGCCGCGAATGCTTCCGCGGGAAAGCGCGACTCCCTATCGACGGCCGGTGCGTGCTTCTCGGCGACTACCGCCGCGGCGCGGGCCCGGCCGCGCAGAGCCATGGTGAGATCGACGGTGCGCTCGGGACCGTCCACGGTGAGAGTTGCTTCCATGAAGTTGTTCTCGGTGTATGTTCTAATTCTCCGGCACACTGTAACCTAAGAACCCAGAACAATGAACACGCATTTCTCGCCAACCAGAGATGCGTCACACACAATAAGTGAACTCTGATGCCGCTCACCATCTTGCCTCATCGTTCCCTGGCACTGGAGATGCGCGGCGGCGCAGCGCGGTGGAGCGCGCCTGGCCAGATCGTCGTCGGCCTGGTCAACAATATGCCAGATTCGGCGCTCGAAGCCACCGCGGCGCAATTCTCGCGCCTGCTGCGGGCGGCAGCGGGGCCGCTGCAGGTACAGCTGCGGTTCTGCTATCTCCCCGAGGTGTCGCGCGCGCCAGAGGTGCGCGAGCACGTGAGCCGCGCGTACTGGCACATCGATGAGGTGCTCGACGACACGCTCGATGGACTCATCGTGACGGGCATGGAGCCCAAGGCTGCGCGACTCACCGAGGAGCCCTACTGGAGCCGCTTCGAGCAGCTGCTCGAGTGGGCCGAGACCCACACCTTCTCGAGCATCTGGTCGTGTCTCGCCGCGCACGCTGCAGTGCAGAGACTCGATGGAATTGAACGCCGGCGTCTGCCCGAGAAGCGCTTCGGCGTCTTCGATCACGACGTTCTCCCAGGCCACGGTCTGGTGCACGGCGTGAGCGCGCCCTTTCCGACGCCGCACTCGCGCTGGAACGAGTTGCCGGTGCCGGCGCTGCGCGCCGCCGGCTACACGATCATGACCTCATCGCCCGAGACGGGCGCGGATCTGTTCGTGAGGCAGGGCCGCAGCCTGCTCGTCTTCTTCCAGGGTCACCCGGAGTACGAGGAGACGAGTCTGCTCAAGGAGTATCGACGCGACGTGGGGCGCTTCCTGCGCGGGCAACAGCCGAGCTATCCGGGCCTGCCCCACGGCTATTTCTCCGGGCAGGCCGTTCAGCTCGTCGAGGAGTTCCGGCAGCGTGCGCTCGCCGCCCCCTCCCCGGAGCTCCTCGCGAGCTTTCCCATGGAGGCGGTGTCGATCTGCCTGCAAAACACCTGGGGTGCAGCCGCCGTTAAAATCTACCGCAACTGGCTCTCGCTCATCGCGGCCGCGAAGCGGCCCGGCAGCGCAGCCGTCTCCGCGGGGGTATGATGTCCCGATCCATGAACGAATTGCGAGACGCCGACACCCAACCGACCACCCGTGAGCGCCTGATCGCCCTCGTGCGGCAGATCCTGGGCGCACCGGCCGCTTCGCGGCCGATTCAGATCGATGCGCGGCTCGCCGATCTCGGACTGAGCTCCATCAAGATGGTCAACCTGATGCTCGCCATCGAGGTGGAATTCGACCTTGTCATTCCACAAGGCGAGATCACGCCCGACAACCTCGACTCGATCGCCTCGGTCGAGCGCTTGCTCGAGAGGCTCGCAGCCTCAGCGCCCGGCGCGTAGCAGCGTCTCTGCGCTCATTTGCGCTCATCCGCCCGTGGCGGCGCTCAGCGCCTGGTCAAGGTCGGCGAGGATGTCATCGATGTGCTCGATCCCGACGCTCAGGCGAATGGTCTCCGGGCCGATCCCCGCAAGACGTTGCTCCTGCGGCGACATCTGCCGGTGTGTCGTCGAGGCGGGGTGGCACGCGAGCGACTTCGCATCCCCGAGATTCACGAGCCGTTTGAAGAGCTTGAGCGCATCGTAGAAGCGCGTTCCCGCATCGTAGCCCCCGCGAATCGCGAAGGTGAGCAACGAGCAGGCTCGGCCCCCGAGGTACTTTTGCACGAGACCGTAGTACGGACTTTCCGGAAAGCCCGCGTAGCTCACCGAGGCGACGCGGCGATCGTCCCGGAGAAACTCCGCGACGCACCGGGCGTTCGCGACGTGGCGCTCGACCCGCAGCGCGACCGTCTCGATGCCCTGCAGCAGCAGGAACGCACTGAGGGGCGAAAGCACGGCCCCCATCGTGCGCTGAAACACGCTGCGGCAGCGGCCGATGTAGGCCGCCGCTCCATAATGCTCGGTGTACACGAGGCCGTGGTACGACTCATCGGGCTGCGTCAGCATGGGAAAGCGCGCCGCATGCTGCTCCCACGGGAACTTGCCGCTGTCGACGACGATCCCGCCGAGGGTCGTGCCGTGGCCCCCCAGAAACTTGGTGAGCGAGTGCAGCACGACGTCCGCACCGAAATCGATCGGCCGGATGAGTACCGGAGTCGGCACCGTGTTGTCGACGATGAGGGGTACGCCTGCCCGGTGCGCCATCTCGGCGATCGCCTCGAGATCGCATACGTTGCCGGCCGGATTTCCAACCGTTTCACAGAACACGGCCGCCGTGTGCTCATCGATGAGCTCCGCGAGCGCGGCGGGCTGGTCGGATCGGGCGAAGCGCCCCTGAACGCCGTACCTCGGCAGCACGTGCCCGAGCAGCGTGTGCGTCGTGCCGTAAAGCTGCGGCACGGAGACGATGTTGCGGCCCGCCTCCGCCACCGCGAGCACGGCATAAAGGAGCGCGGCCTGACCGGTGCTCGTGCTGATCGCCTCCACGCCGCCTTCGAGCTCGGCCACGCGGCGCTCGAGCACGTCGGTGGTCGGATTGGCGATGCGCGTGTAGCGGTAGCCTTCGATCTCGAGATTGAACAGCGCGGCTCCGTGAGCGGCGCTATCGAAGGAGTACGCCACGGTCTGGTAGATTGGGACCGCCACCGCCTTGGTGGCCGGATCCGAGCTGAATCCGCCGTGCACGGCGATCGTTTCTTTTTTCATGGGGCTATTATGAGCGCTCGGGCGGGTAAAACGTGAACTCGCCTCTCAAAGCCTGGGTGCGCGCGCTCGAGCTGACTGCGCCGATCGAGCGCAACCGTTCGCTCACGTTTCCCAACGTGCTCGACCAGCTCGCCGAGCGCTTCGCGAGCACACCCGCGCTCGTCTCGAGGCACGGCTCTTTGAGCTATCGCGAGCTCGCGGCAGCCTCCAACCGCTACGCGCGCTGGGCGCTCGCCGAGCGGCTCGGTCCGGGCGATGTGGTTTGCCTTCTCATGCCGAACTGCCCCGAGTACATGGCGATCTGGATCGGGCTCAATCGCATCGGAGTGGTCGTCGCGCTGATCAATACCAACTTGAGCGGTGAGCTCCTCGCGCACGCAATCAATATCGTCGCCCCTCGCGCGGTGATCGCCGGCACCGCACTCGCCGCGGCGCTCGCGAGCGCTCGACCCCGCATCGCCCCGGGTGTGCGCTGCTGGGCGCACGGCACCGGCGCGACGGGCGACACGGGCGCGCCCACACCCGAGCTGCCGCGCCTCGAGGGTGAGCTTGCCGGCCACGCGGGCGAGCCGCTCGCGGCGAGCGAGCATCACGCCTCGGCGCTCGATGAGCGGGCGCTCTACATCTACACCTCCGGTACCACCGGTCTTCCGAAGGCGGCGGTCGTCAGCCACTTCAGGGTCATGCAGTGGAGCCACTGGTTCGCGGGCATGATGGACACGTGCGCCTCGGATCGGATGTACAACTGCCTGCCGATGTATCACAGCATCGGGGGCATCGTCGCCACCGGCGCGACGCTCGTGGGCGGCGGCACCGTCGTGCTTCGCGAGCGCTTCTCGGCCCACGACTTTTGGCGCGACGTGGTCGCCGAGCGCTGTACGCTCTTTCAGTACATCGGCGAGCTTTGCCGGTACCTGCTGCACGCCGCTCCACACCCCGAGGAGACGCGCCACGCCCTGAGGATCTGCTGCGGCAACGGGCTGCGCCCCGAGGTGTGGGAGCCGTTCCAGCATCGATTCCGCATTCCGCAGATTCTCGAATACTACGCCTCGACCGAAGGCAGCTTCTCGCTCTACAACTGCGAGGGACGCCCCGGCGCGATCGGGCGCATTCCGCCCTTTCTGATCCACCGCATGCCGGTCGCGCTCGTGCGCTTCGATCCGGCGACCGGCGCGCCCATCCGCGACGGCACTGGCAGGTGCGTGCGCTGCGCGCCGGATGAGGTCGGCGAGGCGGTCGGCGAGATCGCCGGCGCGGCAGGCAAGGCGAGCGGCCGATTCGAGGGCTACGCCGACGATGCCGCATCGCAGAAGAAGATCCTCCGCGATGTGTTCGCGCCGGGTGATGCCTGGTATCGCTCCGGTGATCTGATGCGACGCGACGCAGAGGGTTTCTTCTACTTCGTCGATCGTGCCGGCGATACCTTCCGCTGGAAAGGCGAGAACGTCTCGACGAGCGAGGTGGCGGGGGTCATCGCGGAGTGTGCGGGTGTTGCGGAAGCCGTCGTTTACGGGGTAGCGGTTCCGGGCACCGAGGGGCGCGCCGGCATGGCTGCAGTGGTCGCGGAGCGCGATTTCCGGCTCGCCGACTTGAGAGCGCATGTCTCGAGACATCTTCCGGACTATGCGCGCCCGCTTTTCGTGCGAATCGTGCCCGCCCTCGAGCTGACGGGTACCTTCAAGCTGCGCAAGCAGGACCTCGCGGAGCAAGGCTACGACCCGAGCGTCATCGCCGACGAGATCCATTTCGATGACAGGCAAGCGCAGAGCTACGTGCGGCTCGATGTGCCGCTCTACGAGCGCATCCGCAGCGGCGGCGTACGGCTCTGAGCGGCGCTCAGGCGGTGCTGCCGGCATCGACCGTCAGCGTGACTCCCGTGATGTTCTTCGCCTTCTCGCTCAGCAGGAATTCCACGGCGGCCGCCACATCCTCGGCACCCGCAAGGCGCCGCAGGGCGCTGCGCCGCTCGATGCGCTTGCGATCCTCCTCGCTGAGCTCGCGCGTCATCTCGGTATCGATGAAGCCGGGCGCGATGGCATTCACCGTGATGCCGAGCTGGCCCACCTCGCGCGCGAGCGAGCGCGTGAACCCGACGAGCGAGGCTTTGGTCGCGGCGTAGGCGGCAAGACCGCTGTAGCCCGTCGCGGCGACGACCGAGGCGATGTTCACGATGCGCCCCGCTCTCTCGACGAGCATCGGACGCACCGCGTACTTGGTGAAAATCATCGGCGCGAGCGTGTTGAGCCGCACGAGCCTCTCGAGATCCTCATCGCGCGTGATGGCGAGCACGCCGTGCGTGCCGAGTCCTGCGTTGTTGACGAGGCCGTAGAGCGGGCCGAATTCCTTGCGCAGCCCGGAGACGAAGGGCCCGATCGCGCGGATGTCGCTCAAATCGAGGCTACGGAACTTGAGCGCTCCCTGGTGCGCGCGCTCGGCGGCGTCCGCGGCCGCGCGAAACGCGTCCGATTCCTTGCGGGCGACGGCGATCACGCTGTACCCCGATGCGGCAAGCGTCGAGGCGATCGCGAGCCCGAGCCCGCGGCTGCCACCGGTCACGATGACGTTACGCACCGGGACGCACCAGTTTTCCGGAGGCCGACATCTCGAGCGCCGGCACGAACCGGATGCGCGCGGGCACCTTGTGCGGCGCAAGGAGCCGCCGGCAGGTATCCATGATCTCGCGACCGAGCGCCTCCTCCGCGGGACGGGCGCATGGCTCGCTCGAATGATTGCGCAGCACCACGTCGGCCTCGACGATCGCGCCCGTGATGGGGCTGCGACGCGACTTGACGAGCGACATACGCACCCAGGGATGGGAGTTGATCGCCGCCTCGACCTCCTCCGGGTGCACCTTGAGACCACCGACGTTGATCACACCGCCGCTGCGGCCCACGAAGTGAAGCCGACCGTTGCGCAGCTCCAGGCGATCGCCGGTGTTCACGAACCCATCCGGATCTTTGAGCGCGGGCGCATTCTCCCCGAGGTAGGCGCTCGCGTTGCCCGGCGAGCGGATGCGCAGCGTGTCGGCGACGACTTCCATCTCGACAGCTCCGCCGCGCTTTGCGAGGAGGCTCGCCGGAAAGCCCGCAAGCCCGTCCTGCACCTCGAACGCGACGCCGGCCTCGGTCGAGGCGAACGCATGAGCGACGCGCGCCTCGGGGTATGTGGCGCGGAGACTGTCGAGAATCGCCTGATCGGCGATCTCCCCCGAGAGGCGCACGTATCGCGGCGCGATCTTGCTCGCCGCGCCGCTCATCAGCGCGCGCCGCCAGTGCGAGGGGGTTCCGGAGACGTGCGTGACGCCGGCCTGCCCTGCCCGGGCGAGAAACTGCGCGGGGGATTCCGAAGGGCTCGAGAGCACGAGCGACCCATCGCTCAGCGCGCGCAGAAAGATCTGCAAGCCCCCGTAGCGGCGGATGTCGTAGAAGGTGCTCCATACGAGCGGCGCAGGTGGTGGCTCCCGGCCCGACATGGCGCTCGTGAGGCTCGCGAGCGTGTGCAGCACGAGCTTCGGAGCGCCCGTCGTGCCGGAGGTGAGGAGCACCCACTCGGTGTCGTGCGAAGCGCGCCGCACGAGCTCAGCCGGGGCTGGCACCGTGCTAGAGCTCACGCAGAGCGAGATTCCTTCCGGGTGCGCGAAGGCGGAATCGCGCACGCAGGCATTCGCGCCGGAGTTGTGGATGACCCCGGCGAGGTGCTCCTGAGCGATATCCGGCGGGCACAGCACCACACGCTCGGCAATCCCGTCGAGCTCGATCAGAGCGAGCGCTGCGGCAAGCTGCTCGCGCGCGAGGATGAGCACCCGGCGCCCGCGCAGCTCCTCGAGCCGTCCGCCGAGGCTCGAGCCTCGCTCGAGCGCAGCAAGCGCGACGCTCGCATGCACGCCGCGCAACGCGCCCGCGGGCCGGCGATCCGCCGCCCTTATGCGGTCCCACAGACGCATGCCATCACCGGGGGCCGCGCTCGTAGAGCTTCGAGAAATCCCCGAACGTGACCGGAAACTCCACCTCTTCGGTGGCGCTGAAGGGGTCGAAACCCAGGGAGTCCTCGAGTCGTGCAACGATGATGGCGAAGCTCAGCGAGTCGAGGCCGGACTCGAGCAGCTTCAGATTGTCCGTAAGTGGCGAGAGCGTGCGTCCCTGCTCGCGGGCAACCTGCTCGAACACGGATGAAATGACCGTTCGTACCGACATCCCCCGACCCCTATTGTTGGTTGAGTTCCTTTGAGTACACACCCGCCCGGGAGGCCCGAGACGGGCGAGAGGCATTGTACTCGATGCTCCGTGAGGCATACCTGCCGAGCACGCCGATTCGACATTGTCTGGCTCGCGCGGGGCGTGTAGGCTTCCGCCCTCCTTGGCAGGGGTTTCGCGGCGCGGTGGCTCCTTGTCGCGCGCACCGCCGCTCGCATCCTCGGGTTTCCGTCCCCATCGTCTAGAGGCCCAGGACATCGCCCTTTCACGGCGGTAACAGGGGTTCGAATCCCCTTGGGGACGCCACGCGCGCAACTGATGCGCGCCCGAGCGGTGATCGATCTGACATAAATTCGCGCGAGGCTATCGTGTCGCACCCGAGTTGCTAGACTAGGAAAAGATGGGAGGCAATTCCGCCGGATCGTCCGGTCTCGGGCGCTCCGCAAGCTTGGGTCTCGCGCTCGGCGCATCAGTGGTGCTCGCGTCCTGCGGCGGCAGCCGCGACGCGCCGCCCACGGCATCCCTCAGCGCTGCACCCACGACCATCGCACCTGGCGGCTCCTCCACACTCACGTGGAGCTCCACCAACGCGACTGTCTGCACGGCCTCGGGTGGCTGGAGTGGCAGCCTCGCCAAATCCGGCAGCCGCTCGGTCGGACCGCTCGCGAGCAACACGACCTACTCGCTCAGCTGTTCGGGGCCGGGCGGGGCAAGCGCGCCGGCGAGCGCAACGGTGAGCATCGTTCCGGTGGCGACGCTCGCGGCGAACCCCACGAACGTCTCGAGCGGCGGCTCCTCCAGATTGACATGGAGCTCGACGAACGCCACCTCGTGCGCAGCCTCCGGAGGCTGGACGGGCTCTCTCGCCACAAGCGGCAGTCAATCGGTCGGCCCGTTGTCGAGCAGCGCAACGTACGCGCTCACGTGCACGGGCGCCGGCGGCACGAGTGCGCCGGCGAGCGCTACGGTCACCGTCAATGCTCCTCCGACCGCCACTCTCACGGCGAGCCCGGCGCTCGTCGCAAGCGGTGGGTCGGCGACACTCACCTGGAGCTCCACGAACGCGACCTCGTGCACCGCCTCCGGAGGTTGGAACGGGGCGGAGCCGACGAGTGGGACTCAGAGCAGCGCTGCAATCACCACGACCACGAGCTACTCGCTCGTCTGCACGGGTGCCGGAGGGACTTCGAACACGGCACAGGCGAGCGTCACCGTCGGCACGCTCAGCCTCTCGCCGAGCATCGCGGCACTCACGCTCTCGCAGACGCAGCAGTACACGGCAACCGTTCCCGTCGGCTCGGTGTCCTGGTCCGTCGATGGGGTGGCGGGCGGCAACAGCTCGGTCGGCATCGTGAGCTCGACCGGACTCTACACGGCCGGAACGGCCGCGGGCACTCACACCATCACCGCCACCAGCACCGCCAACGCATCGTTCACCGCAAGCGCCGTGGCGGCGGTGACTGATCTTGCGGGCGTGTACACCTACCACAACGATCTTGCACGCGACGGCGTCAACGCGCAGGAGTACGCGCTCACGACGAGCAACGTCAACACGACGAGCTTTGGCAAGCTCTTCTCGTGCACGGTGGATGGGGCCGTCTATGCCCAGCCGCTCTGGGTGTCCGGCCTCACGATCAACGGGGCGCGCCACAACGTCGTGTTCGTTGCGACCGAGCACGATGGTCTCTTCGCCTTCGACGCCGACCAGAGCCCATGCGTCACGCTCTGGAGCGCCAACCTGATCGACGGCAGCCATGGCGCAAACGCGGGCGAGACGACCGTGCCTGCGGGAACCTCGGGCTATCTCGTCGGCAGCGGCAGCGGCGACATCACCCCGGAGGTCGGTGTGACCGGCACGCCCGTCATCGACCCGACGCACGGCATTCTCTATGTAGTGTCGAAGTCCGTGAGCGCGGATCAAACCACCTTCTATCAGCGCCTGCACGCGATCAACCTGCTGACCGGTGCCGAGGAGAACGGCTCTCCGACGGTCATCGGGGCAACCTATCCCGGCACGGGCGACGGCGGCACGAGCGATGCTTTCAGCGCCCGCCCGGAGAATGAGCGCTCGGGGCTCGCGCTCGTCAATGGCGTCGTCTACATCGCGTGGGCCTCTCACGAGGACACCCCGCCCTATTACGGCTGGGTCATCGGCTACAGTTACAGCGGATCCGCCTTCACGCAGACGGCGGTCTACAACGCGACGCCGAATGCCCACTACGGCGGGATCTGGATGGGCGGGGGCGCCCCCGCTGCGGATGAGAACAACAATCTCTATGTCATCACGGGCAACGGCAATTTCGATGTGACCAACGCCAGTGCGCCCACTAACGATTACGGGGACTCCCTCCTCGAGTTGCAAAGTGGCACGCTCGCGGTTGGGCAGTACTTCACGCCCTCGGACCAGGCGTCGGACAACTCGGGCGATGCGGACTTCGGGGCGGGCGGCACCGCGATTCTCGCCGATCTGCCCGGCGAGCCCGTTCAGCACCTCATCATGGGCGGCGGCAAGGATGGCAGCCTCTACGCCTTGAACCGCGACACGCTCGGCGGTCTCGGTGACAGCGCAGCCGTGCAGAAGGTGAGCATCGGTCATCCCATATTCGTGACCGGCGCCTACTGGAACCAGTACTTCTATCTCGCAGGACTCGGCGGTCCGCTCGCGGCGTATCAGCTCAATCCGAGTGTCCCGACATTCACGAGCGCGGCGAGCTCGTCGAACACGTTCGGATTTCCGGGCAGTACGCCCGCGATCTCCGCAACGGGCACGCAGAATGGCATCGTCTGGGCCCTCAACACGAGCGCGTACTGCACGAACCAGTCGAAGAGCTGCGGTCCCGCGGTTCTCTACGCGTACACGGCGCTCAACGTGGCGAGCGAGCTCTGGGACAGCTCCGAGGAAAGCGCGGATGCGGCCGGAAATGCCGTCAAATTCGCCGTCCCGACGATCGCCAACGGCAAGGTCTACGTAGGCACCCGCGGCAATAACACAGGCGGTGCGTACGGCTCCACCTCGGTCTCGGGTGAGCTCGATGTGTACGGCCTGAAGGCTCAGCAAGTCACGGTCTCGAGCACGCTCTCGCGCGCGGTGGCGCGCGCGGCGGCAGTCGCGAAGCCCTCCGCTGCGCATCACTAGACGCCGCGGCGGGCAGCTGGTGCACAATGTGCGCTGCGCATGCCCGAGATCTCCATCATCGTCCCGACATTCTCCGAGGCCGGCAACGTGCGCGAGCTCCATGCGCGCGTCGGCCGCAGCCTCCAGGGCGTCGCGGACTGGGAGCTCATCTTCGTCGATGACGACTCTCCCGACGGGACCGCCGATGTCGTGCGCGAGCTCGCGCAGCAGGATCGACGCGTGCGTTGCATCCAGCGGATCGGCCGGCGCGGACTCTCGAGCGCGGTCGTCGAAGGGGCACTCAGCTCCTCCGCCCCGCTCATCGCGGTGATGGACGCGGACCTGCAGCACGATGAGACGATCCTCCCCACGCTCATTGCAGAGGTGCGCGCGCGCGGCCTCGATGTCGCCGTCGGCAGCCGCTATGTCGAAGGGGGCAGCACCGGCGAGTGGGCCCTGCACCGCAAGCGCATCAGCCGCTTCGCCTCCAAGCTCGCGCGCGGACTTGCTCCCGCGGACCTGCGCGATCCGATGAGCGGCTTCTTCGTCGTGCAGAGCCGCCTGCTGCGCGAATCGGCGAGCGCGCTCTCGGGATACGGCTACAAGATCCTGCTCGACCTGTTCGCCTCGGCGGGCCGGCCGCTGCGCTACATCGAGGTCCCCTACGCCTTCAAGCCGCGCGTGAGCGGCGAGAGCAAGCTCGACTCGCTCGCGGTGTGGGAGTACTTGATGCTAGTCGCCGACAAGCGCTTCGGGCGGCTCGTGCCGCCACGCCTCCTCTTCTTCGCCGTGGTCGGCGGCACCGGCGTTGCCGTGCACTATGCGTTGCTCAGTATCCTGTACCTCAGCGCCGGCGTACCGTTCGCGGCGAGCCAGGCGGCGGCCGCCTGGGCGGCGATGACCTCGAACTTCTTCCTCAACAATCTGCTCACCTATCGCGACCGGCGACTGCGCGGGCTCGCTCTGGTTCGCGGCCTTTTGAGCTTCTATCTCGTTTGCAGCCTCGGGGCGCTCGCCAACATCGGTGTCGCCGCCTACGCGTTTGCGCAGAAGGCGCAGTGGGCGCTCTCGGCCGCCGCGGGAATCGTCGTGGGCACGCTCTGGAATTATCTCGCGACTGCGCGCTTCACGTGGCGCGCCGGGCGCACCGACGGTACCTGATGTGAGGGCTCGAGCGGATCTTCCGCGCTAGAACGGATCGAGCTGCTGCTGCGGTTTGATACGAGTGCGCCAGACCTCGAAGGGATCCCAGCCGTCTCTTGCAGCAGACGCATCGGCGGTCTGGCGCTTGAGCGATTCAATGCTCGCGTACTCTTCGTCGTTTGCTGCTTTGAGCGTATCGACGAGGAGCGCCATCTGGCTCTTTTTCATTACCTAGCAGACCCCTGGTTCTCTCGAGTGCCGTCTTCGCCCTCGAGTGCTGTCTTTCCACGCAGCGCGAGCCGAATCTTACAACAGAACTGTCGCCGTTGAGTGACAGTCTGTGGATGAAAATATGTAAACTCTCTTTCCGAAAAGCTGCGCGGATCTTCGAGTGGCGAGCGAGCTTCGCGTCGCAGCCGCGCGGAAATTCATGCGATCGAGCTAGCGCGAGTGCTTATGTAATGTTCCAATGCGCGCCTTGCCATCGGGGGGCCTGCCCGTCGTGCTCGAAGAAGAATCCGCAACGCCGGCCAACAGGGTTGATGCCTTCGGCTTCCTTCGCGAGCTCGCCACGCGCTGGGACGCCGTCGCCCTGATCATCGTCTTCGGGCTCATCGTCTTTCTCGGCGAGGCGAGCCGCGGCCTGTTCGAGCCGCTCTCGAAGCTGCAGGCGACCCCGCTCTCGCTCGACCCGAGGCACCTGCCCTTCTACGCGGCGCGCACGACCCTGCGGATGTTCGCGGCGCTGTTCCTGTCGCTCGTCTTTACCTTCACGTACGCGACCTGGGCCGCCAAGAGCAGCCGGGCCGGCAAGCTTCTCGTGCCGATCCTCGACATCCTGCAGTCGGTCCCGATCTTCAGCTTCCTCTCGATCACGTACGTCTTCTTCATGTCGCTCGCGCCAGGGCGCGTGCTGGGCGCCGAGTTCGTCGCCATCTTCGTGATCTTCACGAGCCAGGCCTGGAACATGGCCTTCAGCTTCTACCAGTCCCTGCGCACCGTGCCCGTCGAGCTCATCGAGGCGGCGGAGTCCTTCCACCTCTCCCCCTGGATGAAGTTCTGGCAGGTGGAGGTGCCCTTCGCGCTGCCTGGCCTGATCTGGAACACGATGATGTCGATGTCCGGGGGCTGGTTCTTCGTCGTCGCCTCCGAGGCCTTCCAGGTGGGTCACACCTCGGTCGCCCTCCCCGGGATCGGCACCTACATCCAGACGGCGATCGAGCGGCGCAACCTCGGCGCGATCGGCTGGGCGATCGGGGCCATGTTCGTCGTCATCCTCGTCTACGACCAGCTCATCTTCCGGCCTCTCGTCGCCTGGATCGATCGGCTGCGCTACGAGCAGGACCCGAGCGCGCGTCCGCCGCGCTCCTGGGCGCTCACCGTCATGCAGCGCTCGCGGGTGATCTCGGCGATGACCGATGCCTTCTACGCCGGGGTACGCTGGACGAGCTGGGCGATGCCGATCGGCCGCCCGGCACCCAGCTCGCAGGTGCAGGGCGCCGAGCGCAAGTGGAACTGGGTGTGGATGAGCGTACTTGGCGCGATCCTCGCCTTCGGGCTGTGGCACATCGTGCGAACGCTCATCGCCGGCACGACGCTGCGCGAGGTGCTCGAGGTGTGCGGCCTCGCCCTGCTCACGATGGTGCGCGTCTTCGTCTTGATCGCCCTCGCAAGTCTCATCTGGGTACCGATCGGGGTGTGGGTCGGCTTGCGGCCGCGCCTCATGGCAGTTGTGCAGCCGATTGCGCAAATCCTCGCAGCTTTCCCCAATAACCTCCTGTTCCCCTTCACAGTTTACGGCATCGTCGCGTGGCGCCTGAACCCCGACGTGTGGCTGAGTCCCCTCATGATCCTCGGCACGCAGTGGTACATCCTCTTCAACGTCATCGCGGGCGCTTCGGCCATTCCCGGCGAGCTGCGCTACGCGGCCGAGAACTTCAACCTGCGCGGCTGGCTCTGGTGGATCCGGGTTGCGATCCCGGGGGTGTTTCCCTACTACGTAACCGGAGCGATCACCGCCTCGGGCGGCTCCTGGAACGCCTCGGTCGTTGCCGAGGTGGAGAACTGGGGCAGCACCCAGGTGCGGGCGCATGGGCTCGGCGCCTACATCTTCGATGCGACCGCCGCCGGGGACTTCCACCGGATTATCCTGGGGACCGTCACCATGAGCTTGTTCGTCGTCGCGATCAACCGGCTCTTCTGGCGGCGCCTGTATTATTACGCCGAGCGCCGCTTCCGCCTTGGGTGAGTCACCGCACGGGGCTCTCGCGTCATGAACCTCTCGACACCGCTGCTGCAAGTCGCCGATGTGAGCAAGGCCTTCCCCCGGCCCGATGGAGAGGGTGAGCTGATCGTGCTCCAGGGCGTCAATCTCGAGGTGGGGAGCGGCGAGATCGTCGGCATCCTCGGGCGCTCCGGCTCGGGCAAGTCCACCCTGCTGAGGCTCATCGCGGGGCTCTCCGAGCCGAGCGGCGGCACCCTGAGCTACCTCGGAGAGCGGATCCACGGACCGGCGCACGGAATTGCGATGGTCTTTCAGAGCTTTGCGATCTTTCCCTGGCTCACTGTCTACGAAAACGTCGCACTCGGGCTCGAGGCCTTACGGGTGCCCGGCGCCGAGATCCGGCGCCGCGCGCTCGCGGCGATCGATCTGATCGGGCTCGATGGGTTCGAATCCGCCTACCCGCGAGAGCTCTCGGGCGGCATGCGCCAGCGGGTGGGCTTTGCGCGTGCGCTCGTCGTGCACCCGAACATCCTCTTGATGGACGAGGCGTTCTCCGCGCTCGATGTGCTCACCGCCGAGACGTTGCGAACCGATTTCCTCGACCTGTGGACCGAAGGGAAAATGCCCATCAAGGGCGTCGTGCTCGTGACGCACAACATCGAGGAGGCGGTGCTCATGTGCGACCGCATCCTCGTCTTTGCGAGTAACCCGGGCCGCATCCTCACCGAGATTCGTGTGTCGTTGCCCCAGCCGCGCAGCCGCCTCGACCCGAGCTTCCGCGCGCTCGTCGAGCGGATCTACGTCGAGATGACGGCGCGGCCGGCCGATGCCCACGCGCGCGCCCACGGCGGGCTCGGGATTGGCACGGTCCTGCCGCGCGTCGGCTCGAATCTACTCTCCGGCCTCATCGAGACCGTTGCGGCGCCGCCCTTCAACGGCACGGCGGACCTGCCGAAGATCGCCTCGGACCTGCAGATGGAGATCGACGAGCTGTTCCCGGTCGCCGAGGTGCTGCAGATGATGCGCTTCGCCGAGGTCGCGGGCGGTGACATCAAGCTCACGGACCAGGGCATTGCCTTTGCCAATGGCTCGCTCGATGAGCGCAAGCGGATCTTCGCGCGCCAGCTCCTCGCCTACGTACCCCTCGCCGCGCACATCCGCCGGGTGCTCGACGAGCGCGGCAGTCACGCCGCCCGCAGGACCCGCTTCTTCGACGAGCTCGAGGATTACATGGGCGAGGAGCAGGCCGAGCAGACCCTGCGCACCATCATCAGCTGGGGACGCTATGCGGAGGCGTTCGCGTACGACGATGAGAGTGCCACGTTCAGTCTCGAGAACCCGAGCTGAGCGCGGCGGACTTCTTCTCGCGACGGGCGACTGCTAGCATCTGGCCAAAATCACAAGAGGGCTCACCATGACCGCCACATCGAGACTCACCCTTTCACTCGCGCTCGCCTTGGTGCTTTGCGTGCCGCTCGCCAATGCGCAGCCTGAGCGTGGCCGTGAAGCCGCCCCGGCGCGTCCCGGCGCCGGGCGTCCTGCGGCGCACGGGCAGCACTACCCGGGCCCCAGCCGCTATCACGCCGTGAACCCGCCGAAGGGCTGGAACAACCGCCCGACCACCGTCAACCGGACCAAGTACCAGCACAACTTCCAGGCCCCGCGCACCTTCAGGATCGGGCCTTACGTGCGTCCGCCGGGCTGGGTCGCGCACCACTGGGTCTATGGACAGATCCTCCCGCCCGCGTACTGGGCGGCGGAGTATCTGATCGGGGACTACTGGCTCTTTGGCCTGCAGGTGCCACCCGCCGGGTACGAGTGGGTACGCGACGATGACGATGCCATCCTCGTGAACACGACCACCGGGGAGATCCTGCAGGTCGATTACGGCGTGTTCGCCTAGGATGCTGTTTCCGACCACGCTCGTCGGCAGCTACCCGCAGCCGGACTGGCTCATCGACCGGCCGAAGCTCTCCGGCCGCTTCCCACCGCGTGTGCGCGAGCGCAGTCTCTGGCGCATTCCGCAGCCCTTCCTCGCCGAGGCGCAGGACGATGCAACGCTGCTCGCGATCCGCGCTCAGGAGGAGGCGGGCATCGATATCGTCACCGACGGGGAGATCCGGCGCGAGAGTTATTCGAACCGCTTCGCCACCGCGCTCGAGGGCGTCGATATCGACAACCCGGGCACCGCCCTCGATCGCTCCGGACACCCGAATCCCGTGCCGCGCATCGTCGGGCGGATCCGGCGCAAGCATGCGGTGCAGCTCGAGGACCTCAACTTCCTCAAGCGCCACACCGCGCGCACGGTGAAGATGACCGTTCCCGGGCCGTTCACGATGTCGCAGCAGGCGCAGAACGACTTCTATCCGAGTGAGGAAGCCGCGGCGATGGATTACGCGCAGGCGGTCAACGAGGAGATCCGGGACCTTTTCGCCGCGGGCGCCGACATCGTGCAGATCGACGAGCCGTATATGCAGGCGCGTCCCGAGAAGGCGCGCCAGTATGGCCTCGCGGCCCTCAACCGTGCCCTCGAGGGCATCTCCGGCCCCACCGCGGTTCACATCTGCTTCGGCTACGCCGCGATCATCCACCAGCGCCCCTCCGGCTACTCGTTCCTGCCCGAGCTCGCCGACTGTCGCTGCACCCAGATCTCGATCGAGACCGCGCAGTCGAATCTTGACTGCGCGGTGCTCGAGCGGCTCCCGGGAAAGCAGATCATGGTCGGCGCCCTCGACCTCTCGGACACGAGCGTCGAGTCGTCAGAGACCGTCGCCGCGCGCGTGCGCCGCGCCCTGCGCTACATCGCCCCCGAGCGCGTCGTGCTCGCGCCCGATTGCGGCATGAAGTACCTGCCGCGCGAGGTCGCCTTCGGAAAGCTCAAGGCGCTCGTCGGCGGCGCGGCGATCCTGCGCAAGGAATACGCGCGGTAAATCAAGGGCGGTGGTGGATGCCCGGCGCATCGCCGAGTCACTTGGGGAACGTCAGCCGGTCCTGAATCGCGAGCAGCACGTCGCGCCGCGAGACCTCCCCCACGAGAGAATTGCGCCACGGACCGCGGGTGACGGGCAGCACCGTCGCCTGCTCCCGCAGAAATCCATCTAGTGCGGTGCCGAGCGCCATGTCCGGCGAGAGCACGAGGCTCACGGGATGCGCCACGTGCTCGACGTGGGCGCTTCCTTGAATCGCCCCCTTCTGCACCTGATCGAGCAAGCGCCGGGGATCGAGCCAGGCGATCAGCTGATCGCCGTCGACGACGTACACGCGCTCGAGCGGACGATTCGGCAACTGCTCGAGCAGATCCCTGACACTCGTCGTGCGCGGGACCGTCGCGGCGGGAGGCTTGATCAGGGGCTCCACCGTTCTCAAGCGCCAATCGTCGGGTGCGGCGGCCGCGGCAGCCCGGGCGAGTGAGTGGTGATAGACCGATTCCCCGTGTCGGTAGACCTTCGCCGTGTAGTGCGCCGTGACACACGCCAGCATCAGGGGTAGCACGATGTCGTAGTCGCCCGTCATCTCGAAGATCATGAGAATCGAGGTGAGGGGAGCATGCGTCGTCGCGGCGAGGAAGCCGCCCATCCCGATGAGCGCGTAGACGGCGGGCACCGAGGCGATCGTCGGCATTGCAGTGTGCAGCAGCTCCCCGACCGCCGCCCCGATCGCGCACCCGATGAACAGCGTCGGGGTGAAGATGCCACCCACCGCCCCCGATCCGACCGTCGCCGCTGTGGCAAGCACCTTCGCCGCGAGCACCGTGAGCAGCCATCCTCCGTGAAGCTCCCCGGACAGAATGTCGCCGACGACGCTGTAGCCGTTGCCCCAAACCTGCGGCACGAAGATCGAGACAGCCCCGACCACCACCCCTCCGAGTCCGAGCTGCCAGTACGGCGGCAGGTGCAGACGCACGAAGCGCGATTTCGCAAAGTCCACGAAATTGAGGAACGGAGGCGCGAGATGTCCGAGCAGCACCCCGAGCACGATGAAGAAGACGAGCTCCATGTTCGAGGCGAACTGGATCTGCGGCACCGCAAAGAGCGGCCCCTCGACGAAGATCCGGTGAATGGTGGCGTTCGAGGTGACCGAGGCGACCACCAGCGGACCGAAGCTCTCCATCGCGGTGTTGCCGAGCACGATCTCGGAGACGAAGAGCGCACCCGAGATCGGCGCGTTGTACGCCGCGGCAATTCCGGCGGCCGCGCCACAGGCCACCATGAGTCGCAGGCGCGGAATGGAGGCGCGCGCCACGACTCCGCACTTCGAGCCCGCCATCGCGGCGAGCTGCACCATCGGACCTTCGCGGCCAATCGAGCCCCCGGAGGCAATCGAGCACAGTGAGGAGAGGCTCGAGAGCAGAGTGGTACGAAAGCTGATGCGGCCGTCCCCGACCAGCACCGCCTCCATGTAGTCCACGGCCCGGGGCACCGTGAGCACGCGCCCCGCCCAGTGCAGGATCAGCCCGGCGAGCAGCCCCCCCGCGACCGGCACCACCATCCGATGCCACCAGACGAGCTGCAAGGCCGCCTCGACGATTCCGGTCGTCTGCTGTCCGGTGAAGACCCTCTCGAGCAAGCGCGTCCCCAACCGGAAGAGCCAGCTCGCGAGCGCGCCGAGAAAACCGGTGAGCGCCGCCCAGAAGATGATCCCGGCGAGATCCTCGTGTCCGAACAGCAGCAGCCGCAGTCGCGTGACGAGCGACAACGAAAGCTGTGGGAGATCCCGGACGTGGTTCGCCATGAGCGCCAGAGTGGGTGTGCGGGTGCCGTAGCATAACGACCTCCGCGCGGCCCCGCCCCCTCAATCTCTCGCTCGTGGCAACGCTTGACCGCGCTCCGACCGATGGAACCGGGACGCTCGACCAAGCATTGGCCTGGCAGGAGCTTCTTTCGGAGCCCGAGCGATGCGCAGCAAGTACTGGATGAGAGCGATGGCGTGCCTCGCGTGCACGATCATCGCGGGCGCCGTGTGGCCTCGGCTCGCGGAGGCGCAGGATCCGGCCGCCGACGACCCGCCGGACCCCGCTCAGTCCGCGGCCGCCGCCGCTGCGCAGAGCCATGTCGAGGATGCGCTCCAGGCGGTGCAGCGCATGATGCAGGATCCGCGGCTCGCGGCCCTGCTCGACCAGGCGAAGGGTGTGCTGATCGTGCCCCGCTATACGCAAGGGGCAATGATCATCGGCGGTAACGGGGGGATTGGAGTGCTCCTTGCGCACCGCCGCGGCAGCTGGACCGACCCGGTCTTCTATCGCGTCGGCGGCGTGAGCATCGGGCTGCAGGCCGGCGGCGCGCGCGGTCCGCTCGCCATGCTCCTCATGAGTGACAAGGCGGTCGAGCAGTTTCAGAACGACCTGAGCACCTGGTCCCTCGGCGGCCGAGCCGGCCTCACGGTCGCGAGCTTCTCCGACCAGAAGCAGCATCCGGGCAGCCTCGATGTGATCGTCTGGTCGGGCGTGAAGGGCCTGTTCGGGGGCCTCGCCTTCAGCGCGACGGATGTGACACCTGATGAGACCGCGAACCACGCCTACTATCGAAGCCCGGTCGCCCCGCTCCAGATCCTCGTCGGGGCGGTGAGCAATCCGGGCGCGCAGCCCCTGCGCAACGCGCTCGCCACCCATGTCGCGCAGAACTGAGTACCGCAAGACCGCGAAAGGTTGAGGACGCTGCAACCGAGTGGCAGAGGAGCAGTCAAGGCGCTGGTCATCGCTCGGCGCGCTGGCGCGAGCGACGGCGCTCGTCGCAAGCGTCGTCATCGCGTTTGCGTTGATCGTCGCCGTGGTATGGATCGCCTCCACGGCGGTCATCACGATCCTCGTGGCGATCCTCTTCGCGGTGCTGTTCGATGCGGCGGCGCGCGCACTCGGGCGCTTGCTCCCCCTCAATCGGCGGCTGCGCCTCCTCATCGTATTCGTGCTCGCCGTGCTCGGCGTGCTGGGCGCTGCGGCCTGGGGTGGATCGGTGCTCGCCGGTCAGCTGAGCGACTTCTACTCCTCCATGCGGATGCTGCTCCTCGAGGCCAACCACTTCCTGAGTCACAGCGGGCTCGGCGCCTCCTCGCACCCGATCGATCTGTCGCACCTGCTCTCCCCGAGCGGCCCCATCATCGGCGGTGCGGAGACCGTCGTCTCGACGGTCGGTGAGTTTCTCACCCTGTCGGCCGCGGTGCTCGTGCTCGGGGCCTTCCTGTCGTGGGAGCCCGATACCTACAAGTCGATCGTCCTGAGCCTGCTGCCTAGAGGCAAGCGGGCCCGAGTGAGTGAGGTGCTCGATCTCGCCGCGCACGCGCTGCGCGAGTGGCTCATCGGGCGCGCGATCATCATGGCGGTCATCTTCGGCTTCACGATCTCTGCCCTGTTCGCGATCGGCATGCCCTATGCCGCCCTCCTCGGCGTGCAGGCGGGCCTTCTCACGTTCATCCCGACCCTCGGTCCGTTCCTCGCCGGAGTGGTGATCGTGCTCGCGGGACTCTCGCAGAGCCTGCACATGGCGATCTATGGACTTGCGGTCTACGTGATCGCGCAGTTCCTCGAATCCCACGTGGTGACCCCGCTCGTACAGAGGCGCACCATCCGCTTGCCCCCCGCAGCAACGCTCGGTCTGCAGGTGATCGCCTACTTCCTCTTTGGGCTCTTCGGCATCGCTTTCGCCGTGCCGATCGCGGCGGCGGGCCGCGTGCTCATCCGGGAGCTCTACGTCAACGACCAGCTCGGGGGAGAGTGGGAGCCCGAGTCTTCGAGTCACCAGGCATGATCATCGCATGCTCGCATTGCGGCACGCTCCAGAGCCTCGTGCCGCTGCCCCCGAAGACCACGGCGTTCTGCTCGGTTTGCGAGAACCCGCTCGAGCGCACGAGCGGGCGCAGCGTCGCGGCGGCACTCGCCTGCGCCTCGGCGACCCTGGTGCTGCTCTTTCCAGCCAATCTGCTGCCCTTCCTCACGGTATCGCTGCTCGACATGCGCCGGGTGAGCCGCCTCGGCTCCGGAGTCGTCGTGTTGTGGGCCCATCAATGGATTCTGGTTGCCGTGCTCGTCGCCGCGTTCGCAGTCGTCCTGCCATTCGTGCGCTACGCGCTGCTCACGCTCGTGCTCTGCGTCGTGCTTCTCGAGCGCAGGCCGCGCTGGCTCGGGCGGGCGTTCCGCTGGGCGATTGAGCTCGACCCCTGGAGCATGCCGGACGTGTTCCTCGTCGGGCTCGCCGTGGGCTACAGCCGCATCGTCGCGAACCTCACCGTGACGATCGGCTGGGGCGGCTTCTGCTTCATTGCCGCCGCCTTCCTCGCGATGCTGTCGCGTGCGGCGCTCGATCGCCGCACCGTGTGGCGCGCCATCGAGGCGGATCAGCCCTCGCTCCCGGCCGGCACTGCGCTGCTCTCCTGCACCGTGTGCGACCTCGTTCTACCGCTGGATCACGAGGGCTCGCCGTGCCCGCGCTGCCGGCTGCGCCTGCACGCCCGCAAGCCCGACGCCCTGCTCCGCACCCTTGCCCTGCTCATTGCCGCATTCGTGCTCTACATCCCGGCCAATGTCTATCCCATGAGCAGCGACACGCAGCTCGGCCAGCTCATCCCCTATCGCATCATCGACGGCATCAAGGAGCTCTATCAGGCAGGACTCTGGCCGCTCGGCATTCTCATCTTCTGCACGAGCATTGCGATCCCCTTCTTGAAGCTCGCGGGCCTCGGCTGGTTCCTCGTCTCGATCCGCCGCAGATCGAGCCGCCGGCTGCGCCTCAAGACGCGCCTCTACCGGCTCGTCGATGAGATCGGACGCTGGTCCAACACCGACGTATTCACCATCGCGGTGTTCCTCCCCGTCCTGCAATTCGGCACGATCGCAAGCTCCCACGCCGCGACGGGCGCGACCGCATTCATTCTCGTCGTGGTGATCACGATGTTCGCCTCGCGCGCCTTCGATCCGCGGCTCATGTGGGACGCGGGCCTGGAAGGAGAACCTGGTCCGCGCAACGCCGGTGCCACACAGCTCGGTCTCGAGGCGGCGCCGTGAACACGCCGGCGCTGCGCACGGCAACGGGACGGCGAACGACGTGGTGGCCGGGGTGGATCTGGGCGGTGCCGATCGCCGCGATCGGCATGGTCGTATGGCTCATGGTCCGGGCGCTCAGCAGCCGCGGGATCGACGTGACGGTCTCGTTCGACAACGCCTGGGGTATGAGCGTCAACAATACCAAGGTGGTCTACCGGGGACTGCAGGTGGGTGCCGTGAGCAATCTCAAGCTCGCCCCGGACGGACGGCACATCATCGCAACGCTCGACATCGACGGGGACCTCGCCCCCTACGTGAACTCGGGGAGCGTGTTCTACCTCGAGGGGGCTCAGCCGACCCTCGCCGATCCGTCGTCGCTCAAGTCGATCATCTCGGGCCCGACCATCGAGCTCATCCCGGGAACCGGCGCGCCGAGCCGGCACTTCGTCGGTGGCGTGGGCGAGCCTCCCCCGCGGCTCGCAGTGGCGCTGCCCTATCTCGTCACCTTCGGCTCACCGGTCGGCGGGATTGCGGTGGGATCGCCCGTCACTTTCGGCGGTTTTCCCGTGGGCGAGGTCGCGAGCCTCGAGCTCGCCGTCGACCCCCGCTCGGGCGCCGTCGAGACCCGTGCGCGGCTGCTCCTCGATCCGAGGCGCTTTCATCTGATCGGCGTCGCTGCACCGCGGTCGGCCGCGAACTGGAGCCCCCTCATGGACCAAGCGCTCGCCGTGCTCGTGCGGCACGGCCTGCGCGCAAGCCTCGCGCAGACCCCTCCGCTCATCGGCGCTCCGCAAATCACGCTCGAGATGATGCCGGGCGCCGCGCCGGCCGATCTGGACCTCACCGGCCCCTTCCCTGCCATTCCGACCGTCGAGGGCGGGGGCATTCAGGCGTTCGCCGCAAAGCTCGGCCGCGTGCCGATCACCGAGATTGGCGACAACGTGCGCGCGATCACCGCGCATCTGAGCGCGCTCGCGAGTTCCCCGAGGCTCGAGGATAGCCTGCGGCACCTGGATCGCGCCCTCGCCGAGCTCGATGCGACCGTGCACCAGTCCGGGCCCCAGGTGGCGCCGACCCTGCGCAGCGTGCGCCGGACGGTCGACGCATTGCGCAGGAGCGCCGCGGAGATCGACGCCACCGCGGCGGCCGCGAGCGCGACGCTGAGCGGCAGCGCGGCACCGCCCGGCGGCAGCGTCCAGGACGCGCTCCAGGAGCTCACTCAGGCTGCCCGCTCGATCCGCTCGCTCGCGAACTACCTCGACCAGCACCCCGAGGCGCTCATCCGCGGTCGTTGAGCCGTTATGATGGTCCGGACGTGAGAGGAGGCGAGGATGAATCGGCCCGTCGCTACCGCTCTGCTTCTCGGGAGCTCGATCGTGCTGCTCTCGAGCTGCGCATCGAGTCCCCCGTCTAGGTTCTATTCGCTCTCGGCAGTGCCTGCGGGCGGTGCCGCCATCGCCGCCGCACGGCCGGCCCTGCCGGTGCGGGTCGTCGCCGTCCACATTCCACCGATGCTCGATCGGCAGGAGATCGCGCGTCCGAGCGCGGGCGATCAGCTCGTCATCAACGGCGAGGAGCGCTGGGATGCCCCGCTCGATGAGATGATCCAGCAGATTCTCACGCGCGATCTGCTCGAGCGCCTGCCCGCGGGCGAGGTGATCCTCCCCGGTGCGCCGGCGCCCGCTCATGTCGATTCGATCATCGTGAACATCCTGCAGTTTCAGAGCGATGTGGCAGGCAGCGTCGTGTTTCAGGGCAGCTGGTCGCTGCTCACACCGGGGGCTGCCAACCCGGCACTCATCCACGACTTCCGCTACAACGGGAACGCGAGTCCGCAGAGTACCGGCGAGGAGGTTCAAGCGATGAGCACGCTCCTCGGACAGCTCGCCGACGACATCGTGAGGAGCCTGCCGGCGCACTGAGCCGTTGTACCGGGATGCGCGCATGTTCGGCGCTGCCGAAAATCATCTGGGTGCCGCTCGCGAGTGCCGTGACGCTCGGGGTCCCGGGGGTGCTTGCCCTGCTCACGCACCAGCTGTTTCTCTTCCCGAGTCTCGGCCCGACGGCCATGATGATGATGAATCACCCCGAGCTGCCCTCCGCGCGGCCGTATAACGCCGTGGTAGGCCACCTGCTCGGGCTCGGAACCGGCTTCGCGTGCGTGTTTGCGCTCGGCCTCGCGAGTACACCTTCGATCTTCGCGGTGCACGCGGTCGCGGCGCCGCGCGTCGCCGCCGCCGTGCTTGCGGTCACGCTCGCGAGCGCGTTGGAGCTTCTGCTGCGCGCCCAGCACCCCCCAGGCGCTGCCACCACCTTGCTCGCAGCGCTTGGCTCATTCAGGCCGACCTGGCACGACGCGGGCGCCGTGCTCGCCGGGGTGCTCGTCCTCGTGGGAGTCGCCGAGCTCCTCAAGCGCCTGCGCAAGGCCGCGTGAGGGAACGGAGGCTTGCCCATACGCATTTCTTAGGCGGGACAAGACCGGAGGAACCCAAGCATGCGTCATCGATACCTTTCTGTTCTCAGTGCGCTCCCGCTCGCGGCCGCAGCGGTCGGCGTCGGTCTGTCGGTGCAGGCACCGCCCGCCAATGCCGCCGAGACTTCCAGGCACGAAGACCGTTACGCCCGGGACGCCCAGGACCGGGTGAACGATGCCGTGAACGTCGTCGAGCAGATGAAGCAGGATCCCGGCCTCGCGCACCTGCTGCGCGATGCGCGCGGGGTATTCATCATTCCCCACTTCGGCAAGGGCGGCTTCATCATCGGCGGCCAGGGTGGCACCGGCGTGGTGCTCGCACATCGACACGACAAATGGAGTGACCCCGCGTTCTTCGACGTGGGCGGCGCCACCATCGGTGCTCAGGCCGGTGGCGAGAAGGGGTCGGTCGTCATGTTGCTCATGACGGACCGTGCGCTCGATCATTTCGAGAACACTCGCAACAAATGGTCGCTCGGCGCGAGTGCGGGCCTGACCGTGGTCAAGTACTCGGGCAATGCGCACGCGCAGGCGGGGCGAGGCGATGTGATCGTGTGGACCGATGCACGCGGGCTCTATGGCGGACTCACCGCGGGCGTCACCGACATCACGCCGTCGAGCAAGCTCGACCACGCCTATTACCAGCAGCCGGCGAGTGCGCACGAGATCCTGAGCGGTAACGTGACGAACTCTGCTTCCGACCCGTTGCGGGATGCGTTGCTCACGCGCGTAGCCTCGAAGTGATCCTGCAAGGCCCGGCCGTGCCGGTGCCTTGGACGTGATCGCCAAGCCCGGCGAGGCAAACGCCTCGCCGGGCAGGCCCTCGTGAGCTGCACCGTGCTCGCGAGGGTGGGCCGCACCGGCCCCTGCTGCAGCGACTCGAGACACACGATCAGTGCCCGGACGCCGCTGCATCGATATGATCTAATTATTGGGCGCTTTGCAGTCGGATCTTGCCATCCGCGGGCCAAAGCGCCGACCCTAACAGCCTGTCGCACCCGTACTTGTGAAGGAGTAGTCGAACCGTGTCCGCAAACAAGAATCACCCCCATTCGCGTCGCGATTTTCTCCTCGACTCCCTCGGTGTCGCATCGAGCGCTCTCGCCACCACCGTCCTCGCCGCTTTCGGTAG
>Ga0335074_10001575_pt1 | contig 30924 bp, 27 predicted proteins | sample Lox_Sample_23_FD_206715 | JGI IMG/M metagenome (GOLD analysis project Ga0335074, IMG submission 206715) | Soil microbial communities from Loxahatchee National Wildlife Refuge, Florida, United States - Lox_Sample_2.3 | ecosystem: Environmental > Terrestrial > Soil > Wetlands | place: USA... | reverse complement strand
TAAAGTGGGCTACTGCGATTCGGGCACAAAAAGGGCCATGAAGCAGAGGAAAGATCCTAAGGCGAGCTTCTGGATTCGTGATCAGGACAGCCTTGGTCATGCAATCGATCCGAGGCTGATCGAAGCGGCGGAGCGGGTCTGGGAACGCGTTCAACGGATCGTTATGCGCTATCTTGCCGAGGATACCGAGGCCGCCGAGATTTTGGAAGCAGCCGTAGATTCGGCCTCAAGGGCGATGCACAACGATCAGTCCATCCAATTTTTTGAAGCATACCTTGTCAGATCGGTTGCAAGAGAGGCAATTCGCCGGAACCAAAAGAATCAGCGCATCCTTTACGTCGAGACGACCGATCTCGACCGAATCTCCGGATCAGCAGCCGCGGATCTTGACCAGCAGCTAGACGATAGCAAGCGAGTTTCAGTCTTGCGGGCTTGCATGGCGCCGGACGTGCGCACAATGTTCGACATGCGCGTTCTCGGCTTCGATTGGCAGTCCATAGCTGGGCAATTGCGATATTCACACGCTCACAGCGCTGAGGTTCAGTTCGCAAAAGGAATCGATCGCGCAATGCGCCGGTTCAGGGCCCATTTTCGGCGTCGAGTGAAACCCGATGAAAAGATTTGACCACCCAGCAAATTCGAGGCACATCCGAGAGCTGATTGCGCTCGGAAGGCGATCTGCGCGAAGTGCATTTCCGAATCCTGATAGGCGCGACTGCCCGGATTTGACGGTCTTACGCGACATGGCAAGGAAGGACCAGCGCCTTGCCGTTGCGAACCTCCCAATTTCGCATGTCGTCACGTGCTCCCCATGCTTCCGGCAATACATGCGGTACCGCCGGTTTGCCGTATTGAGGCACACCGTCCGCCAAGCAATGCCACACGCCGCGGCGCTGGCCCTCATTGCCCTGGCCGTCCTGCTCTCTCTTAAATACAGCGACTTGATCGTGAAGCGCGGTGGAGAGCGCCACTCTCAGGCGAAAACCTCTCCGAAAGTCGGTGGTCCAACTGCAGCGTCGCGAACGCCGCTTACGATCGATCTCGCGGCGTTCTCTCCAACCCGCGGCACCGGAAACGAGTCGCCGCAACCAATTCATCTTTTCCCGCGTTCGCTCCACATGACGATCCGGCTGCCATTAGGAATGGAGCCTGGCGAGTATGCGCTTCAGATCCAAGATGCGACAGGCGTCGTATATGCTGACACGCACGTCGCTGGGCGTGTTATCGCAGGAACCACCTCGCTGGACTTGGACCTCGATCTCTCCGCCGTATCCGAGGGCCGCGGCGCCCTCATGATTCGTCCGCCGGGCCGAAGTTGGCGAACGTACGCCGTCGTTATCAAATGAGCCATTTCGATGTTCCAGGAAGGAGATGCCCGATGCCGTTTCGGCTTTTTACACAGGCGATATCTGTTGGATTATTGATCACCGCGCTCAATGCGCAGCCTCCAAGCGCGAATGAAGCGCTAACACGAGCTCTTCATTTTGCTGATCTGTATAACTGGGCGGATGCTGCGCCGGCGTTCGCCGCAGCGGAGAAAGAGTTTTCAGCAGCTGGAGATAAGCGGGATACCCTTTACGCGAAACTCGGTATGATCCGATCCAATGTCGAGCGCGGCGATCAGGCTCTCCCTCTTGTTTCCACGCAGCTTGCGGACGAGCTGGATAATAATCCTCTCCTTCAGAACGATAGGCAGCTCCGAATGTTCTGCCTCATTGTGAAGGGCGATATCGATGCCGAAACGAATACGGCGGCGATGCGGGACGATTGGCGGCGGGTACAAACGCTCGCTCAAGAGTTGGGCGATTCGAAATGGCAGTATCGCGCATTGGCTCAACTTGGCGTCGCCGCGTTCTACGATGCAGATCTCCAGACAGCCAGCAAGAATGTGGGGATGGCTCTCGCCGCAGCGATGAAAGCCGGCGACGTCGGTTCACAGATCCGGTTCTTGACAATGCTCGCTACAGGCCTTGTCGAAAGTAAGATGTACGACCAGGCGCTCGCGTATTCCCAGAATGCGATTAAGCTTGCGGCCACCGTCCCAGATGCCGGTCATCAATTCGCAGCCGCCGAAATCCAGATCGAGGCACTGATCGGTCTCAAGCAGCACAAAGCGGCCGAGCATGCGGCGGAAGACCTGTTGACACACGCAAAAGAAGGCGGAAGAACTTCGCATGAAGCGATCGCGATGGACCTTCTCGCGCAGATCGCGGCCGCCCGCAATGACCGCCAGACCGCTTTGCGGCGCATCAATGAGTCGATCGCTGTTGCAAAAAATGCCGGCCTAACGCGTGTGGTCCCAGACGCATACGCGGAGGCTGCAGAGTTTTATCGAGTGAACGGCGATCTTGCGGACGCGGAACGTTCGGCCGAACTGTCCGCTGCGGCAACACAGGCCAGTGGCGATATTTGGGCGGTTCCCCAACACCTTCAGCAACTCGCCGAACTTGAAATCGCGCGGGGCAGGTACGACGAAGCCGACCGCACGTACGATCGGGCCGAAGCCTTTATCGACGCTTTGATTGGCAAGGTTTCAACGGTTTTGGAAAAGACAGCGATCATCACCGCGTCAAGCGAGATCTATTCGCAGCACTTTTCGCTCATAGCCGAGCGTCTTAAAGATCCGCGGAAGGCGTATTCGATCATCGAGCAGGTGCGCGGCCGCGTTGCCGCGGATCTTCTGGCTGCGGGAGCGATTTCTACTCCGGGTGCAAAGGATACCGAGCGTGTCATCGCGCAGCTACGGCTAAAGCTAATGTCGGCGCACTCGAACGAAGAGGTCCGCCGGTTGCGCGATCAGATTTTCCTTGCGGAACAGGCTCGCTGGGTGACACCAGGAATCAGCATTCTGAAAGCTAAGTCTATGGATGCGGTCGGAATCGAGCAGGTCGAAAAATCGCTCGGAAACTCGGCCGTAATGCTCGAATACGTACTTGCTGATCCACACTCCTACTGCCTCGTGATCTCCCGGCGCGGCCCCCGGATTGTACAGCTCTCGGGCAAGGAGCAGATCGATTCGCTCATATCCGCTTATATTAAGGCGGTTAAGGCGAAACTTCCTTCGACCGCCGAGTCCCGTGCCCTCTATGACGGCGTGATTCGACCCATAAAGGAGGCAGAGGAAAGCACAGTGCTGGTCGTTGTTCGCGATGGCCAACTCAACCTGGTGCCATTCGATGGACTGCAAGAGCCGTCCGGAAAATGGGTTGTTGAAACCCGCACGGTGACGTATTCGCCGTCTGCGACCAGCTTCCAACGCCTGATCGAGGAAAAGCAGCGTGAACACGCGGATTCCCTCCTGGCGGTCGGCGGCATTCCGTATTCACAGAGTGGCATCAACAAATCCGGTATAACGCGAGGGAATAATCGCGGGATTTTCGCCGACCTGCCCTCGTCCTCTGACGAAGTTAAAATCGCTCAAGCAGCATTTTCGAAGAATCGTGAGAAAATTCTCGTGGGGCCGTCGGCTACTGAAACAGCGTTCAAGGCTGCGGACCTGGCAAATTACGGTGTGATCCATCTCGCCGTTCACGGCTTCGCCGATCCCACCTTCCCTGATCGCGCCGCCCTGGTTCTGCTCAGCGATCCTTCAGCCGGCGATGATGGATTTCTCCAAGCATCCGAAATCGTTCAGTTACACCTAAATGCTGATCTCGTGGTGCTCTCTTCGTGCGACACCGCCGTCGGACCGCTGCAAGGCCAAGAGGGCATCGCCAACCTCACTGGGGCCTTCCTTCTGGCTGGCGCACGGACGGTGGTTTCGACGTTGTGGGAAATTGATGACGAGGCTTCGCTGTTTCTGATGGAGCATTTCTATGAACACCTGCACGAGAGTCGGTCCGCTGCCTCTGCCCTGACCGCCGCTAAACGCGACATGCTTCGAACTTTTGGCTCGAAAGCCGTGCCGTACGACTGGGCGGCGTTCACAATCGAAGGCGCGGCCAGCCGGCCGATCATCTCGCGGCGGCCGGGAGACTGAAAATGCATGCAGAATCGAAACAGCGGGCCGAGATCCTCAAATCGATCAAGAAACGTGTGCTCGCCCACCACATCAACGTCTTCGGAGTCGATTATGACGCATGGGGCCGGCGCGTCGAGGAGCGCACTCCGAATCTAATCGCGGCGGATCAAGAGGGGTTTGAAACGGGTGTTCGCCAGTTGTTGGCTGAACTCAAGACCAGCCATACCGCTTTTTACCACTCGGCTCCGAAAGAGATGCTTCCCCAGCATACGATTAACGCCAGCCTACGCGACCTCACCAAGACCGGTTGCACGAAGTGGATGTTTCTGGACGTCTTCGAGGGCGGACCCGCCAGCGCGGCTGGCATCAAACCAGGGGACATCCTGGAGGCAGTCGAAGGCGACGCGGCCGCGCCGCCGGCGATGCCTCAATTCGGATTCGGCCAAACTCACGAGGTGTTCGTTCGCAGACCCGCCACGGGCGCTGCAAGAGACGTCCTGGTTAGCGTCCCGCAGCGAAAAGCGACGAAGCAACGCCCGCCGATTGTCGAGCCGAAGAGTCCGACTCACATGGTGATCGCCCCACAAATCGGGCTTTTAAAAATCGTGTACTTCCCCGGAGCTTTTGGGATGGGCTTCGCGAAAGCCCTGGACGCTGCAGTCGACGACCTGAAGAACCAAGGCTGTGACCGCCTGATTATCGATCTTCGTGGCAACATTGGTGGTAGCCTCGGGTTCGCTCGCTTGGCCAGTTATCTCTGTCCCGGGAAGATTGCGATCGGCCACAGCCTGACCCCCAATCGGATGCGGGCGGGATATGATCCGGCGGCGCTTCCACGCATTCCGATGCCGAGCAATAGCGTTGAACTCCTGACCAGCTTGGGGCGCTTCGCGTTTCAGGATAAGTCCTTGATGCTCCTCACACAAGGACTGGGACCACAGCCATTTCACGGCCGGATCGTCGTGCTCGTCAACGAGTGGACCAATAGCGCAGCCGAGATGATCGCGAATTTCGCATCCGAAAACAAACTGGCAACGGTCATTGGACAAAAGACACGCGGTAATGTCCTCGGGGCGACGAACTTCGACGTTGGTGGCGAATATTGGCTGCGTCTGCCTGTATTCGGCTGGTTCACCTCGCAAGGAAGGAGTCTGGAGGGCGTTGGAGTTGATCCGGACATCGACGTCGATACTTCGCCTAGCGGCTTGGCCGCAGGTGATGATAACCAGATGATCAAAGCGATGGAGACCTTGGATGGTTCCAGAACCCGCCAGCGATAAAATCCAAGTCAAAACACTTGAGGGCCGACCCGCTCAGAGGGATCGCTCGAACGCAGCCAACGCCCTCTTGATCGTTCGCTCGATGTATTGGCTTTGCCGACGTTCGTTTCCCTTGTGGGAGAGATCGCGCGAGCGAATTGCGGCGGCGACCTCCGCGTCACTTGCGCCATGCGAAAGAGCGTAAATCGAATAGGCGAGGTCGATTCTGTTCCCATCTCCGCAGTAGCGGGGATCGGTCCTGAAAACGTCAATGGTCTTAAGCTCTCGTTGGTGGACAAGCACTGCGCTTATTCGAGGCACGCGGCGGTCGCGATCGACAGGCGCTCGCTTCAGGGTTGCCTTCAGGCCTGCCAAATATCGATCAGCTTCCGGATAAACTTTCCCCGCCGCTTCGATCATCCGCACGAAAGGGTAAACGCCAGTTTCCGAGACGTAGTATTTCGATTTTCGATTTGTGAAGCCTGCGAGTCGCCCAAAGTGCCTCCAATCGGCCGCACCGCGATCACCTCCGAATTTCTCGGCCAATGCTCGCGCGGCGGCGGTGCTGAACTCTTTATCAAGTCGCTCTGAGTGCTTCAGCCAGGCCTGGTAATTTCCTGGAGAGGTCTCAACGACAATGGCGGGATCGAAGCCGGTTTCCTTCATTGATCGAATAGTACTCGCCGTAAGATCGTCGATGAGGCTTAGATTATGCTCGCCGCCTGGCCTGATAAAAATGTTACGCCCAGCCCGATTCTGGTACCGGAGCCACGCTGCGGACTTGAGAATGGTGGCAGCGTCCCAGGCTCTCAGGATCATCGCCCGCGTGCCCGGCTCGGCATTTGGGTCATAAAGCCCAATTTCGAAAACGTCCGAACTCATTGCCGAAATCTGCTGCGCGACGAAATCGGCAGTCCGACTCATGGTTATGCTCCAAATATTAAGGTAGTGGCGAATCCGGTTCGGGACCGCGTAGGGGAGATGCCGAAGTACCGTGCTTCTGGCCCCGAAGCCAGCCTTTGCGCTGCAATTTGACACTTAAGCCGTGCGCACGTAGCATGTGAATATGAACGTCACGCTCTCGATCGACGATCAAGTCATTATGGAAGCCAGGCGCCGGGCGGAGGCGATGGGAACGAGCGTAAACCAACTCGTTCGCGAATATCTGGAGCAACTGGCGGGCAAGGCGGATCTGGATGCAAACGCGGCGGAGTTCGAGCGGCTTTCGCGGGCGAGCCGCGGCCAGCTGGCCGGATGGAAATTCAACCGCGAGGAATTGCATCAGCGGAAATGAACGGCCTCGCCTTCTTCGATACGAACGTTCTGCTATACGCCGACGACGCATCCTCTCCCAATAAACAGGAACGCGCGATCGCCCTGTTTACAGACCACCTTCGCCAAGGCACGGCTGTCGTTTCGCTCCAAGTGCTTCAGGAGTATTTCGTGGCCGCGACACGGAAACTGATGATCGATCCTGAAACGGCGCAGCGAAAAGTCGAGATCTTGGCGCAAAGCCGCGTCGTGCGATTTGAGCCGCGCGATGTGATTGCCGCCATTGAATTGCACCGGCTGACTCGGGTCTCGTTCTGGGATGCGCTAATCGTCCACGCGGCGAGAACGGCGGGGGCCGGTGTGCTTTATAGCGAGGATTTTCAGGCCGGGGCGGTTTTGGCGGGTGTACGGGTCGTTAATCCGTTCTTGAATCTCTAAGCAGTGAACGCGCGCTCCGGCCCGGCACAACGAGCTCGCGAGGACGGGCAGTTACCGGGATCGCGATTCGCTCTTCGCCTTATTTTCACGACCCGCACGAGACTCAGCCCGAAAGTCAAGATACTCCCGGTAACATGGCGCGCAATGAGCAACGTGTTGCCATCGGGCATCCTCTTCAATTTCCTCGTGCCGAGCGGATCGTGAGGCGAGGTCTCGGAGAACTTCTTCACCGGGGCAGCCATTCCGCTCTGGATTTGGGAACGCCGATTGTACCGTTTCCTGGTATTCGCGTTGCAGCCGATTCCAACTTTGTTCCGGTGTTTCGCCCATCCAGTCGTTCATTATGTCATATGAGTTCCGGGATGCAACAGGGGATCGTCAACTTTTTCCGAAGTTGTATTTGGTCCAACGCCAGAAGCGCTTCTTTAAGGTCTCTGGCCGGAGATCGCCAAATTCTGTTGCGATCTCGTCCCACGTGTATCCCTGGCGCAACATTCTGCGGAACAGTCTTGAATCATGAGCGGCCAATTCTTGAAACGGAACTTCCCATTGATGGCAGCCGCTTTGAAGGGATCGTTTCTCCGGTCGTTCGCCGGCCGGTCTTCGCGATTCGCCTCCGACCCCGGAAAATATTCAGCCTCGAAGACTATGAAGCCGACGGAATTCTGACCAAGTGCGGAGATCCGGTGAATCAACTGCGCCGGCGGGATGACTTTATCGATGGACTGCGCGGTTTGAGCCACGCCGATATTATCCGCAACGCAGTGCGCGCGAGAAAGAACATCCTTGTCGTCGGTTCGACGGGGAGCGGGAAGACGACATTGGTCAATGGAATCCTTGATTCGCTTGCGAAATTGACGCCCGATGACCGCGTGATCTCGATTGAGGACACAACGGAGTTGCAATGCCCCGTTCGAAATTACTTGGACCTGCGTGCGGTGGGCAATGTCACGATGCTCGAATGCCTGCGGGCGTGCATGCGGCTGAAGCCGACGCGAATCGTTGTCGGCGAGGTGCGCGGGGCAGAAGCGCATACACTTCTTAAAGCCTGGAACACTGGCCATCCTGGCGGCGCGGCGACGATCCACGCCAACGACGCTTTGAGCGGACTGATTCGGCTTGAAAGCCTTGTGGCGGAAGCGACCAGCGCACCTCAGCAAGCGCTGATTGCCGAGGCCGTCGATCTGGTCATTTTTGTAGATGAGGAATCGAGCGTTCATGCGGGCCGAAAGGTACGGGAAATATTGCTCGTCACCGGGTACTCCAACGGGAGCTACCAGGTCGAGCGCGTTTAGCAGCCTCTAATCAGGAGAGGAAATTCGCAGCATGAAACACACCTTCAGACGGAAATTATCGAAATTAAATTCGCGAGCGGCGGCCGTGCTCGCCACTGCCATGCTCTTCAGTCTTCGCGCGCAGGCTGCCGCCGCGAGCGGCTTGCCCTGGGAAAAGCCGATGACAGCGATTGCTCAGTCGCTCACGGGTCCGGTGGCGTATGCCATCGGCCTGATCGGAATCGCCATCGCCGGAGGCGCGATGTTGTGGGGCGGCGAACTGACCGAGTTCGGCCGCCGTGCGTGCATGATCGGCCTGGTAGTCTCGGTCCTGGTATTCGCGGCCCCGTTGCTCGCCAGTGCCTTCGGTGTCAACGCCGCAGTGGTTTAACTTCGGAGTTCAATTATGCAGACGAACGACAGGCCGAGAGAGATCGTGATTCACCCTTCAGCAAACCGGCCGAACCAGATTCTTGGGGGAGATCGGGAACTGGTGCTCATCGCGATCCTGATCTCGATCAGCCTCGCCTTCAGTCTGGCGAGCTGGTGGGGAATTGTGCTGAGCGTTTCGTTCTGGGTCGGAGCAGTGGCCGTGCTGCAACGCATGGGAAAGGAAGATCCACTGCTCCGGCATATTTACCTGCGGCACGTCCGATACCGGGCGTTTTATCCGGCCAAGAGCGGACTGCTCTCGCGCTGCCTGTCAGTCCCACGCAACTGGAGATAACGATGCAACGCAACGAACATCGGAGTCGTCCGCGCGGTCTCGCGGATCTTCTGCTCGCTGACGCCCTCATCGCTGACGGAGTTCTTCTTCAGCAGGATGGATCGCTGCTGACCGGGTGGAGCTATCGCGGACCAGACATGATGTCCGCGGCGCCGGCGGAAATGGACGCGCTCAGCGCGCGCCTGAATTCGGTTCTTCGCCTCGGGAGCGGTTGGATGGTGCAGTGCGACGCGATTCGTTCCCGCGCACCCGGTTATCCCAAGCAAGGAGCTTTTCCCGATCCCATCACTCGCGTGATCGATGACGAACGCCGGCAGCAGTTCATGCAGGAAGGCGCTCATTTCGAATCCGAATACTTCTTGACGCTGACTTACCTGCCGCCGCTTGAAGCCGAGGAGCGAATGAAGGGTTGGATGTTTGAGGGTGGTGCAGCACGAAGCGCAAATCAAACAGCGGAACAGATTCTTGATCGATTCCACAATCGTGTTGACATATTTGAAAACGTTTTTGGACAACTCTTTCAAGCCGAACGCCTGAAGCGCTTGAGGATCACCGATGAATACGGCTTCAGCCACGTACATGACCGGCTTCTTCGTTATCTGCGTCGCTGCGTGAACGGCGAAGATCATCCCTTCGCCTTGCCGGAGATTCCTTGCTATCTCAATGAACTCCTCGCGTGCGAAGACTTCCATGGCGGCATCGAACCGTGTATTGGCACGAAGCACATGCGGGTGATCGGGATCGACGGCTTTCCGAAAATGAGCTCGCCGGGAATTCTGCGCGAATTGGACAACCTGCCGATTGAATATCGCTGGAACACGCGCGCGATCCTGATTGACCCGGAAGAAGCCCGGAGTATGCTCGACATGCACCGCAAGAAATGGCGCTCGAAAATCCGCGGATGGAAGGATCAGGTTTTTAAAACGCAGTCAGGCGCAGTTGATATTCACGCCCAGCAGATGGCGGCAGACGCTGAGGAAGCTATGGGCATTGCTTCGTCCGGCGATGTCCAGTTTGCGCAGTATTCGGCGAACATCATGTGTCTCGATGAAGATCCGCAACGGCTGTATGAGAACACCCGGACGGTCATGAAGACCATCCAGAACCTCGGCTTCTCCTGCCGGATAGAAACCATTAACGCCGTGGAAGCCTGGCGCGGATCATTGCCCGGCGATGGCTATGCGAACGTGCGGCGGATCATGCTGCACACGCTGAACCTCGCCGATATGCTGCCGATCACCTCAGTTTGGGCGGGGCTGCGCGAGAATCCTTCCAACCTGATGCCGAAACATAGTCCGCCACTATTGTTTGCAGCAACGAGCGGGGCGACGCCGTTTCGTATCAACCTCCATGTTTCCGATCTCGGGCACACCTTGGTCGTTGGGCCGTCTGGCGCGGGAAAATCGACGGCGCTGGGTCTGATTGCCGCGCAATGGTTCCGCTATCCCCGCGCGCAGGTTTTTGCATTCGATCGTGGTTATTCGATCTGGATGCTCACCGAAGCCGCCGGCGGGGCATTCTACGATCTCGCGGGACCGAGAGCAGATCTTGCCTTTTGTCCACTGCGGGACGTGGATACAGAAACCGACGTTCAGTGGGCGGTCGGATGGATCGAAGTTCTTTGCGAGTTGAATGGGTTGAAGTTCGGCCCCAAACAACGCAATTCGGTCACAGAGGCGGTCCAGCGGCTGCAACTTTCGCCGACGCGAACATTGACCGAACTGTCGGCCAACGTCCAGGACACGGATATCCGCGAGGCATTGCAGCACTTCACCGTGATGGGGCCAATGGGCTCGTTGCTCGATGCCGACCACGACATGCTCGGCAACGGGCGCTTCCTGAGCTTTGAAACCGAGAACCTGATGCAGCTCGATGATAAAGCTGTCATTCCGGTTCTGCTGTATCTGTTCCGGCGGATCGAGCAGCGCCTCGATGGCTCACCGACGCTGGTGCTGCTCGATGAAGCCTGGTCGTACCTGCAACACGGTCTTTTCCGCAATCGTCTGCGCGATTGGCTAAAGACCATGAGGCGGAAGAACACAGTGGTCGTTCTGGCCACGCAGCAGATCAGCGATATCGCGAACTCCGACATCGCCGATGTGGTCCTTGAAAACTGCCCGACGAAGATTCTGCTTCCCAACGCCGAATCGAAGAATCCCGGATCGCGGAAATTTTACGAGCGTGTTGGCCTTAACGAGCGCGAACTGGACATCTTGCAGGTCAGTGTGCCCAAGCAACATTACTACGTCGTGAGCAAGCTGGGCCGGCGTCTGGTCGATTTGGGAGTCGGCAAAGTGGCGTTGGCGTGGGTTGGCGTAAATGGCCGCGAAGAACGGCAGGTTGTCGAACAGGTCATGGAGCAGTTTGGCGACAACTGGCGCGCCGAGTGGCTTCGATTGCGCGGGATGGAGAAATGGGCCGAATATCTTCGTTCACTCGAAGAATCGGGAGAAAGGGAGTATTTATGCGAAAAAGTGTGATCGCGGCGCTGACGCTATTTACGATAACAGCCGAGGCTCCGCAGAGAGCGCAGGCCGGAGCATTCGCCACGGAAATTACGCAACTGCTGAACCACGCGCAACTGGTTCTGTCGTATATCCGGCAGGGCACCCAATTAGAGAACGAGATCTCGATGCTCCAAAACATGCTGCGGAATACGAAGAATCTTTCGCCGCAGACCTTCGGAGCGATCCAGGCGGATATCAATGCGCTGGCACAGATCGTTCAAGGCGGGCAAGCGCTGGCCTATTCGCTCGGGAATCTCGATCAGATGTTTCGAAGTACGTATCCCGGATACGCAACGAACCCGAACGTCTATTACATGAACTATCAGCAATGGTCTCAGACTTCCCTCGATACGACCCTCGGAGCGCTCCGGGCCGCCGGTCTTCAGAATCAGCAGATGGAGAGCGAGTATTCGGTCATCAATGCCCTCGAAAACATGTCGCAGACCGCGGATGGGCAGATGCAGGCGCTTAATGTGCTCGGCGAGATTAGCGATCAGCAAGTCCAACAACTGATGAAGCTCCGGGAATTGATGATGGCCGACATGTCGAGCAAGCAAGCATATCAAGCGGCGATGATTCAGCAGCAGGCTGCCGGACAAGCGGCAACCCAGTGGTTCTTCACGGGTGGTCCGGTAACTGGCGACGGCAAAACCTACTTACCCGGTCTCCAGTGAGATGCGTTATGCTGCAACCATTTTTTAGACCAGCTCATCGCTGGCTCCTGTTGATCGCGGTTATCGGCCTCTCTCTGCCAGCGGCGGACGCGCAGGGCGGCCCTCCATTCAACACCACGGTTCCGAGCCAGATCATGGATCAGTTCCGCAACAGCCGGATTCTATGGACAACAAATGTATTCGTCTACGCCAATACGCTGTTCGGCATTTTAGCCGTGATCGAATTCGCCTGGAGCGCCGCGGTGATGCTGCTCGAAAAGAGCGATCTCCAGGCCTGGACCTCTGCGCTAATCCGGAAGCTGATGTGGATCGGGGCGTTCTACGCGCTGCTGCTGAACGGCGGAACCTGGATTCCGGCGATCATCGATAGCTTCACTCAGATCGGTCAGAATACCGCCGGGCTTGGCGCGCTCTCACCGAGCGGCGTCTTTATTCAGGGCCTCAGCATCGCCGGCGCATTGCTCGATGGAGCGAGCACGTCGGCATTCTTCACCAACCCCGGCCCTTCGTTGTCTCTGGCCTTTGCCGCACTCGTGATCGTGATTTCGTACACGCTGATCACGATCAACTTCATCGTCACCCTGGTCGAAAGCTATCTTGCGGTATCGGTCGGCTTCATCTTCCTGGGCTTCGGAGGCAGCCGCTGGACGGCTCCGTACACGGAGCGCTACATCGGGTTGGCGGTCTCGATCGGAATCAAGATCGTGGTCCTCTATTGTCTGATCTCGGCTGGATTCAACTTGAGCCTGGCCTGGGTCGATGAGGCACAGGGCATCTCGGCAGCCGCGCGACCTGTCATGACCGCCTTCGATGTGATGGGCGGCTCCCTGATCTTCATGATGTGCTGCTGGCAAATTCCGAAACTGTTTGCGGCCGTGATCGGCGGGTCTCCGGCGCTGACCGGCGGTGACCTGATCGCGACCGGTGCGGCCGTTGCTGCCGGGGGTATCGCGGCGGGCGGCGCGGCGGCCTCCGCTGTTGGATTGTTGGCAGGGGCAGGTGGCGGGGCCGCCGTCGGTACTGGATCTGCGGCCAGCGCCGGTGGCCCAGGCTCGAACGCAACACGTGCAGTCGCAAGCGTCGGATCGGCAAGCTCATCCGGTGGAGGTCCGGTGTCGCCGCCGTCGCCGCCGTCGTCCCCATCCTCGGTCGCACCGAACGGCGCCGTTTTGCGCGCGCAACCCGATCCGCCGTCAACCATGCCTCGCGATTCCATGACTGCTAGCGAACCGCCAATTACCTCCGCGCAGCGAACCAGTGGTTTGGATCGTAATGAAAGTGCTGCATCCGCGCAATCGCCAATCTCATCAATCCTGTCCTCGATCGGTGGCGAGCCACTAACTGGTTCCGGCTTTGAAGCGCAACCGCCTCAACGCGGATTCCTGCCGGCGTCCGTCAGTTCCGAAGATGTGGGCGCCGCGTCGGTCAATCCGTCATCTGCTATCACTCGCGACACAACACCCTCTGATACTCCTGGCATGAGCAGCGCATCGGAAATCACCTCGGTCAGAAGCGCGAGCTCGCCGAGTGTTCAGCCGCCGACATCAGGAAAAGCAAAAAATGTAATGACACGCGCGGTCGATCAGGCGCGGAGTATACGGCAACGGATAAGATCGCTACCTTCCGATAGTGCGCCGCACGCGACCCCACCCAGAATTCCCATCGATCACGAGGAATAACCCATGAACGAAACCTACAATCCTTATCTCGCCGCACGCCGCGAATGGGACGAGCGCTATGGCGATCTCATCACCCGCGCCAAGAACTGGCGTACCATGGCCGCACTTTCTTCCCTTATCGCGCTCCTGGCAACTGGCGGTGTCGTCTGGTTGTCGGTACGGTCTCGTGTCGTGCCATTTGTCGTGTTACTCGACAATCTCAGCCGGCCCGTGGCCTCAGGTGTCGCAGATCAAACTCCTCTCGATGATGACCGGCTTCGCAGGTCGAATATCTTCAACTGGATCGAAAACCTTCGCACGGTTACAACGGATGGCATCTCCCAGCGCAAAGCGATCGACCGCGTGTACGCGCAAATTGCCAGCGGCAGCGCGGCCCAGACCTTTATCAGCGAATATTATCGCGGTGATCCGCCGTTCAAGCGCGCGGAAACCGAAACCGTTTCTGTCGAAGTCAAATCCGTTCTGCCGACCAGCGACCGCACCTATGAAGTCGAATGGGTCGAAACCACGCGAGATCTCTATGGAACCGTAAAAGCAATGGACCACTGGAAAGGTTATTTCACGATCGCGCTCAATCCGCCGAAGGACGAGCGCGAGGCGCGGATCAATCCATTGGGGATCTACATCACCAACGCAAGCTGGGCAAAGGTTTTGTAAGAGGATCAAGAAAATGAAAGGACCATTTATGACGACACTCATTATGCTGCCAGTCCTGTTGGCGCAGCCGCCAGCGGGTGCGAAGGGCGAACAACCCAAGGATGTTCCGCCACTCTTGCGCCAATACGATTTCGGCAATCAACTGCGGACGTTGGAAAATCCGGCGAGCGCCCCGGCTCAAGTCAGACCCGAACTCGCTACACCGAGCACTCCGAGTGGTCTTCCGAATGGCAGTGTGCCGAAGGACTTCAAGCCCAACATGGATGTGCCACTCACGGCAACAGCACTTGAAGCGGTGCGTGTGAGCGAAGACTGGCAAGGCGAAAAGAACGCGCCATCGCGTGGCAGGGATGGTCGGGTGATTTTTTCCTACGGAGCCGGGCTACCCACCGTGGTCTGTGCGCCGCTGCGCGTGTGCATGGTTGAACTCGAAGCTGGCGAAAAGGTCGTAGGCGATCCCCACATCGGCGATTCTGTCCGATGGAACATTTCGCTCGCCATGTACGGAACCGGCGAGCAGGCAACCGCCGTGATCATTCTGAAGCCACAAACGCCCGGCCTGGACACGAATCTCCTCGTGACGACAGATCGCCGCGCCTACTACCTGCGCCTGATCTCGAAGCCGGAGGATTACGTCGCCCGTGTAGCCTTCGCGTACCCCGAGGACGACACCCGAAAATGGGAACGACAACTTGCCGAACAACAGGCGGCGGCCAAGCAAGCCCAGCATGCGGCGGAAATGCCGCCCGCCATGATTGCGGTCGAAAACATGAACTTCGATTACGTGATCCGTGGCGGCGATGAGCATCTCCGGCCGGTGCGCGTTTACGACGACGGCGCAAAGACCTACATTCAGATGCCTCCAGAAATTCAACATCGCGAAGCGCCGGTGCTGCTCGTCATCGGTGCGGACGGGAAGGGCGAAATGACCAACTATCGCGTGAAAGATCAGACCTACATCGTGGACCGCGTCTTCGACCGCGCCAACTTGGTTCTCGGATCGGGCAAGAAAGCCCAGAAAGTAGAGATCAGCCGTGGAAAACGACAATAGCGCTGCGCATAAACCGATCGAGTCGCCGGATGGCATTGATTTTCATCCTCAGCCCCAGAATCCCCTACGCATCAGCCGCCGCGCCGGTATCGCGATCGTGTCCCTGGTTGTGCTTCTGCTGCTCGCCTTCGCCTACGGCGGATACCGGAGAACGCTTAACAATCAATCGGCGCCTCGCGATGCGGGCATTCCGAAAGGCGTGACGCCTGCCACCCAAGCCGGCGCCGAGTTCATGCAGGCGATTCCTGCTGGAAGTATGGCGCTGGCCCTCCGGCCTCCAGATCAGCCGTCAGCCCCGGCCTCGACGCCGGCGTCGTGCGGTGTCGATCCGAGGACGGGTGAGCCTTATCGCTTCAGTCCGCAAACTGGACAACTCTGCGATGGTCTTCCACAGGAACGAGTTGTTGTGCGCCAGCCGAGTGTCGCGCGTATCCAGCCGATTACTGCACCGCCGGTGCACGAAGAATCGCCAGAAGAGCGCGAGATCGCCGCCGCCTACCAGCTAGAACAACAAGCGCTCCAGGCTCCGACAACCATCCGCAACTCCTCGGTCCCGTCGTCGGTCACCGCGACCGCGGTCCCGACTCCATCGAATGACCTTTCTCAGGTCGAAGCCCTGAGCCGTGCTCTGGGCGCGCGGCAGGCCGGTGATTCCGTTGCGCTTCCTAATGCTCAACCTGGCGAAAACGAGTATGATGCCCAGAACATGCAGTCACGTAAAGAGACATTCCTCAACACGGAACGCACTCATCAAGCAGACGACTACCTCCGCTCGACCCGCCAACCACCGCTCTCGCGCTATGAAATCAAGGCGGGCTGGGAAATTCCGGCGATTCTCGAACAATCGCTGAACTCCGATCTGCCCGGCGAACTGAAAGCGCTGGTGACCTCGAACGTGTACGACACCGCGACCGGTCTCTACCTCCTAATCCCGCAAGGTTCCCGTCTAATCGGCCGTTATGATTCGCACATTTCTTACGGCCAAGATGGTGTCCAGGTCGCCTGGAACCGGATCGTCTACCCGGACGCCTCCTCCATCGACCTCAACGGCATGATCGGCCTTGATTCCCACGGCAATGCCGGTTTGCGCGACAAGGTGGATCACCACTACATGCGGATCGTCGGTTTCTCGGTCCTGACGAGCATTTTCACAGCAGCATTTGAGATCTCGCAGCGGACCAGCCAAAGCGCCCTTACGTATCCGTCGCCCGCCCAGACCGCAGGTAGCGCGGTCGGACAGGAACTCAGTCAAACGGGTGCGCAGATCACACGGCGCAATTTGAACGTTCAGCCGACAATCAAAGTCCCCGCTGGATATAAATTCAATGTCCGCGTGAACCGCGACATTTTATTCGAAGCGCCATACGCTTCGTTGAAAACCGAAGACCACCAACTTCCAGCTAATCGAGGGAAGTGATGCTCAGGAACCCAGAGTTGAATTGGATATTGGCCGCGCGGCGAGCAAGTTACGAAGCGCTCTTATGAACTGAGGATGTTGTGCTACTGGGGAACACAACTTTCGAACAGCACTACCGGATTGGTGAACTGGCGCGCATGTGGGGCCTGGGTCGAGAAACCGTCCGAAAGCTTGTCAAAGACGATCCCGGCGTTATCAAGGTACGTATGGGACGGAAGAAGGCGCATACGGTTTACAGCATTCCCGAAAGCGCCGCACAGCGGATACATACGCGCCTGCTCAATCCTGTCTAGCCGTTATTGCGTCCGCCCGGCAGAGCAACGAGTTTCGGCTTGGGCTTGTCGTCGAACGCTTCCTTGAGGATTTTCGTTAGACGGGCCTGACGCTCGGGAACCCATCTCGCGTAATGCTCTCGCACGGTGTCTTCGTCATCGCCGAGAAGGTCCGCAACATCGGAAACAGGAACGCCGCGCTGGAGCAGGATACGCGCGAAGGTGTGCCGGAAACGGTGCGGTGTCGGCGGCTCGTCGAATTCTCCGGCAAGACCGAATACCTTGCCGATTTTCCGGCGCCACATATCCGTTACGGTCTCGAGCCGGTCTGACTGGCCGACAATGAACGGGCGGACGCCGCAACGCCTGGCCCGTGCGTTCAGGCGGTCCCTGAGCCAATCCGGGATGTAAGCGAAGACGTCGCCGCCGTTCTTCTTCGCGCGAAGAAAAACTTCGTTTCCGTTGAGCCGCTTCATATGGAACAGCCCAACATCCGAGATGCGAAAGCCGGTGTAGACCATGACCCAGATAAAATCCTTCACGTCCTCGCCGGTCCATACGCCCTGGCCCGTGCCGCTGGTCCAGGCGACCTCCCCTACCCTGTCGCACGCGTCAATTATCCGCTGCAATTCCTCGTCGGTGAACGGCGCTTTATTGGCGACGCAGTTCGCGCCGACAGGCGGCTTGAGATCGGGGCCGACGGGGTTCTCCTGAATCCATTTGCGGTTCACGCAGAACCGGAAAAACGCTCTCAGCGTGCCAAGGCGCTTGCCCTTCGCCCGCGCCCCAAGTTTCCAGCCGGAATAAAACACGTCGATGTCGGCGGACGTGAGCTGGTCGAGCATCGCATAGCCGCGCGTGTCCGTGAAAATCGCGAGTTGCTTAGTAAAGGTGCGGTACTTGCGCAATGTCGCGGGCGCGATCTTCGCGCCTTCGCGGTTGCTGAGAAAAACCTTAATCGCGTCGGCTATCGTGATGCGGGCGGGCTTTAGTTCTTCGGCCGGTGCTGCGTCAGCCCGTGGTGCCGTTTCAGGAAATGCTTTGATCCAGTTCCCCGCAGCATCAAAGTCCGCTGCGATTGCTCTCGCGGCTGCCCATTCCCACTGCCCCGTATTGTGGCGTTTGAAGGTGCCGCGTAGCGTTCCCGACGCGAATATAGGGCATTCGCATCGCTTCCAACCTTTCTTTCTTTCGTCGTATTCGGATGTGCGGAGTTCTTCTTGATGCCCGGATTTGCAATCGCGTCGGTGGCGGCGATACAAGGCGAGTGCCATGCTCTGATTCTACGCCAAGTTGTCCGATATTGCCCGACGAAATTACCGTTTTTTGCTAATCTATTGATTCTATTCTGGCGGTGAGGGTGGGATTCGAACCCACGGAACCCGCAAAGGTTCAACGGTTTTCGAGACCGCCCGATTCAACCACTCTCGCACCTCACCTCAACTTCAATCTAGCGGACTCGAACCGCGCCGTGCAACCTTTACGCCGGGCCTACGCGCCCGCTGCGGCCGAGAAACTCCGCAAAGCCGAGGCTTCGTCGTCGTATACCTCAAATACCGTGTACAGCTTGGTGATCTGCAACAGATCCTTGATCCGCTTGGTCACGTTCAGAAGCTTCAACCGCCCGCCGCGATTCGCGAGGCTGGTGAAACCCGCCACCAGCTCGCCCATCCCCGAGCTGTCGACATAGGAAACATCGCCCAGATTCAGCAGAATCTTGGTCTTGTCCTGAGCCACCAGGTCGCGCAGCGTGTTGCGCAGCGAAATGGATGCTTCCCCGAGCTGGATGCGTCCGGATATGTCCAAAATGGTCACGTCACCCGCTTGCCGGGTTGTAATGGTCACACTCATAAATTTGCCTCACCCTCCTTCAAAAAACGATTCTTGAAATCTATTCCGCCTTCGGCAGCGCGTTGCTGATGAACTCGCTCACGTCGTGCTTCAGCTTGCTGTGCGAATCGCTGTCGATGTAGAGCATGTGTCCGGCCGGGAAAAAGCTCCAGGTGATGCGCTTGTGCATCTCCGGATGCAGGCCCATGTGATTGAAGGTGTATTCGACGGCATAATACGGGGTCGCCAGATCGTAGTAACCCGCGCAGATCAGCACCTTCATGTACGGATTCTTTTCCATGGCCTCGCGCAGCAGGCTGGTGGTGTCGCCGAAGCCGTTCTGCACCTGATAATCCCAGGGCTGAATGCCGCCGCTCGGATAATAAAACATGTCGGTTTTGTAGCCGAGCTCGCCGTGGATGTAGCGATCGAACACCGCGGTGAACGGCGGCGTGATCTGCGTGCTGGAGGGATCGAGCGTGCTCGTTTCGCCGGTGTTGAGCGGAGCGGGCGCGGTCAGGCGGCCATCGTAGCGGCCGATCTGCTCATGCTCGTGGCGCATCAGTTCCCGCGCGAAGTGCTGCACGTCCCAGCGCAGGTTGCTCTCATCGATATAGCTCGCATCCAGGCCGGTATAACGCACCAGTTTATCGATCACCGCCTTGCGCTCGGCCGCCGGCAGCTCGTCGCCTTTTGCCAACGCGTTGGCGTATTCGCCCATGGCGAAGGCTTCCACTTCTTTGCGGAACGCGCCAAAATCCTTGCGCTGCAAATCGGGAGCCACCTTATGGTGATAATACGCATCGTTGGCGTACGTCGGCAGTTCCAGCTGATACACCAGATCGTCGCTGCGGCTCCAGATGGTTTCCAGGTTCAGCGTGGTGCCCACCAGAACGATCCCGTTGAGCGCGATGCCGCGATCGACCAGGTATCCGGAAAGGCCCGCCGTGCGGAAGGTGCCGTAACTTTCGCCGGCGATAAACAGCGGCGACAATTCGCGGCTGTTCCGGGTGATGTACATGCGGATGAATTCGCCCACCGATTGAATGTCGCCGGAAACGCTGTTCATGCGCCGGGCGATCGCCACCGTTTTGGCGCGGCTATAGCCGGTGCCCACCGGATCGATGAACACCAGGTCGGTTTGATCGAGCCAGGTGTCCTGATTGTCGATGATGTGGTACGGCGGCGGCGGCATGGAACCGTTCGGCTCCAGCTTCGGGCTCCGCGGACCCCATCCGCCCATGTGAACCCACATCGACGCCGATCCCGGCCCGCCGTTGAAGGAAAAGGTCAGCGGTCGCTTGGTCGGATCCGCGCCGTCGAGCGTGTAGGCCATGTAAAAGATGTGCGCTTCGGTCTCGCCGCCGGAATTTTTGATCGGCATTTCCGCGACGGTCGCCGTGTAATTCAGCGTCCTGCCGTCGACGTTGATGGAATGATGCGTCACCGACGGCGTTTCGTCGATATCGCCGCCGATCGCGGGACCGGGGCCGGGAATGCCTCCGCGCCCGCGTCCGCCGGGGATCGCCGCGGGTGCGGGAGCCGGCGCCGGAGCCTGTTGCTGCGCGGCTGCCTGTCCTTGCCGTCCTTGAGCACGAACCTGCGGCTGAGAGAAAAGGAGCGACGCCGCCATCGCCAGTCCGGATGCAATTTGAATCTTGAACATTTTCTAAATCATATTACATCAGCCGACGGAGCATGCGCGGCTGGGAGTGCGCTAATTTCGCAGATTTAGCCGACTACCCGCGCGGGCGCATTCAGCTTCGGTGATTCGCACGGTCAGCCTTCGATCATAGCGGGTCCTGCGCTTCTTCGGCACGCATGCGCACACCGGATTGGATTACATTTAGAAACATGAGACCCCGTTGTTCCCTTGTCACCCTTTTCTTTTTCCTGTGCGGAGCCGCGATCGCCGCCGATATGCCCCGCGATTGGACCACCTGGGGCTACGATGCGTCCCGCACCGGGTGGAACCAGGGTGAGACCACGCTCAATAAAGATAATGTTTCGGGATTGAAACTCGAATGGAGCACGCAACTGAACACGCCGCCGCGCGACGTGGTTCTTTCGACGTTGACCGCTCCGCTGGTGGTGGCGGGCGTGGACACGCCGCAGGGCCAAAAAAATCTTTTGTTCACCATCGGCAGCAACGATACCATTTACGCCATCGACGCCGATACCGGGAAAATTTTGTGGCAGAAGACGTTCCCCAATAACCTGACGCCGCCGCGATTCGCCACCTGGCTGTGCTCCAACAGCCAGAACGCGACGCCGGTGATCGATAAACAGAAGTCGATCATTTATTTGAACACCACCGACGGCAAGCTGCGCGCGCTGAGCCTCAGCAATGGCGAGGAACGCATGACGCCCACCGATTTCGTCACGCCCTTCGCCCGCAACTGGAGCCTGAACCTGATCGACGACATGATCATTTCGCCCAGCGGACGCGGCTGCGGGGGCGAGAACGCTCACGACATGACCATGGCGAACATTTCGGCGATGGACGTCAGCGACCCCGCGCATCCCATGTTGTCGCGATTTTATTTGAGCGGTGGCCGCGCCGCGGGAGCGTGGGGGCGCGCGGGCGTGGTGCAGGGTCCCAAAGGAATTTATATGCAAACCGCCGACGGATTGGCCGACCCGGCGTCCGGCTCCTGGGGCCAAACCGTGATCGCGATGACGCCCAAGCCGTTGCGCGTGGTCGATTCGTTCACGCCTTCGAACTGGCGCTATCTGAACGCCAAAGATTTCGATCTGGGCGATGCGAGTCCTGTGACTTTTCCCTTTCAGAAACGCACGCTGCTGGCGAGCGCGGCCAAGCAGGGGGTGGTCTATCTGCTCGATGCGGACGCGCTTGGCGGGCATTACGGCGACCATTCGAAACCTTTGTATCAATCGCAGCCGCTGGGCAATGATGAGCTTCTGCTGGGCGGACGCGGCGTATGGGGCGCGATGGCGACGTATCTCGATCCGCAGGGAAATCGCTTCCTTTATATCCCGATGTGGGGACCGCCGTCGAAAAACGCGCCGCATTTTCCGTACAGCTACGATGACGCGCCGCACGGCAGCGTGATGGCGTTTCGGGTGGTCGCCGATGGCGATAATGTTTCGATCGCGCCCGCCTGGATCTCGCGCGATATGCAGGTTCCCGATCCGCCGGTGGTGGCCAACGGTGTTGTTTACGCGATCCAGACCGGCGAGCAGACCATCCAGAATCCCACGCGTCCCGGAGGAGACTCGACCGAATCGCGGCCGGCTGCTCCTCCCAACCCCGCGGCGCAGGCGGCGATGATCGCGGCCATGCAAGGCCGCGGCGGTCCGGAAGCGGTGAAGCGGGCGGAGGAATCGGCCAAATTCCGCGCGACGCCGGTGAGTAACCTGGTCCTTTACGCCTTCGACGCGGAGACCGGCAAGCAGCTCTATTCGAGCGAAAAAACCATCCCCAGCTGGGTGCATTTCAGCGAGCCGGTGGTGGCGCTGGGCAAAGTTTTCCTGGTGAGCTGGGACGCCCACGTGTACGCGTTTGGATTGAAGTAGGCGCAGCCGGGGGCGCGCGTGTTAATGTTTTGACTGCGGATGAAACTCGCGCAAATCGAGCAGACCCTTGGCGATCCCCGGCTGCAAAAAGCGATCTATTCGGCCACGGCGCGGCTGGCCGACGGGCGGCGCAAATCGGTGGCCGATCTGGCCGGCTACCAGGATCTGCGCGAGCGCGCCAACCAAATCAAAAAGCACACCATCGAGCACCTCGATTTCTATCTCGAGGAGCTGGAGCGCAACCTTGTGGCCCGCGGCGGCCAGGTGATCTGGGCCAATACGGCCGAGGAAGCGCGCGACTTTGTCAGCGGTCTGGCGCGCGAGCGCGGCGTCAAGCTGGTGGTCAAGTCCAAATCGATGACCAGTGAAGAAATTCATTTGAACGATCATCTGGAACACGCCGGCATCGAAGCGGTGGAAACCGATCTGGGCGAGTACATCATCCAGCTGGCGCACGAAAAGCCGTATCACATCATCGCGCCGGCGCTGCATAAGACGCGCGAGCAGGTGGCCGAAGCGCTGCACGCCGATCGCGACGCTTCGCCGGAGCGGCTCACGGCCATCGCGCGCGCGGCGCTGCGCGAGAAGTTTCTGGCCGCGGGGATCGGCATCACCGGCGCGAATTTTCTGGTTGCCGACGCGGGCGCGGTGGTGATCGTGGAGAACGAAGGCAACGCCCGGCTGTCGAGCAGCGCGCCGGCCATTCACATCGCCATCGCGGGGATGGAAAAAATTATCCCGCGCGCCCAGGACCTGGCGATTTTCCTGAAGCTTCTGGCGCGCAGCGCCACCGGCCAGCCGCTCAGCGTGTACACGTCGTTTCTCGCCGGACCGCGCCGCGCCGGCGAAGCCGATGGTCCCGGGGAATTTTACCTGGTGCTGGTGGATAACGGCCGCACGCGCGTGCTGGCCGATCGGGAAAAACGCCAGTCGCTGTACTGCATCCGCTGCGGGGCGTGCCTTAATAATTGCCCGGTTTACCGGAAAATCGGCGGATATTCTTATCCGTGGGTGTATTCCGGTCCGATCGGTAAAATCCTGACGCCGCAGTTCATGCCGGACTCGAAGGGGGCGCAATGGCTGCCGTTTGCCTCCAGTTTGTGCGGGGCCTGCGGCGAGGTTTGCCCGGTAAAAATCGAAATTCCAAAGATTTTACTGGAATTTCGCCGTGATTCCGCGAAACCTCCGGCGGAGAAAGCGGCGTTCCGGATTTTTTCCTGGGTGATGCGCCATCCGGCCGCGTATGAAAAATTCCGCTGGCTGCGGCGCCTGCGCAGATTGCCCGCCGCGGGACCGCTCAAAGCCTGGCTTTCGCAGCGCGATCTGCCGGAATTGCCGGCGCGCAGCTTTCGCGAAGAATGGCGCCGGAGGGTCCGGGGTTGAAGCGTGCGGGGAAAAAAATAAGCGCGCGCGAGCAAATGCTCGGGCGGGTTCGCGCCGCGCTCGGGAAACGTGAAACTCCCGTGGCGCCGCCGGTTTATCTGAATAAAACGGTTAAATCGGACGCCGGCTTCGTGGAGACATTCCGGCAGGCGCTGACGGCTCTCGGCGGGTCCGTGGTCGAAGTGGACACGCCGGAGCAGGCGCGCGCCTATCTTGAACCGAAGCTCGCCGGAGTGCGCGTCGCTGCGTCCGATACCGCGCTGGTGCGGGCTTGCGGCTTCGCCGCCGATTTTTCCCGCGCCTCCTGCGCCGCCGCGGAAATCGGCATCACCTCCGCCGATTTTGCCCTGGCCGACACGGGAACCCTGGTGTTTTTGAGCGAGCCGCGGCTGCTTTCTCTTCTGCCGCCGCGGCACATCGCCATCATTGAACGCGCTAAAATCATTGCGGGTCTTGATGAGCTGTTTGAACGCGTGCCGCAGCCGGCCGCGGTCGCGAGCTCCATGGTCCTGGTCACCGGACCGAGCCGCACCGCGGATATCGAAATGCGGCTGGTACGCGGAGTGCATGGCCCGGGCGAAATCCTCGTCCTGATAGTCGGAAGTGGAACGCGTTCTACACGAGATGCATCAGGAGGAACATGAAAAGACTTACATTGCTGTTGGCAATGGGCTGTTTTTCCACAATGGCCTGGGGACAGGCCGGCGAGTTCTGGTTCAATTACGGCTGGAATATGCTGGACGGTTCGCCGGGTCTCGGCACGCTCAATCCGTTCACTACCTCAAGCAATGACATTACGCTGTCAAGCAGCTATCGTTTCAGCTTTCGTTTCAACTTTAACTATAAAGATCATTACGGCGCAGAGGTCGGTTATGCGTTCAATCACATGTACATGAACTTTGATTCGGCGGCGACCGGCGGCGCGCCGGAGTCCGAGGCGATGCACATGCACCAGGGCAATTTCAACGCATTATATTATCCGTTCACCGGCACCGACGCCCACATCCGTCCGTTTGTCACCGCGGGCGTCGAATTCGATAATTTCGTTCCACCCGGCGGATCGTCTTACAGCGGATCGACGAAATTCGGCGCGAATTTCGGCGCAGGCGTAAAGGTTCACATCCACGGGATCTGGGGCGCGCGACTGGATGCCCGCGAGTACGTCACGCCGAAACCGAGCTTCGGGTTCTTCAACAACACCGGCTCACTGTGGGCCACCGAGATCTCCGCGGGCGTCGGCGTCGGGTTCTGATGAGCTTCGGCGAGCTGCCGGCGCCAGGGCTCAAGAAACGGCCAGGCCGGCGATGCCGAAGACGAATCGCGTTAATAACCTGCCTGCCACGCTAACATCCGGCGGTCCGCCAGCGTCATGATAAAGGGATCGCTTTGCGCGAGAATAGTGGAATAAGGATGCGTTGGCGCGCTTACATGATGCTGACGGCGGCGGTGTCGCTCACCGGACCGGTCTATGCGCTGGAGCCGAACCGTACGCTGACCCAGTACGTGCATCGCATCTGGCAGACGCAGCAGGGTTTACCGGATGCGTCGGTGTATTCCATTCTGCAAACGCGCGATGGTTATCTGTGGCTGGGCACGCAAAGCGGGATGATCCGGTTCGACGGCGTCCGCTTCCGCCGGTTCGAGGATATTTATAAGAAGGCGCCCTCCGACATCTGGATTCGCAGCGTGGTGCAGGACCCGCAGGGAGCCTTGTGGATCGGCACCAACGATTCCGGGCTGTACCGTTTCGCCGGCGGCGAGGTGACGCATTATTCGGCGGAAAATGGCTTGCCGTCGGACATGATTCAGGACGTGGTTGCCGACGGCGACACGATTTGGGTGTGCACGGCCTCCGGCCTGGTGCGTTTCGAACACGGCGCGATGAAGGTTTTTCGCCGCGCCGACGGTCTTTCGAGCGATCTGGTTCGCGGCGCGGCGGTGGCTCCCGACGGCAAATTGTGGATCGGCGGAGAAAGCACCCGGCTGACCGTCTGGGACGGCACGAAATTCACTTCGCACGCGCTGGCGTCGATGCCTCCGGACGCGGGCGTGCGGTCGATGGCTTTCGCGCAGGACGGCACCCTCTGGATCGGCACCAGCGAGGGGCTGGTCGAATACAAAAACGGGCACGATCGTCTGTACACGACGCGCGACGGCTTGGTCGACGACTGGATTCTCAGCCTTTTCGCGGGGCGCGACGGCAGTTTGTGGATCGGCACCCGCGCCGGATTCAGCCGGCTGCGCAAGGACGAACTGGTCAGCTTCCGCCCCGAGGAGGGTCTGTCCCAGAGCAACGTTTATTCGATTTTCGAGGATCGCGAAGGCAGCCTGTGGGTGGGAACCAAGCACGGGTTGAATCAATTTCTGGATGGGCACGCGGTTCCCTATACCGAAAACGAGGGGCTGCCGAGCAACAACACCGGTCCGCTGCTGGAAGATCGGGGCAATAACATTTGGGTGGGAACGCTCGGCTCGGGATTGAGCCGTTTCGACGGTCATAAATTCACGGTTCTGACCAGCAGGGATGGTCTGCCGTCGAACTTCGTTTACGCCCTGGCCGAAGGCGGCGCTGGTAGCCTGTGGGTGGGGACCAATCTCGGTTTGGCCCGCCTCGAACAGGGCCGGGTGGTGCGGACGTACCGGCGCGGCGACGGCCTGCCTTCCTCCCAGGTTCTGTCGCTGCTGCGCGATCACGCGGGAAACCTGTGGGTCGGCACGGGCGGAGGCGCGGTGGAATTTCGCAACGGCGCTTTCGTGCGGCCGTCCGGGCTTGCGGTGACGGCTCCGGTTCTGGCGCTGGGCCAGGATGGCGCGGGGCGAATTTATCTGGCGACGCTCAATGCGGTCATTTCCTACGCCCACGGAAAATCGGAAGAGGTTTTACAGAACGGATTCTCGCTGCGCGGGGCCGACGCGTTTTATCGCGATCGCACCGGCGCGATCTGGATCGGCATGACGGGAGCCGGGTTACGGCTCATCGAAAACGGAAAAATCTACGCGTTCGGCATGCGCGACGGCCTGTTCGACAACGAAATCTACGGCCTGGCGGCCGACGGCGAAGACCGCTTGTGGATGGCGTGCAGCAAGGGGATTTTCTGGGTTCCGGAGGCCGATCTGCGCAGCTATGCCGCGGGGCATCTGAGGAAAATCACCAGCACGCCGTACAGCCCCACGGATGCCTTGCGCGTGATCGAGTGCAAATCCGGCGTACAGCTTCCGGTGACCGTGACGCACGACGACCGCGTGTGGTTTTCGACCATCCGCGGGCTGATCGTGCTGGACCCGCGGCACCTGACGCGCAACGGTCCGCCGCCTCCGGTGGTGATCGACGACGTTACGGTGAATGGCGAGCGGGAACAGCCGGCGCGCATCGGCAAGCTGGCGCCGGGGCGCAAAAACGTCGAAATTACTTACGCCGGATTGAGTTATCTGGTGCCGACGCGCATCACCTTCAAATATATTCTGGAAGGCTACGATCGCGACTGGATCAACGCCGGCACGCGGCGCGAAGCGTATTACACCAATCTGCCGCCGGGAAAATTCCGCTTTCGGGTCAGCGCGTGCAGCATGGATGGGGCCTGCAACGAGACCGGCGCGACGGTCAGTTTCGTGCTCGCGTCGCATTATTATCAGCGCGTGTGGTTCTGGCCGCTGATGGCGGTTCTGATCGGTCTGGGCATCTGGGCGGCTTATCAATTCCGCATTCGCACGCTGCGCGAGCAGTTCAACCTGATTCTGACGGAGCGCAACCGCATCGCGCGCGAACTGCACGACACGCTGATCCAGGGCCTTTCCGGCATCACCATGGAGATGCAGGCGCTGGCCGGCCGGATGAAATCGCGCGAGGAGCGGGGCATGCTCGAAGACATCATCGGCGACGCGGGAACCTGCCTGCGCGAGACGCGGCGCAGCGTCGCGGGATTGCGCAGCGGGCGGTCGAATCTGGCGGCGGCGATCGAACAGGCCGCGCGGCAGATCACCGAAACCAAGGACGTGCGGCTCAAGCTGAATTTGAAAAATAAGCCGACCGGTCTTGCGCCGGACGTCGAATATAATCTGGTGCGCATCGCGCAGGAAGCGGTGACCAATTCGGTGAAGCATTCCGGCGCGCGGACGGTTGAGGTCGCGCTCGACTATACGCCCAAGGTGCTGCGGCTTTCGGTGCACGACGACGGCAGCGGCTTTCCCGAAAACGGCCATTCCAAAAATGGCCACTACGGTTTAATCGGAATGAAGGAGCGCGCCAGCCACATTGGCGCGGAGCTCGAATTGGCCACGGCTCCCGGGCGCGGCACCACCATTTCGGTGGTTCTTCCCAACGGACAAAATCATTCATGACCCCACATCCCGCTTCTCCGCCATTCATTCGAGTTTTGTGCGTGGACGATCATCCGCTGGTGCGTAAAGGAATCGCGTCGATTCTGGCGAATGAAGCGGATATGGAGCTGGTGGGTGAAGCCGGCAATGGGCGCGAAGCGGTGGAGCTGTTCAAGCAATCGCATCCCGACGTCACGCTGATGGATCTGCGCATGCCGGATATGGACGGCGTGCAGGCCACCAGGGCGATTCGCAATGAATTTCCGGAAGCGAAGATCATCGCGCTGACCAGCTACGACGGCGATCAGGATATTTACCGCGCGCTGGAAGCCGGCGTGCGCGGCTACATGCTGAAGGAGATGGTGCACACGGACGTGATCCGGGCCATCCGCACGGTGTATTCGGGCAAGCGGCTGATGCCGCACGAAGTGGCCGAGCGGCTGAGCGAATATTTCCCGCAGGTGGCGCTGACGCCGCGCGAAGTAGAAGTGCTCGGCTATGTGGCGCGCGGGCTGGCGAATAAAGAGATCGCGGAAAAGCTCGGCACGGCGAGCGGGACCATCAAAATGCACATCCAGAACATTCTGGAGAAATTAGGCGCGGCGGACCGGACCCACGCGGTGACCATCGCGATTCAGCGCGGGATTCTGCATTTGGAGACATAGGACAAGAGTCAGACGTCAGGCGCGATCAGTTGCTTGCGCGCTACGGGCGGATGAATAAACCCCCGCCATGACTGGCGGGGCTATAACGTCGCGGATTACGGGGGGCAATACGCACGTATTTTCGGGGAGTGACGGCCTTCTGACTCCCGGTCTACGCTACACTAGAACGCGTGGCAACCGACCTGATCGAGATCGACGCCGAGCGTCCCAGCGAGGACGCCGTCGAGCGTGCCGCGGCCGTCGTCCGGCGCGGCGGCGTCATTGCCGTGCCTAGCGACGCGCTCTATACCCTGGTCGCCGATCCGTTGAATCTGTATGCCGTTCGCCGCGTCTATGAAGCCAAAGGACGGGAAACGGACCGCTCCCTCCCGCTGCTGGTGAGCGACCTGCTGATGGCGGAAGAACTGACCAAAGAAATGCCGGCGCGATTTTATCTTCTGGCGCGGCATTTCTGGCCTGGTCCGCTGGCGATTATCGCGCCGGCGTCGTCGCGGGTGCCGCTGAAAGTCACTGGCAATACCGGGCGCGTGGCGATGCGGCAATCCAAATCGCGCGTAGCCAATGCGATTTTAGAACGCTTGAATCAGCCGCTGATTTCGACCAGCGCGAATAAATCGGGCAGCCCCACCTGCGCCAGCGGAATCGAAGTTTTCGGCTCGATGGACGGGCGGCTGGACCTGGTTCTGGATGGCGGTCTGGTGACCGGTCTCGGCGCGACCACGGTGGATGTGACGGAGCCGTACTGGCGCGTGATTAAAGAAGGCGCGATTGCGGAAAAAGACATTGCCGAAGTTCTGAAGGGCGCGTGATGGAACAGGAGATCGTTGCGGCGCTCGAGGCCGCGATCCGTGCGCCGCGCGCGACGGCGTTTCTTTCCGCGCTGATCGATGAGGTAAGCGCGACGCTGCACCGCGACCCGGCCGCGAGGCTGGCCTGGCGCACGGTGCCGCTGGAGATTTACGATTCTCTTCCTGAGGGCATCGCGTCGAGCTGGGTTTTCGTTCTGCGCGCCGGCTGCACCTCCGGCGCGGAGCGTCACCCCAACAGCATCCAGCGCGTGATGTCTTTCGGCGGATTGGCCGACATGCAGACCTGGAATGGCGAACGCTGGGTCTCGAACGTTCTTAGTGCCGATGGCGCGACTGTCGAAGAGCGCTGGCTGTCGATTCCGGTGAATGTCTGGCATCGTCCGGTGATGGGCGAGCAAGATTGGGCCGTCGTTTCTTTTCACACCGCGCCGGATGCGGAACTGATTGAGGAACTGCCGGTGGACGATGAGCATCCCGACCGGGGATCGCGCGCGGCGGAAGTTTACGCCGGCCGCGAGGCGCGGTAGCGGCTGTGCCATGATGCCCCCGCCATCACTGGCGGGGCTGTTTACGCTCCAGCCCCGGCAGTGATGCCGGGGGTCCTGAATCCTGAACACCGATCTTGCTCTGCTATGATCAACAAGGAGCGTTCCTGCTTGGTTCGTGTGCGGCTTCTAATAAATTGATCCAACAGTCAATAGTCATGGGGTCCGACTCGATTTTGTACCGGTGAGCAAGCTCCGGCGGCGTAACAGCCGCCATGGAGAAGCCTGAAGGTGCGCGGGGGATCCCCCCTGTAGAAGTTCAGGGTCAATGACGGAGGCTAGGACGGCCGAAGTGGTGCGCTCCTTAGAAAGTTTTTCCTGACCAATCTATTATTCATTGGCGACATTTTCGCGTCGCCCGGCCGCAACCTTGTCGCCCGTCATCTGAAAAGTATTGTCGCGGCCGAAAATATTCACCTGTCGATCGCCAACGCGGAGAACTCGGCTGGAGGGTTCGGCATCACGCCGGCGCTCGCCGAGGATTTGTTCGGCTATGGCCTGGACGTGCTCACCACCGGCAATCACGTGTGGGATAAGCGCGAAATTTACGATTATTTCGCGCGTCAGCCGCGCCTGCTGCGTCCGGCGAATTACGTCGACGAATTGCCCGGGCGCGGCGTGGTGGTGGTGGAGGCGCGCAACGGCGTCTC
>Ga0335074_10001574_pt1 | contig 30930 bp, 32 predicted proteins | sample Lox_Sample_23_FD_206715 | JGI IMG/M metagenome (GOLD analysis project Ga0335074, IMG submission 206715) | Soil microbial communities from Loxahatchee National Wildlife Refuge, Florida, United States - Lox_Sample_2.3 | ecosystem: Environmental > Terrestrial > Soil > Wetlands | place: USA... | reverse complement strand
GAATGTCGTCCAGGAGGGAGTCCTTCGCGGTGGTCTCATCCGGCGCTGCGCCAGCGGGCGGCTGGCTCGCACCCGGCGCATCACGGCGATCCGCGAGGACGTGAGGCTCAACGCAGCGCTCTGGGATCTCGCCATGGCGCGGGCCGCTTAGCGCGTCACTCGACCGGGAGAGGGTGCTCCAACCGGGCACCTTCTCCCCCCTTTTTGCGTCGCTGGGAATCGGACGGGAGGGGAGGTCAGATACGGGGCGGAGCACCGAATTGGCATCCGGCTTGCACAGTTTTGCGCGGTGCGATCGTTGAGTTTTTGCGCAAAGAGGTCACGATTGCAGGATAGGCCTGCGGCGGCTCTTGTCACACACTCTGCGTCGTGGCCGCTGACGCGTTCATCCAATTTCGAGTCACCCCGGAAGTGAAGACGCTGCTTCGTGCGATCGCGGAACGGGAGCAGATCTCCGAGTCCGCGCTCGTCCGACAGCTCGTCGAGACGATGCTACGCGTGCAGGTAAAGGCAGGGATGCCGGCATTGGCTGAGGTCGAGAAGGACAGCCGCGATGCGCGGGTGTACGTGCGGCTCGAGGAGAGTGTTCGGGTTCAGCTCATGAAGCGAGCCCTCGAGCGGGGGATGCCCTCGGCGACGTACCTTGCTGCACTTGCGAAGTCGCATCTGGTTGGCGGGGCTCCCCTTCCGAAGGAGGAGCTCCTCGCACTCAAGCGGTCCATTGCGGAGTTGAAGGCGATCGGCCGGCACCTGAACCAGATCGCCCGGGCACTAAACCAGGACGGGAGAGCGGCGGGGCCGGGCCGCCCGGAGGTGCAGGCGATGCTCAAAGTCGCATCGGGCCTCCGGGATCACTTCAAGGCGTTGCTCGCGGCCAACGAGAGAAGCTGGAGGACCGATGCCGAGAAAGCTCGTTGAGGTGCCGGGCAGGCCGATTCTCGATCTGACTTCCTACGGGCGTCCCGGTCCGGGCAGGCGCGATCGGCTGTCTCAGGCCGATTTCGACACCATCCGACGCACGGTGCATCGCGTCCCGGAGGTGATGGTGAAAGTCCTCAGCCGGGGCGGGAAGGACCGCAAGGCTGTCGAGCGCCATCTCGCCTACCTCGACCGCAAGGGCGAACTCCCGATCGAGACCGATGAGGGCGAGCGCATCCAGGGGAAGGGTGTCGAGAAGGATCTCCTCGAGGATTGGGACCTCGAGTTGGAGGAGATCCGGCCGTGGACGGATCGGCACCGCCGCAGCGATCGCTCACCCCCGAAGCTCGTGCACAAGGTGCTGTTCTCGATGCCGCCGGGGACGCCGCCGACGAAGGTCCTTTTGGCCGTGCAGAACTTCGCCCGGGAGGAGTTCGCGCTGAAACACCGCTACGCGATGGTGGTCCATACAGACGAGCCACACCCCCACGTGCACATGGTCATCAAGGCGGTGAGCGAGCAGGGCGTCAGGCTAAACATTCGCAAAGCCAACCTTCGCGACTGGCGTCAGAGGTTCGCGGAGCAGTTGCGCCGAGAAGGCGTCGCGGCGAACGCAACGGAGCGGGCGGTGAGAGGGGAGAGCCAGACTCACAAGAGCGATGGGATTTATCGGGTGGCCCTCCGCGGTGAGTCGACGCTCGTCCACGATCGGGCCGAGGCGGTGGCCTCAGCGATCAGGAAGGGTGCGTTCGAGCCGGATGAGGGGAAGTTGCGGGCAACACGGCGGGAGGTCGAATCGGGGTGGCGCGCGGTGAGCGACATTCTGGTCAGCCAAGGGCATCGGGAGCTTGCGGCGGAGGTGAGACGGTTCGCACAGGCCATGCCGCCGCTACGAACAGGGCGCGAGGAAATCGCGGCTCCAATGTCTGCTAGAGCGCATAACACTCCGCATCCGGAGCAGACTCGCACGAGGTAGGTCAACCCAACGCAGAAGGTCGGCCGTGGTAACGCCGCACTCCGCCGACTAGGCAATTTTATTCAAGCCACGCAGAATCGGACGATCCGATCAGCCCAAGGGTAAGGCTGGATGAAAGAGAATAGGATATCAGCCAGTACATGGTGTTTCTGATTGACGAATGCGTTGCTAAGGAGAGGCCGGGGCTCATGCGGCTCCTACGCCGCGCATCCAGGCCAATCAGTAACGATGGCGACGACGGGCGGCGGCGTCAACCCAAAGGGAGGCAATCAATTGTTGAATGCCGACGAGCGCAATGAGCGCTGGCTCAAGGTTTCGATCGGCCTCATTCGCTTTGAAAAGCAGATGATGCCGCTGGTCCAGCAACTCGGGCGCCTGGACGTTCGTCTGATCCAGGCGGATGCAACCTGGCCCGATCGATTCTTCGATCGGAATCGCTCCTACGAAGACGACACGGCTCTTCATGAGCACATCACACTGTCGTATCTCTGGGTGTTAGGAGCGTACGAATTTCTCCGCACCCTGTGTGATCGCATCCAGTCTGACACTGAAGAGAAGACGCCGGCGCAGGTCCAAGCAATTCTTCTGGATGCAAAGCGGCGCTTTGCAAGGGTCCGTATACCCCTCGCAAAAATGGAACCAGCGTCCAAATACTCAGACGAAGACAGCTCTATCGCATATCCGGGGATAAAACGTGGTGAGGGAGTGGCTTGGCAACTGAATCCGAGCACGATAGTGACTCGCCGTGAGTTATCCGATGTTCTGCTCGAGGCACTTGAGCGGAGGCGGTCGGCGTTTTTGCGATATCAGGCTGGCCAATTTGGACAGGAAGCCGGTGGCGCACTGCCTCTGCCGACAGCCGCGGACGGCGACGAGGATGGAACAGAGGCTTAGCCGCTAACGCGAGCGCTGTGCCGGGACAGTACAAGTCGCACGAACATGTCACAACCGGTGGATTCCAACTGAAGCGCTGGATGCGGCTCTTCGCGATGACGTGGTGACGGCGACAGCTGAGAGCCGAGGGACGCAAGGCCGTGAATTGGCTTGACCAAATGGACTGGCAACTCCGGACTCTGACGATAAAGAGGTCGTTGATTGAAGAGCCAGGCACCGCATGATCGATCACGGGGGCGAGCACCGGATGGATAAGCTTGACCGCATATTTCAGCTCGATTCCATCTTATCTTCCCGAAGGACTGCGATCTCGCTCGAGGACCTGATGGCACGCCTGGAGTGCAATATGGGTGCGCGAGGTTCCATGCAGGATACCGCCTCGGATCCGCACTCAACTACGAGCACGCCGTGGCACGAGGAGGATCGATGATCGCCTGGCGAGATGGTCAGGCTGAAATGGTTACGCGAGCGCCCTTGATACTTCCCAACACGTCGCTGGTCCGGATCGACCAGTCCTTACTGCGAATCACTTTGCATCACTGTGTTGCACATAGGCTCCGAATGTCATATCGTGATCCTAGACTGAGAAACGGCAGCTGGAATGAAGGGTAAGTCGGGAAAATTTGGTCCGCGCCTGACCGTTAGTCTGACCGGCAGGGATTATGCCGCTCTGAACGCCTTCGCGGAGAAGGATCAGGTTTCGGCCTCGTGGGTCGTAAGGCGGGCAATTAACGAGTATCTCAATAATCATCGTGGCGAGCTGAGCCAAGGCGCGGTCGCAAGTGCGCAAGGCAAGAGGAGTTCATCGTCGGCCGCACAGCATCAAGAACCATAAAGCGCAAGAGGGAAAGAGTGAGAAGACGTGGGCGAAGCGGAGGCGCTACCTTAACTTCGGCGCGCCAGAGAATATTGCGTGTCCTTTACTCCCGGGCATTGCCGTCTAGCCGAACCGGCCCCGTCTATAGCGCCTTTCCCTACCCGACCAAGATATCGCCTGAAGCGATTGCCCTTTTCATCGCGGCCCATACGAAGCCCGGTGATACTGTTTTCGACGGTTTTGCTGGCAGCGGGACGACTGGACTGGCGGCGCTGCTCTGCGAGAATCCCAGCAAAGCACTCCGCGACGAAGCCAAGCGGCTGGGTCTGCCCGTGCGCTGGGGTGCTCGTAACGCAGTGCTATACGAGCTTGGATCGCTCGGTGCATTTGTTAGCCGCACGCTGACCAATCCGCCCAATCCGAAGGCGTTTTTGAAGGCTGCTCGCGATATTCTCGAAGCGGCTCGGGGTGACGAGGGCTGGATGTATGCAGCGCGTGACCCAGACGGGAGGGACGGAGAGATCCGCTATGTGATCTGGTCGGACACGCTGCGATGCCCGCTCTGTAAGCGCAATACCACACTGTGGGATGCATGCGTCTCCCGAAATCCGGCAACCATCGCGTCAAGTTTTACTTGCCCTTCGTGTGCTCACAAGGCACCGGTCGACGGAATACGAAGAGTCACGAAGCGCATCCGCGACGATGTGATCCGAAAGGAAAGGACTCTGCGTGCGCAGCGCGCCGTGTGGCTCTACGGCACCACACATGAAACCACGTGGTCGCGTCCCGCTAGTAGTGCTGACCTCAGGCTACTGGAGAGAGTCGCCGAACAACCAGTTCCAGCGGCGGTTCCACGGATCGAAATTCCTTGGGGCGATCTCTACCGTAGCGGATATCATCAGGGCATTAGCCACCTGCACCACTTCTATACTCGCCGCAACCTGATCGTTTTTTCGCGGCTGTGGGAGCGCGCGGAGAAGTACCCCAACGACATCCGCGAAGCGCTACGTTTCTGGCTTTTGAGCTACAACGCCTCCCATGCGACGATTATGACGCGCGTCGTCGCGAAAGCGGGCCAGAAAGACTTGGTCGTTACCAGCGCTCAGCCCGGAGTGCTGTATGTGAGCGGACTTCCAGTGGAGAAGAACTTGCTCTCTGGGCTGGACCGAAAACTCACAACAATAACCAAAGCGTTTGAAATCCTACGAGGCCGTACTGGCGCTATCCAAGTTCACCAGGCTTCGAGTGGCAGCCTTCATCTGCCCAACGAGAGCGTAGATTACGTTTTCACGGATCCTCCTTTCGGTGGCAACATTCCCTATGCCGAAGTCAACTTCATTAATGAAGCCTGGCTGAATCGCTACACCGATCGCGCACAGGAAGTTATTGTCAGCAGCGATCAACACAAGTCGCTGGCTGATTACCAAGCACTTTTGACGAATGCTCTGTCTGAGGTCCGTCGCGTGCTCAAGCCAGGCGGAAAAGCCACTTTGGTGTTTCACTCGTCCACTGCCGCAGTCTGGAATGCTTTGCAAAGCGCCTATCAGGATGCGGGTCTCGCTGTCGAATGCGCGGGCGTTCTCCACAAAACCCAGGGGAGCTTCAAGCAGGTGACAACCGCGGGCGCTGTGCGGGGCGACCCGGTTCTCCTCCTAAGTGCCCGCGCGAAACGCAAATCAACGACCGAAGCGACCGTTTGGCGCATTGCCGAACGTCTCCGCCGTCAGGCGGCCACGGCTCCTGATCCGGTCGAACAAACTGCGCAGCGCCTGTACTCACGTTTAGTAACCCACTATCTCGCTAATCATCAGCAGGTTCCGCTGGACGCTGAAAGCTTTTATCGCTGGCATGCCGCGCAACTCTCTTTGGAGAGCTCTGCCGGTGCTTAGTCTCGAGGACCGCGATAAGGTTCGCGCCGCGGCGCGGACGTACGAGCAAGCCCTGCCGGCGACACGGCGAAAACAGCTCGGCCAATTTTTCTCTGGACTCCGTCTGGGCAAGCTGCTGGCGCATTTGGCTCTGACGCCCGATGCACGAACAGTGCTTGATCCCATGGCGGGCCATGGCGACCTGCTCGACGCGGTTTGGGAAAGCGCTGCCGAGAGAGGGATTCAGCTCTACCGGCTTGACGGACTGGAAATCGACGAGGACACCGCTTCCACGTGTAAGACGCGGCTCGCTGCCATGACATCAGGCAGCGCGCTACTTAGGCAGCACATCGTCGCGACCGACGCTTTCGATCCCGCTTGGATCGTCACGAGGCCGCGCGCGGGCTACGACCTAGTGATCACAAATCCGCCCTACGTGCGCTATCAGGCGCGCAGGGCAGGAGCATCATCTGAGGACAAAATACGATCCGGGTTGATCCGGATTGGCCGAGACTTAATGACACGAGCTGAACTGCAGATCTGGGAACCGCTAGTTCTCGGCTACTCGGGCCTCGCCGATCTTTCCGTTCCCGCGTGGCTGCTGTCCGCCGCCATGGTGAAGCCCGACGGGCACCTCGCATTGGTCGTTCCCGTCACGTGGAGATCGCGCGACTACGCCGATGTCATCCGTTATCTGATGCTGCGTTGCTTCAGATTGGAGTTCATTGTTGAGGACAAGCAGCCTGGTTGGTTTTCGGACGCGCTGATCCGGACACATTTGATCGTTGCGCAGAAGTTGACACCGGAGCAGGCTGAGGTGCCGCTTGGCCTGCGAGTTCAGTTGCCCTCGGCGCGCTGGCTTCAGGTCGCGCCGGAAGCAGGAAGCTGTGATTCACTTGTCGGAACTACCTTTTCCGGAGCACAACCCGACGCCCAATTCGCTGCACGCTTGCGCAGTGGTAGTTCAAGCGACATGCCCGGGATCACTGTCCGAGGTTTCGGCCTCGCTGAGGAATGGGCTTCACTGTTGCCGCGAGTGAGCCGAAAGCGCTGGTTCCACCAGCTTGAACAAGGTGCCGATGCTCTTCCCCTGTTCGCGCCGGGACGGTCGCGCGGTGGACCAATCATCCCGGACGCGTTGAGGGACATTTTGCCGACAAACTTTTCTGCGGAGCGGCTGCTCTCCCTCGAAGATGCGGGCATTCAAGTCGGCCAGGGACTGCGCACTGGGTGCAACCTCTTCTTTTACGTGACAGTGCGCAGCGATTCTGGCGGGGGGTTGGTTCGCGTGTGTGCGTCAACTCTCTTTGACGGCCATGAATTCGTCGTTCCGGCCGGAGTACTCCAACCTGTTCTCAGACGTCAGTCCGAATTGCGAACCTTCGAGGCTGGCGAGGATCCAGGCGGGCGCGTTTTAGATCTACGCCGGTGGGCTTTGCCAGAGGATTTGCAGTTTGCTCTGGAAGCGACGAAAGCATATGCGGCCTGCGGTGAGGTGCCGCCTCAGACGATGCCACCGGAGCTCGCCGATTACGTGCGGCGGGCGGCAGAGATTCATTTGCGTGGCACGCATTGCGGAAACCGAATTCCCCAATTATCCGCTGTTCGTACGAATGTGCGCGCCGCTCGTAACGACCGAGTGTCGCCAAGGTTCTGGTATATGTTGCCGGACTTTGCACCCCGACATTTGCCGGCCGCTTTCGTCGCACGCGTGAATAGTGGTCTCCCATGGGTGGAGTGCAACCGCGCCCCGCCGTTTCTGATTGATGCCAATTTCTCGACATTTTGGTCAGAGAACGATGAATGGTCTCCTCATATGCTCAAGGCTTTACTCAACAGCGTTTGGTGCCGTACCTTCATGGAAGCTGCCGGCACGCCTATGGGCGGCGGCGCGCTAAAGCTCGAAGCCACGCATTTGCGCCGCCTGCCGCTACCCCCCATTTCGAGTGCGTTGAGGGTTGTCCTCAATGAGACTGGAGAAAGGCTCACCAGGGGTGCAATGGATGTGCAGTCGCGAATAGACAGTGTTGTTGTTGAGGCGGTCGCCGCGGTTACCGGTTCACCGGTGTCTCACCTCTTAAGAGTCATGACTACTGGGGCACACAGCCTCTCAGTCGCTCGTCAACGGGCCGCATAGATGGAGGGAGACATCGCCCACGCAAACGAAGCAATCAGGCGGTGTCGCGAACTCCGTGAGGCAGGAAAGGCGGAGGCCGTTCTTCGCAGCGAGTTTGTATCACGACTACGTCTGATTTTTCCGCAGACCGAGGACGAATCATGGATAAACCACTACAGTGCCGGGACGGAAGCTCATACGAAGGTTGGAACCACCGGCGGGAAGACCGCCGACCGATTCATCGATAACCTCGTCGGCTCGACGACAATCGAATATGAGCTCGATCTGCGGATCCAGGCAAAGCGCGACGAAGGATTTCACCAAGTCAGAGAGCATGTGGCCGGCCTCATCCGTTCTGGCATTCCGCAATCTCAGGTTCGGGGAATTCTTTCGGATACGGTCGAATGGTACGTTTACGATGCAAATCTAGCTCCAGGAGTCGATCCGAAGACCTGCACGCCCGCTGAGGTTTCCCTTGTTGCGGTTGACGCGCTTATCCTTGCCATTGACGATAAGAATCTGGGCGAGCGCCTGGTCGCCTTCATCCGTAAGCATTTGGCGCGGCAGCAGTCCCGGCCCTTAACGGCTGAATTCCTGACGGCTGATCTCGGACTGGACGGCGCTCCTTGCCAGAGAAGTGTGCAGTCGCTTGCGGAACTAGTGTTACAGGGACGGAGTAGAGATTCGTCTATCCTTGTCGCGACTGATCTGTGGTCAGAGTTTGTCGATTATCTGGAGGGCGTAGGCGGCAGCTTTCGGGTGTCCGCCTATACAGACGAAGTTTATCTCTGCGTTCTGGCCCGATTGCTGAGCGCCAATGTTCTGGCGGGCCACGCGATTTCGAGTGACGATTCTGAACTGAAATCGATTCTCGATGGCGGTTATTTCCGCGCCCATTATCAACTGGTAAACATGGTCGAGCGAGACTACTTCGGCTGGCTTACGGAGCCTAAGTATATCGACCGGTTAGTATCTGTGGCGCGCGAAATTCAGCGCGATCTTTACGCGTACGACTTCAGTACGCGCCCGGAGGAAGATCTCTTTGGCAGGCTGATGGAGCAGCTCGCTCGGCGGAGTCAGCGCCAGCTATTGGGGCAGGAATGGACCCCTTCGTGGCTAGCCCGGCTGTTGGCCGAGCGCTGCGTTGACAATATTGCCGTCGGTGAACCTCCTCGGATTGTTGATATGTGTTGCGGCTCCGGATCGATCATCGCTGAGGTCCTGAAGGCTGTGCGGCGTCGTCTCGAGCCGACCGATCTCGCCACGTTGCATGAGGTCATCACGGGCTTTGACATTGACCCACTTGCGGTGAGCCTGTCCAAGACGACGTGGGTCGTCACGCTCGCTGCGGAAATTAGGGCCGCGACCGCGCCGATCACAATTCCCGTCTACCATGCGGATTCGTTATTCGCGGTGACGCCAGGACTCGCGGCCTTGCCCCTGATTGGCGCGGCTGAGCCGATCCCGGTGTCGCTTGATGGCACCACCGTGCTCCTTCCACATGCGCTGGTACAGCCGGTTTATCGTGACCTGTTCGACCGGATCGTCGATTGGGCATACGACGAGGCACTCGAGGCTCAACGCAAAGGGCATGCGGCGTCGATTTCAACGGAAGAAGCCGAGAAGTTCGTCTCGGGCGCTGCGGGAGCATTGAGGGTTTGTTTAGCATCCGATCTGAAGGGTCCGCTGGTAGTAGCAGTACGGCTGCTTGCGAGCCGCATGATCGAACTCGCTCTGACTGAGCGTAATGGCATCTGGGCCTTCATTCTTCGCAACACCTACCGGCCCGCTCTGCTTAGTGGTCAGTTCAACGGCTTGGTTTCGAACCCTCCATGGCTAGCTCTGAGTGCGCTGGGCGACAACCCTTACAAGGACGCCCTGACAGCCCGCGCAAAACTCTACGGGATTCGCCCGGCGGGGCAGTCATTTTTGCATCTCGAACTTGGCACGACCCATCTCCTTCACGCCGTGGACCGCTATCTCCAATCGGGAGCATCGGTTGCCTGCCTCGTCCCCGGCACAATATTCAACGGCCACCACCATGAGCCATTGCGCAGGCGCGAATTTCTGAACAGCACGCGGGGCGTCGCTCTTGAGATCACCGAAGCGTGGCAAGTCGCACCCGGCACATTCAAGTATCCCGGGGCGGTAATCATCGGGATCAAAAGAGGCGCCACCTCGGGCCTGAGAGACAGACCAATATTAGGTTTCCTGGCGCTGCCTACAGGGACTGAGAAAGTGGACTTTTCCCTCAGGGCCATCGGCACGGAGAGGACAGCCTGGGTTCTCGAGAAAGCCGGATTTCCCGTCGCTTCAGAGGGGATGGGGGAGAAGCCTCAGCAAGGTGCCGACCTGATGCCACGCACGGCCCTTTGCGTCGATGTCCTGAGCGACTCCGGCGCCGAATATCGCGTTGACACGCCACACAAAGACTCGCCCTGGGCGTTCACGGTAAAGGCGGCAAAGGAGCTAAGGGGCGAGCGCTTTCCCGGTCACGTGGCGCCACGATTTATCTTCCGGATGGCACAGTCGGAAAATTTGCTGCCATTTGTGCTCGGCACGCACCGAGCGCCGATCGCCCTACCTGCCGAGCGGACGCCCAGCGAGGGTTGGCGCATCTATGACGAGGCTGAGATCCGGCGCCAGGGGTTCATCGAGACCGCAAGGCGGTTTCAGGCCATCAACGCAAAGCTGACCAAAATCGGGCAGGGCAAAACCATACAGCAACGAATCGACGAGCGCGGCAAGCTGGGCAAGCAGGTCTTCGGTGATCAAGGCATGTTGATAGTGGCTGGAGCTGGTGGCAAGCACATTTGTGCCGCGTGTCTGCCCACTTCAGAGGCACAAGAACTCATCGTTGATCAGACGCTTTACTGGAAAATAATCGAAAACGCCGATGAGGCGTGGTTCTATGTCGGCATGCTCAACAGCCACGCTCTTACCGAGGCTATAGCCCCTTTCAATCCGAAGGGCGCATTCGGAGAACGTCACATTCATTCGTTGCCGTACCGAATAATGCCGCGGTTCGACGCTGGTAATCAGGAATATGCGCGTATCGCCATTCTGGCGCGCACAATTGCAGACGTCGCGCGCGGCTGCATAGCGCAGGACAAATATCTTGACGATCCCACGAGGGCGCTGACGAGCCGCCGCACCAAGCTCCGCGCAAGTCTAGCGCACAGAGGAGAGCTCGCAGAAATGGAGTCTCTTTGCGCGTTGGCCCTTGCCACGAGCGCCACGGATGATGGACTTGCGCACAGCGGCGCCGTGAGTGTGAAGGGGGCCGCGCGCGGCAGTCATGATTGATCTATAGAGAAGACACCGATGCCTCCCTTCAGATTCGGAGAATCGGACGCACGAACTGGATGAGGCTCTGCTGAATGGAGGTGTTCCGCCCTCTGCCCGCAACCAGGCGATACCGTAGGCATCATTGAATTGATGTTTCGCTCCGTCTTTGGAATTTTCGCTTCAACAATGCTGTGGAGCGACGGCGCGCATCTGGTACAGCTCGAGTAACTGCGGAACCTGATTCTGCGGGTCAGAGTATAAAGCCGGCGAGACGGTTGCTGCTTCGCCCTACCCGGAACAGGAGGCCGGCTCTCCGCGACGCTTCGGCTAAAGCGCGCGCTGCATCGGAATTCCATGGATGGACGCTTAATTCGTAAGTATTGTTGCCGACTCGACGGAAAAGAATCATTGAGTTCTCGTAAGCAAATCCGCCCATGGACACCGACGGCAGATTTATCCTTTCCATCGCGTTGTCGCCGTGCCATGTCAGCGGGCGGTCCGGCCACACGCGACGCCCCGATAGGAGAATGGGCTCTGCGATGTGCTCCACCCTTTCAAAGTCATAGTCGCGATACGATGCGCCGAAGAACCGATGCGCTCCGCGAGGTAATTCGAGTTGCGTACTCGCGCCGCCCTGCAGCCGGCGCGACTGAATCCACATCTCCTTGTAGTGCGCAGGTTCAATGTCGGCGTTCGGGAAGGGGGCGTACTGGCTTAGGGACCCGATATTCGGCGCCGGCACCGGTTCCAATTCGGCGCGCGTTGATGTTGTCGGCGTGCGCGCCCTCAGCGTCGAGTAGGATGCCAGAATCTCATCTGTCAACGCTATTGCCGGCTCTATTGCAGCGTTCCAAGCGGTGTTCACAGGCTCCGGGGAGGAATGTGTCGTCTGCAGCCAGCCGACCTCGGCATTGATCGTTAAGCCTCGATTAGTCAGATTGGCAGAACCAACCAAACTGGCTAAAGTGCCGTTGGGTTTGTCGATGATATAGAATTTTGGATGAAACGCAGTAAGTGGGAGCAATGTGCCGCGGCTTAGCTGATGAGCACCGGCTACTCGGACTACGCAGTTGTTCCTGCTTTTCCAGAATACCAACGCCTCAGGTTCGGTTAACCCGTAGTCCAGCGAAGTAACTATCATCGTTCGAACGTCTTCCGGGCGATTATCATCGACCGCCCGCGCGATGGTGTCGTCTAGGAGCGCGCTGCCGGACATCGACATGTACGCACAGCAGACGCGTACCGTCCGAACGCCGTCTCTCATCAGGTCACGGATGGCGTTTTGTATTGCGGCCGGTCGGAGTTCATTCTGAACGACGAACATTGTGCGCTCCCCGTGCTGAATCTGTTCCGCGCGTCGTTACGCTACCTCAGCGGCGTCTACCCGGCCCGGTTTCACGGGGTCCACTCCAGGGTCAACGCCAGTGAGGTCGACGAGTCGCGCGAGAGCGGCGCCGTAAGTGCGCGCACGTGTTTGCCGGAGCTATGACGCGCGGGACTACCGCTGCGCCGCAGGCGCCGAAAGAGGTGCGTTGCGAAGCTCCCCTCGCTCGCCTCAACCCGACCCGTGGTCCAGGGTGGTTTCACTGAACATGTGAGCATGGGCTAATTTGGTAAGAGCTTCCCATATTTCTGGTACCGCAGCTCGAGTGCGCGCTCCCCACCATCGAGAATCGCCACGACATGTCTGGTTATGGTGGAATGGCTTGCGCACAGGAAGCCGCGCGCCTCCGCGCGACCTTCCGATCCGGTGGCCTCGAACGCGACAATGTGCTCGGCGTCGGTTAGTACAACAAGGTTCGCGTTGTGCGACGTGAAGGCGACCTGCCGCGTCTTCTTATCAACCAACAGAGCCGGCGCGATCACGTCCGCAATGTGACGGTTGTCGAGATTGTCCTCTGGTTGGTCAACGATCAGAGGTCCCTCTTGTAGCTTTAGGAGAAGTGGAAACACTGCCGTGCACCGCTGGCCGGCAGACAGCTGGTCGATTGGGCTAAATTCCTCCCCGGCCTTCTTGGCCCTGAAGCGGATCTTGAGGTCGTCTTCTTCGAAATAATCCACGAAGAAACCAAACTCGGCGGAGTCGAAGAACACTTTGAAGCCATTCACTAGATCGGCGCGGAGGTTTTCATATGCCCTTGCCAGCCGTCGGTGATAGCGACGCTCCCCCGCGGCAAATGTGTTGAGTTCGCCATAAATCTTTGCCCCTGCGGCATATCTCTGCGTTAGCGACTCAAGCCGCGCCCGTATCGCAAGTGGCTCAACAGCAAGTTGGACCCCAAATTCTGCCAGCCGCTGATTGAGCTCCGCGACAGAACGCTGTCTAGACTCCGTCCTGCGGTCAAGTTCGCTGGCAACGCGTTCACAGTGTCCGATGAGTTCAGTGATGACGGCTTCTATCTCCCTTTGTTGAATATCCTGCTGAGCCTTCAGACCAGGTAGCGCTCTCGTATCCTCCATGACCCGCTGATGAGATTCGAGGAGCCGCCTCTTTTCCGCCGGCAGGCCAGATAGCCTGGAGTTGTAGTCCTTCAGGAATGCGTCGAAGCTGTCGTCGAGGCGCGCCTTCAAGTGGCCAATCCCTTCCTGTACACGCTGAAGTTCGTCTTTGTATGAACTCTTGAACTGAGCGATGTTCTCGTCGAGTCCTTTGACCAACTCGTAGGCGTCGAGTGCGCACCCGCTAACTGGTGATGTGCCTTCGAAAGTGCTCCTTTCTGGAGTCAGGACTAGGCTGCTCGCCCTTATGTCCAAGTCGTTATACGCTGACTCAACGGCTCGATGTAGTTGGTCAACGGCGTCGCGATGTCGAATGGCGGTTTCATACTGGTCCCTCATCGCGATTAGGTTGCCGTCTGTCAATTCCTGAAGACCTCTCCGCAACTCGTCGAGACGTGTGACCTGCTCGTGAAGCGACCGAAACGTGGAATACTTCGTCGATGCGACTTCATGCAGCTGTCGAATTTGCTTTGCTGCAATGTCGGCAGCCTCATGTATGCCGCGCATTTGCTCACGTCCGGCAATCGTGTCCAGATAGACTTGGCGAATGTTGGCATCCGTTGCAGCTTGTTCGATCTCGTGCCAGCCGAGAATATAGGTAGGAAATAGAAGTCCGTCTGGTCTTGCGAATACCTCGCGTCGGTCATCCTCAAAAGTGATCTTGAATTCAGGGGACTGAAGGGAACGTTCCACGATGAGTTTGGCGCCGTCGTCTCGCTTTACAAGCACACGCACAGTGCCGTTCGGACCCAAGATTGTTTGCAGGTGACCCGTGACGGACTCTTGGTGAGATGCGGGAACGGGCGCGCCGAGGGCGAAGCGCAGGGCTTCGAGGAGAGAAGTCTTTCCGGATCCCTTCACGCCAATCAGCGCATTACAATGCGGCGAGAAGCTCATCCAGAGGTCTGGATAGAACTGTCCCTTGACTTGGACCCCAATTATGTAGGCTGACGGCTCCTCCGGCGGAGCGAGCGAGATGCGAAACGGGAGTCGTAGGGCTGCTTTGAGCTCCGAGAACGAAGGTACCTCCATCTGCGCGAACGTCACGCGCGTGCCCAGCAGGTCTGGCTCGTGTGCATCACTCGACCGGATGCACGTCCGACAGATGTATTCGGTTTCCTTATGTTTCCCATCGAAGAACTCCGCGGTCTTCGTATCCGTCACCTCCAGGGCATCAAAGTGACTTTTTGCGTGTCTAAGGAATTGCGGATCCGCGTAGATGTCATCGACGCTTCGACTCCGGAACGCATCTCGAGTCGAATGTAAATGGGCGGGGATCACAATTGCGTTTGCCTCACGAAGGACTTCGCAAAGCGCGTCAATTGACCCAGAGATGCCGCGGATCTGCTGATTTCCGCAGGTGCGGATCGTATCCCCACATTCTTTGTAAATGTGGGTAGCCCAGTACTCGGGTTGTTGTTTGCCGTCGGGGTCCAGGCCAATCAACAAATGGAAGAACAGATTCTTATCGACCTTTCCCTCTGGCTTGCCCCAGGCGTCGACGAAAACGTTGAGTTCCATGCCCCGTAGAATCGTCTTCTTTGTTCTACGCGCGAGCTCGGTCGTGAATGTCGCGTCGGGTAGCTTCTCGTGGTCCGTAAACATCACGACTGAGACGCCGGATTTGAGGATCTGCTCAGCGGAGCCTTCCAGCGCAGTTTGCTTGTTGCCGCGGTAATCGAAGCTCGAGGGCGAGTGGTTGTGCAGGTCAACGCGATGCCATCGTGCGAAATTCTGAGGGGCTTTGTGATTCAGCTCCTTCTCGAAGTCAGCTACCATGCCCATTTCTGCTCCCCCTCTTTATCTGAGCAATCAAGTCCGCCAGTGTGCGCCTTCGGACGTACACGTGTCGTCTTTGAGCGCATTATAAGCGGTTACTAATGATTTGCGATTACACTGATTCACTTGTGTCGCTGCTCATCGAACCTGGACTTCCAAGCTGATGGCTTGAATTCGCGGGTTGTCTCCATGGTTCGCGCTGTGGCTGTCGAAAGCGCCCGCTGCTTGGGATCGAACAACGAATGGGCTGCTCGTTGCCGGGCCGCCCATGGATGAGATTTCGAGCGAGACCGGTCAGGGCCGATGTCATCAGCGGTGGCAGGACATTGAGGTCGTCGCTCCTGGATGCGGGACCCGATGCCATCTTCGTCCAGCCGTTCGGCCGTGCGACGGGACCGTTTGATGCGACGTGCAGGAAGGTTGTCGAGCTCTTGATTGGCGGATAGGCGCACGAGCCACGGCGCTGCGGCGGCCCGCATACAATGGGGAGGAGCCCCTAGCGCCTCACCTGCCTGGTGGTGCGCTACGGTTTACCATCAAGGTCACTCTGATTACCCCGCAATCACGCTCGGCAACAACCCTCTCACGTTGCGCCCGGAATACACTGGCACGAATTGCGGATCACTCGCGGAGGGCGAAACGGCGAAACGACGTAAACCGACCCGAAGCCATCATCGGCGGGCGGCGTCTGGCGCTCGTACGTTGACGGTGAGGCATCCGGCGGAAGAGCTAAACGCGCGTGTACTCAGTGAGACCATTGTGCGCCGCACTTACTTGCTGACTTGTCGAAACCACCTGATCTCACGATCGGCGATTCAATGTGCGGAGGGTTCAACAGAAATGCTCACGCAAGAGACCGCCCCGTTGTTTTCTTTACCTACCCTTACCTCCACCGAGTTCGCGATTGTCGTGGAGGATGCGCCTGGTCGTAGCTCTATCGGGTGGTCATGCCCGTCCGGTTGGAAGTTGGGACTAACGTAGACGCTGAAGCCGCTCTGCGCGTCGTTCAATTGATCCGAGCAGTAGCTCGCAAAGCCCAAATCCGTCGTACCCCCTTGTCCGGTCGCCGGAACATTCGCAACTTTAAGGTCCCTATCGACAATCTTATTTGCCCGCTTCATCAGTCTGAAGGAAAAGGTCGCTTGGCGCGCACAAGGACATGCCGGTTCCGAACAAGAATTGACCCCTGAGTAGAACGTCTGATAGATGAGGTGCTCACGGACTGCGGGATTATTGGAGTGAGCCTCGGTCATCGCGTCGTTGCCGCCGCACCACCTTTTTGGCACGACGTTCAAACACGTCGCCTTAACAACGCGCTGGAGTCCAGAATCATCCTCGAACGGTTTTGAGCAGATGAAAATGTATCGGTCATCCCAACTCACGTCCGTCACAACACCCCCGTCATGGCTAGCGGGATCTATCATGCCAGGCCATTGCATATTGTCCTCGTCTAGCTTTTCATCATCTTTCAGCTGCATTAGCGTGAGCGAATCCCTGGCAACTCCCTGCGTCGTCTTAGTTATCTGCGGTTGCTGGCAGTAATTTTCGCTGGCATCACACTTACGCCAACCTTCCGTGCTCTGATGCTCCACAACCCTCACAGATACGGGGTACTCTGGCAGGACATATAGGCCTACGTTTAGCAACGCGAGAGGATCCTTATGGACGCGGGACGGCCTCCAAAGCGCGAGTTTTCCCAGACCCGAACGATCTGGATTGTCGATGTCCGCAGCAACGGAAATCACGAGCGGATACACTTTCACCGCGTACCGATCCCGTGGAATGATTGCCTGAGGGACGGCGATGCCAAACGTGTTGGGGTCTTTGCGTACTACATCGCTTCCGGGTAACTTCGTTCCGCCGATCTCGGCGGTGACCTGAGCATCTGAGATGAAAGCGGTCCCTCCAACTAAGATAGGATTGAGCACGCTGACGGCCTCACTGATGACGGTATTCTGAGTAAACGAAATGTCATAGCTGGGCTTGCAAAGAATGCTGTCGCGACAAAAGTCGAAGACCTGCTGATCGAGGTTAGTCGTGATGTTATGTATCGCCGCGTTTGCGAGCTCCTGAATCGATTTGTCCATGTCGTGAATGGCGGTCTGCGCAGACTCATCAAGCTTGTCAATGTCAAGCTGAACATCCTTGTTAATACCATGCAACAGCCGCTGCGTCTCCATCGCTGCCTGATCAATTCTTTCCGCTAACGCGAGATTGCCCTGCTGAATCGCACGAGCGCGGATGACGTCGAGCGCTTCCATCGCCTTATCAAAGTGTTGCCCCAGTTCCTGAGCCCCGAAATAGACACCTGCACCCGAGGCAATACCCGATAAAGGATCTTGCGCACAGGCGACTCGCCACTCGGTAACTGCCATCAGCAGCATCAAAATTGCTAAGCGTCTCATGATGCCCTCCGCGAAATATGGCAGCGGCTGTTGCCGACGTTTTCCGACAATCGCGCGAACAGTCACACGACGTGACAAGTGAATCTGGCTAGGCAAATTGAGCGTTGAGCTGGTTGCGGCTGGATACTAGAACTATCGCGGACGGCGGTTCATTCCTTTGTTGCGCTTGGATGCTCGCGAGTTCCGCGCGCATGTTTGAGAAAAAAGCAGGATGCTTTTCGTCAGATCGGTCCTGGACCGCTTCGATTCTCAACTCTAGGAATGTGAGATCTACCTCCACCTTATTATAGAAATGGTTGCTAGCTTGGTAGCTGGCCTTCGATAGTGACGCCGGATCGCCCGGTCGCCGTAGCGACAGCCATTGGACGAGTTGGGTGTCGATTTCCTTCTGCAGCGCGGAGATGTTTGTGTCCGGCGGCTGATCATATTGCGGTACGGTGATGCATGAGGACACGATCCCAGTTGAGAAGAGCAGCGCTACGGCTGTTCGCCTGATTTGAGAAGTGCTTCCGACCATGTGCGAGCCTCCTCCCACGGAAACTGTTGGCGGTGCTGAAACTGGTCGCGTTTCTATACCGATCTGACGGAGAACTCCGCGCGCTCGCCGTTCGCGCTTTTGAGGTTCCCCAGATATTCGTTCGTACCGATGCCGCCTAGTTCGCTGTGTGGCTGTGTGCGTTGAAGGTGTCGCCACGGATCGATCTTGCGCCTCGCGTGGTCGATGGACAAGAACTGGTGCACGTTCAGGCGCCTCGTCGCGGATCGTCCTGCTCGGCGGCTGCAAGGACGCGTTTTCCGCACGGCCTTCCAGATGGGATCTAGCAGTACACCGCGCAGACGAGGCCACTTAGCGAATGCGTCGAAGCACATCCTGTGTGCGTCGCTCGTCGAGAGGCTGGGGCGCTTCTTTGAAAAATGGCTTGTACCGGGCGTACGGCGGAGGTCGGCGACGATTGCGTCGCGGACTTCCACCCTCTCACAGGCCACACTTGACTGATTGGCGTTCGCTTCAGGGACTTCATCGGTCCGGGCATAGAGGCATCGGGGTAGAGGCCGCCATGGACATCGGAGCGCGTCGAATTTCTGAGAGCAGCCCACGCTTGCGATTCTGCAGCTTTGCTGCGGCGCAGGACACGCAGGCTCAGCCTAATCCCGCGCTCGTCGCGGCGAGGCGATAGATATACTGCTTGTTATCACGGTTCTATCTCACTCGAGCTACACGAAAGTGTGCGGCGACACATGCGATGGGCTCCAGGAAAAAGAGCGGCGGCAACAGTGGTACGGCGGCTCTGCGGCTGAAAGCCACGTAAGCGCGTTGGAATGTTGATGCCGCGGACCAACCGCAGACTGTAGCCAGGCGCCGTACAAAAATGGGGGGCTCGCGACGTGCGAACCGCCCGAAGCTGCGCAAGCGAAAACTAAATACACTGCGCCAGGGCGAGCCAGTATCTCAAGATGGGTGATTGATTTGAGTGAACGTTGGGGTTCACTCAGGGGCTAGACTCTTTGCCGAGGGGCTTGGGCGGAAGTAAGGCTCTGCGTAGGCGCCTTAACCATGACTTTGCTACGCAAGAAACAAATCAATGACGGAGCGGCGGCAACGGTTGTGAGCGCCGTAGGCAAGGCACTGGCGTATAACGCAAAGCAGTGGTCGGCAGGCGCGACGTTTAAGCAGCGTTGACCGAGGGAGGGCAAGGACATGAAAACGAGACTGATGGCGATGGCATATGTGCTAGTGACATACGGCGTCGCGGCCGCGAATCATGTTGCAAGCGCTGACGGGTGCGCAACGCTGCGAGCGGCGCTCGCGACTCCGATAACGCCACTCCCTCGGAAGACGCTGACGCAGGCGGAGAAGACCGCCGTGGACCAGCGGCGGGCGTGTATCAAGGGTTACAGCGCGGGATTTCCTGGCGGTAAAGAGGCCTTTCTCACAGCAGACGCCGCCACCCTTCGGGATGACCTTCGGCACGTTGAGCAGCTTTTCGCATACGCCGCCAAGAATGATCTCGCATCGCCAGCAGCAGAGGCACTGGATCCATCCGGCAACCGGACGGCGCACATCCTTGGTGGATGGGACCGAGAACAAGTGCTTCTCTGGGGTGGCTTTTTCTATATGAGGCGCCTCTATGAGGAGGAACAATTGGATGCGTTGCTGGATCAGGTTAATCGGATACGCAGTACCTTCGGCATCAGGGTTACTCAGCTCTCATACTGGGATGATGCTGATGAAGCGACGTACTTTTCGACAGCATCGCTCAGGGATATGCTCCGGCTATTAGAGTTGAATATGGCGGCGGTGCGTGAGCTGTCGGCGCCGCCGGCGCAGCAACGAGCGGCCGGCGAACGTTTGGCCGGTATGTTTGTGGCGGAGCGCCAAGCTCTCTCGCCCTTCTTTAAGGTTGTGAGAGATCCTAGCGATCACATACTCCAACTCTGTAGCGCGTCGGAATGATAAGCACCCGAAGGACCGGAGGCATGTGAAATGGCGCCGCTGTTTGTTTCCTTCGCCATAGCCTTTTTTATACTTCGGGCGCGGCAGGAAGCACGGGGTGCGAATTCAGAGGGTCGGCGCCAGGGTCCTGCCTGCGGGTGTTCGGGGAAGTGCAGGACGCGTATCCAATAGGCGTGCTCCTCCAGTGGCATCATTCGCACGGAGAGCGGGATTATGAAGACGCGAATCATAGTCTTATATGTCCTGGCGGCATACGGCATCGTAGCCACGAGTACCGTTGCAAGCGCCGACGCGTGCGCGACGCTACGAGCTGCGCTCGCGACTCCGGTGCCTAAACTTCCTTATAGGACGCTAACGAAACCGGAAAGAGCCGTTGTGACGAGGGAACGGGCCAGTCTCAGGAGTTGCGGCGATGGGTTCCCGGGTGGGGAAGAGGCCTTTCTAAAAGCAGATGCAGTGTCGCTTCGGAAGGATCTTCGCAACATTGAGCGTCTCTTTGCCTACGCAGCTAACAATGACCTTGCATGGCGAACTGCACGGGCGCTGGATCCTTCTGGCAGAAGGACGGCGCACATTCGTGGCGGATGGGACAAAGAACAAGTACTTCTTTTGGGCGGCTTCTTCTACATGCGCCGTCTCTACGAGGAGGAGCAATTGGGTGCCTCGAGTAATGAACTGAATCGCGTACGCGGCAGGTTTGGGATCGGCGCGAGTCAGCTCTCGTATTGGGATGAATAGGATAACCACACATACTTCTCGAAGGCTTCCCTTAAGGACATGCTACGGCTATTGGAACTAAATGCGGTGTCCGCGGCTGCATTGACGGCGGCGCCTGCACAGCAGCACGCGACGGCGAATCACCTGGCCGGCATATTTGTTCCTGAGCGTCGGGCTCTCTCGCCATTCTTCGGGGTCGTCCGAGATCCCAGTGATTACATCGTCCAGCTCTGTCGTGCCTCTGAACCGTAGCTACAGCAAGGGTCACAGCCCGCAGGAGAATGCGCGTGAGATCGAAAACGTTAGGTGTTCGAATTGCCATAGTCGTTGTGCTGCTTGGAGCCTCGATACGAGGCACGTGCGCGATTTCGGAGTGGTCGGCGCCGGAGAACTGCCCCCAGGTGATGGGGGGACTGAAGGATCCCTACGCAAGTAGGCTTGCCCATCCAGTCGCACCGTTCGGACCGAATGTGGCGGCGATTACGCTCAGAATCGACGACACCGAACCAGCACGTCGATACTCGGTGCACGATGCGGACGGAGCCACAGTGTACGTGGGCGGCGATATCGCGGCTTTGGCCAAAAGTCTGCACGACCGCGGAGTTGGTGGCGTGACACTCTACGTTTTGGCTGAGGGAACTTCTGCGCGACGGCGCAGTGCGCTGTATTCCTCATTGGAGACACAACTGGGACAGCTTCCGAAAGGGCCGGACGTACTATTCGTGCAAAGATTAGACAATGCACTTGCCGATGCTGATGACGTCGATGCGCAGGATGTTGAGTTGCACTCCACCTTTCTGGAGCCCGCGGCGATTTCCGTTGAGAGCGTAACGGAAGCGGGTCAAGTCCATGACGGCCGGTGGAGAGGGTGGTTCAAAACCCTCGTCAAGTTAACGCTGACCGCTGCGACCGGCGTCCGTCAGATTACCCTTGCCATTTACACCCAGTCAGCGGAGTTGGCTACAAACGTGGCCGCCATCTTTAGTCGGCCTAACCTGTCAAGGTTGGTAACAGCCAACCATACCAGCGTCGCGGTGGTGGTGGCGGCGGTGCGTCGAGAGATACGCCGCCAGAACCCAAGTATGTCAGCCGCGGATGTCGCGGTTGAGTTACGCGTGCAATTTGGAAAAAACTATCTGGTGCTCTTGCGGCGAAAGACTCAACGGGCCGCTGCATGAAGGCTAGGTGGTGGCCGAAGATAACGTAACACCAGACAGATGCGTAATCGGCGTCGGTATTCCGACATCGAAAGCAGCCTTTGAGGCGGCAATTGCACGCGGCGGGCGGCGATTCGCAGATCAGTTCTTGGGCGGGTGGGTGCAGTATCGAGAACAGTGGATATTTAGGTGGTGGAAGTTTACTGCGGGAATCGCGCCGCTTGGGGTGGAAATCGTGACCGATCTGACGCTTGCGCGATTCAAGTCGATGCTATTGAAGGGGCGAGACGTGGTCGTCCTGTTGTCACACTGGGATGGTGATCGCGTTGAATTTGCGGACGGCTTTGCAGGGTATTCGCAAGTGGCGCAGACGATACCGCCGCAATTTACCGGGATACTTGATCTTGGCGTTTGTCATCCCGATGCTCTTGTCTGCGAGATTCTCCGTACGAGGCCGGGATGTCTAGCGCGGTACATCCCCGAACGTGTGAAGCCGGATCTGTTGCTGTTATTCTACCAGGCGCTTTTTGTTCTCTTAAAGGAAGGCACACGTACTTACGCGGAGGCATTGAAAGAGTTGACGCTGGGCTTGGTGGGACAAGACGAAAGGAGGGTTAAGTGAGCACTAGTCTTGGCGGCATCTATTCAGTTGTGGACGCGTACCTAGAGCGAATAGGGCAAAATCGGGTCCAGGAACTCGGCGAACAACGTCCTGAGCCAAGTAAGGAGGATCAGGCGTTTCTGATTGAGGGGCTTCGGAGGACTCGGCGGTTCAATGCGAACATAATTATAGTCGCCATTATTATCTTGTGCGCCATATTCCTGTTGGGGGCGTTCCTGGTCATTTACTATCGATCGGCGCCGCAAACGATGGCTATGGTGTTTGGTGGAAATTTCCTCTCTCTTCTTGTAATCGTGGCTTGGCTAAGGCGTCTGTGGTTTGAGAAGAGTACTCTGGACTTACTGACGGCACTGTTGCCGAGCCTCCCGGCGGCCGATGCTGCTCAAGTCGTTACAACATGGCGTTTTCAATCGAAGTCTGTGCGCAGAGGGCCAGCTTCCCCTGACCCGGCGACTCCCGCAAAGGTCCAGTGATAGTACATGGCGGGACTGACGCGGCGACGTGGTACGGCCGCGAGGGGCGGCTGTGTAGCACTGTACTTGCCGATTCGTTTTTTGGGAGTCGGCGAGACAATTGCAAATAACAGCCGTTGGAATCAGTGGGTCAGCTATGGCTCACGCGGCCTTCGTTGTCACCTCAATTATCTGCGCTGAGCAGGTCCAGTATCTCAGCAACGTGCTGTCTTCAAGCGACGCAGAGTGTCGCCGGTCACAGTCGAACTGGTGGGCCTTCAGAGCGCTCAGGACCAAATCATCGAGTGTCGACGCTGCTGCCCATTTTGATGATTGGAAGTGGCTGTGTTTCAATCGTAACCGTCCGGCCATGGCCGCGTAGACCGCTGATTTAGCAAGTCCCAGGATGAGCCCGTGGGCACATTCTACGTGTCCACGTAGGGCTACGTGGACACCTCCGCCGAGCAGAACATCGCGACCGACACATTAGGCCGCCGGACCGGTCCTCGACGGCAGTACACGCTCGGGGAGAAGCGGCAGATCGTGCAGGAGACGCACGCGCGAGGCGCCTCGGTGTCGCTGGTCGCTCGTAAGCACGATCTCAACCCCAACCAGATCTTCGCGTGGCGACGGCTATACCGGCAGGGCTTGCTCAAGGCAGATGCACCGGATGCGAGCGCTCCGATGCTCCCGGTGAAGGTCAGTACGCCGACGGTGATGCCGACCGAGCAAGGCGCGCGAGCGCCGAAGCGGCGAACATCTGTTGCCGGCGACTGGAGTATCGAGATCAAGCTCGCGAACGGCGACAGTGTCATCCTGCGTGGCAACGTCGATGTGAAGCAGCTTGCCCGGGTCATCGAAGTGTTGGTGCGCCGATGATCGCACTACCGGCGAACGCTCGAGTGTGGCTCGCAGCCGGTGCCACGGATATGCGTAAGGGATTTGATGGCCTCGCAGCCCTTGTGCAGACACAGCTCGAAGAGGATCCCTTTGGCGGTCACCTGTTCGTCTTCCGTGGTCGTGCTGGGGATCGAGTGAAGATCCTGTGGTGGAGTGGTGATGGATTTTGTTTGTTTGCAAAGCGCCTCGAGAGAGGTCGCTTCGTGTGGCCCCAGGCAACGCACGGCACCGTGCAACTCACCTCGGCACAGTTGTCGATGCTACTTGAGGGCATTGACTGGAGACGCATCGAGCGCACGTACGAGCCGCACGTAGCGGTGTAAAAGGCCGGCATTTCTAGCCTCAAGTTCTCGCTCAAGGTGTCTGGTCTTGATATAATGGCGCATGCCTCAAGCGGCAGATCTGCCGAACGACGTCGAAGCCCTCAAGGGCATCATCCTCGAGCGCAGCACCAAGCTCGAAGCCGCCGAAGCCCTGCTGATTTCCCAAAAACTTGAGCTCGAGAAGCTGCGCTTCGAGATCGCATGCTTGAAGCGCATGAGGTACGGCCGCTCATCCGAGCAACTCGATCGCGAGTTCCTTCAGATGCAGCTGTCGATCGAGGACCTCGAGGCAAGTCTTGCCGCCAAGCCCGCCGAGATCCGACCCGCACCTAAGGAGCCGGCCGAGAAGCCGGTCCGACGGCCGCTGCCCGAGCAACTGCCTCGAGAGGAGGTCGTGCACGAGAACCCGCACGCCTGCCCTGTCTGCGGCGGCGAACTGCGAGCCCTCGGCGAGGACTCTTCCGAGATCCTCGAGTACGTGCCGAGTCGCTTCAAGGTGATCCGGCACGTACGGCCCAAGCTCTCCTGCACGAGCTGCCAGAAGATCGTGCAGCCTGCAGCGCCAAGCAGACCGATCGAGCGCGGGCTCGCAGGTCCGGGGCTTCTCGCCCACGTCCTCGTTTCCAAGTACTGCGATCACCGTGTGCCACGAAAACACCAACTGGGAAGGAGGTGTGGAGCTGTACGAGAGATGAGGGTAGGCCCCTCGCATCCGGCGGTCAGGAGTCGGAAGCAAACCACTGCAAGCTGCTGCCGTTAAGAGCGGTGGTGGTGAGCGTTGCAGGAAAGGTGGGACGCGATCTCACTGTGGTGTGTGTTGGAGAGACGAGCGCAAGCAAACTGCCGATGAACTGCCGAAATAGTATCGTAGATGTCAGAACCGGAGTTGGTGGTCACTCCGGGATAAGTGTGAGCGGTGACCTGAAATCCGGCTTGCGCGACATCCGGCTCGAAGGCAGCGTGACTCCAATGCAGGCTCTTGTACGGAACGTGGGAACCTGTCGCCCTGATGCGAAGGGAACGAGACGAGTCGGCCGACCCGGCGAGGCTCTATGTACCGAGGCAGGGCACAGGGACGGAGCTGTTCGTAGTAGGGTTGATGGCGCCGTAATGGCGCTGGACCGAAGGAACAGCGACATCCCGCATGAGCAGGCAGCCAACTGGTAATAGGAGGAGCTGCATGCCTTGTGCAAAGCCGTTCGACATCTCGAAGCGAGAGGTTTGGGAAGCTTTCAAGCGAGTGAAGGCCAACCACGGAGCGGCTGGCGTAGACGGTCAGTCGATTACCGAGTTCGAGGCTCGTCTTGGTGACAACCTCTACAAGCTCTGGAACCGACTGTCCTCCGGTAGTTACCTTCCTCCTCCGGTCCGACGGGTGAACATCCCGAAGGCGGATGGTGGCCTGCGCCCGCTCGGTATCCCGACGGTTGCCGACCGCGTCGCCCAAGAGGTTGTCCGCTGCCGTCTCGAGCCGCTACTGGAACCGAAGTTCCACAGAGACTCGTACGGTTATCGTCCGGGCCGTTCCGCGATCGATGCAATCCGGGTGGCGCGCCAGCGATGCTGGCGTGCAAACTGGGTGCTCGACCTGGACATCAAGAGCTTCTTTGACAGCATTGATCATGAGCTGCTGCTCTCGGCTGTCCGCAAGCATGCGGACTGTCGCTGGGTAATGCTCTACATCGAGCGCTGGCTCAAGGCTCCGGTGCAGTTGGAGGACGGCACTCTTCAGCCTCGCACTGCTGGAACTCCACAAGGAGGGGTCATCAGTCCGCTCCTTGCGAACCTGTTCCTGCATTGCGTCTTCGATCGGTGGATGGATCGAGAACATCCGGGTATCGCCTTCGAGCGTTATGCCGATGACATCATCTGTCACTGTCGAAGCGAGTGTGAGGCTGTCGTCTTGCGCAGTCGGTTGGAGGAACGGTTCTCCTCGTGTCGGCTCACGTTGCATCCTGCGAAGACGCAAGTGGTCTTCTGCAAGGACACCAACCGCGCCGGCGACTATCCGCGCGTGTCGTTCGACTTCCTCGGATATACATTTAAGCCGAGGTTGGCGAAGTGGCCAAACGGAAAGTTCGGGGTCTCGTTCTTGCCGGCCGCCAGCGCCGTGGCGCTCAAGGAGATCCGCAGGAGCATCCGGCTCTGGGGTCTTCAGCGGCGCACCGACAAGGAGCTGGACGACCTAGCGCGGATCTACGGACCGTATGTCCGCGGCTGGGTCAACTACTATAGCCACTTCTATAAGTCAGCTCTCTACCCGTCACTGAAGGTTCTCGACCGGCATCTGGTTCGCTGGGTTCAGCGAAAGTTCAAGCGCTTCCGGCAACGGCCGGTCGCTGCTCGGGCTTGGCTAACTGGCGTGATCCGGCGCAAGCTGGTGCTCTTCCCGCACTGGCAGCTTCTGCATGGCAACGGTCGGATGTTAGGAGCCGTATGAGCCGAGAGGTTCACGTACGGTTCTGGGAGCGCGCGGCGGTGCAATCCCACCGCGCGACTCACCTCCCGCTTTATCGGCAGAGCCAGATCTTCGGCCGCGAGGGGATCGACCTCGATCGGTCTACCCTAGCCGACTGGGTGGGCGCCGCGAGTGCGCTGCTCGAGCCCCTGGTGAACGCGATCGGCCGATATGTGCTCACCAACCACAAGATCCACGGTGATGACGCTCCGGTGCCAGTGCTCTGTCCGGGCCGCGGCACCACCAAGCAGGGACGGCTGTGGACTTACCTGCGCGATGACCGCCCGGCCGGAAGCGAAGATCCTCCAGCGGTGTTCTTCCGCTATAGCCCAGATCGCAGGGGCGAGCGGCCTCGAGCACACTTGGCGAACTTCATCGGCGTGCTGCAGGCCGATGCCTATGCTGGCTTTGACCGGCTCTACGGCGAGAAGATCAAGGAGGCGGCTTGCTGGGCGCATGTACGGCGCAAGTTCTACGATATCCACATGGCTCTAGCATCGCCCATTGCCGCCGAGGCACTGGAGAGGATCGGACGGCTTTACAAGATCGAGGACGAGATCCGCGGCCGCCCACCTGATGAGCGACAGGCGGTCCGCCAGGCGCGCGCAGGACCTGAACTCGAGTCGCTACAGCAGTGGCTGCACGCCAGCGTAACAACGTTGTCGAAGAAGAGTGAGCTCGCTCAGGCGATTCGCTACGCGCTCTCGAACTGGGTGGCACTCACCCGCTATCGAGACGACGGGGGGCTCGAGGCGGATAACAACGCTGCCGAACGGGCGCTGCGAGCTGTGGCTTTGGGGCGCAAAAACTGGCTATTTGCCGGATCGGACGACGGTGGCGAACGCGCCGCGGCGATCTACACATTGCTGGGAACCGCAAAGCTTAATGATCTCAACCCGGAGGGCTATCTGCGTTACGTTCTCGAGCGTATCCCAGATCATCCCATCAACCATGTCGAGGAGCTGCTGCCATGGAACGTGCTTGCAAAGCTCCCTTCACTCAGGCTTGCAGCATGACCCGCAGGTGCCTACCGATACTGCTTGGTGCTGTGACAGTGGTCGTGATTGTTGCCTGCTCGCAGCCGTTAGAGGTGACGCTGTTCAATAGCACCAACGGTCCCATCACGGTCCACGCCACCACGGGGCACGGCTTTCTAACAAGAAAGAAGGACATACTGATTGGGAGTTTCATGTTAGCTCGATTCGACTACCCCAACGCGGTTCTGCGTATGTCGGCTGCGGGCTGCGAGCTCACTTACACCACTGCGCAAACTCTACAGGGATATCCGTTTTCTCATGACGCGTACAACGCTCCCAGGGCGCACCTAGAACCGGATTTGGCGATCGACTTACTACCACCTGGCAATTGCTTCGGATGCCAGCCGTTTCGGGTCTTGCGACCCAGCTCTCGCAGCTGCCCTAATCCAGAACCGAAGACATGAGTCACACTCGGCCAAGTCAATGCGGCCATCTTCGGACGCTTACTTTCAATCGGTGCGAGAAGAGAAAGCTCGCGATGCGGATCGCAGAGTCATCGTTTCAGAAGGTGATGGTCTTGTCGACATTTGAGTATGATCGTCTGAGGTGTATTTCGTGAGCGAGAAGAAGTGCCCGTATTGCGCGGAAACGATCAAAGCAGAAGCGATTCGCTGCCGCTTCTGTGGCGCTGACCTTTCGCAGGGCGCTCAGCGGCCAGCTGCGGGATCTACGACCATCGCGGCATGTACGCGATGCAACGTTGCTCTGGTTCAGACGCAGGTGCGCAAATTCGCAAGCGTCGGCGGCTGCCTGGGGGCCTTGCTTTTTCTGGTGGGCATTGTCTGCTGCCTGACCATTGTAGGCTTCGTCGGCGGTCTCGTGTTTATGGGCCTTGGCGTTGTCGTCAGTGCGCTCGGCGGCAAGAAGACTGTCATGGTGTGTCCAAAATGCGGACAACGCGGGGCGACGCTCGCATCTTAAAGCCGAAATTGCGACCGATCCCGGCAGGTCCAAATTCTGCGACTTACCGTCCGTCTCCACGGAGGCCAAGATGGCGCGCTCGGAAAAACGTTGATTCGCTTCGGATTGCGGCGTGCCCATTTGCGGACTTGCCTTCTACCACGGGACCCTCGCGCTGGGGTGGCGGCGTAACGGCCGAGCAGATGCGTGAGATGGTCTGGGTGCGGCCTGAACTCGCCGCGCAGATCCGGTTCGTCGAGTGGACCGCTGAAGGCCGGCTGCGTCATGCGGCTTTCTTGGGGAAGCGAATGGAATAAGTCAGCGGATAACGTCCGCGCGAAAGCTAGTCGCCTGGGCGACCCGCTCCACCGTCGTCGAAACCGCACTGGAGCCAGTTCGAACTTGTGCATGCCACGAGATAACGGGCTCGGTCGCGGGTGCGGATGGCCAGTGTCCCCCAAGGTCCCGCGAATGCGGACAGGGTGCAGCTGAGCATGTCCCAGGACGGGATGGTGGAGCTTTGCTGCCACGCATCACGTGTGCCTGCAAGGTCCAGAGATGCCCATCGTTGTCGATGGAAAGCTAATGCACTACTGCAACGGAACTGCAACGGGAAGGGATGGGAGCCAATCTTGGCGGGGTCTCTGAGTAAACTTAAGTTATTGATTTTGTTGTCTCCCCGGGTTGGAATCGAACCAACGACCAACGGATTAACAGGCTGCGCGGCCCACGGTCAGCGAGCCGCCGCCTGACCTCCTGTGGCCGGTCTGCCGCAAGATGAATAGCTGAAGTGCCTCGTTGGCGGGCAAATGTGCGTAGAGCCTCGTTCGCTCAGCCTCATGTCGCCTCCCTGATTGCGCCGAGCTTCTCTCGCATGGCGCTCGCGATAAAGCGGTGATACGCCTGCTCGATCATGCGCAAGCTAGTTCCTGTCTGCGCCGCAACCGTGAGCGGGTCGATACCGTGAAGCTGCAGGAGTTCGCTGATTCGCGCATGCCGGAATGAGTACGCGGAAGCGGCGCTCGGGATGCGATCCCTTCCGCGCACCTCCACGTTTACCTTATCGCGTGCAGCGCGGAATTGCTCCGCCCATGTATGGCGCTCCCAAGGGTTCGAGCCATCCTCAGTGAAGATCGGCGCTTTAGCAGGTTTGTCTTTGATCTGCCCGTCGATGAATCTGATGCCCTCGGCCGATAGCACAACATGTCGAACGCGAAGCTTCGGCGGCCGGCCCTTGCGGTGCGCGAGCCGCAGTGTCTCCCCATCGTAGTCCGCGACCGTGGCAGCCGCCAGTTCCTTCGGCCGAGCGCCTGTTAGCTCGAGCCCACGGAAGAAGGCCGCTGCATGCGGCTCTGCTGCGGCTATGAGCGCCTTACGATGCTCGGCCGACAGGAAGACGGCCGTCTCGCCTTCGTCCTCCAGACCATCCGAAAGCGGCTTCAGGCGCCATGCGGCAGGACTCCCGACGTGCCCCAGTTCTACAGCGCGGTTGAGCCCCGCGACAACCGCCCGAACCTCCCGATTGACAGTGCGCGGCAGTCGGTCGGGGAGCAGCCGATCACGCCATTCGAGAAAGTCATCCTTCGCGGCGCTTTCGAGCTCGAGGCCGGCGATCGGATCAAGATAGACGGTAAGCCTGAAATGCCCAAGGGCTACCTTCGCCGCATCCTCGCGCCCGTGGCGCCGCAGGTCCGAGAGGTATGCCTCGAGGGCCTCTTTGACGGTCCCACGCACGGCGCGCCGGACGGCGGTGGCGCCGAGGTCCGCGCACCAATCTTCGGCTAGCCGCTTTGCGCCGTCGTAGTCATCGGATGGGACGCTGTCGAGAGCCTTGTACTGCTGGAGCTTATCGCGACCACGGTACCGGGCGACCCAAGTGTCCGGGCCACGCCGAAAGCCGATGTACGCGCCCTCAGCGAGTCGCTGCCAGTGTGGCTCGCGCCGGACGGGGAGGCGTTCCCGCTCGCGCTTTCGTGATAGGTCCGGCATGGGCCGAAAAACTCTCTCGTACGGAACGGTACGGAAATCGTAGCCTGGATACGGCTGGACCGCTATAGATAAATAGCCTATAATTCAGCCACTTTCTAAGATGGCCGTGGAAAGCCATGGAGATTTTTGCAACCTTGCCAAGGTTGGGGTCGCGAGTTCGAGTCTCGTTTCCCGCTCCAAAATTCCTTCTTATATCGTCACTTACGCTGCCCGGCGATTTTCCGTGAGGAAATTCTGAGGATATTTCCTCAGGCTCCGGCGGGACAATCGCCTGATAGAGCGCGCGTTCCTCTCTGAGCCCTGTGCCAGCTTTCGAGCTCGCATGCCAGTGTGGGACAGACCGGGACGGTCGCGCGGCGC
>Ga0335074_10001573_pt1 | contig 30937 bp, 26 predicted proteins | sample Lox_Sample_23_FD_206715 | JGI IMG/M metagenome (GOLD analysis project Ga0335074, IMG submission 206715) | Soil microbial communities from Loxahatchee National Wildlife Refuge, Florida, United States - Lox_Sample_2.3 | ecosystem: Environmental > Terrestrial > Soil > Wetlands | place: USA... | reverse complement strand
AAGGACCCGGACGTTTATCTATTCCGCGATTTCGATGAAACGTTGCGCGAGGCGATGGCGGAGGAGACGCGTCTGTTTGTCGCCAGTATCCTGCGGGAAAATCGCAGCGTGCTGGACCTGCTGACCGCCAACTATACGTTCGTGAACGAACGGCTGGCTGAACATTACGGGATTCCGAACGTGCAGGGCAGCGAGTTCCGCAAGGTCACGTTCCCGCCGGGAAGCCCGCGCGGCGGATTGCTCGGACAAGCCAGCATTCTGACTTTGACTTCCTATTCCACGCGAACTTCGCCGGTGCTGCGCGGTAAGTATGTGCTGCAAAATTTGCTCGCGTCGCCGCCGCCTCCTCCGCCACCGAACGTCCCGGCGTTGAAGACCGAAGGCAAGAACGCAGGCGAGACGCTGACCATGCGGCAGGCCATGGAACAACATCGCGCCAATCCGGCCTGCGCGAGCTGCCATGCGCGGATGGACCCGATCGGCTTCGCCATGGAGAGTTTCGACGCCGTGGGCCGCTGGCGCGACACCGACGGCGGCCAACTGATCGATGTCTCGGGCGTGTTGCCCGACGGCAGCCATTTCGGTGGCGTTGCTGGGCTGAAGCAGATGTTGCTTCGTGATCCAAACCGGTTCGTCGGCGCACTGACGCAAAAATTGATGATGTTCGCGACCGGCCGCAACGTGCAGTATTACGATCTGCCCGCTGTGCGGCAGATTGTGCGCGAAGCTGCCAAGAACAATTACGAATTTTCGTCGCTCGTGCTGGGCGTCGTCCAAAGTGTTCCGTTCCAGATGAGACGATCGCAACCGGTCGAAAATCAACCGACGACGGCATCTGCCGCGCCGCACACACCCTAACACTCCAGAGGTGGATGAATCATGAATTTCATTACTAAGAAAACGCTTCCCCGCCGGACGTTCCTCAAAGGAGTGGGCACGACGCTGGCGCTTCCTCTGCTGGACGCCATGGTGCAGCCGCTCTCGGCGAAGACGGTGAAGGCGCCGCCGCGCTTGGGATTTGTGTATGTATCGAACGGCGTGATCCTGGACCAATGGATTCCCAAGCAGACGGGCACCCAATATGAATTGCCTCCGATTCTGAAGCCATTCGAGCCGGTGCGCGATCAGATCAACGTGATCACGGGCCTGGCGCATCTGGAAGCTAACACCAAAGGCGACGGGAGCGGCGATCATACTCGCGCCGCGGCCGCATGGCTCACTGGCGTGCACGCTTATGACCGCACTCGCCCCGGTGTCGAGGTGCGCCTGGCCACCACCGCCGATCAGATTGCGGCTCGCGTCATCGGCAGGGATTCGGCTGTTCCCTCGCTTGAAATGACCGTAGACACGCCTTCACAAGGCTCCTGCGACGCCGGCGACTGCTTCTATGTCAACACCATTTCGTGGCGCAACGAGACCACGCCCAACGTTGCCGAGGACCACCCGCGCATTGTGTTTGAGCGCTTATTCGGTGATGGCGGGACCAGCGCCCAGCGTGCCGCCCAGGCCGAAGACACCGACAGCATCCTGGATTCGGTGACGGAGGAAGCGAATCGCCTGGCGACGTCCCTTGGGCCGCATGACCGCCGAAAGCTCGACGAATATCTCGACGCGGTTCGCGATATCGAGAAGCGAATTCAGAACACCGAGAAAGAGGGCGCGCAGTCGGTGGATCTGCCGGATCGGCCAATTGATATTCCAGCGACTTTCGAAGATCATACTCGGCTGATGTTCGATCTCCAGCTGCTGGCTTTTCGCGCCGACGTCACGCGAGTATTCAGCCTGATCATCGCGCGCGAGCTGAGCCTCCGCACCTACGCCAGCATCGGCGTGCCGGAACCGCATCACTCGGTTTCCCACCACCGCGACGATCCCGCTCTGATCGCCAAGAAGGCGCGCATCGACAACCACCATGTCGCATTGTTCACGGAATTCCTGCAGAAGATGAAGAATACTCCCGATGGCGACGGGTCGCTGCTGGATCACAGCCTGATTTTATATGGCGGAGGGATGGGCAACGGCAACTTGCACCAGCATGTACATTTGCCTTGTCTGCTGGCGGGCAAGCTCAACGGCGCATTCAAGACGGGATATCACGTAGCTTATCCGGAAAACACCCACATGACGAACTTGCTGTTGACGATTCTCGATAAGGCAGGCGTGCACATCGATCATCTGGGCGATAGCACCGGACCGCTCGCGATGCAGACACTTTCGATCGGATGATGCTGGCCTGAACCTTGCCCTCATTGACGCGCAGTTTCGTCCTGCATATACTTATCCCTTAAACTGATCTGCCAGATTACGGATCCTACAAAAACCATGAATCGCAATTTTAAAGACGGGCTGACCTGCTGGACGGTGGCGGCCGGTCTTGCCCTACTCGCAGCGGCCGCGGTCCCCATCCGCGCGGCTGATATGGACACCAGCGGCCTGGACGTGATCCAGGTGCGTCCCAACTTCTACATGATCGCCGGCGCCGGCGGGAACATCGGAGTGCAGATCGGTACCGACGGCATCGTGCTGGTGAATGCCGGGACCGCCGCCGCATCCAGCAAAGTTTTGGCGGAGTTGCACAAACTGACTCCGCTTCCGATTCGCTACGTGATCGACACCAACGCGGACGATGATTTCGTCGGCGGCAACGAAATTCTTTCCAAAGCCGGAAAAACCATTTTCACCAACGTGCTGGGCAATCAAGCCTTGACGGAGGCCATGACGAACGGCGGCGCGGCGTCGATCCTTGCGCATGACAGCATCCTGCAGCGCATGAGCACGCCCTCTGGCCAGAAATCCAAATATCCCGATGCCGCACTCCCGACCGAAGCTTTCTATCCCAACCGCTACACGCTGCGCATGAACGGCGAGGGCATTGAGATTACGTACCAGCCGGCGGCGCATAGCAATGCCGACAGCTTCGCATTATTTCGCGGGTCGGATGTGGTGGTTGCCGGCGACGTTATCGACACCACGCGCTTCCCGACCATTGATCTCGCCAACGGCGGCACCATTCAAGGCGAGATTGACGCGCTGAATAAGCTGATTGAACTGGCCATCCCACCGACGCCCTATATTTATTCGGGGCCGGGCACGTTTGTGATCCCCGGTCATGGCCGCCTGTGCGAGCAGATGGAGGTAGTGGATTATCGCGACATGGTGGTGGTGGTGCGCGACGTGATCGCCGACATGATCAAACGCGATATGACGCTCGATCAGATCGAAGCGGCACATCCGGCCAAACCGTATGAGACGGAATACGGGACGCAGCCAGAATCCACAAACAAGTTCGTCGAAGAGATTTACAAAAGCCTGACGGCGAAGAAGTAATACGATGCGACATTCAACTAAATTTATCTGGCTTGGAATTGCCATTGCCGTACCGCTGCTGGCGCAGCCTCCATTCGGCGGCCCTGCCGGCCCGCCAGCCGATCCCAAAGCCGCGGCGCCCATCGATATGACCGGCTATTGGGTTTCGCTGGTCACTGAGGATTGGCGTTACCGCATGGTGACGCCGAGGCCCGGCGATTACTATAGCGTTCCCATGACCCCAGCGGCGATCACGCTGGCCGAAACCTGGGATCCCGCCAAGGACGAAGCGGCCGGCGAGCAATGCAAATCCTATGGAGCTCCCGCCATTATGCGTGTTCCAGAACACCTGCACATTACCTGGCAGGATGACCACACCATGCAGATGGAGACCGACGCCGGCAAGCAAACCCGCCTCTTCCACTTCGGCCCTTGGATGCCGTCGTCGAGCGCGGACTCGCTGCAGGGAGATTCCGTCGCCGAATGGGAGATGCAGCGGGAAGGCCGCAAAGTGGTTAACGGATCGCTGAAAGTGATGACCACTCATTTGAAGGCCGGCTACTTGCGCAAGAACGGCGTTCCCTACAGCGCCAACGCAAAACTCGAAGAGTATTACGACATGACGACCGAGCGCAATGGCGACCAGTTGCTGGTGGTTACGACCATTGTGACGGACCCGATGTATCTGCGCGAGCCCTTCATCGTCAATGAGCAGTTCAAAAAAATGCCGGACAGCACAGGGTGGGATCCCACGGCGTGTTCATCGAAGTGGTGAGGGAGGATACCGAAAATGATTCGCAATAACATCATCTTCAATTTGGCGATCTCTGCGGGTTTGTGCCTTCCCCTATGTATGCCGGTGACGGCGGCGGTTGATCTCGAAGGGTCGTGGCAAGCCAAGAACCATGAGAACGCCATGGAGCGGGGCCCGGGTCCGAATATCGACGATTGGACCGGGCTTCCCCTCAACGCGTCGGGACGCGCCAAGTCGCTCAGTTACATGCAATCGATCATTTCGATGCCGGAGCGCACCTGCTGGTTCTACACGCAATGGCACATCGCGGACGGCCCGTTCGGCCTGAGAATCTGGGCCGAAAACGACAAGATCACGGGCAAAACCATCGCCTGGGTGGTTGGCGCGTGGGAAGACCGCGCCGACATGACCATCTGGATGGATGGCCGCCCGCATCCCTCAAAGAACGCCCCGCATCTGGAAACCGGGTTCACCACCGGCGTCTGGCACGGCGACGTCTTAACCGCCTACACGACCCACATGAAGAGCGGCTATCTGCGCCGCAACGGCGCGCCGACCAGCGATGAAGCCACCCTCACCACCACATTTTTCCGCCATGGGGACATGCTCGTGCTGACATTGGTGGAAGAAGACCCCGTGTATCTGAGCGAGCCGTTCGTGCTCACGCGGACGTATGACCTGACTCCCCGGCCAATTTCTCCCGGAGGCCCGCCATGCATTATCGGGTTTGAAGGCGTGAAGGAGGGCCGGGTTCCGCATTATCTTCCAGGCAAAAACCCGTTCGTCGGTGAGATGGACCGGATCTACCACATTCCGCCGGAAGCCTCGCTGGGTGGTGCGGAAACTATGTACCCGGCTTTCCGTGACAAACTGAAAGCGAACTTCACGATCCCGCCCAAGTGTACGCGCGATTGCGGCGTGCCCACCCCCGCACCGGCCAAGTGAAGGGGCGCGCGGCGGGCGTATGAATCGCAGCACGACTCGTATCCTGACCACGCACTGCGGCAGCCTGCCCCGCCCCACGGACCTGCTGGATTTGATGAAAGCCAAGGTGCGCGGCGAGCCTTACGATACCCAGGCTTATGACGCGCGGGTGCAGAGCGCGGTGGCCGAGAGCGTGCGCCGGCAGATGCAATGCGGCATCGATATCCCAACCGATGGCGAGCAAGGCAAGCAGGGCTTCTTCGCATATATCAGCGAGCGTCTGGCTGGATTTGAAGCGAGCCCCGGCCCTCGTCCCGCGATGTTCCAGGCAGAGGTCGAGGCCTTCCCGGATTACTACAAACAATACTTCAGCGGCGCGATGTTAGGTGTTACGATCGCTCCTTTAGTTCAGTTTGTATGTACGGGGCCGATCCAATATCGAGGACAGGAGGCGGTCCGCCGCGATATCGAAAATCTCAAAACGGCGCTCGATGGATTCGCCCCGGCGGACGTATTCATGCCGGCCGTTGCACCGAGTGGCGTCGGAAGAAATGCGTATTACCCGAGCGACGAGGAATACATGCACGCAGTGGCGGAGGCGCTGCGCAGCGAGTACCTGGCGATCGTGGATGCCGGTTTCCTGCTCCAGATCGACGATCCGTTCCTCACAGAGCTCTTTAGCTTCTCGCCGCTAAGCGTGGCCGATCGGCGGAAAACGGCTGAGACATACGTGGAGGCGCTCAACTATGGCCTGCGCGGCATTCCCCCGGAAAAGGTGCGCTTCCACACCTGCTACGGAATCAACGAAGGGCCGCGAGTATACGACGCGCCGCTCAAGACTATGCTGGATGTGATCCTCAAAGTAAATGCGGGGGCTTACTCGTTTGAGGCCGCGAATTCACGTCACGAACATGAGTATCATGTCTGGGAAAACGTGAAATTGCCCGAGAACAAGATCATCATACCGGGCGTAATCACTCACGCCAGCAACATCGTGGAACATCCGGAACTGATTGCGGAGCGCATCGTTCGCTTTGCCCGATTGGTCGGCCGGGAGAACGTGATCGCCGGGGCCGACTGCGGCTTCTCGTCCCAAGCCACGTATCAACCCGAAATCCATCCCTCCGTCATATGGGCCAAGTTCCAGGCCATGGCGGAAGGCGCGAGGCTGGCCACCGAGCAGCTTTGGACCGCATGAAGAACAGCACCGCGTGAGCTTCGTGGATTCAGACGGGGTGCGGTTGTATGTGGAGGAGAGCGGATCGGGAGATCCGATCATCTTCGCGCACGAATTGCACTCGGACCTCCGCGAGTGGGAGGCCCAAGTCCGCTGGTTCTCGCGCTTCTACCGTTGTGTTACTTTCAACGCGCGCGGCTACCCTCCTTCGGACGTACCGAGCGATCCTGGTTTATACGGCTTGCCTTTTGTTGTCGATGATATCGCCGCGGTCGCGCGTGCTCTCGGGACCGAGAAGTTCCATCTTGTCGGATCGAGCATGGGCGCCTATGCGGCGCTGCACTTCGGATTGAATTATCCCGAGATGGCCCGTTCGCTGGTAGTGTCAGGCGTTGGATCGGGCTCACCGCTTCAGGATCGGGCGGCATTTGTTGCAGACGCTAAAGCTACGGCCCGGGCTTACCTCGAGCAAGGGTCCTCCGCTGTAGCCGAGGTTGTCGGTCGCGGTCCCACCCGCATACCACTACAGCGCAAAAACCCGCGTGAATTCAATGATTTCCTGGCCCATTTGCGCGAGCATTCGGCGGAAGGCAAGGCGCGAACGCTGCTGGGCTATCAAGCCCGGCGTCCCGCGCTGCAGGATTATCGGGAAAAACTATCGACTCTGCGCATTCCGGTCCTGCTGATTGCCGGGGACGAGGACGAACCCTGTCTTGAGACCACATTTTGGCTGAAGAAGACGCTGTCCGAGGCCCGGCTTTGGATTTGTCCCGGCAGCGGTCATGCGATCAACCTGGAGGAGCCAGAGGCCTTCAACCGAACCGTGGATGATTTCCTTCGAGCGGTGGCTCGCGCAACCTGACAGCCGGCCTCCGGGTGTCCAGTACTGCCCGCCTATCAATAATTTGGCTGCCACGGCCGATAAACGAAGATAGTGGGTTTCTGCCTACAGCGAGCGGCCATCTATGCTCTTGTCCTGTCCGGGACGCTATCAGTCTGTGCCGGGCAACAGTACTCGTTTAGGGATTACGTTGATGGACTCGGGAATCTGAGCGTCAACTGCCTGCTGCAGGACCGCACGGGCTTTCTTTGGATCGGTACGGAGGGCGGCCTTTATCAATACGATGGATCGCACTTCTGGGCATATGGAGGGAAGGAAGGACTACCAAACGAATTCATCCGCGCCTTGAGCTTGGATCGGGACGGGCGATTGTGGGTTGGAACGCGGGACGGGCTGGCTTACCGTTCCGGCCAACGGAGCTTTTCGACAGTCACCTACGCGCGACAAAGCTTGAGAATCCCCTATGATTCCAGCCTCACGGCCTCACCGGGGGGTGGAGTGTACGCCGTCACACAGTTCGGGGTTTTGGCAGTGAGCTCCGTTGACGGAGGAAAGTCTTGGCAGGCCAATCCGCTGCAGTACGCCGGTAAGAGCGTTTGGTCCGATCCAAAGTCCGCCGGCAGCGTACTGGCCAAGCCGGACGGCAGCATCTTCGTGGGATGCGGAAAAGGTCTGTGCGAGATTTCCCGTGGGAGGATGGTTAAATACGGAACGGCGTCCGGATTGCCGGAGGACGACTACGAATCTCTGCTTCTTCGATCGAACGGAGAGTTGTGGGTGCATGGCCCCAAGTATGTTGCCGCGCTCGCGCCCGGCCACAAAAGGTTTGAAATTCGCAATCCTCCGGGACCCGTAGGGAGCGATGTGACCTACCTCAGTCTGGCTGAGGATCGTTCCGGAGCGGTGCTCGCCAGCTTCGGCGCCTCAGTGGGCCGGTACACCGCTGGCAAATGGGAGATCGTTTCCCAGACGAGCGGTTTTGGGAAAGGAACGGTCTCGTCCATCATCCAAGACCGGGAGGGGACTGTCTGGTTCGGGTTGCTCGGTCACGGTCTTCGAAAGTGGCTGGGTTATGGCGATTGGCAACATTGGACTACAAACCAGGGATTGCATAGCGACGAAATTTGGGCATTGCAGCGGGACTCGCACCACAGGCTCTGGGTGGCTGACGAGCGCGGGTTGAGCATCCTCGATCCGGGCGCGACGAGATTCCGGCCGTGGTCGCAAGCCGGTCTCGATCCCCTTTCCCGATGCCTGTCGCTCGAAAAATCGAAAGACGGATTTCTGTGGGCGGCGACGAATCAAGGCAAGCTGGTCCAGATCGATGAAGCAACGCTTCACGGTTGGGAGTTGAGTTTGCCGTTGGTGCTCCGCGTATTCGTGGATTCGCGCGACCGTGTCTGGGCTTCCACCGACCAGGGGCTTTTCGTGAGTGAACGCCGCCACGGCCGAGCCGCGTTTCACCTGGCCGTAGACCCGGTGTTTGGCGGCGAAAGGATTGAGGACATGGCCCAGGATGGAGACGGGCGAATTTGGGCAATCTCGGACGAGCACCTGTTCCGCTTCGACGCCAATACCTGGACGCGCGCCGACATCTCCGCAGCGAAGTTGGGACATCACCTGGAAGATCTCGCAGTGGACCGTTCGGGCGGGCTGTGGATCAACGGCAGTGGAGAAGGAGTTGCCCGGTTCCAACTACGCGGCGGCAACGTCGCCGACTTCACATGGCCACGCTTGTCGTCGAATCAAATCGTGTTCTTGCGGAGGGATCGGCGGGGCTGGGTGTGGTTTGGCGAGGATCGCGGCGTGGAGCTGTTCGACGGACAATCCTGGCGGCGGTACAGGGCGGGCGATGGCCTCATCTGGGACGACTGTGACAGCCACGCCTTCCTGGACGATAACGACGGTTCGGTTTGGATCGGGACCAGCGGGGGCTTGTCTCATTTTCGGGTGCCCAGCGCGCGGCCGCTCGATCCGCCTCCGGCGCCGATTTTCGTTGAAGCCCGATACGGGACAAAGGACCTGTTCGGCGGCAGCGATCTGGCATGGAAACGCGATCCATTAACCGTCTCGCTCGCCTCGCTGACTCTTCGCAACGAAAAGGCGGTCCGTTTCCGCTATCGGCTGGTAGGCCTGGAAGAGGATTGGGTGGAAACGGCGGATCACACGGTCCGCTATCCGGAGCTGGCGCCCGGGCCTTATACATTTCAAGCGACGGCCGTCGATTCGAGCAGCGGGAAAACGTCCGCGCTCAGCAGCTTCTCATTCGAGATCCTTCCCCCTTGGTGGCGGACCAAATGGCTTACCGCCGCCGTCGGTCTCTTGGCCGCGCTGTTCGCAGGCGTGGTGTGGCGCTGGAGAGTGCGCATTCTGGTGCAGCGCCAGCGCGAATTGGAACGCCTGGTGGCGGACCGGACGGCGGAGTTGGACCGGAAGCTGGCGCAGGAAGAATCGCTGAAGGCCGAGGCGGAGCGCGCCAACCAAGCCAAGAGCGAGTTTCTGGCCATGATGAGCCACGAAATCCGGACGCCGATGAACGGCATCATCGGCATGGGAACTTTGCTGGCCGACACGCCGCTCTCGTCCGGCCAAAGCGAATATGTGGAAGCGATCCAGTTCTCGGCAAAATCGCTGCTCACCATCATCAACGACGTATTGGATTTTTCAAAGATCGAGGCGAGCAAGCTCACTCTGGAGAAAGCCAATTTCAGGCTGCGGGATTTAGTGCGGAATTCAATCCAGGTGGTGAGTGCGGCGGCGCGGACGAAGGATCTGCAAATTGTGGCGGCGATTGACGAGCGAACCCCCGATTGGCTGGCCGGCGATCCGGTGCGGATCCGGCAAGTTCTCCTGAATCTTCTCTCCAATGCCGTCAAGTTCACGGATCGGGGAACGATTCGCGTGGCGCTTTCCGCCGCAGCGTCCAACGAAGCCGATTGCGTACTGCTGCGCGCTTCCGTTGCCGACACCGGTATCGGAATTCCCGTGGAAGCCCAGCAGCGTCTTTTTCAAAGCTTCAGCCAGGCCGAGACTTCAACCACGCGGCGTTATGGCGGGACGGGCCTGGGCCTGGCCATTTCTAAGCGCTTGATCGAGCTGATGGGCGGAGAAATCGGCTTCGAAAGTATTTTCGGCGAAGGCAGCACGTTTTGGTTTACCGCTAAGTTGAACCTGGGGACGGAAGCTCCAGAATCCTCCGAATCCCCCAGCGGGGGTGAGCCGCGGGAGCAGAATTGCGGAAGGATTCTCGTGGTGGAAGACAATCGCATCAATCAAAAGGTGCTCACGCACCAACTGATCAACCTGGGATATGCGATCGAAGTGGCTGAAAATGGCGCCGAGGCGGTGGCGAAAGTGAAAGCCGGCCACTACGACCTGGTATTTATGGACGTCCAGATGCCTGTGATGGACGGGTTCCAAGCCACGCAAGAGATCCGCAATTTCACCGAGGATTCATCCTCGACGCCCATCGTGGCCGTTACCGCGAACGCCTTTCAAAGCGAAAGAGAGAAATGCTTTTCTTCCGGCATGGACGACTATTTGACGAAACCAGTGGACAAGGATCAACTCCGGGAGATTGTCCGGCGATGGGTGCGGGGCCGGAAAACCGAAGCCGATTCGTAAACGCTGCTGCGGCGGACCGGCTTGGCGAGCCGCGTTAAAGGATGCGCGGCCATGGCATATTAGGTAAGTGAAATTCACGCTTCTGCTTCTCGTCCCGCTGATTTTGACGGCTCAGAATTACGACGTGATTATCCGCAACGGTCACGTCATTGACGGCACAGGGTCGCCGTGGTACGCGGCGGATATCGCAATTCGCGACGGCCGTATCGCTGCCATTGGGCGCCTGGATTCCGCCACTGCGCGGCAAACCATCGATGCGGCCGGGATGGTAGTGGCGCCCGGATTCATCGATATGCTCGGGCAGTCGGAAGAATCGATTCTGGTGAATCCGCACCTTCCGTCGAAGATTTATCAAGGCATCACGACCGAGATCACAGGCGAAGGCGGGTCGGTGGCGCCCCTCACGGACGCCATTCGCGCGGCGGACCATGCGTCTTACGAGCACTACCATATCGATCCTGCCTGGAACACCTTCCGCGAGTATTTCGCGCGGATCGAGAAGCAAGGCATGGGGATTAATCTTGCAAGTTATGTCGGCGCCACGCAGGTCCGGCGGGCGGTGATCGGTGACGGCGACCGTGCGCCTACACCCGCTGAACTCGATCGCATGAAGGCATTGGTGCGCGATGCCATGCACGACGGCGCAGTCGGATTGTCGACAGCGTTGCAGTACGCCCCCGCGCCCTACGCCACGACGGAAGAACTGATCGCTCTCGCGTCCGAGAGTGCGAAGCTCGGCGGAATCTACGCCACGCATATGCGCAGCGAAGGCGACGCGATTATTCCCGCCATTGACGAAGCGATCCGTATCGGACGCGAGGCCCACATCCCGGTTGAGATTTGGCATTTGAAAGCCGCGGGCCGCCAGAATTGGGGACGCATGCCGGAGATCATCGCGCACATTGACGAGGCTCGGCGTTCGGGCGTCGAGATCGCCGCCAACACTTACGCATACACGGCGTGGTTCAACACTTTCTCGGCTTTTATTCCGCCATGGGCGCACGATGGCGGCGATGCAAAACTGATCGAGCGTCTGAAGGATCCCGCGATGCGTGCGCGCATCCGCAAAGAGATGCAGACTCCGAGCACCACTTGGGACAACGAATGGGACGAAATTCCGGGTCCGGAAGCGATCCTGGTCAGCGTCGTGCAGAATCCGAAGCTGCTGCCGCTGCAAGGCAAAACGATTGCGGAAATTGCCAAGCTATGGAAGAAAGATCCATTCGGCACAATTTTCGATTTGCTGATTGAGGACAATGCCGCCACCGAAGTCGCGGTTTTCGGGATGTCGGAACCTGATGTCCGGCTCGCGCTCCAGCAACCGTGGGTCAGCGTCTGCAACGATTCGCAGGGGACGGCGCCCGACGGTTTGCTCGGCCTGGAGCATCCGCATCCGCGCGCTTACGGCACATTTCCACGCATTTTGCGCAAGTACGTTCGCGAAGACGGCGCGCTCACGCTGCCCGACGCGATTCGAAAATTCAGCGCGTTGCCCGCTTCGAATTTGCGGCTGGCCGATCGCGGCGTGATCAAGGCCGGGATGTGGGCGGATATTGTGGTTTTCAATCCGGATACGATCACCGACCGCGCCACTTACGAACGGCCCAACCAGTTATCCGAAGGAATGCAGTACGTGCTGGTGAACGGCGTACCGGTGATCGCGGACGGGAAAATGACGAATGCGCTGCCCGGCAAGGTGATTCGGGGCCCAGCGTGGAAACCGTGAGGGCGCCGAGGCGTTAGGTGACTGGCCGCGTTCCCGAACCTGTGGACACGACCAATTGTCTGATGTCGTTTCTGCCCACTGCGATCTGGCTCTGGATCAGCCCGTCGGCCCCCACGAGAACGGCGGCGGGAGTGGACTTGATGCCATACACGTTCGAGAGCTCGAACGCCCGCTGCAACAGCACGCGCGAAAGATCCAGGCCGGTGTTTTTGGCCGTGTTCTCCATCGCTGCGCCGCGCCCGACGACAACAAAATTGAACGTGCGCTCGTACTCGCGGGCCCAGCGGCTGATGTGGGGAAACAACGCGCGGCAGGGATCACAGTGCGGGCTGGCGAATACCAGGCAAATGGTCTTTCCTTGCGATCGAAGCGCCAGCAAGGACCGTCTCTCGCCGTTGACGGCTGGCAGCGCGAATTGCGGCGCCGGCGTTCCGATTGGGAGACCGTCACCCGCTTCCAAAAGCTTTTTCATCGCGGCAGTCAGCGGCTGAACTTCAGGCGCGGGAAGTGTTTTTGCGCGTTTCACTGCGGGCGCCGTTGCGCGCGGCGCACAAGGCTGCGGCTCGGAGAGCTCGGGCGAGGGTGCTTCGTCGGGAACAGACGCCGGTTCTTCCTCTTGCTCCAATTCTGCGGCGTCGTCCCACTCCGTCTCGACGCTCTCAGGCTTCCGGGCCGGCTTCGGGCGCAGCGCGCGATAGAACAGCAAGCACATTACGAATGCGGCGAAAATGAAAAACCGCCGCTCGTTCTCGCCCGCTACAGCGAGATGTTGCCAGAGAGACGGACCGATTTGTGCGGGACCGCGGCTGACGAGCCATCCAGCTAACGCGCCTAATACGCCGTTGCGGACCAGTGTTTTCCAGCCGATGCGGGAGGAATCCAATCGTCCGAAACAATGGCATTCCGGGTCGCGGCCGCGGGCGAGGGTTACCACGATGCCAATGACAAAGATCGCGACCAGAGCCAGGACGCCGCACGCTCCATACCAGGCGAAAGCGATGGGGACGAGCGCCACGGCAACAGCGATCTCTACAAGAGAGAGCGCCAAAACCAGGAATGGCGTCAAAGGCCGCGGCACGCCGAAGTCTCTGAGGGCTTTGTTCGTACCTTTGGGATCGCTGAGTTTTGCAACACCGGCGAGAAGGAATACGGCGGACAAGACGAGTCTCGCCACCAGCAGAGCAAGTTCCAGCATTATCGAAGCGCAGGCACGTTGCGCGAATGCATGAACGCGCCGCTACTTAGTAAGTATACGCCGTTCGAACGCGCCAGCCGACCATCATTCCTATATTATGGATGCTGCTTTCTCATCGGTCAGGAACAATCAGCATGAAACGAAATATCACGGAAAAATTCTTCTGCGTGGCCCTTGCGGCCATTGCGCCGGTGGTCGCGCAGGACCTCACGATCACCAATGCGCGCATCATCACTGCCGGGGGCGCGGTAATCGAGCGCGGATCGATTGTGGTGCGCGCGGGCAAAATCGAATCGGTTGCGGCGGGTGCGCCAAACGCGACAAGTGGCCGCGTCATCGATGCCAGAGGCATGACCGCGATGCCGGGGTTCATTGATGCACATCGCCACATCAACACCGGTCCAAACGAGAAGGCACAGATGCAGGCGCTGCTCGAAGCTGGCTATACCACGGTCCTGTCGGGAGGCGGTCCCGCGGAAGGAAACATCACGCTGCGGGATCACATCGACAAGGGGCTCATCAACGGCCCGCGCATCATCCCCTCCGGGTCTCTGCGGCTAAACAATTACACACCGGAGACGGCTCGAGCCGAGATCCGCAAGATGGCGGCGATGGGCATCAAGTTTACGGGCGAGATCGCGCTGACGCCGATCCCGGGGCCGACGGAAAAAGAAATTGAGGTACTTCGAGCCGTGGTGGACGAAGCTAAGAAAGCCGGCGTGATGGTGCAAGTCCATGCGGTGAGCTCGGCGGCGATGATGGCCGCGGTGGATGCCGGTGTGCCGCTGCTGGTGCACCTTCCGAACAAAGATTGGGTGAGCGCGCCGGATGCGAAGAAAGTGGCGGCCGCCGGCGTAAAGGTGTTGGGGACGGTCAGCTTCGGGTCGCCCGTATTTGGGGTGTTCGCGAACGACAACAAGCCGCGGTTCCGCGATGGGAAGCCGTGGCCGGAGGGGATCATCGACGGCGATTATCTTGACGGCGTTCGCGTGGGCCAGGAAGCAGGCTATATGCCGGTGAATGCGCGCACGGTGTGGGATGCCGGCGTGACCTTGGGCTACTGTACCGATACGAATTACGATCCAAAGGCCGGGCTGGACCACGAGCTGAAGATGCTCAACGTGATGTTCTCAATGCAGGACCTCATCAAGATGATGGGGCCGAATACGGCGTCGTACATTCAGATGGGCGATCAACTGGGAACGCTCGAGCCGGGGAAACTAGCCGACATCATTCTTCTGGACGGCGATCCGCTGGAAGGCTATTGGAATTGGCTGAAGACGAAGCTGGTGGTCAAAGGCGGCGTGGTGGTGGTAGACAAACTCTAAAACGCGAAGGCTGCCCACGCGAGGAATGGCGAAAGTAGTGTGGTGAGGAGGCAGAAGAAGCAATACGCGCCGAGACGCGTCATGTCGACCACGCCGATGACGTTCGCAACCACGGCAAGCAGCGCAACGCCGCGAACCGAATATCGAACCCAATGCATTTGAGGGCTCAGCAGTGCAAATGCGATGACCAGACCGTACATGACTGCCGCGATGAATCCATCCGGGATTCCGAACGGGCGCGCGAACGGCGCATCGGCAACCACTTCGCAACTGTGCTTTAACAGCGGGCACTTCAAATGCTCCACCGCGCGGATCTGATAGGCGCCCACGTACAGCATGGCAAGCGCGCTGACCGCGGAAAGCGCCAGAACCGTATTGCGCGCTGTTAGCCACATGGCTTTTTCGCAGCGATCACAGTGTATCCGAGCAAGCCCGATCGTATGGCGTCCGCAGCACAAGCCGCCATCGTTTTGGCTTCCCGAAAATCCACGCCGGAAAGATTGATTTTTTCGAGCTTCACCATCAGCTCCGCGGCGAGCAGCCGGCCTTGGATGTCACGCAGCATCCGGGCCAGCGCATCATCGTGAGGTTCGATGGTAATCGAATCGAATCCAGCTTCGGCTAGACATTCGACGTATTCGTTCGTGTGCCGCGCATCGCCGATGCAGGCGATCCATGCGAGCAGTCCTTCTAATTCAGGTGGCAGGGCGCCGGAACGCGTGAGATCGCTTAAACCTAGCCGGCCGCCGGGCCGGAGAACGCGCACAAATTCGCGGGCGGCGGCGCGCTTATCTGGAAACGTGCAGAAGGCGCATTCGCAAAAGACGGCATCGAAGACGGCATCGGGAAAATGAAGTTGCTCGGCATCGCCAATTTCGAACTGGACCAGAGCTGCAACGTTTGTTGCCTCCGACCGCGACGTGGCATAAGCGATGTTCGACTCGCCGAAATCGACGCCAGTCACGCGGCACCCAAATCGCCCGGCAAGCGAAATCGCGCTTTCACCACGTCCAGACGCTACATCCAAGAGGTGATCAGCCGGCGATAAAGCCAGCAGTTCCCCGATCCGCTCAGTGAGCGCGAGGCCGCCTGGATGGAACGAATCGCCCAGCAGCAAGCGCGCAAAATCGCTCTGGTAGACCGCGGCACAACATGATTTCAGCGTGGCGGCGCCGCTCATTTGTGAATTTCCATCAGAGCTGGAAACTTGAACGTCACCGGCTGCACCTGATAGCGAACGCCTTCGCGGCGGGCTTTGCGGCGCGCGTCTTCTTGCGCGATCAATTGCGCGCGAGCCTGCTCACGATATCCAACCGTGTTGTAGGCACAGAATGGAATCTGCAAGCCTCCCGGCAACAGAAACTCCTTGCAGCACTTCATGAGATTCTTTTGATTGAAGGTCCAGGCATCCATGAAATCCTGCAGCATGATCATGAACATGAATTTCGAAAGACGCTTCGTGTCCAGGCCGCCATCCGGCAGACCGCAGGCGGAGCAGGAGAAGGAGAACTCGCGCGCAACTTTTTCAGACCCCAGCACGGCCGAAGACGACCACAGGCCTTCGAGCGCCCTCCGGATTTCCGCGCCCAGGTCAGGCATCACGCGATTTGAAATGTAGTCGAGGTAATCGTCGATTTTTAGGATGCGCGGGAGTGGCGTGACTATCTTCTGCTCGTCAATATACGCATAGGTGACCGAATTGCACGTCGGGAAACAGCACGGAACCGGAATGAAATCGCCGACGCGAAACATGCCATCGGTTTGCTCTTCAATGCGCCGCAGGATGTCGGGATTCGTCATGCGCTGCATGGGATCATGCGTCCCGTGACGGCCAGCGTGGAACGCGGGTTGAAAATTGATGCCCTTCACCGCCGGATGTCCCAGGCCGAAGCGGACGATTTCGCCGATTTCGTGTTCATTCACGCTGCGCTCGACGGCAGGAACCAGGATCACTGTGCAGCCGATCTCGGCGAGACGGTCGAGCGCGCGCAATTTCTTGGGCAGAATATCGGGTTCGCCGCGAATGATGCGGTAGGTTTCACTTTCGAAGCCGTCGAACTGAAAATAAATATTCGGCCGAATTTGTGCGAGCTGATCGAGAAACCGGTCATCGGTGGCGATGCGCTTTCCGTTGGTATTCAGCATCACGTTAGCGATGCCGCGGTCCTGCGCGGCCTTCATCATCGGAATGATCTGCGGATGAATGGACGGTTCGCCTCCGGAAAATTGCACCACTTCGGGATTACCTTCGGTGGCTACGAGGTGATCGAGGATCTCCTCCACTTCTTCTAGCGTGAGGCTGAAACCGGGGCCTGCTTCAGAAAAACATAAAGGACAGTTCATGTCGCAGGCGCTGTTGACTTCGATGATGCCGAGGCACGCGTGCTGCTGGTGGTCGGGACAGAGTCCACAGTCGTGCGGGCAGCCGCGATCGCGTTCCGTCGAAAATTCGAGTGGGATGGCGCCGGGCTTGTTGAACTTCGCGGAGTTGGTGTACATCGCGGCGTCGCCGTAGACCAGCGCCTCGAACGTCCCGTGCCGGGCACAGCGCTTCCGCATGTAGACTTTGTTGTCGCGGATCAGGATTTGCGCGTCGATCGTAGCGCGGCACACCGGGCAGATGCTGCGCGTGAGCTCGTAGAAAACGTAATCGGCGTCTTTCTTCAACGCGGAGGCGCGCACGGAAGAGCCGTTGGCATTCGGCATCGCTGATTACAGGATACTCCGGTCACCGGAGCGGATTACCGCGAAGTTTTGACGAGCCGGCGGCGCCGCAACGCGAGCCACATTGAAACGCAGCCCAGAGCTAACAGCACCGCGAGCGAAGGTTCGGGAACGGCGGAACCCAACGCAGCGACAGCATCAGGGCTTGCGGGAATCAGCGGATCGCCGGTCACCTGGTAGGGAGATCCGTCTAAGGTCAAGTCCATCACATAGGGCGCGTCGACGCCCGACGAATAGTCGGCCGTATAGCTAAAGTCTTCTGTGAAGTAGCCAACCGGCGACGTGGGGGCGAATTCAATTACGCCCGCGTCCGGAAGGCCGAAAAGATCGTTGCTCGCTTCGATGGTGTAGGACCAGCCTCCCGGGACAACGATGTTTGAGATACCTGCATCGGCGAAGTACGGAAGGAAGAAATCATCCAACAGCGGCTGATCGTAGGAATTACATCCGTTCAAAACCAAATATTGAAAGGTGCCAGGTGGCGGCGCGGGATCGGTGATGCTGACGACCCCGGTATTGGCGATACAGGTCGCGTGAGCTTGACCGGCGAGCGCCGCGGCGAATGCCGCTAGAACGAGCAACTTCATTCATGCCTCCGAATCGATTTTTAGTGACTTAGAAACCTGGACGTTTCGTGAATTGCTTCCCGGCCCCCGCTGATGACGCCGTGCATCGAGATGAATCCGTGAATCATGCCTGGATACCGCTTGATGGTGACCGACACGCCTGATTGCTGCAGGCGCTTCGCGTAAGCCTCGCCTTCATCGCGCAGCGGATCAAATTCGGCGGTGATGACGACTGCGGGCGGAAGTCCACTGAGATCCTTGGCGAGCAAGGGCGATGCTTCCGGATGGCGCACTTGATCGGGAGAAGCAAGATAGTGGCCGGTAAACCATTCCATTGCGGCGCGAGTCAAGAAATAGCCTTCGGCCAATTCACGATGTGAAGCCGTTTCGAAAGAGCTCACGTCGGTGACTGGGTAGATCAACAACTGGAGCGCCAGGGCAGGACCGCCGGCATCGCGGCAGCGCATGGCGACGACGGTGGCCAAATTACCACCGGCGCTATCGCCCCCAACAGCGATACGGCTCGCATCGATCCCCAAGCGCCCCGCATTCGCGGCGACCCACTGCGTGGCGGCATACGAATCATCTACCGCGGCAGGAAACTTATTTTCCGGAGCAAGCCGGTAATCCACTGAAATCACGACGGCACCGGATTCGATGGCGAAAGCACGGCAAACGCTGTCGTGTGTGTCGAGATTGCCGAATACGAAGCCGCCACCGTGGAAATAAATCAACGCGGGACGCAGGCCGCCGGATTCGGCTGCGTAAATACGCACGGGAATGGCGCCGGCCGGGCCCGGAATGGACAGATCCTCCACGCGCCCTAAGGCCAGTGGCTCGCCACCCAGCATCTTCATCGGTTCCAGGCGGGCGTTGCGCGCTTCGATGGGGTCCTGGGTTTCGAGCGGCGGCGCGCCTTGCGCATCCATCATCTCCAACAGCGCTCGTACTTCCGGGTGCAGCCGTTCATTTCGAGTTATGACATCGGGCATGGGCGCTCCTGGGAACCATGATACAACCCGCGTTCAACGATACAACGTTCAAGGCCGATCGCGAAAGCGGAATTGGGGTGAAGCGATCAGCGCCGCGTAGGAGCCGAAGCGGTCGCTATTCCAAGCCGGCTCCGGCTCGATGGGTTCTTGTTCAAACACGCGTAGATTCTTATAGGTTGTGGAGCGCTGCACCGGAATACGGCCGGCGCCGCGAATCCAGGAGCGAAGTTCGGAGGGATGCAGGAATTGCCCGTGCGGCGCACCTGCCGAAGTGGAAATGCTTTCGTTCATCAACGTGCCCCCGAAATCGTTCGCGCCGGCTTGAAGGGACTCCTGCGCAAGCCGGGGGCCTTGCTTCACCCACGCGGCCTGAAGATTCGGGATCCAGCGGTTCAGCATCAGGCGCGCAACCGCGTACATGCGCAAAACATCCTCACGCGAAATGTTTGTTTGGATGCCGGGCACCAGCGCCTTTCTCGCCATCGGCGCTTCGGCGGCGATGAAGCTGAGCGGAACGAATTCGGTGATGCCGCCTGTCTCCTTCTGTAGGGTGCGGAGAAGATCGAGATGGCGCGTGCGATCGAGCGCCGATTCGATGTGCCCGTACATGATCGTCGAAGTGGTCGGGATGTCCAGCTTGTGCGCGGTGCGGATCACGGTGATCCAGTTCGCGGTGGAAATGCGGCCGGGCGAAATAATGTCGCGAATGCGATCGTCCAGAATTTCGGCCGAAGTGCCCGGCAGCGATCCGAGACCCACGTCTTTCAGTGCTTTCAGGTAATCTTCGATGCTGCGATTCGAGAGCGTTGCGCCGTGGAGGATCTCTTCGGGGGAAAACGCATGAACGTGAATCTCGGGGATGTCGCGCTTGATGGCGGCGCAGAGATCGATGTAGTAAGAACCATCAGTACGCGGCGGCAACCCAGCTTGAATGCACACCTCGGTGGCTCCGAGATCGCGGGCTTCGCGAACGCGCCGAAGGATTTCTTCGGTAGGCAGAAAATACCCTTGCTCAGCCCGATGGCCGCGGCTGAACGCACAAAAGCCGCAGCGCTTGACGCACACGTTGGTGAAATTGACGTTGCGATTGATCACGTAACCGACGCGATCGCCCACACTGCGCCGGCGCAGATCATCGGCAGTGGAAATAAGCCGGTCGAAGTCCTCGCCCTCGGCGCTGAAGAGAAGCGCGGCGTTCTCCGCTGAAAGATCGCGGCCAGCGAGCACCTGATCAAGAATGGCCTCGATTCTCATGCGACCAGCCCCACCTGATCCGTGTAAGCGAGCGCCTGATTGCGCAACGGTTCGGCGATCCAGCGCGGATCGCGCAGATATTCCGGATACGCGGCCAGGCGTTCGCGCAGTTGGAACCCTGCTTCAGCTGTAACAGAACGCAGGGCCGCGATCTGCGGCCACGCCATTTCAGGGTTGATGAAGTCGCGGGTCACGGGCGAAATGCCGCCCCAGTCGTTGATGCCGGCGAGCAGATAGAAGCCATACGAATCTTGCGAAAGGTTTGGGGGAACCTGGAGATTCACACGATCACCCAGGATCAGCCGAGCCACGGCCGCGGTGCGCGCGACATCAAGCGCCGTGGGTTCGGGTCTGCCTGCGAACAGCGTGCCGGGCTTAGCGCGGAAATTTTGCACGATCACCTCTTGGATGTGGCCATGCTTTTCGTTGATCTCGCGGATCGCGATCAGCGCGTCCACGCGCTCGTCCAGAGCTTCGCCGATACCGATCAGAATGCCGGTGGTGAATGGAACCTGCAATTCGCCCGCGGCTTCGAGAGTCGCGAGCCGGACCTTGGGCACCTTGTCGGGACAGCGGTGGTGCGCTTCGCCCGGCGCGAGCAAACGGGGGCTGGCGCTTTCGAGCATCATCCCCATACTCAGGTTGACCGGCCGCAATTGCTGCATTTCTTCACGGGAAAGAACGCCCGCATTCGCGTGTGGCAGCAGACCGGTCTCTTCGAACACCAACTGGCACATGGCGCGCAGATATTCGACGGTGGTGCGGAATCCGCGCTGGTCCAGCCAGTCGCGATACCGCGGATAGCGCAGTTCCGGTTTGTCGCCCAGACTAAAGAGCGCTTCCTTGCAGCCCGCATCACGGCCTGCTCGCGCGACCGCCAGCACTTCATCCGGCGTCATGGTGTGGGCTTTTGCGTCGCCCGGCTCGCGCGCAAACGTACAGTAGCCGCAGCGATCGCGGCACAAGTTCGTCAGCGGGATGAAAACCTTGCGCGAATAGCTGATGGTCGATGCGGTTCGCGCGTCACGAACGGCGCTGGCCTCTCGGAAAAGATCGAGCAAGTCGTTACCGGCCGCGCGGATTAGCCGATTGGCTTCGGATCGCGAAATCCCGGTTTCCAAACGTTGCGAGGGCACCGAATCAGCCCATCGAGTAGGTATGTTCGGGCTCGATTTTATACATCACGCGGACTTCGCCCGGCCCGCGATACGGATACTTGTCTTGCCCGGTGTATTTTTTCGTGAGCTTGTCGATGTGCTCGTCAGCGCCTTTTTCGGTGATCTCGACGACCTTGCCGCGAATCGAAAGATGGCGGTACGGATTGTCGGGGTCGAGAATATCGATGCCGACCCGCGGATCGCGCCGGATGTTCTTATCCTTCACGCGTCCCTTGGCGGAATTGATGACAATGTTTTTTCCGTCGTACTCAAACCAAACCGGCGCCACGTGCGGGCTGCCGTCGGGCATCAACGTAGCCAATTGCGCGAATGCTTTTTTCTGGGTCAGGTCCATGTAATTTTCGGGAATCGCTGCCACGATGGGTCTCCTCTACTTTTCGAGCGTAGCACCAAGCGTGAGGTGCCCGGCACAGGGTATTTTAAGAGGTGCGTGCAAACGAGCGTGGCAGTGGTAGGGGGGACGGGAGCGGAGGGAAGCGGGCTCGCAGCTCGTTTTGTGAAAGCGGGCGTACGCGTCCGGATCGGCTCGCGCAATTTGGAGAAGGCGCAAGCGGCGGCGCAGCGAATCGGGGAGCTGGCAACGGGGCATACCAACGCCGAGGCAGCTAAGGAGGCGGGCATCGTCATTTTGACAGTGCCGCTTTCGGCGCAAGTAGAGACCTTGAAATCGATCCGCGCGAGCCTAGCGACGGGGGCGATTCTCGTGGATGCCACGGTTCCACTCGAAGTTGCGATCGGCGGCCGCGTTTCGCGTCTGCTTACCTTGTGGGATGGCTCGGCGGCGCAGCAAGCGGCGCGTCTGCTGCCTGGCGTCGCGGTGGTGGCGGCGTTTCATGCGTTGAGCGCGGATGCGCTGGCGAAGCTCGATGATCCGCTCGATTGCGATGCGTTGATCTGCGGGGATAATGCCGAAGCCAAAGCCACGGTGGCGCAACTTGCCGGTCTGATTCCAGGCGTTCGCGCGATCGACGCGGGCCCGCTCGATAACGCACGTTTGATCGAGAGCGCGGCGGCGTTGCTGATTTCTCTCAACCTGCGTCACAAGGTGAAAGAATCCGGGATGAGGATTACTGGACTGTGAGAAAGCCCTCGGTAGTCGCGCTGGCGGGTGGAGTCGGCGCCGCTCGTTTCCTGGATGGGTTGACACGGGTGATCGCGCCAGAAGGCGTGTTCATCATCGGAAACACCGCGGACGACACCGAGATTCACGGGCTGCACATCTCGCCCGATCTCGACACCGTCATGTATACGCTCGCGGGCATGGCGAATCCGGAGCACGGCTGGGGGATTCGCGGCGATTCGTTCCGGTGTCTGGAGGCGCTGGGCGGCTTGGGCGCGGATACATGGTTTCAGCTTGGCGACCTGGACCTGGCAACGCACTTGTGCCGCACCGAGCGGCTGCGCCAGGGCGCGGCGCTATCCCAAGTGACATCAGAAATCGCGCGTGCGCTCAAGGTGCGCTCCACGCTGGTTCCAATGACGAACGGCCGCGTACGCACACGCATCTGCACATCGGCGGGCGAACTCGAATTTCAGACTTATTTCGTGAAGCGGCGGGCGCGGGATCGCGTGATCGCGATGCGGTTTGAAGGCGCGACTGAATCTGTTCCGGCGCCGGGATTGCTGGAGGCCATCAATAGAGCAGATGCCATCGTTCTATGCCCGTCCAATCCGTTTATCAGCATCGGTCCGATCCTGGCGGTGCCGGGTATTCGCACGGCTTTGCAACAAAGGCGCGAGCACGTAGCCGCGATTTCTCCCATTGTAGGCGGCAAGGCGCTGAAAGGCCCGGCGGCGAAGATGATGAAGAGCATGAACCTGAAGGCCTCTGCCGCGGAAGTCGCAAAGCTCTACGCCGATTTCGCGGGTACGTTTGTCATGGACGAAGTGGATCGAAAACAGGCCGCAAACGTAAGCGCGCTAGACATGCGGCCCGTGGTGACCAATACCATCATGAAAGGGGTGCGCGAGCGAAAGGCTCTGGCACGAATCGTGGTTCGAGAGCTGGTGATAGAAACGTGATCGTCGCCATCCTGCCGGTGAAGAGCCCGCAAAATGCCAAGCAACGGTTAAAGAATTTTCTCACGGTTGAACAACGCGAGACGCTGGCTCGAATTCTCTATAAGCAAACACTGGCCGCGCTGTGCAATGCCGAGCACATCGATCAAGTTGTTGTCGCAACCAGCGATCCCGAAGTAGCCGATCATGCGCGCAGTTCGGGAGTGATGGTCTTTGAGGAATCCGAACAGGTGAGCCACAGCGTATCAGCGGATGCGGCCTGTATGCGTGCGCGAGAAATGGGAGCGACGACGGCGATCCTGGTGCCGATCGATGTTCCAACCGTGACCGCTGCCGATTTCAGTGAACTCGCGGCCGCTGCGGCTCGTCCCGGCCTGGTGGTTGTTCCATCCTCCGATGGCACCGGTACCAACGCGCTGGTACGCACGCCGCCCGATTGCATCGAGAGCCGCTTCGGTCCAGGAAGTTTTCGCGCGCATTGCGATCAAGCGATCTCGAAGGGTGTGAATCTGGACGTTCTGCGGCTCCCCGGCCTCATGTTCGACATTGATACTCCCGAAGACGTGGCTGAATTCCTGGCGTGCCCGCGCCAGTGCGCTGTTTCGAATTTTCTGCGAGCTGCATGCGCCTCGAAATAGAAGCGGTCGCTTCCCTGCCCGACGTGCGGCCGGGCGATGATTTGGCGCTTTTCATCCAGCAAGCAGCTCAAATCGACTCCGCCACTGTTGTCGCGATAGCGCAGAAGGTGGTTTCGAAGGCGGAAGGCGCGATTGTGGATTTGCGCGCGATGCGTCCGTCGGAACTTGCGCGATGCTGGGCGAAGGAATGGAACAAGGACGCGCGCCTGATCGAATTGATTCTGACGCAATCCCGCCGCGTCGTGAAGATGGATCGGGGGGTGATCATCGCAGAGACGCATCACGGATTCGTTTGCGCCAACGCGGGCGTCGATCAATCGAACGTCGAGGGCGCTGATTTCGCGACCGTGCTCCCGAATGATCCCGATGCTTCGGCGCACCGGCTGCGCGAGAAAATCGGTGCGGGCGCGGTGATCATCACCGATACGTTCGGGAGACCGTGGCGCGAAGGTTTGGTGGACATTGCGATTGGGGTGGCGGGGCTGGAGGCGCTGGACGACCATCGGGGGCGAACGGATCGGCATGGCCGCCAGCTGGCGAGCACCATTATCGCGGTGGCCGATCAACTGGCAGCGGCGGCGGGGCTACTGATGCGGAAAGCTGCCGGAACTCCCGTTGTGCTGATTCGCGGGTTCGAATGGCAGCCGGCCAAAGGCTCGGGCCGCGATCTGCTGCGGAAGCCGGAACAGGATCTATTTCGCTAGCAGTGCGCCTGCCAACTCTTTCCACTCGCGCATCGGGAGCGCCTTAGGATCGGCCGTCAGGACCTGGATGCACACGTGATCGGCTCCGGCAGCGTGATGCGCATGAATGCGTTCTCGAATCGCGTTCAAATCGCCCCACGCGATCATTGCGTCAATCAACCGGCCGCTTCCGCCATCCTTAAAATCGAGCTCGTCGAAACCGAGCCGGAGAAAATTGTTGGCGTAATTGGGCAGCGCGAGATAAAAGCCGAGGAACGCGCGGCCGATAGCGCGAGCCTTGTCCGGATTGTGTTCGAGCACGACCGCTTGCTCCGGGCAGAGATAAGGCTTCGGCCCCAGGATCGCGCGAGCCTGCGCGGTATGCTCTGGATTCACATTGTACGGATGAGCGCCGTCCGCGAGTTCACCTGAGAGTTGCAGCATTTTCGGACCAAGCGCGGCGAGCACACGCGCCGGCTTGGTGGCCGGTGGAACGGAATTGTATGGCGCTTTATCCATGGCGTCCAAGTAAGCGCGCATGGTCGCAACAGGCTTCTCATAACGATGCCCGCGCAACTGCTCAACCAGTGGAATGTGGCTCACGCCGAGCCCCAGCAAAAATCGATTGGGATACGCTTCCGCCAGCGTTTTCTGCCCGGACGCCATGGCGACCGCATCGCGCGCGTAGATGTTTGCGATCCCGGTCGCGATGACCATCCGCTTGGTGCCGGCGAGTAGCAGGCCAGCATTTGTCAGCACCTCGCGGCCGAGCGCCTCGCCGAACCAGAGCGCGCCGTAGCCGAGATCTTCGAGCTCCCGCGCGGCCTCCTGCGCCTTGGCGGCCGGCTGATCCTCAAGCTGCCGCGTCCAGATTCCGATGGGTCCGAGTTGTATTGACGTTTGCGCCATGTTATTTGATCCAAGGATACCGGCTAGAGTCGCGGCCGGCGTAGTCGGGATCGAGATAGATGAAGCAGCGGTGGATCAAGCCGTCGCGAATCTCGAACACGTCGCACCATCGGCCTGCGCCCCACTCGGGATCGCCCGCGCGCCACGGCCCATCCACGTGCTCGCCATGGCTGGTGCCTTCGCACACGATGGTGTCGCCGCCCGAAAAAACCCAATTCAATCCGGAGTAATGATGCGTGATGGACTTGAGCGTGGCGCCGAGATCCCCAAACAGCTTCTCGATTTGCTCGCGTCCTTTCGCAACGCCCCACTTGGGGAAATACACCTTGGCCGTGGGCGCGAACAGATCGAACACAGAACCGCCGGATGAAGTCACGCCGCCATTATCGAGTGCATGAAGATACTCGAGGGCGACCGATTTGCGCTGTTCGTCAGTCATAGGACCTCCTTAGGATATTCCACTATGAGGCCGTAGCGTTCCACTTGACGAAGTGAGATGATCTTGGGCGAGGCCACGCGGCCTTCGAGGAAGGGGGGACCCCGATGAACCTTCGATTCCACATTTGTGCACTGTTATTGGCCTCGGCTGCGCTGGTTGCGACGCCCATCCATGGGGCCGACTGGACCCAGCCACGTACGCCCGATGGCCAGCCGGATTTGCAAGGTTACTGGACCAACGGCACCTACGTTCCTCTCGAACGGCCCAAGGAACTTGGGACGAAAGAGTTCTATAGCGAAGCTGAAGCGGCCGCGATCCAGAAAAGCACTTTGCGCCAAGAGCATAGCCAGGCCGCGGATGACATTCATTACGACAACGTGATTTGGCAAGGCGATAAATACGCTAAAGCATCGCCGAGCTTGCGAACGTCCATCGTGTTCGATCCGCCGGATGGCCACCTTCCTCCTTTGTCGGCGGCGGGGCAGGAGCATGCGGCGGAGCTTGCGATTGTGGCGCGTGATCGCGCGGCGGCGGTGAGCGCGGAAAGCCGTACCTTGGGCGAGCGCTGCATCACCTGGGGCGCCGACGGGCCGCCCATGCTCGGTTCCACCTACAACGCGAATTTCCAAATCCTGCAGACGGGCAACTCGGTTGTGATTCTAACCGAGATGATTCATGCCGTCCGCACCATTTATCTGGACGGCCGCAAGCATCTCGCGGCGAACATCCAACAGCTGGCAGGCGACTCGCGTGGCCATTGGGAAGGCGACACGCTGGTGGTGGACTCAACCAATTTCACGAACGAAACCAACTTCCGCGGGCCGCCCGCGACCGCGCGACAGGATATAATTTCCAGCCCGCAGCTACACGTGGTCGAACGGTTCACGCGCGTGAATGAAGACACGATCGTGTACCGGTTCACCGTGGATGATCCGGGCACCTGGACGCGGTCATGGTCCGGTGAAACGCTGATTCGCCGAACCCGCGGGCCGATCTTCGAGTACGCCTGTCACGAAGGAAACTACGGCCTGGTGGATATTCTCGAAGGCGCGCGGGCCGCCGAGAAAAACCAGCGAAATCAGAGCTCGCCTCGCTAATTCACCACGGGCAACCAGATTGCGCTCGGGTGGTCGGCCGAGTGAAACACGGTCTCGGTCGCCTTCACGTAATCGGACGGCTTCGCAAAGAAAATGTTGGGCACGAAAGTTTGCGGATTGCGATCGTAGAGCGGAAACCAGCTCGATTGAATCTGCACCATGATCCGATGCCCGGGCTCGAACACGTGATCGGCGTTGGGCAGCGTGAAGCGATAGCGCTCCGCTTGGCCCGCTGGAATAGCCTCGGGATGCTCGAAGCTGTTGCGATAGCGGCCGCGGAAAATATCCATGGAAACGGCGAGTTCATATCCCCCGAGCTCAGGCTGGCTGGGTACTTGATCGGGGAAAACATCGATCAGCTTCACTACCCAATCGGCGTCGGTGCCGGTGGTGGCGGCGAAGAGCTCGGCGATTGGCGCTCCGCTGATGCGCACCGGCGCTGTTAGAAACGGTGTTGTATAGGTCAGTACGTCCGTGCGGTCAACCACGGCGCGCTGATCGGTGACCAGCCACGTCCGCCAGCGCTCGCCATCGGCGAAACGAACGGGACGCGCGTCGTACGGGATCGGTTTCGCGGGGTCGGAAACATAGGAATCCGCGGATGCGGCGTCTGAGCCGGCCGGCTTCTCGAATCCAACCGTGAAATTGGGCTCCAGATAGAGCGGCTTCATCGGCGAAGCGCAGCCTTGCTCGCAAGCGAGCGGCCAGGTCTGAAAGCGGTCCCAATGATTCTCGCCCGTGTTGTAAATGAACACATGCGGAGTTTTCGCTTGGGGTGCATCGGCTTTCAAATATTGATTGAAAAACGGTAGGAGGACATCACGGCGGAACTGCAACGCGGTATCGCCGTCCCACTTGAAGGGCCCGAGATTATAGCCATCGTAATTCACCTGGCTGTGCCTCCAGGGGCCCATCACCAGATAGTTGTGATCGGCTTGCCCGCGCGCCTTCAGCGCGAGATAGCAATGATTCGCGCCCCACATGTCCTCTTGATCCCACAGGCCCTGAATCCACATGGTTGGAACTTGCGAAGGATGCTCGGCGACCAGCTTATCGAGCGCTTGTCCCTGCCAGAATTCATCGTAGGCCGGGTGATTGAGCGTCTTCTCGTTCCACGGCAATTGATCCAGGCCGTTCTCGCGAGCGTAATTGCCGGCCGACCCGGCGCGCAGGAAAACGGTGTAATCGTCATACGCGGGGCGCGGCACGGATTTGCCTTCGCCGCGTTCGGTAGTTTGCTCGGCGTAGTAGTCGAAGTTGGGTTGGCGAAACGCCCCATAGTGAAACCAATCGTCACCCATCCATCCATCCACCATGGGGCTCTCCGGAGCAGCCACCTTAAGCGCCGGGTGCGGGCCAAGCAGCGCCATCACGACAGTGAATCCCTCATAAGACGATCCGATCATGCCCACGCGGCCGTTCGATTCGGGAGTGTTCTTCACTAGCCAATCGATCGTGTCGTAGGCGTCGGTCACGTTGTCGGTCGACGTGTGGTTCAGCGGGCCGCGGACCGGCTTCGTCATGAAGTACTCGCCTTCGGATTTATATTTGCCACGCACGTCCTGAAACACGCGTATATAACCGGCCTTAACGAATACCTCATCGCCTTCGGGCAAAATCGAGAGCATGTGCGTGCTGTTGCTGCGGGCGACACGCGCGGAAGCGTTGTAAGGTGTGCGGGTCAGCAGAATCGGTGCGCCGTGCGCTCCCTTGGGAATCACGATCACGGTGTACAGCTTTACGCCGTCGCGCATGGGGATCATCACTTCGCGCTTGATGAAGTCTTGATCCGCAGTGGGGAAACTGAAACTTTTGGGGATGTCGCTATCGGCGGCGTGGGCGAGGGACACGGTGAAGGCGAAGAGCGCCAGGAGAAAGGCGCCGGGAAGACGTAGCTGCTTCATCCAAATATTTTAGCCTGCTGGAGAAGCATCCAGGCCGATGCGGTGCGCCGGCCGCAACTGAGAAGGCGATAAAGTAGCAATGGCGTCGCCGGGTGTCTGATCCACCTGTTGGCGGCTGGTATTTTCGCCGTCGGACTTCTTCAGCTCCGCGAAAACAATCGTCGATAGCACGGTGATCCCGCCCAGGACAAAAAATCCATCGTGGATGCCGTGAATCATCTGGCGCGGGATGGTTTGCAAGTGTTCCGGGATAAAAACCGCCGTGACAAGGGACGCGGCCGCCACGCCGAAGCTCATCGACATTTGCTGCATGGTGCTGGCGATAGAACTTGCGGCGCTGGTTTGCTCGGTGGAGACGTCGGCGTAGACCAATGTGTTCATGCTGGTGAATTGAAGCGAGCTGAAGAATCCGAAACAGAACGCCAGAGCTACGATGTACCAAATGGAAGTGCCAATACCGATCGTCGCGAATAAGACAATCAGCACGCCCAGGATCAGCGTGTTTGAAATCAGGACCGCGCGATAGCCGAAACGCGCCAGAATCTTCGGCATGGTCATTTTCAGGCTCATTGCGGCGATGGCCTGCGGCATCATCAGCAATCCGGATTCAATCGGGCTGAATCCGAGGCCGACCTGATAGAGCAACGGCAGAATGAACGGAATGCCTCCGATACCCAGGCGCGTGAAAAAGCTGCCGCTCACCGCGGAACGGAAGGTGCGAATGCGAAACAGTCCTAGGGACAGCAATGGAAACGGAGTTTTGGACGCGTGCAGCCAATATCCGGCAAGCAATATGAAAGAGATCGCGAGCAGCCCGACGATCTCAAACACGCTCAACGTGTGTTCGCCGAAAACTTCGAGGACATACGAGAGCAGCGCGATGCCGGAGCCGAACAGGATCAGACCGACCAGGTCGAGCGGGTCCCAGTGTTCGCGATAGTCCGGCAAATGCAGATAAACGAGAATCAGGCCAGCGATCCCGATCGGCAGGTTTACGAAAAAGATGACGCGCCAATGAAAATAGGCGACGATGAGTCCGCCCGCGATGGGCCCGAGCATGGGACCGATGAGGCCGGGAATAGCGACAAAACTCATGGCGCGAATCAACTCGTATTTGGCATAGGTTCGGACGATGGTGAGCCGTCCAACGGGCACCATCATCGCTCCCCCGCAGCCTTGCAAAACGCGGAACGCGACCAGCATGTGGATGTTGGTCGAGAGGCCGCAGAGAAGTGACCCCAACGTGAACATGCCGATAGCCGAGGCGAACACGCGGCGCGTTCCGAATCGATCCGCCATCCACCCGCTGATCGGAATGAACACGGCCAGGCTCAGCGTGTAACTGGAGAGCACCGCCTTCATACTGAGCGGTGCGACTTTCAGTGCGTCGGCGACCGCGGGAACGGCCGTATTCAGAATCGTGGTGTCGAGCGCTTCCATGAAGAAAGCGACTGCCACGAGCCACGGTAAGAGCCATTTACTGGACGCACCCTCCCCCATGAGGTCACGGTAGCAGACCCGCTCAATCGTCCGCCGTCCGCGAACAAATTTGTCGCGGCCACATGAGAAGTTCCTATTAGAGCCAAGTAGAACGTTCCTACCCAAACAAGCGAAGTTGAAAGGTGGAACGAATCCAGATGAGCCAACCGGAACGGGATC